>Ga0126304_10000584_pt1 | contig 15304 bp, 16 predicted proteins | sample Plot25_FD_92538 | JGI IMG/M metagenome (GOLD analysis project Ga0126304, IMG submission 92538) | Serpentine soil microbial communities from UC McLaughlin Reserve, CA, USA - Plot25 | ecosystem: Environmental > Terrestrial > Soil > Grasslands | place: USA: UC McLaughlin Reserve, Lake County... | reverse complement strand
GGTCGAGCCTGAGGCGCCGGCACGGCCGGAGGCACCGAAGCCGCCGCCGGCGGCGGCGCCGGCTCGCCCGGCGGACGGAAAGCCGCAACCCTCGCCTAGCCGATTTCGGCGCGCTGCGGTGCTTGCCGCCTGCGTCCTGCCGATCCTTGCCGTCGCGGCGCTGTGGGCTCGGACGGACCGGCCGGCGGCGGAACGCAAGGACGTCGAGATCGTCGCCGCCCCGTCGGACGACGCGAAGCGGCGGGTGTCCGCGCAAAAGGGCGCGGCGCCGGCCGAAGTCGGCGCGCCGGCAGCCACGCCCGTACCGGAAAGCAGTGCGGCGCCGCAGCCCGCACCGGAGCCGGCCGCGATCGCCCCGGCTGAGCCAAAGCCCGTCGAGCCGGCGACGGCGGCCTCGACTGCGCCCGCGCCGGAGCCGCCGTCGCCCTCGGCGCCCATCGCAACCGCCCCGGCCGAGCCGAAGCCCGCCGGGCCGTCGACGGCGGCCGCCACCGCCGCGCCGGCTGCCGTCGCGGCCGAGCCGACGTTGCCGACGCCGACCCCCGAGAGCCCGGTGCTCGGACAATCGGAGACGGCGCGCTCCGATCCGGCGCAGCCGGACGTCGAGACCGCATCGGCGGCAGATCCGAAGCCCGAGCCGCCGGCGCGCGAAAAGTTCGTCGGCACCTGGTGGCCCGACGCCTGCCCGAGCCAGGCCGAGCGCCGCAGCGCCGTGCCGATGGTCCTCGGCGAGGACCGGGCGCGGGCCGGCGCGGCATCGTGCACCTCCTGAAGAAGACGCCGGGCGGCGCCGGCTGGAGCATCGTCGCGCGGTGCTCGGACGGGGCGAAGACCTGGACGGCGAACATCCGCCTGGCGCTCGCCGGCCGGCGCCTGAGCTGGGTGAGCGAGCGCGGCACGCAGACCTATCTGCGCTGCTCCTGAGAGCCTCGCAGCGGCTTGCCGACACCGCGCCGTCACAAACGTTAACGACGCTCGCCTGGAAAATTAACGACTGTGACATGCATGCCCTTGTGCGCTGCCGGCGATCATGTGAGTCTCGATATCGGGAACCTATGGGGGTCTCCCGTCATGCGTGATCCTTGGCTCAATGGCCTTCGCGTTCTCGTCGTCGAAGACGAGGCGGTGATCAGCCTCGTCGTCTCCGAGGAGCTGTTCAGCTATGGCTATGAGGTCGCCGGCCCCTTCGGCCGCTGCGCCGAGGCGCTCGCCTGGCTGCGCCAGAACAACGCCGACCTCGCGATCCTCGATTACCAGCTGAAGGACGGCTCCTGCCTTCCGATCGCCCGCGAGCTGAACCAGCGCGGCATCCCGTTCATGGTCTTCTCGGCGAGCTTCCCGACCCACAAGGAGCCGCCTGAGCTCGCGGGCGTGCCCTGGATCGGGAAGCCGGCCTCGATCGAGGCCCTGCTCGACGGCCTCGACGGGCTCACGGCGTCTCCGGCGGCTGCGGTCCATTTCTCGGCCCGGGCTCTGACTCTCTAAAGGTTGTCGGGCGTCTTTGAGCGCCTCGGCGGTTCCTGCCGCGACGGCTCGAGGCGAACGCCGCGCCCGACCACAGGATCGCCACGAAGCTGCCGCAGGTGGAGGCCACCGATAAGGACAAGGCGGCCGGACGCAATCAACAGGCTCGCCCAAGAATCGCCGGTGGGACTTCAAGAAGGATCAGGCATGACCATCATCCGTCGCTTTCTTCTGGCGCCGTCCTTCGCGCGCCTCGTCCGCAAGGAGAGGGGCTCGGTGCGGATGACCGAGGGCTACTTCCCGACGCAATCGGGCCGGAACTCGCACGTCCTCGTCGAGGCCGGCCAATGCCACCTCGTGCTCGTCACGCCCGAGGACGGGGCGGTGCCGGGCGAGGAGCGCACTGAGGTGCCGCGCGCCCATGCCGACGCGCTCCTCGACGTCTGCGCCGGCAAGACCGTCTATGAGCGCACCCGCGTCGCGATCGGCGGCGGCCGCGAGGCGCTCGTCGACCGCATCACCCATCCGGGCGCGCTCGACCTCGTCTCGGTCGAGTTCGACGACCGCGACGCCGCCGCGACCTTCCTTTCGCCGCCCTGGTTCGGTCCCGAGACGACGGCCGATGCCGGCTTCGACCGGCGCGCGATCGCCCTCGGCGGCCTGCCGGCGGCGGGCGAGGTGGCGCTCTCGAACGCCGCCCTCGAGGCGCTCCTCGACATGCTCGAGGATCGCTTCGGGCGCTCTCGCTCGATTTCGGCACCGTCGGCGCCGCGGCGGACGGCGAACGACGGCGCCGTCATTGATGCGCTGCGCCGGCTCGCGAGCCCCGAAGAGCCGAGCACCGCGGCCCCGGAGGTCGCGGTAAACGAGGATGCGACGGCGCGCGCCCTGCCGCGCCGGAACTTCCCGCGCGCTGCCGAGGGCGCCGGCGAGACCAATGCCGACGCCCGGATCGACGACGTCATCGCGAGCCTCTCGCAGGCGCTCGGCAGCCAATCGGCGGCGCCCGAGGCCGACGACCCGGCCGCGATGCCGGACGTCGAGCGGCCGGTGACGCGCCTGCGCCGGCTCGGCACCTAGACGCGCCGGCGACGCGCTTTCCGTCCCGGACGGCCGGCTTTGCGCCGGCCGTTTTGGTTTCGGGCGTCGATTGAGATCGCGTCTGCCTCGTGATAGCGCGGTCGGGATGTCTCGAACGCTCGCGCCGCTCTCGGGCGACACCCTGCCCGCGATCCGGCGACTGTGGCGGGGGTGGATGCGGCCGCACCGGGGCGAGCTCGCCGCCGTCGCCGGGCTCGTCGTCCTCGTCGCCGGCACGACCGGGCTCTATCCGGTCCTGATCAAGGCGGCCTTCGACGCCTTCTCGGCCAAGGACGAGCGCGCCATCATGCTGGCGCCGCTGTTCGTGGTGGCGGTCACGGCGGTCAAGGGCTTCTCGCTCCTCGGCCTCACGGTCCTGACCAACCGCGTCGTCACCCGCATCGAGGCCGACATGCAGACGGCCCTCTATGCGCATCTGATCGACGCCGATTTGGCCCAGCTCGGGCGCGAGAGCCCGGCGGCGCTGACGCAGCGCTTCACGACCGATTTCGCCTTCATCAAGGAAGCGTTGACGCGGCTCTCGACGGTGTTCTTGCGCGAGGTCGCGACCATCCTGGCGCTGATCGCCGCGATGCTGTGGATCGACCCGGTCCTGACCCTCGTCGCGGCGCTGGTCGGACCTTTCATCGCCCATCCGATCGCGCGGCTCGGCCAGAAGCTGAAGCGCGTCGCGACCCGCACGCAGGAACAGGTCGGCGAGATGGCGAGCCTGATCTCGGAAAGCCTCGCCGGCGCCCGCGTCGCCAAGGCCTACGGTCTCGAGGGCTATCTGAAGGGCCGGGTCGCGACCGCCTTCGACGAGATCCGGCGGCTCAAGATGAAGGCCGCTAACGCCCGCGGCCGGCTCGATCCGCTCCTCGAAGCCGGAGGCGGCGTCGCCGTCGCGGCCGTGTTGATCCTGATCGGCTGGCGCATCCTCGACGGCCGCTCGACGGTCGGCGATTTCACCGGCTTCGTATCGGCGCTGATCCTCGCCTCGCAGCCGATCCGGGCGCTCGGCAACCTCAACGCCATCGTGCAGGAGGCGGGCGCGGCGCTGAAGCGAACCTTCGCCAAGATGGACGAGGCCCCCGAGATCCGCGAGCGGCCGGAGGCGGGGGCGCTCGCCGTCGACCGCGGCGAGATCCGCTTCGAGCGCGTCCGCTTCCGCTACCGCGACGACGTCGTCGCGCTCGAGAGCATCGACTTCGTCGCGCCGGCGGCGAAGACCACGGCGCTCATCGGGCGCTCGGGGTCCGGCAAGTCGACGCTCCTGTCGCTCGTGCCGCGACTCTACGACGTCACCGGCGGCGCCGTCCTGATCGACGGCACCGACGTGCGCGACGCGACCTTGGCCTCGCTTCGCGCCAATATCGCGGTCGTCAGCCAGGACGTGGTTCTGTTCGACGACACCGTGCGGGCAAACATCGCCTTCGGCCGGCCGGGCGCGAGCGACGAGGCGATCGTCGAGGCCGCGAAGGCCGCCGCCGCGCACGAGTTCATCGCCCGCCTGCCCGAGGGCTACGCGGCGCAGGTCGGCCACGGCGGCAACCGCCTGTCCGGCGGCGAGCGCCAGCGCATCGCGCTCGCCCGCGCCTTTCTCAAGGACGCGCCGATCCTGCTCCTCGACGAGGCGACGAGCGCGCTCGATTCGGAATCCGAGCGCCTCGTCCAGGCGGCGATCGCGCGGCTGATGCGCGGCCGCACGACGCTCGTCATCGCGCACCGGCTCTCGACCGTGCGCGACGCCGATCTCATTGTGGTGATGGAAGCGGGCCGCATCATCGAAGCCGGAACGCACGATGCGCTGATCGCCCGCGGCGGCGCCTACGCCCGCATGCAGCGCCTGCAGGTGCTCGACGACATTCCGCCGGCGGCGTGAGGCGCCCTACTCCCGGCGCAGGATGCGGTCGAGCACGACGTCGGACCAGAAGCTCGGTCGGAAGTCGCGCATGAGGGCGTCGGGATCGTAGCTCCGCTCGACCCATTCGAGAAACGGGATGCCCTTCGCCTCGCCTTCTTGCCGGTAGCGCGCGAAGAACGCATCGAGGATGCCGGTCCGGGCGAAGCGGAGATGGCCGAAGCGGAAGGAGAGCTGGCGCAACGCCTGCGTCACCGTGCGGCCCTCATGGAGCACGAGGTACAGCGCCGCGACGAAGCCGGCCCGATCGGCGCCCGACTTGCAATGGATCACCGCCGGGTATTGGAGCCCGGCGAAGAACTCCTTGGCGCCGAGGATCGTGTCACGGTCCGGCGCCTCCCGCGAGCGCACCACGAATTCGACGAGGTCGAGGCCGAGCCGGTCGCAGGCGTCCTTCTGCAGCTGCCAGGAGCCGTGCTCCCGCCCGCCGCGCAGGTTGATGACGGTGCGCACCCCGCGCTCGGCGAACCAGGCGAGCTGATGCGGCGCCGGCTGCGCCGAGCGCCACAGGTTCGGCGAGACCTGGTGCCGGTTGAGATACAGCAGCCGGAAGGCGCCGTGGTCGACGAGCACCATATGGGCCCAGGCCCGGAAGCGCCCGGCGCCGCCGCCGACCGGCCGGTCCCAGCGCGCGATGCGGGCCATCCGCCGCGCGTAGCGGAGCTCCGGCTTTAAGAAACGGTTAAGCACTCTTCATCAATCCTAAACGACAGCCGGAGTCGAGCACGGAATCGGTCAGGCCGGATGAGCGGAGAGCGCGCCCTTAGCAGCGATGCGCCTCGGGAGCAACGAGGCCGCCCCGGGCGCCATTGTGGCCTTTTCACAACGCTCCACAGGCGGGTGCGGACCGGCACCGCGGACGCGCTTTCCCATCGCGTAACCTTGGCGCAGATTTCGCGTCGGCAGCGACGCTTCCCGACAATGCGGGCGGTCTTGCACCGCAGGCCTCGACAGGTCCGATCGCCATGAAAGAACTGACCATCAGCATCCGCCGGGCGCGCACCGAGGACGCCGCCGCGCTGTCGGGCGTTTTCGACAGCGCCTGGCGGGAGGCCTATCAGGGCATCATTCCGGGCATTGCCCTCGAGCGCATGATGGCGCGGCGCGGGCCGCGCTGGTGGCTCTCGACGGTCGGACGCGGCCGCCCGCTCGTGGTGCTCGACGTCGGCGAGACGGTCGCCGGCTACGTCTCCTACGGCCGCTGCCGCGACCGTTCGCTGCCGGCCGACGGCGAGATCGACGAGCTCTATCTCGCGCCCGAATACCAGGGCGTCGGCTTCGGCACGCGCCTGTTCAAATGCGTCCGCAACGACATGATCGACCGCGGCATCAAGCGCATTGCGGTGTGGTCGCTGTCCGAGAACGAGCGCGCCCGCGGCTTCTACGAGCGCCTCGGCGGCAAGGTCGTCGCCGAGACGACCGACCGCGTCGCCGGATCGTGCCTGGCGAAGGTCGCCTACCTCTTCCGCTGATCACCTCTCCCGCCCGCGGGAGAGGCCGACTCGCGAAGCGAGCGGGTGAGGGCTTGCGGCTTGTCGGCGCCCCTGCCGGCTGCTCGAGCGTGATGACTTCTCGTCGAGTCGTCATCCCGCTCTACCTCTTTGTTTGAGCATGATCTTTTCCGAAAACCGGTAGCCACTTTTCGGGATCATGCGTTAGACAGGCGCCTCGCCCGGGGAGACCGCCATGCGCATCGACGCCATTCCGATCGGCAAGGACCCGCCGCACGACGTCAACGTCGTGATCGAGGTGCCGATCGGCGGCGAGCCGATCAAGTACGAGATGGACAAGGCCGCCGGCACCCTCGTCGTCGACCGCTTTCTCTATACGGCGATGCGCTACCCCGGGAACTACGGCTTCATCCCGCACACGCTCTCCGGTGACGGCGATCCCTGCGACGTGCTCGTCGCGAACACGCGCGCCATCGTGCCGGGCGCGGTCATGAGCGTGCGTCCGGTCGGCGTGCTGCTGATGGAGGACGAGGCGGGCGAAGACGAGAAGATCGTCGCGGTGCCGTCGCGCAAGCTCACGGCGCGCTACGAGCGCATCCAGAGCTACACCGACCTGCCCGACATTACGGTGGCGCAGATCCAGCACTTCTTCGAGCACTATAAGGACCTCGAGCCCGGCAAATGGGTCAAGGTCGTGCGCTGGGGCGGGCCCGAGGACGCGAAGCGCCTGATCGTGGAGGGGATCGAGCGGGCGAAGGGGAAGGCCTGAGCCTCAGAGCGCCTCCCCCCGCATCAGCCGCGGCCCCTCGCCCGAGAGCCCCGCCGCTTCGCGGATGAAGAAGCGCTTCAGCGCCGGCATGCGGTCCACTAGGCCGAGGCCGAGATCGCGCAGGAGCCGGACCGGCAGGAGGTCGTTCGAGAACAGCCGGTTCAGCCCGTCGGTGACGACGCCCATCGCGAAAGTGTCGAAGCGGCGGGCGCGCTCGTAGGTCGCGAGCACGGCGTCGCCGCCGGGATCGAGCCCGAGCCGGACCGCGTCGGCGATCGCCTCGGCCAACGCTGCCGCGTCCTTGAGGCCGAGGTTGAGGCCCTGGCCGGCGATCGGGTGGATGACGTGCGCGGCGTCGCCGAGGAGCGCCAGGCGCGGGGCGGCAAAGCGGCGCGCGATGCCGAAGGCGAGCGGGTGCGCCTGCGGCCGCGTCTCGAGCGCGATGCGCCCGAGCCGCAGCCCGAAGCGGCGCTCGATCTCGTCCCGCTGGTCCTCGGGATCGAGCCCGAGGAGGTGCGGCACGCTCCCGGCGTCTTCGGTCCAGACGATCGAAGAGCGGTGACCGAGCGGCCCGCCGGGCGCAAGCGGCAGGATCGCGAACGGCCCCGCCGGCAGGAAGTGCTCGACGGCGCGGCCCTCATGGTCGCGCTCATGGGCGATCGTCGCGACGATCGCCGATTGCGGGTACGACCAGCCGACCCAGCCGATGCCGGCCTCCTCGCGCAGCCGCGAGCGCGCGCCGTCGGCAGCGACGAGGAGATGGGCGTGCGCGCTGCCGCCGCCGGCGAGGCGCAGCGACACCGCCTCGTCCTCGGCCTCGTAGCCGCCGGCCGCGGCGGGGTGCAGGTCGACGACCGCCGCACGGCAGGCCTCCATCAGCGCCGCCGCGAGCGCGCCGCTCTCGACCATATGGGCGAAGGGCTCGCCGGGCTCGACCTCGCCGTCGAAGGTCAGGAACACCGGCCGCACCGGATCCGAGACCCGGCTGTCGGTGATCACCATGTCGAGGATCGGTTGCGCCCCGCCCTCGATCGCTCCCCAGACGCCGAGCGCCGCGAGCATCCGCCGCGCGCCGGCGGCGATCGCATAGGCGCGCCTGTCGCCGGCGGGATCGCGGGCGAGCGCCGGATCGTAGACCGCCACCGCGAGCGCCGAGCCGAGCGCCTGCTTCAGCGCCAGCGCCAGCGACAGCCCCGCGATGCCGCCGCCGGCGATGGCGACGCGCCAAAGGGCTCGGTCGGCGGCAGCTTTGTACGGCTCATCGGGCATGCCCCTTTGTGCCCCCGCCGGGCGGCCCTGTCATCCGGCGTCACGCCGCTTGCATATTTGTGATGGCAGTCACGCGAGCCGTACACCCCCAATGACGCGCAAGGCGTCCTATATTGCTCCGTTCACGCCCGTGGGGCGTCGCCGACAAGGATCGATGGTCATGGAGACGACTTCGGCGCACCCCGCCGCCGAGCGCAGCTTCTGGGTCCCCGTCATCTGCGGCGCCGTGATCCTGACGATCGGCATCGGCGCCAGGCAGAGCTTCGGCATCTTCCAGAAGCCGATCGCACTCGACCTCAACGTTGGGCGCGAGCTGTGGTCGTTCGGCAACGCGCTGTCGATGCTCTTGATGGGCGTGCTGTCGCCCTTCGTCGGCAACGTCGCCGATCGCTTCGGCACGGCGCGCACCGTCGCGGCCGGCGGCGCCGTCTACGTCGCCGGCATGCTGATGATCGCGGCTGCGACCGAAGGCGTCCTGCTGACGCTCGGCAACGCGCTCACCGGCGTCGGCATGGCGGCGGCGGGCTTCGGCCCGATCTTCGGCGCCATCACCTGCCAGACGCCGGTGGAAAAGCGCTCGATCGCGCTCGGCGTCGCGACCGCCGGCGGCTCTTTCGGACAGTTCGCGGTGGTGCCGATCGCCTCGCTCCTGCAGGAGCGGCTCGGCGACTGGCACCTGACCATGCTGGTGCTGGCGCTCGGCTCGATCGTCATGATGCCGCTGACGCTCGGCCTGCGCGAGGACCGCGGCGGCGCGCCGGCGCGACCGGGGTCGGCGCCGGCGCAGACGAGCCGCGAGGCGCTCGACGAGGCGTTCGGCAGCCGCAGCTTCTGGCTCCTCACATTCGGCTTCTTCGTCTGCGGCTTCCACGTCGCCTTCGTCGGCCTGCACCTGCCGGCCTACATCTCCGACAAGGGCGTCGGCATGACGGCGCTCGGCGTCACGGTGTCGCCGCTCGAGCTCGGCGGCTGGGCGATCGGCCTCGTCGGCCTGTTCAACATCTTCGGCTCGCTGATGTGGGCGTGGCTCGGCTCGCGGCACAAGCGCAAGGACATGCTGGCGCTGCTCTATCTCCTGCGCTCGGCGGTCTTCGCCGTGTTCCTGATCGTGCCGCTGTCGTGGGTCAGCGTCCTCGCCTTCGCGGCCGCGCTCGGTTTCCTGTGGCTCGGCACGGTGCCGCTGACGAGCGGGCTCGTCGGCTACATCTTCGGACCGAAATACATGTCGACGCTCTACGGCATCGTGTTCTTCAGCCACCAAGTCGGGAGCTTCCTCGGCGGCTGGGGCGCCGGCCGGCTCTACGATCTGCGCGGCAACTACGATCTCATGTGGTCCATCTCGATCGCGCTCGGGCTGTTCGCGGCGCTGATCAACTGGCCGATCCGGGAGCGCCCGGTCGAGCGCCTCGCCTTGCAGCCGGCCTGAGATCGCACGGATGCGATCCGGACGGCACTGCATTGGCGCATTCAAGCCACCTTGCGTCGCGGCGGCGGAATCGCGTTCCCGGCCGCAGTCGCCGCCGCAATCCAAGCCCTGATGGCATCCTGGAGCTCGATGATCGCTTCACTCTGGGTCTCGCCGAAGGCGGAGCACCCCGGCAGATCGATCGCCTCCGCGATGAAGCCTTCGTCCTCGTCGCTCCAGAAGACTCTGGCCGGATACCGGCTGGTATCGATCACAGCTCGCTCTCGTACTTATCGATCATGCGATCAGCTGCCGCGCCTGGTACGGCTTGATCTTGCCATTTCGGTTCTGGAAGTTCAGCAGCATCGGCTCGCCGGGACGTGAATACGCGCGATGAGACCCTGCGCCGCCCGTTGCCGTGAAGCCGAGCCACCTCGCCGCCCTGCATGCGTCTTCGAACCCGACATCCTTCGGATTGTTCCGGATCGCCGCGATAAGCTTATCGCGTTTGGTCATGGACCGATACTGCTCATGCGAGCTCCCGGCTTGTGCCGCGCGGCGATTGTCGCCAAACCGTCCGGCGCCGCCTAGATGCGGGCAGCCGCCTCGCTTCCTGCCACTCCCGCCGTTTGGCCTCAATCCATCTCATGCAACCGATCATCGCGATCTCGAAGCTGTCGAAGACCTACGCCTCGGGCTTCGAGGCGCTGAAGGGCATCGACCTTTCGATCCGCCCGGGCGAGATCTTCGCGCTGCTGGGCCCGAACGGCGCCGGCAAGACGACGCTGATCAGCATCGTCTGCGGCATCGTCAACCCGACGGCCGGCACCGTCACGGCCGACGGGCACGACATCATCGCGGATTACCGCGCCGCGCGCGCGAAGATCGGCCTCGTGCCGCAGGAGCTGACCACCGACGCCTTCGAGACCGTGTGGGCGACGGTGAGCTTCAGCCGCGGCCTGTTCGGCAAGCGCCGCAACCCGGCCCATATCGAGAAGGTGCTGAAGGACCTGTCGCTGTGGGACAAGAAAGACAGCAAGATCATGACGCTCTCCGGCGGCATGAAGCGCCGGGTGATGATCGCCAAGGCCTTGTCGCACGAGCCGCAGATCCTCTTCCTGGACGAGCCGACGGCAGGCGTCGACGTCGAGCTCCGGCAGGACATGTGGCGGCTCGTGCGGCGGCTGCGCGACACCGGCGTCACCATTATCCTGACGACGCACTACATCGACGAGGCCGAGGAGATGGCCGACCGCATCGGCGTCATGAGCAAGGGCGAGCTCATCCTCGTCGAGGAGAAGGCCGAGCTGATGCGAAAGCTCGGCAAGAAGCGCCTGGTGCTGCACCTGCAGGCGCCGCTCGACCGCGTGCCCGAAGCCCTCGACGGCTACGGGCTCGCGCTGTCGCCGGACCGCGACGAGCTCGTCTACACCTACGACACGCAGGGCGAGCGCACCGGCATCACGGCGCTCCTGCGCGACCTCAACGCCGCCGGCATCGGCTTCAAGGACCTGCACACCGACCAGAGCTCGCTCGAGGAGATCTTCGTCAGCCTGGTGAGGGAGCGGCGATGAACCTGCACGCCGTCCAGGCCATCTACCTGTTCGAGATGGCGCGCACCTGGCGCACGCTCCTGCAGAGCATCGTGTCGCCGGTGATCTCGACCTCGCTGTACTTCGTCGTGTTCGGGGCGGCGATCGGCTCGCGCATCGCCGAGATCGACGGCGTCTCCTACGGTGCCTTCATCGTGCCGGGGCTGATCATGCTGTCGCTCCTGACGCAGAGCATCGCCAACGCCTCCTTCGGCATCTACTTCCCGAAGTTCGTTGGCACGATCTACGAGCTCCTGTCGGCGCCGGTGTCGTATTTCGAGATCGTGCTCGCCTATGTCGGCGCGGCGGCGACGAAGTCGATCATCCTCGGCCTCATCATCCTGGCGACCGCGGCCCTGTTCGTGCCGCTCAAGATCGCGCACCCGTTCTGGATGGCCTTCTTCCTCGTCGTCACGGCGGTGACGTTCAGCCTGTTCGGCTTCATCATCGGCATCTGGGCCGACGGCTTCGAGAAGCTGCAGCTCGTGCCGCTGCTCATCGTGACGCCGCTGACCTTCCTCGGCGGCAGCTTCTATTCGATCGACGTGCTGCCGCCGTTCTGGCGCGCCGTGACGCTCGCCAATCCGGTGGTCTATCTCGTCAGCGGCTTCCGCTGGAGCTTCTACGGCGTCGCCGACGTCAGCGTCGCGTTGAGCGTCGCGATGACGCTCGTCTTCCTGGCGCTCTGCCTGGCGGTTGCCGGCTGGATGCTCAAGACGGGGTATCGGCTCAAGGCCTGAGCCTCGGCGCGCCGCGCCTTACGCGTTTGTGATCCCAGTCCCGGCCTCAGAACTGCCTATGATGCGGGCGAGCCCCGCGCCTTGCGAAAGCAGCAGGCCGCGACGGGCCAAGGAGGAAGCTTGATGACACTTCGTTCGTCTTTGGATCTGCGCGCCTTGATCGGCGCGATCTGCGTTGCCGGCGTCGCCTTCGGCCCGGGCGCCATCGCCCAGCCGGCGAGCAACGGCGGCTTTGAGGTCCCGACCCGCTCGTTGCCGGTGCCGGATACGGTGAGCCCGCAGGTGCAGAAGCTGATCGCGGCGCCGCTCCGCCCGGGCTGGAACGTCCTGCCGAAGACCGGCGAGGAGTGGAAGCCGGTCTCCGAGGCCGGCGCCGCCGGAACGATCCGCAACCTCCCGGGCCTGACGGAACGCCTGAAGGTCAAGATCGAGAAGGCGACGATCGACGGCGTCAGGGCCTTCATCGTCACGCCGGAGACGATCGCGCCCGAGAACCGCGAGCGCGTGCTGATCCACATGCATGGCGGCTGCTACGTGCTCAACGGCGGCGAGGCCGGGCTGCCGGAGGCGATGCTGATGGCGTCGCTCGGGCGCGCCAAGGTGATCTCGGTCGACTCCGCATGCCGCCCGAGGCCTATTTCCCGGCGGCGCTCGACGATGGCATGACGGTCTTGAAGGCGACGCTGAAAAACACCGATCCGGGCCGGGTTGCGATCTTCGGCACCTCGGCCGGCGGCGCGCTGGTGCTCGAGATGGCGCTCAAGGCGAAGCAGGACGGCGTGCCGATGCCGGGCGCGATCGCCTCGGGGACGCCGATGTCGGACGTGACCAAGGTCGGCGACACCTTCTACACGATGGAGCTCGTCGACAACGTGCTCGTGTCGCGCGACGGCTTCTGCGACGCCGGCGCCAAGGTCTACGCCAACGGCCGCGACCTCAGGGACCCGCTGCTCTCGCCCGTCTACGGCGACATGGCGCCGACGATCCTGACGAGCGGCACGCGCGACCTCCTGCTCTCGAACACGGTGCGCGTCCACCGCAAGCTCCGCCAGGCCGGCGTCGAGGCGATCCTGCAGGTCTACGAGGGCCAGTCGCACGCCCACTACCTGCGCGACGACACCGCGCCGGAGACGAAGGAGGTCTTCGCCGAGATCGCCGCCTTCTTCGACAAGCACATGAAGAAGTAGGCCGCAGTCGCGGCTCGCGCGCTTGCGGCTCGGCCGCCGGCGGGCGGGTGCCTCAATCGACGTGCTGCCGCGGTTCTGGCGCGCCGCGCCGCAGCTCGGAGCATGTACGCGCGTATTGACATTGTGGATACAATAAATCATATTTGCCGTCATGCCAAAGAACCATTCTTCATCGTCAGAAAGCCTTGGAACCGCAAACGTTGCGGTCGTGGAGCGCTCTTCGGCATCCGGTACGAAGGGCAGCATCAACCTGCGTATCGAGACAGAGACCCGGCGGCTCATCGATGACGCGGCGACCATCCTCGGCAAGACCCGCACCGAGTTCATGATCGAGAGCGCCCGGCGGCAGGCGATCGAGGTGCTGCTGGACCAGCGGCTTTTTGTGCTCGGCCCCGATCGCTATGACGGCTTCATGTACGCGCTGGACAATCCCCCAGCGCCGGGACCGAAGCTGCGGTCGCTCCTGCGCCGAGTCCCGGCATGGCGGAAATAAGAGACGAGCCGGAACGCCCGAATTGCAACTGTCGGCTCCCGTTCCCCTGACCGCCGAACATGATCTTTCGGCATTCGATTGCGGCGAGCCGGCGCTCAACGAATGGCTTCGTCACCGCGCCCTGAAAAACGAAAGCCGCTTCGCACGCACCTACGTGGTCTGCGAAGACAACCGGGTCGTCGCCTATTTCTGCATCTCGGCCGGGGCGGTGGAACGCGCGGCCGCGCCCGGAAAGCTTCGGCGCAACGCACCGGACACGATCCCGGTGGCGGTGATCGGGCGGCTTGCCGTCAGCCGCAATCATGCCGGCAAGGGAGTCGGGACCGATCTCCTCTCGGACGCGCTGCGCCGTATCGCGCTTGCATCCCAGAGCATCGGCATGGGGGCAGTGCTCGTCCACGCCAAGGACGATGCGGCGAAGCGCTTCTATATGATTTGCGCCGAGTTCATCGAATATCCGGAGGACAGCCGAACCCTGTTCCTTCCCATCGACACGGTGGTCGCGGCGTTCTGCTAGTCGGAACACTTCTGGGGTACGCTCGGTCCGCGTATGGCCCTCGGCCCAGGCGATGACGCGCTCCGAGCTTGACGGCGCCGCGAGCGCCCGTCCACATGCGGCGCCATCGCTCGCGAGCCCTTCCGCATGTCCCGCGCCGTCGACGATCTCCTTCAAATCCTCGATCTCGAGCGGCTCGAGATCAACCTGTTCCGCGGCAACAGCCCGCAGGTCGGCTGGCAGCGCGTCTTCGGCGGCCAGGTGATCGGCCAGGCGCTCGTCGCCGCCTGCCGCACCGTCGAGGGCCGCGAGCCGCATTCGCTGCACGCCTATTTCCTCCTCGGCGGCGACCCCAAGGTGCCGATCATCTACGAGGTCGACCGCATCCGCGACGGCCGCAGCTTCACGACGCGCCGCGTGATCGCGATCCAGCACGGGCAGCCGATCTTCTCGATGTCGGTGTCCTTCCACCTGCGCGAGCCCGGCCTCGAGCACGCCGTCCCGATGCCGAAGGTGCCGGGCCCCGAGGAGCTGCCGAGCGAGGCCGAGATCAAGGCGACGGTGATGCCGATGATGCCCGATCCGGTGCGGGCCTATTACGAGCGCGAGCGGCCGATCGAGCTGAGGCCCGTGGAGTTCGACCGCTACCTGTCGCGGGAGCCGAAGGCGCCGAAGTTCAACGTCTGGATCCGCGCCACCGGGCGGCTGCCGGACGACCCGGCGATCCACCAATGCGTCCTCGCCTACGCGTCCGACATGACGCTCCTCGACTCGGCCCTCATCGCCCATGGCCGCACCGTGTTCGAGCGCTCGATCCAGGCCGCGAGCCTCGACCATGCGCTGTGGTTCCACCGGCCGTTCCGGGCCGACGACTGGCTGCTCTACGCGCAGGACAGCCCAAGCACCTCCGGCGCCCGCGGCTTCTCCCGCGGCCTGATCTTCGCGCGCGACGGCACCCTCGTCGCCTCGGTCGCGCAGGAAGGCCTGATCCGCCCCCGCGAGGACCTCGCCTGAGCTGAAACCTCTCCCGAACGGGAAAGGTCGAGTCGGCGAAGCCGACCGGGTGAGGGCCAGCAGTCTCCGGCGGAGACCGCCGTTCCGCTGTCCGGCAAGCGGTCGCTCCTTGCGAAGGGCAACGAGGATGACGCAGCGGTGGGCCAGGGAAGCCATCGACAGCCGCGCCCGATCGTCGACGAGGCGCCTCGGGGAGCGTCCCCACCTCGCTCGGGCTACGCCCCGAGTCGGCCCTCCCCACCACTCGCTTCGCGAGCGGGGGGAGGGAGGAGGCGAGAGGTGGCGCGGCGGCGGCCTTGTTGCCTAAATTCTGAGCACACAGCCGACGTCCGCCCCGGTCGAGCGGCACGTCCTCGCGGCAGCCGCCATCGCTCCCGAGGCAGCCGGCTGAAAAGGTGGGCGGGACGCGCCCCCGCGCCGGCT
>Ga0126304_10000582_pt1 | contig 15310 bp, 12 predicted proteins | sample Plot25_FD_92538 | JGI IMG/M metagenome (GOLD analysis project Ga0126304, IMG submission 92538) | Serpentine soil microbial communities from UC McLaughlin Reserve, CA, USA - Plot25 | ecosystem: Environmental > Terrestrial > Soil > Grasslands | place: USA: UC McLaughlin Reserve, Lake County... | reverse complement strand
TATAAATACCAATCCCTGCATAAGAAGAACGGCTACTATTTACTTCGCCGGTTCCCACCCAAATGGTTCCTGTTTTCCAGTTTACCGCAATATCTCCAATTGTGATTGCATCAGCACTGTCAAAAATCGGGGTAAATGATTGGCCATTATTAGTAGTATGCCATAAACCACCGGAAGCATAGGCGACATAAAATTCGGTAGGGTCATCCGGGTTACCTTCAATGTCATCTACACGGCCGCTCATTACAGAAGGGCCTATATTTCTGAATTTAACATCATTAATGATTGATTTTTTTTCAAGTGCCTGCCTTTGTTGTAAACCTTTTAGCCTATCACCGCCGGAAGTCGGCTTTACCTGTGCATTTGACAAAATTGTAACTAAGAGAAGGGAAAGAAAAGGGTAGTAATAATTTAATTTTGATTGCATAAAACCATTCCTTTTTTCGTTATAGGAATTGCCAAACATACTAAACTATGCGCTACATCTTTGTACTTCTGTTATTTGCATCTGCAACAGCACAGGCACAGTTAAAAAATTATATGATTGGGGCTAAAGGGGACACCTTGAACCGGGTAGATATGCAAGGATTGAAACAAGGTCCCTGGGTAATTCATATTGATGATGTAAGAGGTGAAAGAGGGTATGAGGAAGAAGGCATGTTTTGGAACGATAAAAAAGAAGGTGTATGGAGACGCTTTTCTTTAGAAGGCGACCTCATTGCTGTTGAGAACTACCGTTATGGTTATAAAGATGGAAAGAATACGTATTTCAATTACCAGGGTGAGTTAATGCGGGAAGAGTCGTGGCGGGCTATTGATCCACAGAATCCATATGACACAGTAAATGTGTATGATTTAAAAGACCCTACAAAAGTAGTGGGCAGACAAGTAATAAAAATTGAACCCAACTCTTACAAACACGGAGCATGGAGATTTTACAATGCACAGATGGGCACCATAGAAAAAACAGAGCAGTGGGTAATGGATAAGCCCAAGGAAAAAGAAAAGCCGGTTGCTATAGACGATGACTTAGCTCCAATAGATCCGGCGACGGGGGAAGCCACTGTTAAAAAAGAAGAGAAAAAAAACCTTACTAAGCCCCAGGCCGTTTTGGACTTTGAAAAGAAAAATGCCGGGAAAAAGAAGGTGAAAGTAAGAAGTGGAACTACAGGCGGATAACCAAAGCGTTTTATATAATTAGTAGTCCTGCAATTGCAGGACTTTTTTATTTCACGAGTTCTACATCTGCAAAACTGCTCACTGATTTATCGAGGTGATTAAAATAGTTTATAAGCGGTATTTGACATTTCAGGAGGTTTATATAAATTTGATATCAAAATGATATCACTCAAAATTGTTACTATATGGAAAAGACAATAAAACCGGTTCCAGGATTGGCAGGTTTCATCGTTATTTTATTAACCCTGGGTTCTTCTGTATATTTCTTCTTGCAGATAAGGGAGACAGAAGAAAAAGGAATGGTGGCAGCGGCTGCTATTCTTCTTTTGATTATTAGCCTCTTTCTGATGAAAGGGTTGCTGATTGTTCAACCTAACCACTCAAGGATCCTGAACTTTTTTGGTAAGTATGCAGGTACCATTAAGGACAATGGATGGTTTTTTGTGAACCCTTTTTATACAACAGAAAATGTTTCATTGCGTGCCCAGAACCTCGAAAGTTCCAGGTTGAAAGTAAATGATAAAATGGGTAATCCTATTGAGATTGGTGCTGTGATTGTGTGGCAGGTAAGTGATACCTATAAGGCTGTTTATGATGTGGTGAATTACAAAGAATATGTGTTGCGACAAAGTGAGGCCGCAGTACGTCATTTGGCTAACAGCTTTCCTTATGACAACCTGGAAGATGAACACGCCGATATTACCCTGCGTAATGGTGCTGAAAAAGTGGCTGAGATACTGGAGAAGGAATTGATGGACCGTTTAGCGCCGGCAGGTATCAACATTAAAGAAGCAAGAATCAGCCACCTGGCTTACGCACCTGAAATTGCCGGAGCTATGTTGCAAAGACAACAGGCCACTGCTATTGTAGCGGCCCGGACAAAGATTGTAGAAGGTGCGGTGGGCATGGTAGAAATGGCTTTGGAAATGCTTTCCCGAAAAGACATTGTTCATCTTGACGAAGAGAAAAAGGCGGCAATGGTAAGTAACCTGATGGTAGTTCTTTGCGGCGAAAGAGGTGCTCAACCTATATTGAATACAGGAACTTTATATCAATAATTTGTGAGTTCGAAAAAAAGTTTTGTCATACGAATTGACAATGATACCTACAAGGCATTGGAGAAGTGGGCCGGTGATGAATTTCGTAGTGTAAACGGGCAAATAGAATATTTACTGGATAAAGCCCTAAAAGATTCGGGAAGAAGAAAAGCGAATTCCGATCCGGTCAGCAAAAAAAATACAGGCAAATAACATGCTACTTGCCTGCTAATAAACAAGGAACTATTATTTTGAATTGTGTCTTCTTTTGAAAAGAGAATTGACATTGTATGGTAAGGTCTCAATAGTTCTGTTTAATATTTAATTTATTCTTGGGCCCTTTTACCCTAACTCTTTTATATAACTTTTTGTACCATAAAACATGGATTAAGATTTATGCCCCTTGCAATTATAACCCTGACATAGTTTTATGGAAAGAGCTAAAGTGCCAATAGATATGCCGAATGGAATTGTTGCAGTATAAGAGTGCGACGCAATCAAAGCTTCATAGCAGCGCCTCTGCCAGGTGCATAAAAAAACTAGCTGAACTCTAACAATTCCTCTACATTTAGACCGTTAAAAACGCTTCAAAAAAGCGTATATTGAACACCTTAATATTGAGCACTATGATTAAAATGCAAGTAATTGGCAATCTTGGAAAAGATTGCGTAGTAAACACAGTAAACGGAAAAAATGTAATCAACTTTACAGTAGCCCATACTGAAAAGTATCGCGACAGCCAGGGCAACAACCAGGAAAAAACGACCTGGGTGGATTGCGCTTACTGGACTGACAGAACAGCTATTGCACCTTACCTGCAAAAGGGCACACAGGTGTTTGCAGAAGGTACGCCAGAAGTACGCAGCTTTACCCGTAACGATGGTACAGCCGGCGCTTCACTTTCATTAAGAGTGAGGGAAGTTCAACTGCTGGGACGTAAAGGTGATAATGCAGGAGGTGGTAACCAGTATGAAGCACCACAGGCAAATAGCCGTCAGGATACCCCTGCACCTGCAGGTATTGATAGCGATATAGCAGACGACCTGCCGTTTTAAAAAAATACATTTAGTCAAGAATGCCTCCAATTAGGAGGCATTTGCTTTTAAATATTATCTTATCCAGTTAACCTTTTTGGTATTCATTGCAAACATTGATCTCTCCGTCTACTACCCTGATAATTTCCAACTTTGTTTATCCTGCAAAATAATAAGGTAAGCAGGTTTGCCTGATGTTGTAACTTCTGTTACATGTGAAATTGCGCTAGCCGTAATAAGTGCTTTTAACAATGTGTCGAACTTCGGCAGAAAGCTCCTTTTCGGTTTCGTAAAGTATTCAATTAGCATTGAACCGAAGAAAAAAAGAATATACTACAATAAAAAAAGAAACTCCGCATAGAAACAAGCTTCATTATATAAGTTACAACATCTCAGTATGAATCGGTTATTTTAAAAGTATTTACTTCGGAAGCATTTATTAACACCCGCTAAGTAGTTCTTCCTTTTCAGATGCAGTTGGACGGATTGAGTGTGTGGTTTCTTTATCAAATGATCGGATTTTCGTAAAACAAAGGAGCATTCCTCAACCTTTTGGGTTTTGTTGTTTCTTTGCGCATGTCCAAAGTTTTTTCTTACGACCAGTTATTTGATTTTGCTAAAGCAGTATTTGAAAAGATTGGCTCCAACGAGGAAGATGCTGTTCTAGCCACCAGGGTTTTACTTTCTGCTGATGTAAGAGGAGTGGACTCGCATGGTATTGCGAGGTTAAGTGGTTATATAAGATTATGGGATGCCAAACGAATAAATGCAAATCCCCAGATAAAAATCCTTCATCAAACACCGTCCACCGCAACGGTTGATGGAGACAGCGGGTTGGGATTAGTAGTAGCACCTAGGGCTATGCAGATGGCCATTGACAAAGCAAAGCAGGTTGGCACAGGTTGGGTAAGCGTTCAAAACAGTAATCATTTTGGAATTGCAGGTTATCATTCTATGATGGCTTTGGAAGAGGATATGATTGGTATTTCTATGACCAATGCCAGCCCACTGGTAGCACCTACTTTTTCCATAGAACGACTGTTAGGAACCAATCCTATTTGTGTAGCTATACCGGCAGGCTCTCAACCTCCTTTTGTAGCTGATTTAGCTACCACGACAGCCGCTAATGGTAAATTGGAAATACTTCAACGCAAAAGTGGGGTTGCGCCACTTGGCTGGATACAAGATAAAGAAGGCAAGGCGTCCACTGATCCACATGAATTAAAAGCGGGTGGTGCTTTGTTGCCTCTTGGTGGTGATAGGGAACATGGAAGCCATAAAGGATATGCCCTCGGCGCTATTGTTGATATTTTTTCTGCTGTGCTAAGCGGAGCTAATTATGGTCCCTGGGTACCGCCGTTCCCTGCTTATGTGCCTATGCCAACAAATATGCCGGGCAAGGGAATTGGTCATTTCTTTGGAGCTATGCGTATTGATGCTTTTCGCCCGGCCAACGAGTTTAAGCAACACATGGATCAATGGATCGAACGTTTTCGTGCGGCAAAGACGTCTAACGGTTTTGAAAGAGTGATCATTCCCGGCGACCCCGAGAGACAAATGGAAGAAGTGCGGATGGAAAAAGGTATCCCTTTGTTAGGCCCCGTAGTGAATGACCTGCAATACCTGGCTGAAAAATTCAACATAGCCCTACCAGTTTCTCGCAGTTAAAGTCTCTTCAGGCCTATATTTGCGGCTCAAATTAAAATTCCGGCAGGAAATGAAAATAATGAAGTTCGGTGGTACCTCGGTAGGTAAGCCGCAACGCATGCATGATGTAGCAAAATTGATTACATCTGATGCAGAGTCAAAAATTGTTGTGTTAAGTGCGGTGTCAGGCACTACTAATGCCTTAGTTGAAATTGGTAGCCTTTTATCCGGTAGTAAACGCGAGGAAGCGAAACAAAAGATTGATGCCCTCGAAAACCAGTACAAACAATTTATTACTGAACTGGTAAAACAACCCGAAGCTTTTAAAAAAGCTGAGAATATCTTAAAAGAGCATTTTGAATTTTTAAATATCATTCTCAGGATCTCTTATAATGAAGCACTGAACAAAGATATCTTGGCCCAGGGTGAATTACTTTCTACCAAATTATTCAGCGTGTACCTGGCCGAACAAGGTGTTGCGCATGAACTATTACCGGCGCTGGAATTTATGAGCATTGATGCTAATGACGAGCCACAGGTAGAAGTGATTCGGGAAAAGCTTTTGAGAACCTTGCAACAATATCCTGCGCAGAAATTGTTTATCACACAAGGATACATTTGTCGAAATGCAAGGGGGGAAGTTGATAATCTGAAGCGGGGAGGAAGCGATTATACGGCGTCGTTGGTTGCAGCAGCTATTAATGCTTCTGTTTGTGAAATATGGACAGATATTAACGGGATGCATAACAATGATCCACGTATCGTCAACAAAACCATACCTATAGATCAACTTAGTTTTGATGAAGCAGCAGAATTAGCCTACTTCGGTGCTAAGATTTTACATCCTGCTTCTATTTGGCCGGCACAGCAATATAAGGTGCCGGTAAAATTGCTGAATACGCTGGAGCCTTCGGCCAAAGGAACTTTAATTGCTGAACAGGCAGCATCAACAGGTGTGAAAGCAGTTGCGGCCAAAGATGGCATCATTGCCATTAATGTAAAAAGCAGCCGTATGCTTTTGGCTTATGGCTTCTTGAGAAAAGTGTTCGAAGTTTTTGAAAAGTATCGCACTCCAATTGATATGATCACCACTTCAGAGGTAGCTGTTTCTCTAACTATTGACAACGATGCTTCCCTTCAGGACATCCTGAGAGAATTGGAAACATTCAGCACTGTAGCTGTAGATAAAAACCAAACTATTATATCTATTGTTGGAAACGAAATTGCTTCTGATGCCAACAGCTTAAAAAAAGTATTTGACAGTTTAAGCAACATTAATGTGCGAATGGTATCTTATGGAGGCAGTGCACACAACATCTCTGTATTGATTGCAGCCGATCAGAAAAAACCAGTGTTGCAGCAATTGAATAGCGGGTTGTTTGGACTTTGACATAAGATTGGTTTCTCTTCTTATGCAACAGTAGTTCAGGGAGCAGGTCGCTTATTAATTTGGCGATTACTCGTTTGAAATACTGATCTTATTGTGAAAACAAAAAACCACTCAAATTGCTTCGGCGGTTTTGTTATTTAAACTATTGAATTGTTAATGCGATGTACTGCTTATGTATGCATTTATTCAATGCCATGAGTAAGGTTAGATAATCAACAGTGCATCTCCATAGCTGAAGAAACGGTATTTATCCTTGATGGCCTTTTTATATGCTTCCATTGTCAAATCATAACCGGCAAAAGCGCAGGTCATAATCAACAAGCTTGTTTTTGGCAAATGAAAATTGGTTACTAACGAGTCAGCAATACTGAAATCGTAAGGAGGGTGAATAAATATATTGGTCCAACCTTCTGATGGCTTTAATAACCTTTGAGCCGTTACAGATGATTCCAGGGCTCTCATAGTTGTGGTACCGATAGAACAGATGCGATGGCCTGTTTCTTTTGCTTTGTTCACGATCTTGCAGGCCGTGTCTTCAATGCGATAATATTCGGCATCCATTTTATGCTTACTCAGATCTTCCACTTCAATAGGACGGAAGGTTCCAAGGCCTGTATGCAAGGTTACTTCAGCAAAACGGATCCCTTTAATCTCGCAACGCTTGATCAGCTCGCGGCTAAAGTGCAACCCGGCAGTTGGTGCTGCTACTGCACCTTCATGCTTGGCGTAAACCGTTTGGTAGCGCTCCCTGTCTTCTTCATCAGGTTTGCGTTTGATGTATTTAGGCAAAGGTGTTTCGCCATATTTTTCCAACACCAGGCGAAAGTCATCATCTGTTCCCTCGTGTAGAAACTTAATGGTACGGCCACGGGAAGTAGTGTTGTCAATTACTTCTGCCACCAGTTCTTCCGTATCGCCAAAATATAGTTTGTTGCCTACACGTATTTTCCTAGCGGGATCAACAATTACATCCCAAAGACGGTGTTCCTTGTTGAGTTCACGTAAAAGAAATACCTCGATTTTAGCACCTGTTTTTTCTTTCCGGCCATACATTCTTGCGGGAAAAACTTTGGTGTTGTTTACGGTAAACACATCCTTGTCATCAAAATAATCCAGGATGTCTTTAAAATTTTTGTTCTCGATTTGTCCTGTTTTCCGATGCACCACCATCATACGCGCATCTTCACGTTTTTTGGCCGGGTGTTGAGCAATTAGATTTAGCGGGAGATCAAACTTAAATTGTGAAAGCTTCATGGACTATGTTACTGTTTATTGATGGCCTCATGACGCAAACCGTGCAGTGAGTTGTTGACTAAGAGTAAAGGAAGATAATAAGATAAAGATGATCTATTTATTATTTATCCTCTTAGCCTATACCTCGGTCTTACGGCACCGGGCATGGTCATTTAGCGTAAAGGCGGCAAAAATAGGATAATTAAGAAAATAGAGTGAAATTTTTATGGATCAGGCCTTTAATCCTCCTCTTTATATTATCTTGAGGGTTACAATTTCTTATAACCAAACCATAATACCTATGATGAAGACTTTGCTGGTGGCTGTTCTATGTGTGTTTTCTTTTTTTAGTTCCCATTGCCAGACTTCAAAGCTGAAATCCAAAAAATACCCAAGTTTATTATGGGAAATCACCGGTAAAGGGCTGGCAAAGCCTTCCTATCTGTTTGGCACCATGCATGTGAGCAGTAAAATGGTCTTCCATCTCTCTGATTCTTTCTACCTGGCCTTAAAAAATGCAGATGTAGTGGCCCTGGAAACAAACCCGGGCAACTGGCAGGAAGATTTTTCACGTTATGATCTTGAGGGAAATTTCTATAATTATGATTTTCGCAGCAAAGGTGGTTACTCCGAACCAGATGACTATTTATCCATCAATACCTTAAAAGCTTTTCCGTATGAGAAATTAATGGAAAAGGCTTTGTATAGTAGCCCCTCTATAATAAATAGTTTTTTATACAGAACTAATTCCGAAGGCTCAAGTGATTTTGAAGAAGACACTTACCTTGATTTGTACATATACCAGGTAGGGAAAAAGTGGAGTAAAAAAGTATGCGGAGTTGAAAACTTTGATGAAAGCATGACTCTCATGAAAGAAGCCTATGCTGATGCAGCGAAAGATAAAAATCTTAGGGAAAGAACCTATGATATCGACAACGATTTTTCCTATAGCAAACTGGAAGACGCTTATCGAACCGGTAATCTTGACTTGTTGGATACCATTAATAAGGTAAACAGCAGGTCAGCTGCCTTTGATGAAAAATTTTTATATAAACGTAACGAGATACAAGCTACTTCTGTAGATTCTATATTGAAAACAAAAGCTGCTCTTTTTGTAGGAGTAGGCGCAGCACATTTACCAGGAGAAAGGGGCGTCATTGAAATGCTTAGAAGGAAAGGGTACAAACTGCGTCCAATAAAAATGACGGAAAGAGACAGCAAGCATAAAGATGCTATTGAAGCCATTCGGGTACCGGTACAATTTAGCCAGCAAACTTCTGAAGACGGGTTCTTATCGGTTAACCTTCCAGGTAAATTATACAGTTTCACACGGTCATTTGGTTTAATGGACCAGCATCAGTATGCTGACATGAGCAATGGCAGTTACTATATGGTTTCCAGAATTTATACCAACGCCGCATTGTGGGGCCATAGCACTGAAACTGTGCAGCGCAAAATAGACAGTGTGTTGTATGAAAATATTCCAGGCAAAATATTAAGCAAACAAGCCATTACAAAAAACGGTTACAAAGGCTTTGATATACTGAACCGCACCCGCCGCGGCGATTACCAACGTTACAATATTTTTATCACTCCCTTTGAAATAGTGTTATTTAAAGTAAGTGGTAACAATGAATATGTAAAACTGGGTAAAGAGGCGGAACAGTTCTTTAATAGCATCCGATTAAAAGAGTATAAGCCTGAATGGAAAAAGTATAGCCCAAAGTTTGGAGGGTTTGAAGTGGAAATGCCGCACCAGCCTATCATCAATCAAGTAGGTAACTGGCTGTTTTTAGCGTACGATAAAGCTACTGCTACCAACTTTGAAATCATTCGCACTGACGTTCACAATTTAAAATTTGCCGAAGAAGATTCATTTGATTTGAACCTCCTGGAAGAAAGCTTTGGTTCTTCACAGTTTATTGAAAAACAACTAAGCCGCAAGCAAACCCGCCAGAATGGGTATGCTGCCCTGGAAACAAAATATCAATACAAAGATGGTTCTATTGGTTTGGTGAAGTTTATTATACAGGGTCCGCATTACTATACCTTGATTGCTAATGCAAGGACAGAAAACAATAGGATGAGCCAATTTCTGAATTCATTTACTATAAAGCCTTTTGTCTATAACGAAGCACTAAAGCAGATAGATACGGCGTTGTTTTTCCTTGTGTCTTCGCCGGTGGCCATACAAAAACAAAGAAAGCTCGACATGTATCCGCAGGATATGTACCGTTATGGATTAAACGGAGAGGACGATGCTTTTCTTGAAGAGTCAGGTGCTTATAAGGACAAGATAATTGCCAATGATTCTACTGGTGAAAAGATTTATGTTTCCTTTTACAAACCATCACGTTATTATTTCGACGACGATACAACGGTAAATACAGATTCTACTCACTTTAAAACCGACGAACAGGACTGGGTCTATAGAAACAGGACGAAGTATGAACGTCCTGATAAAGTGAAGGTGTGGGAATATGAACTAGGCGACCCTCAAAGCAGCCGGATCATCCGTGGTAAATCATTTCGTAAAGACGGCATCAGTTACCGCGTGGTAGCCGAGGGCGATACTCTTACAAAATGGAGTTCTTTCATTGCAGATTTCTTTTCCACGTTCACGCCTGTTGATACAATTAAAGGAGTAGATCCTTTCCAGAAGAAATCAGATGTATTTTTTGCTGATTTTTTTAATACCGATACGCTGTTGCATAAAAGAGCTGTAAAAAATATACAACTGCTTAAGGTTGATTCATCTGATCTCGTGCCTCTTACAAAACTGATACAATCACTTAACTGGAAAGAGAAAAAATACCTGGATGTAAAGAACCAGTTTATTTATAAGCTGGCCGATGTGCCAACAAAAGCTTCTGCAGATTTTCTTAAGCAGGTTTATTATGCTGCAGGGGATACGGTAGACATTCAGTATACAGCTTTAGAGGCTTTATTGCAACAGGAGACTGGGTATGCTTACCAGGTATTTCGGGACATAATGGTAAATGAACCGCCGGTTTTGGATGTGGATCCCGGGAGTTCGGGACAGTCTTATAAAGTAACAAATAGTTACCGGGTAGATAAAAATGACGACGGGGAAGAATACAGCAATGGATTTTTTATGGATGAACTTAAAGATTCCTTAGGGCTTACTAAAACTATTTTTAAAGATCTATTGCCGCTGATCAATATCAACGATTATGAACAACCCATAATGAAACTGTTGGAAACAATGGTTGACAGTAGTATGGTGACAGGCAAAGATTACGAAATCTATCTTCCCAAATTCTTAATTGAAGCTAAACAGGAAATGAAGAAGCAGGTGATCAGCGAAAAAAACAAGTCTATTGAAAAGGCGCAAACATATCCTAATGAAAAGAAAAATACTTATGAAAAAGAAAGTAAGGATTACGGTAATCGTAAGCTAAGTTCTTATGCTACTTTGCTGATGCCTTTCTGGAATACAAATCCAGCTGTGCCCCAATTATTGAATCAAATGCTTGCCAGCAATGATAAACGTCTAAAATATAATACGGCTATTCTATTTATGCGACATAAAAAGGCGATCCCTGATACCTTGTTAAAGTATTTTGCTGGCCAGGATGAATTTCGTTACCAATTATATACCGACTTGAAAGAGTTAAAACAAGCGGGGCTGTTTCCTGCCATATACAATAACCATGTTGAATTGGCAAAGAGCAAATTGTTGAACTTAAATAGCTATGAGGTGCCCGATACAATAGTTTATGTTGACAGGCTGTCACTTCAATATAAAAACAGGACTGGCTTTGTTTATTTTTTTAAGTACCGGCAAAAGAAAGATGATAATAGCTGGAAGATAGCCCTGACCGGTTTGATTCCTTCCGACGCTGACGCTTTTGAATTTGACAAGACGGGTACTATAAAAGAAGAGTACAAATACAATTTTACAGAAATGACCGGAACAAAGATCGATGAAGACGAACCGCTGAAAGATCAATTACAAAAAGCACTGAAGAAAAAACTATTTGCTAAGAGAAAAAGCGGTGCACAATTTTATGACGAGGAAAATAAGTACAGCCAATTTAATTCCCTGTACAATGTCAGAGATTAGGCACTGCTTCTATTAGTTGTTTTGTATAATCGTTTTTGGGCTGATGATACACCTGCTCGGCTGTGCCGCTTTCCACTATTTTTCCTTTGCTCATTACAAGAATGCGATCACTCATATAACGCACTACCGAAAGATCATGGGAGATAAACAGCATCGTTAATCCAAGGTCCTTTTTCAATTGGTTCAAAAGATTTAAAACCTGTGCCTGCACACTAACATCAAGTGCAGAAACCGATTCATCACACACCAGGAACTCGGGGCTTAATGCAAGGGCCCTTGCTATAACAATACGCTGTCTTTGACCACCGGAAAATTCATGTGGATAACGATTCATTAATGAAGATGAAAGGTTAACACGATTAAGAAGTTCAGCCACTTTTTTCTTCCTGGCTTTTGTATCCGTTTCTATCCCGGTTATCTTCATTGGCTCAGCAATAGCGGCTCCAATTGTTAGCCTCGGATTTAATGAAGAATACGGATCCTGGAAAACCAATTGTACATCTTTACGCAATTGTACTAGCTGTTCTTTTGATAACCTGGTGATGTCATTGTCATTGTAAATGATTTTTCCTGCTGATGGTTCTGCCAATCGTAATAAAGTTCTTCCAAGTGTAGTTTTGCCACAGCCTGACTCACCTACCAATCCCAGGGTTTCTCCCGCAAATATTTCGAAGCTTACATTGTCTACTGCTGTAAAATAGCTCAAAGTTTTGCCAAAGAGATTGGTGCGGGCAGGATACTGCACCGAAATATTTTGTACCTGTACCAACGTTTTCGCAAGTGGTTCATTTGTTTGCCTAACATCCTGCGGAGAAATCTTTTCTTCCAGGCTTTGATTTAAAAAGTCGCTGACCACCGGTAGCTTTTCGCCTTTAGGATGCAAGGCCGGACGGCACGCAATTAAAGCCCTGGTATAAGGATTTTGTGCGTTGGTGAAAATTTCTGTAGCGCTGTTTTGTTCAACCACTTCTCCTTTATACATAATGGCAACACGGTCTGCTATTTGTTTTACAACACCCAGGTCATGGGTAATAAAGATGACACCCATGTTTTGCTGTTCTTGCAATTCTTTTATCAGTTGAAGAATTGTTTTTTGCACCGTAACATCCAACGCGGTTGTAGGCTCATCACAGATTAACAGGGAAGGCTGGCAGCACATGGCCATAGCAATCATGACCCTTTGTTTTTGACCACCACTTAACTGGTGGGGATGCCGGTCAAAAATCACGGCAGATTCCGGCAGCTTCACTCTTTCAAACCATTCAATAGTTTGTTTCTTTGCTTCTGCCAGGCTGAGTTTTTTGTGTACGAGTAAAGCTTCCATCACCTGTTTCCCACATGTCATTACGGGGTTGAGCGAGGTCATAGGTTCCTGGAAGATCATAGCAATGCTGGAACCTCGTATTTTACGCATTTTTGTTGGATGAATACGCAGGAGGTCAGTTGGTTCTGATTCCTGTTCACAAAAAAGGATCTTGCCATTGGAATAAACAGCTGGGGGTTGAGGCAACAATTGTAATACCGAAAGTGAGGTAACTGATTTACCCGAACCGCTTTCTCCTACCAGTGCTACTATCTCTTTCCGGTACACCTGCAACGAAACGTTTTTTACAGCGTTGGTTATTTCCCCTTCTGTAACAAAATCAATTGACAAGTTTTCAATACTTAAAAGTGGCTTCACGAAGTAGTTTGAATTTACAAGATTCACTTATTAAAAAGAATTTTCGCTGAGCAATGCCAATGGTCAGAAGCGTAGATGTCTTACAGTAAGACCATTGTTGATCAATTGTTTTAATGAATCAATGCCAATTTTTAAATGCCGTTCCACATATTGCTCTGTTACCTTCCTGTCACTTTCTTCTGTTTTTACACCTTCCGGGGTCATAGGTGAATCGGAAACTAATAAAAGTGCCCCTGTTGGAATTTTATTATAGAAGCCTACCGAAAAAATAGTAGCTGTTTCCATGTCAATAGCATAAGCTCTTACCTGTTGTAAATATTCTTTGAATTCTTCATCATGTTCCCATACGCGGCGGTTAGTAGTGTATACGGTTCCTGTCCAATAGTCTACTTCATAATCCCTGATGGTGGTTGAGATGGCTTTTTGCAAAGCAAAAGCAGGTAGTGCCGGAACTTCGCGGGGAAAATAATCATTGGAAGTACCCTCACCTCTTATGGCCGCAATGGGCAAAATAAGATCACCTAATTTATTGCGTTTTTTCAGCCCTCCGCATTTACCTAAAAATAAAGCAGCTTCAGGCTGAATAGCTGTCAGCAGATCCATTACGGTTGCAGCCGTTGGACTTCCCATGCCGAAGTTGACGATGCTAATACCGTCGGCTGTAGCGCATTGCATTGGTTTGTCGCTTCCTACAATTTCAACCTTATTCCATTCCGCAAACATCTTTACATAATTGCTGAAATTCGTGAGCAGGATATATTTCCCAAATTTGTCCAGTGATTGACCTGTATAACGGGGTAGCCAGTTTTTAACGATGTCTTCTTTGGTCTTCATAGCTACGAATTTAATCATTAGGTTTGAAGCATGATAGCCGTGCAGTTTCCCGAGCCACAATTCCGCATTAGAAATGAAGACGACAAGCAATATATTTTTGATTCTATACGAAAGAGCTGGCTACTTTTAACGGAAGAGGAATGGGTGAGACAAAACTTCGTAAACTACCTCGTGAATGAGCTGAACTTTCCTTCCACTGTCATCGCTCTCGAGAAGGAAATAACATTGAATGAGCTAAAGAAGCGCTTTGATGTTTTGGTGTATGATAAAGACCATAAACCGTGGATGATGGTGGAATGTAAAGCGCCGGCTGTGACTTTAAACGAAGAGACATTGCAACAGGTATTACGGTACAACATTAGTGTGCCGGTTCAATTTATTGTTATTACCAACGGAAATATAACAGTAGGGTGGAGGAAGGCTGGCACACAGTTAAAGTTACTAACCGAATTGCCATTATGGGGCGATCCTTACAAAGAAGATTGAAGCAATGTTTAGCGCTCAATAAATTCAACAACTTTTATAAAGTAATGCAGTGTGTTGAAAAACCTCGTTTTATTAATTTATAGATACGTAGGTTTCTACATCCGTATTATTAGGGTCTTTCGATTTGGAGCTATACACATCAAAGTCTGCTATGTAACTTCTTTCAATTGACGATTGCCAAACGTGAATCCAGGTAGCCATCACAGTTTCAGGAAGCTTTCCTGTTGATTTATACAGTTGAAATTTTGCTTTAGGGATTGTTTTGCCGGCAAAGCCTTCAGGAATATTTTGAAGTGAAGAAACCTTACAACCTAAAATAGTTGTGTAAGGCCCGTTGAAGTCACTTTCATAATCTGTGTAGATACAATAGATGTCATTACTTTCTTTATCCGGGATTTTATTCGCTATTCCATCACGAAAGAAATTTTCCCAAAGCCCGCCAATGTCCTTTTGTGACTGCCCGTTTTGATTAGTTGTTTTAACAGCTATACCTATGACATGAAATTCTTCAAGAGTAATGGTTTCGTATGGCATAAGAATGAATTGACTGAAAGTACTATAAATTATTTCTCTTGCCTGGGCGTTTCTATCGTAATATATAAGCGAGGGACAAATGGAAAATATTATTGCACAATTAGAAGTATAAAACTAAAATGCTGAATAGATTTACCGAAAGTAAAAGTGAGTGACACAACAGGTTTT
>Ga0126304_10000581_pt1 | contig 15367 bp, 18 predicted proteins | sample Plot25_FD_92538 | JGI IMG/M metagenome (GOLD analysis project Ga0126304, IMG submission 92538) | Serpentine soil microbial communities from UC McLaughlin Reserve, CA, USA - Plot25 | ecosystem: Environmental > Terrestrial > Soil > Grasslands | place: USA: UC McLaughlin Reserve, Lake County... | reverse complement strand
CTTGGAAGCGCCCGTCGTCTTGTAGAGCGTCGCCTCTGGATCGGTGAAGAGCCAGGTGCCGTTTGCCTGGCAGGTGTACTTCTGGACGCCAATCGCGTGCAGGACGAGGTAGAGCCGGCTGTCCGACGCGTACGTCCGCGGATCGAGCAGGTCGCCCGGGGCGGTGTCGGGAGCCGGCCGCGCGGGCGCGGCCCCTACGACAACGGCGCTGACTGCGACGACGACTACAAAGGCGATTACTGAGCGGAAAAGGTTCGTCTTCATTCTCGACCTCCTGCGCGTCGCTACCACGTACCGACTTGGTGATCATCCCATCCTCATCGATCAGGTGCGACGGTAGGCGGACGCGTTGAGCACCTCGGTCGCTGCAGGGGAGCTGAGCTTCAATAGCGCCTTCGCGCGGGCCTGGAGCGGATGGCCTAGGCTAGGCTGGCGAACGGCGCTCGCGGCCCGGCAACCGCAGCCCGCGGCGCCGCCCGCCGTCGCCGATCACCGAGACGACGGTCTGCGCGAGGTGCGGGCAGCCGGTCGAGGGGAACGCATCCCGCCGGTGCCGGTGCAGAACGAGGAAGAGGTCCCCGGGCGGCGCATTGCGGTAGAGGCGGCCAAGGCGCAGGCGGTCGATCGCGGCGAGCGTCGGCGTGTAGATCGCGTCGTACCAGTCCGCCGCGATCTCCGCGTTCTCTAGCACGCGTCCGCGTCCCCGCATCATGTGGTAGCCGTGCACCTGGATGTTCTCCAGCAGCTCGAGGTAGTGCGCGGGCCGGCTAACCGAGACGCGCACGCCGGCGCGCGCCTCGGCAAGCCCGCTGTCCTCGAGGAAAATCCGCTCCAGCTCCCGGAGGACGACCTCGAGCATGTCCGCGCCGGCCGGAAGAGGGACGCGCGCGATGAGCTCGGTCACGTCGGCGTCGATCATCTCTGCGCCTCCGCGCCGCGCGAGCGCGGCGCGGTGGTGACCGTCGACCACGAAGTACGCCTCACCGAGCTTGACCGCAACGATCGGCGGAAAGGCGCCGTCGGCGAACGCTCCCTCGAGCGAGTGCAGCCGGGCGCGGCTGAAGGCGTGAAGCGGCCGGAAGTCGCGGGTGAACGAGCTGGCGCGGCCGTCTGTGCCGACGAGCGCGTCGAGCGGGATCTCGCGAACGCCCACGTACCGGCGCCCGAACGGCTTCAGTCGCCGCTCGACCTCGTCGAGCTCGAGCAGGCGGTCGCGGCGGCGGGCCCTCAGTCCCTTCATCTCGAGGTCAAGCGTACAACCGGCTCCGTCAGGACTCGATCAGGCGGACCGGGCCTCGAGCACACGCGGCGAGCTGAATGAGATCCAGTTCGTCGAGGCGCCGTAAGCCCGGGAGCGCGCTCACCGCGAGTCGGCGTCCGGCATTGAGCTCACGGCAGGCTCCGAGCCGCCAGCTCGCTGGTGTCACGCCCGCATCAGGCGGTCGTTGCAGGCCGATGCATCGGGAGATAGCCTCGCTCGTATGGCAGCGGCACGGGGACGTGGCGACATTGATGAGCGCCCCTCGCTCCAAATGCTCGTGCGGCGATCTTGGGATCGGCCAACTCAGCGCGATTGGAGCGAAGTCCTCGGTGCCCTGCCCCTGTTCGCTGGGGTGCCGAAACGCCACGTTCGCGCAATCGCCAAGCTGGCTTGGCGCGTTGACCACGCGCCGGGTGAGGTCATCGTCCAGGCAGGGGATCGAGGAAACTCGATGTATCTCATCCTCGAGGGTCGTGCGCGCGTGATCGGAAAGTCACGTGTCCTGCGGCCGGGCGATTTCTTTGGAGAAATGGCGCTCATCGACGGCGGCCCGCGCTCGGCGACGATCATTGCGACGAGCCAAGTGCGCGTGATGATGGTGCAGCGGCGAGCGTTCCTCAAGCTGCTGAAGCAGAATCCGCAAGTCGGTCTCGCGATCATGGAGACCCTAGCCGAACGCGTGCGTCGACTCGAGCGCGCCGTTTCGGCCTAACCTGGCCACGATCGCTGTCGCCGCAGCGATCGGCTACGGCCTCATTGGTAATCGCCGCTGTCGGCACGCTGATCCTGTTCCAGCGCCGCGACGTATGAAGTCGACCGCATGCAAGCTGAAATCGTGATCCCCCTCCCCATACCGAGGTGTGCATGGGTCAGGACGAAGGACTGGTAATCGTCGAGCGACTGGTCAACGCGAACGGCGTCGAGCTCTGCACGGAGTCGTTCGGCGACCCTGCGGACCCCGCGGTCCTTCTCCTTATGGGCCTCGGTGGCTCGATGCTTTGGTGGGACGAAGGGTTCTGCAAGATGCTCGCCGAGTATGGCCGATTCGTGATCCGCTACGACCAGCGCGACACCGGCCGATCGACGACCTATGAGCCGGGGCGCCCCGGCTACACCGGAGCCGACCTCCGCGCGGACGCCATCGCTCTGCTCGACGGCTACGCCCTGCCGGCAGCGCACCTGGTCGGCGTGTCAGCCGGCGGTGCGCTCGCCCAACTGCTTGCGGTCGACTTCCCTGACCGCGTGCTCTCGCTCGTCCTGATCAGCACGTCGCCGGCGACACCCCGGGACCTACCACCGCCAAACAGCGAGTTCGTACGATTCGTGCGCTCGGCAACGATCGACTGGTCGGACGCCGACTCGGTGATCGACTACCTCGTCGCCTACGCGCGCATGCTCGCTGGAAACCAGCGCGTGTTCGAGGAGGCCAAGATGCGCGACCTCGTCCGAGCAGACGTCGAACGCGCCGATAACTTCGCCGCCAGCCAGAACCACGACCTCCTCGCCGATGACGACAAGCAGCGTGAACCACTGTCATCGATCAGCGCGCCGACGCTGGTCATCCACGGCACCGCCGACCCGATGTTCCCGCTCGCACACGGCAAGGCCCTCGCCGACGAGATCCCAGATGCCCGGCTTCTGTCACTCGCGGGAGCCGGCCACGGCGTCAATCAAGCCGACTGGGACACCATCACGCGAGCAATCGCCACGCACACCGCCCCGACCCGGTGAGCCCTCGCGCACCGCGGTATCTCGTTCGCCATTTCTTTGGCGTAGCCGATGACTTTTCGACGCGGGAGCAGTCGAAACTGTCATGACGACGACGCACATGCTCGAAACCGCCGGGGCCGAGATCGCCTACGACGTCCGTGGCCCGCTGCCCACCGCCGACGGACGCCCACCGCTGTTCATGATCGGTCAGCCGATGGACGCCAGCGGCTTCGCCACGTTGGCATCGCACTTCCCGGACCGGACAGTGGTCACTTATGACCCGCGCGGCCTCGGCCGCAGCGTTCGTAAGGACGGCCGGGTCGACCACACGCCCACCGTTCAGGCGGACGACGTACACGCCGTCATCGAGGCACTTGGCGCCGGCCCCGTCGAAATGTTCGCGAGCAGTGGCGGCGCGGTGGCTGCGCTCGCACTCGTGGCGGCCCATCCCGACGAAGTAACGACCCTGGTGGCCCACGAGCCGCCGCTCATCCCAGTGCTTCCCGACGCCGCCGCGGCCCAGCGCGCCCGCGTCGCCATTCGCGACGCGTACGAGGCCAAGGGTTCGGGCGCGGGCATGGCGGCCTTCATCGCAATGTCGTCGTGGCGTGGCGAGTTCACCGACGAGTACTTCGCGCAAGCTGTGCCGGATCCCGCCCACTTCGGGATGCCGGCCGAGGACGACGCCTCCCGCGACGACCCGCTGCTATCCGACCGGTCCTGGGCAGTGAGCAACTATCCCCCCGACCTCGCCGCGCTGGCCGCAGCGCCGACGCGCGTCGTAATCGCCGTAGGCGAGGAGTCGCTGGACACGTTCACCGGACGCTCGGCGGTGGCCACCGCCGAGCTACTCGGGCAGCAGGCGACCATCTTTCCGAGTCACCACGGCGGCTTCCTCGGCGGTGAGTTCGGATACGCCGGTGAGCCTGAGGCCTTCGCGCGCAAGCTGCACGAGGTGCTTGATGACGACTAACCGCCGCCGGAGCCGGGACGCATGAGCGAGGACGAAGGCCGCAAACTCCCCGATAGCAGACTCCACACGATCGCCGGACGGTGGCACACGTCTGGTCACGTGATCGACGAACCGGCAATTCCCGTCGCCGGTACCGACACCTACGAGGTGTTGCCGGGCGGCTACTTCCTCGTACATCACGTTGACGTAACCGTGGGCGACAAGCCGGTCCGAGCCATCGAGATCATCGGGGAGCCGGATGCCGTGAGCGGCGGGTTCCTCGCGCAGAGCTTCGACAACGATGGGAACACCGAGCTGATGCACGTCACGATCGACGACCACGTCTTCCACTTCACCGGCGGAGCCGAGGTTGCATCAGCCGCACAAACAGACGCCTCGACTGCGCGAATCCGATCCACACTCACCATCGCCGAAGACGGACAATCGATGAGCGCCCTGTGGGAGCGGTCCGAGGATGGCAGCAACTGGCAGCGCTGGATGGATATCTCGTTCAGGCGGGGTGACTGACGCCACCCCGGGGTGGCGATGTCAATCAACGCGTACGGCTGCGGAACGCAGCACACCGCGTCCTCTCCAGCCCGGCCGCGCAAGTGCATCCTTGATGCAGTGCCGGACGCGAGTGCGTCCGTCTGTCGACCTCTGAGGGAGGAGTTGTAGGACCATGGAAAGAGCGACCAAGACGCGTTTTGCGTTCCAAAGCGAAGGCGAGCCGTTGTCGGGCAACCTGTTCTTGCCGGAGCGTGAAAAGCCGGCCGGCGTCGTAGTCGCAGTTGGCCCGCTCACCTCGGTGAAGGAGCAAGCGGCCGGCACGTACGCCCAGGCGATGGCCGAGCGCGGGTACGCCGGGCTCGCATTTGACTACCGATTCTTCGGCGAGAGCGCCGGCCAGCCGCGCCAGTTCGCAAGCCCCGAAGCCAACATCGAGGACATCAAGAACGCCGCGACCGCGCTCCTCGCCGACGACCGGCTGATTGACCTGCCCCTCTTCGGCCTGGGCGTCTGCTTTGGCGCCGGACCGATGGTGCGCTCTGTCGCAGAGGACCGTCGCTTCCGTGCCTTCGCGGGTGTGGCCGGCGTGTACACCGACAACGCGAAGACGATGGAGAGGATGGGCGCTGCATATCAAGGGACAATCGATCGCGGCCGGGCTGCGGAACGCAAGTGGCGCGAGACGGGCGAAGCGGAGACCATCCCCGCCGTCGCACCGGCCGGCGGCGATGTCGCAATGCCGCTTCGGGAGGCATTTGAGTTCTACGGGACGTCTCGCGGCCAGGTGCCTAACTACGTGAACGGCTACGCGGTGCAGTCACTCGCCCACAGCCTGCCGTTCGACGCGCGTGGGGCAGCGGGCGTGCTCGAGACACCAGTGCTGATCGTTCACTCAGAACAGGCCTTGACTCCCGATCTCGCCCACGCCTTCTACTCGGCTGTGAAATCGCCCAAGCGCGAGCTTTGGCTCGAGTCACAGGGCCAGATCGACTTCTACGACGACCCCAAGCTCATTACACCGGCCGCAGATGCTGTCGCCGCGTTCCTGCGCTGAGTCCTGCCAGATCTCTAGGTCGGTAGGAGTTCGCCACGCCCTGCCCGCTCCAGCTAATCCCCTTCCTGGGCGGTCCACGGCGATTGCGGCGGCGCTGAGTCGACGGCGCGCCGAAGCAGCGCCAACATGCGGCGACGCTCAGCCGGGCTGAGGGCCCGCAACACGTCGTCTTCCACCTGCATCGCCAACCGCCGGGCCTGCTCCAGGACCCTGCGGCCCTTGGGGCTGATTACAACCTCGCGGGCGCGGCGATCCGTTGGTCGTGGCCGGCGGTTGGCCAGTCCTGCGGTCTCGAGCTGATCGATCAACGAAACCATCGTGCTGGGATCGATCCCCATCGTTGAGCCGAGCTCCTGCTGAATCGCTCCCTCCCGGGTGCCGAGGACATTCAGAAGCGCGAAGAGCGCCGTCGTGAGGCCAAGCGACTCGAGCGCCTCCGCAGTGCGCGTATGGGACACCCGCCAGAGCCGAAAGAACAGCTGGCCGGCGAACTCGCTGACCGGGTCGTCGGTGGTAGGACTCGACGCCATTTCAAGATCATTGCACAATTACTCCGTGTCGCCAATTATTTGTGCTACAAATTATTGACCACGGACATCACCACCGCGACTCGAGGAGCTCGCAAGGAGGGGAGCGATGAGCGCAAAGAAGGCCACGCAGAAGTCCGCCAAGAGCACCACCGCGACCAGCAAGAAGTCCAACGGATTCACAGCCGAGGAACGAGCCGCGATGAAAGAGCGCGCGCAGGAGCTGAAGGCGGAAGCGGCCAAGGCGGACAGCGAGAGCGCCCTGCTCGCGAAGGTGGCAGAGATGAAGGGAACGGACCGCGCCATGGCCAAGCGGCTCCACGCGATCATCAAGGACCGCGCGCCGACCCTCTCGCCGAAAACCTGGTACGGGATGCCCGCCTATGCCAAGGACGGCAAGGTCGTCTGCTTCTTTCAAAGCGCGGAGAAGTTCAACTCGAGGTACGCGACTTTCGGCTTCAGCGACGAGGCCAACCTCGACAAAGGCGCCATGTGGCCGACCTCGTTCGCACTCAAGGAGTTGACCGCCGCCGAAGAGGCAAAGATCGGTGCGCTCGTGAAGAAAGCGGTGAGCTGAGGACGGAATGGCCGAGGGGCCCCCGCGATCGGGGCCCCGCCGCCCGGTTGCAACCGACTTGGTAAAGCCTCCTCCGGCGCTTGCTCGCCCGAGTGACTAACGGTCGCGCGGGCCTACGAGCCGCCAGGTCTCGACCGCACCCTTGCCCTTCACGTCGACGAGCCCTAACGGCTCGACCACGAAGTCGTCGCGCAAGAGCTCCCACGTTGGGCGAGTGATCTGGATGGCGTCGGGCGTCCCGTGGGACTCCATCCTGCTCGCCATGTTGACCGTGTCGCCCCAGAGGTCGTAGAGGAAACGGCGGCGCCCGATCACACCGGCCACGACCGGCCCCGAGCTGATGCCGATGCGGAGGCGCAGGTTGTGCTCGGTGCCTTCGGGAAGGCAGTTCTCCGCGCACTCGCCCATTTCGAGAGCGAGCCCCGCCAGCGCGTGTGCGTGATCGGGCCGCTGCCTGGGGACACCCGCTGCGACCATGTAGCAGTCGCCGATCGTCTTGATCTTCTCGACGCCGTAGCGGTCGACGAGCGCGTCGAAGCTCGTGAAGAGCCGATCGAGGAGCCCGACCACCTCGCGCGCGTCGAGCCGGCTCGAGAGCGGGGTGAAGTCGACCACGTCCGCGAAAAGGATGCTCGCGTCGTCGAAGTGGTCGGCGATCGAGTTGGGATCCGACTGGAGGCGCTGCGCGATGTCGGCCGGGAGGACGTTGAGCAGGAGCGTCTCGACGCGCGCCTGCGCGGTGTCCCGTCCTCGCGCAAACGTCACGAGCAACAGCATCGCGACGAGTGACACGACCACGATGTTGAGGACGTCGAAGGTCCGGACGAAGGCGTCGGGCAGGTCGGCGCCGTTCGGCCGAACGACTTCGGAGAGAGCGAGTGCCAGCAAGAGGGTGGCGACGAAGGCTGCAAACCACGGCCAGGCGCTGCTGGGGCGGCCGAAGGCGACCGCCCCGAGCGGCGCAAACAGGGACCAGAGGATCACCGAACTCGACTCGTCGAGACCGCCGAGCATGATGGTTCCCAAAGCGGGCGCGACGAGGATCAGAATCTGCTGCGCGGTGCGCAGGAATGCGAAGTTTCGGGTTCGCGCGAAAACGGCGAGACTGATCGCCGATCCGGTGACGTACGCCCACGGCGTGAGTGCGACCCCGTGCTCACCGATGGCCCAGTACAGGCAGCCCCACACGAAACCGAACGGAAGGATGATGAGCGACACCCCGACGAGGAGGCGCCTCCGGAAGCGCTCGTCGGCCGTTTCGCGCGGATCCGCGCCGATAGAGAGGGCCCGATCGACAAGCGCCGCCGTCATGACCGGCGAGCGTAGACGACGCGTCCCGGCAAGGTCCTCCTCGGCAGCTCGGATCCGCTCACAACGCAAGGCCAGGGAAGGAGCCGCCGTGCCCGCAACCGTCCTCTACATGTCCATGTCCCTCGACGGGTTCATCGCTGGGCCTAACGAAGGACCGGACAACGGCCTTGGCGACGGCGGGGAACGCCTGCACGAATGGGCGTTCTCCACGGGTGCCGACACCGACCCCCACTCGGGAGCTCCACGCCGTCTGCCAGGTGTGAACGGCCAGGTGTTCGACGAATTCATGACGACCGGAGCGGTCGTCGCCGGCCGGGGAACCTTCGAGCCGGCGGGAGGCTGGGGCGGCGACCACCACGACGGCGTGCCGATCTTCATCCTCACCCGCCATGATCCCGCTGACTTGAGGCAATGGCCACTGGTCACCTATGTCAACGACGTGACGAATGCGATGAGTCGAGCCAAGGAGGCTGCGGGCGACAGGAACGTGCTGGTTCACGGCGCCGGGACGGCGCAGCTCGCACTGGCCGCCGGCGTCCTCGACGAGATCGAGCTCCATGTCATCCCCGTGCTCTTCGGCCAAGGGCGTCGTCTCTTCGAGGGCCTGCCTCCCGAGCAGATCGAGCTGGAGCGCACCCGGACCCTGGAGGGGGAGGGCGGCGTCACCCACATGCACTTCCGAGTCCGACGCTGAGCTGCAGGGCCGGCCGGTCTGCCCGGCTCTGCAGCACTTGATCGGACCCCTACCTCAACAGGGCCAGAGGAACGCAGTGAACGCGTTGCTCGCCTCCGAGGCGTTCCCCGCGCGATCCACCGCTTTCACCGTGAACGTGTTGTCCCCGTGTGCCGTGGCGTAGACGAAGTCCTCGTCGATCCCGGCCCCGACTGGAAGCGGGCTCAGAACCCCGTTGACGTAGATCTCGTACTCGATCGCGAACTGCGGGTCGGTCTCGTCCTCGGACTCGGTCCAGCCAAGCCAGACCTCGCCGCAACCCTGATCCCGGACGATGCGCACGTTGGTCGGCGCCGAGGGCGGCGTCACGTCACTCGTCGTCTCGGTCTTCAGCGTGACCGCGTTGCTCATCGTCGTGTTGCCGTTGAAGTCGTTCGCCTCGACGGTGAATGTGTAGTACGTCGCCGGCGCGAGGTGCCGGAGGACGACGCTGCGCTCGCCGTACCAGTTCACATGCTGGGTGACGGGCGCGCCGTTGGCGAAGATCCGGTACCCGAGCGTCCACCACGTGATGTCGTCTGTGGATCGCGTCCACGTCAGCGAGACCTGCGAGGGGCCTCGCACGCTCCCCGAGAGCACCGGGGGCGTCGGCGGTGTCGTGTCTCCCGGCGTGGTTATCGTGACGGTGTTGCTCCGCGCTGACTGATTGAGTGACGGGTCGGTGGCCGTGACGTAGAAGCTGTACGTCCGGCCGGGGCTCAGCCAATCGATCGTGTACGTCGTCTGCCCCTGAGGCACGGTGAACGGCTGACCGTCCTTGTACACGGAGTAGGTGACGGTCCCCGATTTGTCCGTGGACGGACTCCAGGCAAGCGTGACGCTCGTCTGGGTCAGGTTCGTGGGTTGCAGATTCGTCGGTGTTGCCGGCGGGGTTCGGTCTTTCGCTGCGGCGACCGAGCCGACGACTACCAACGCCAAAACGAGAGCGAGTGCACCGCCTGCGGCGTGACGCACTACGGCATTGCTCTCCGTCATGTGGTTTCCCTCCCCTTGAAGGCGCCCGGTAGGGCGGACGGCGTGTGCACCCGTCAATAGGCGCCGGACGCGTCGACGGATTGGATGGATGCGGCGGCCTTGTTTGCCGCCATCCGTTTAGGTGACGCCGAGCGGCGAGTGTGAGAGTGATGCGCGGGATCACCGTTCGTTCGGCGGCAAGGCGAGCGTGGTTCGGTCCGGCGTGTTCTAGCCCGACTCGATCGCGCTCATGCCGAGCCACGAGGCCAGGTCTTCCAGCTCGGCCTGCATGCCCTTCGTCATCGTCCGCGTGAACTTCACGTCCTCGTGGATCGCGTTGACCCGGAGGACGGAGGCCTTGCGGTCGGCGACCGCGTCGAGCTTCCCGACCAGCCGGTCCTCGTGGAGGATCGGCAGGGCGTAGTAGCCCCAACGGCGCTTGGCGGCGGGCTTGTACATCTCGAGCGTGTACTCGAAGTCGAACAGCTCCTCGGCTCGAACGCGGTCGTGGATGAGCCGGTCGAAGGGGGACAGCAGCGCCGTCCGTCCCTCGAAGTCGTCGCCGAGCGTGGCCGGGTCGAGGCGCCACTCTCCTTTGACGCCCTCGACCACCGCCGGCTCGCCGGCCTCGCCGACGTGCACGGGCTCCATGGGCATCGCCCTGGCCTTCTGGCGGGCGATGCCGAGCGAGGTGAGCCGCCTCTCGTTCTTCCTGCGCTCGGCCTCCTCGATGGACAGGACGGCGACTTCAGCCGAATACACCCGCTCGGGAAGGTCCCATAGCCGCTCCCGTCCAACCCGCCCGGCGATCGCGACCTCGCCGCGCATCATGAGGAACTCAAGCATCTGGGTGACGTTGCGGTTGTTCGTCCAACCCGTCGAGGCCCACGGCACGACACACGTGTCCGGAATGTCGCGCGAGCTCACCGGGCCGGAACTCCCGAGCAGCTCGAGGATGTCGCGCCGGAAGCGGTCGTTGTCACGCAGCCAGGCGCGCTGCTTGTCGTACCTCGGCCACTCGGCCGCACCGGCGAGGTACAGGCCGAGGTCGCTCATCGGCCGCACCATCGCGTCGAGCTCGAACAGCGTCCGGTCCTGCTCTAGGGCCCGACTGAGCTCGGCGGGCTCATACGCAGAGCCGATGCGGCTCCAGGCGACGAGGTCGGCGCTCGGCGCGATCGCTACCGTCGGGTCGATCTGCAACAGGGTCAGCCGCTGCACGACCGTGAGCAACTCGGTCGGCCGCGGCGCGTCGAGCAGCTGCGCGCGCACCGCGATGCGCCGAGCTTGGTCCTTGGTCAGGCGGTGCACGGACGTCAGGCTGTTTGCAGTGCCTCGATCTTCGCCGTCGGGACGATTCCCTCGACTCGGCGCGCCAGATCCGCGTCGAGGGTTACGAACGCGTCTGCCTGGAGCTGAGTCAGCGCAACGTATTCGGCGTCGTACGTCTCGTCCCACTCCAACTGCTCGGCGATGGCCCAGGCCTTACGCCGAAGCACGGCGTCGCCGAGAAGCCGAATCGGCATGGCCCAGATGCGCGCCAGCCGCTCGAGGGCGACGTCCGAAGAGAGCGCGCCGTCGTGTACCGCTTCGTGCAGAGCCGACAGCGTCTGAGAGCGCAGGAGCGTCGGCGCGAGCAGCTCGTGCTCTCCCGGGACCTCGATTTCCTCAGCCGCAAGGTGGAGGACGGCGCCGCAGTCGACAACGAATCGGGTCATCACATCCACGCTACCGAACCCCTGCGGGCTGGTTGCTTTCTGGCGAACGGTGCGAGATCTCGAGGATCGCGTCGACACCGTGGGACGACGCGTCGTTGGGCGCCTGCGCGTACGTGCGCTCGGCGAGGCTCCAGAGCACATCGCCGAGCAATCGGTCCCGGCCGTCGACGGCTCGATAAAGCGTGGCACGACTGACGGCAAGCTCTTGCGCGAGCTGCATGCCGATCGTCCCCTCGCGCAAGAAATGGCAGCGAGCCCCGGCCACGATCGCGTCGTACGCGATCACGCGCAGGTCGTGCGGCACGATCAGATTCTCGCGAAGCAGCACGAAACGTCTGAGCGTTTTGGTTGACACGACTTAAACCGTGTGCGAGGGTAAGAGTCATGGCGACCAGAACGCCTCGAGCGACCGTCCCTCTCGGGTACGACCCGAGCGAGTTCCCCGCCTTTGCGGTCACGGTGGACGTCGTCATCCTGACCATGGCCGAGGGCGGCGTGCTCCATGCCCTTCTCGTCAAGCGAGGGCAGGAGCCGTTCGAAGGAATGTGGGCGATTCCCGGCGGGTTCAAGCGTCCTGACGAGACACTGGACGAGGCCGCCAGGCGTGAGCTCTCCGAGGAAACCGGCGTCGACGTCCCCAGCCTACTGACCCAGTTCGGCGCCTACGGCGATCCCGGGCGAGACCCTCGCATGAACGTCGTGACCGTCGGCTACCTCGCCGTCCTTCGCGAGGTCGGGGCGATCGTCGCCGGCACCGACGCGGCACACGCCGCGCTCGCCCCGGTCTCGGACATCCTCGAGGAGCGGATCGAGCTCGCATTCGACCACCTACGAATCGTGCGCGACGCCGTGGAGCGAGTCCGGGTCGAGCTCGAGCTCTCGGGCATTGCGACCGCCTTCGTCGGCACGACCTTCACCATGGCCGAGCTCCGCGCTGTCTACGAGGCGATCTGGGGGGTGCAGCTCGACGCCGCCAACTTCCGCCGCAGCCTCGTGGGCGAGGGCGGTTGGGTGATCCCGACCGGCCGAACGGCGCCGCCGGGCTCGAGCGGCGGAAGGCCCGCCGAGCTCTACCGGGCGGGACGCGCATGGAAGCACGGCGTGCCAATTCAACGAGCGCGGCGAGAAGGAGTGTCCTGATGAGAGCAGTCGTCCAGGATCGGTACGGCCCTCCAGAGATTCTGCGGGTCGTCGAAGTCGAGCGGCCCCTCCCGAAGGAGGACGAGGTGCTCGTCAAGGTCCATGCGTCGTCGGTCACGCGCGGCGACGCCATGGGCGTGCGTCACGTCGAGTACCGGCTCATCCGGCTCTTTACCGGCATTCGCCGGCCGAGACGCACGAGCACCGGCACGGAGTTCGCAGGCAGTGTCGACGAGGTCGGGACGGCAGTGACCGAGTTCCGAGTCGGCGACGAGGTGTTCGGCATCAAGGCAGGCGCGAACGCGGAATACGTCGCCGTGAGCGAGAGCGGCCCGGTCGCGCAGAAGCCGACAACGCTCACGTACGAGGAAGCGGCCGCCGTTCCCGACGGGTCGCTCCTCGCAATTAGCTGCCTGCGACCGGCGTATCCCCTGCGGGGCAAGAACGTCCTCGTCTACGGCGCCGCAGGCTCCGTGGGAACAGCCGCAGTCCAGCTCCTCGCAAACCATTTCGAGGCTGACGTGACGGCGGTGTGCGACACGAAGGACGTCGAGGTCGTGCGGTCGCTGGGCGCGCGGAAAGTCCTCGACCGGTTTCGAGAGGACTTCACCAAGAACGGCGAGATGTACGACGTGGTCTTCGACGCCGTCGGCAAGCACTCGTTCCGGCGCTGCCGGCGCTCGCTGAAGCCGGGTGGGATCTATGTCTCGATGGACGTCGGGTTCATGTACCACCTGCTGCCCCTCGGTCTCGTCACACGGTTCGTCGGCAGCAGGCGGGCGAGGCTCGGTGTCGGTCGCTATCGCAAGGAAGACCTTCTCCTCGTCAAGGAGCTCGTCGAGACCGGCAGGTATCGGCCGGTCATCGACCGGCGCTACGCGCTCGACGAGGTCGTCGCGGCGAACCGCTACGTCGAGAGCGGCCAAAAGACTGGCAATGTCGTGCTGCGCGTGAGCGAGGCGGCGATCGCCGAGCAGCCTGAGCCCGCCGCGACGCACCAAGGGGAAGTGCCGGCCTAGCTCCAGCCCGCTGCGCACAAACAGAGATCTCATCGCGCGCGCCGCTTGGACGGCAGCGGTGTTAGCGTCGTGCTCGTGGGCAGGGAGATCGAGCTCCTCCGGCACACCGACGCCGACGGAGACCTCCTCACCGCGGAGGGCGTTTCCGCAGCGCTGGCGATCGGAGCGCGGCTCCGTGGCGGCTACCACCTCGCGGTCTCGACCGGCGCCCAGCGTGCGACGCAGACGCTCGCGTGCTGCCTCGCCGTACTCGGCCAGCAGGTGCCGGGCGGCGTCGTGGTCGAGCAGGGCCTGCGTTCGCAGGTGGAGGATCGCTGGCGTGCGGCCTACCAGAAGGCCGGAAGCGGCGCGCTCGGCGCGCTGCGGGAGGCAGATCCCGAGCTGGTGGCGGAAGACTCGGAGCGGCTCGGCGCCGCGCTCCACCGAGTCCTCGACGCCCTGCCGGCCGACGGCCGCGCCCTCGTCGTCGGCCACAGTCCGACAAACGAGGCGGCGGTCTTCGGCCTCACCGGTGAGAGCGTGGCGCCGCTCGCGAAGGGTGCCGGTGTCCGCGTCGTCGTCCGCGACAACGGCTACAGGGTCGAACCCCTCGAGTAGAGATCCTCCGTGTCCGATGAGCGCCGGCCGGCAATCGCGAAGGGCTCAGGGACGGCGCTCGATCCGCACACGCAAGGAGATCTAGGCGCGTGGCGGCCATCTCTACGAGGCCTGGCACACGTAGTCCCGAGTAGTTGGCGGCACAGCTTCTTCGTGGCCTAAGCGACAGCACGCGAGCCCCGCGAAACTGTTCCGCATGCAGCCGCGCTTCTTCGCGAGTTCCGATGAGTTCCGCGCCTGGCTCGAGGCGAACCACGACTCGGAAAGCGAGGTGGTGGTCGGGTTCCACAAGAAGCACACCGGCCTCCCCTCGCTGACCTGGACCGAGTCGGTCCGCGAGGCGCTCTGCTTCGGCTGGATCGACGGCGTGAGGCGGCGGATCCACGACGACAGCTACGCCATCCGCTTCACGCCGCGCAAGCAAGGCAGCAACTGGAGCGTCGTCAACGTCCGGCACGTGGAGGAGCTCACCCGCGCTGGGCGCATGCACCCGGCCGGGCTCGAAGCGTTCGAGGCTCGCACGCCCGAGAAGACGGGCGTCTACACCTACGAGAATCGGCACGAAGCCAAGCTCAGCTTGGAGCATGAGGAACAGCTCCAGGCGAACGAAAAAGCATGGGAGTTCTTCCAGGCGCAGCCGCCCGGCTACCGGCAGACGGCGATTTTCTGGGTTGTCAGCGCGAAGCGGGAGGAAACGCGTGCACGCAGGCTGGCCACGCTGATCGACGACTCGGCGCACCGTCGCCGCATCGGACTATTCCGCGGCCGAGGAAGCTGATCGGCTAAAGACACTTGCGCTATATACTCGGTATAGTACTGCGTATGTTGTTCAGAGCGAGCGGTTCATGAGCGTCCCTCACGCCCTCCTTGCACTACTCACGGACGGACCGAAGTACGGCCTGCGGCTCCAGAACGAGTTCGAGGCACGGACAGGCGAAGTGTGGCCACTCAACGTCGGGCAGGTCTACACGACATTGCAGCGCCTCGAACGGGACGGGCTCGTCGAGACCGACAACGGGGAAGGCGAGCGATCGCGGAAGCGCTACAGGATCACGTCCACCGGCGCGCGTGCGTTGGCCGAGTGGCTTCGCACGCCACCCGAGCTGGAGCCGCCTCCCCGCGACGAGCTGGTGATCAAGGTGCTCGTTGCCCTCCAGGTCCCCGGGACCGACGTCCACGAGATCCTGCAGGTGCACCGCCGGCACGTGATCGAGGTCATGCAGCGGTACACCCAGGTCAAGGCCGCGGCCGGAGAGGACGACATGGCGTTGGCGCTCGTCGTCGACGCCGAGCTCTTCCGGCTG
>Ga0126304_10000580_pt1 | contig 15379 bp, 9 predicted proteins | sample Plot25_FD_92538 | JGI IMG/M metagenome (GOLD analysis project Ga0126304, IMG submission 92538) | Serpentine soil microbial communities from UC McLaughlin Reserve, CA, USA - Plot25 | ecosystem: Environmental > Terrestrial > Soil > Grasslands | place: USA: UC McLaughlin Reserve, Lake County... | reverse complement strand
TACAAAATTAGACTCGAAGAATTGCCTGAGCCGAGAGTCATGTTCACACATCTCGAATCGGAGCAGGTATTTAAATATCAAAAAGCGTTTGGTTATTCAACTGAAGACCTGGAAACCTTAATTGCGCCAATGGCTCTTGACGGAAAGGAGCCAATCGGTTCAATGGGAACCGATGTACCCCTTGCAGTACTGAGCGATCAGCCGCAACACCTGAGTAGTTATTTCAAACAATTATTTGCGCAGGTAACCAATCCGCCAATTGATCCGATAAGGGAAAGGATGGTGATGTCTTTGGCCGCATTTGTAGGAAACAATGATAATCTTTTGAATGAGGAGCCGCTCAGTTGTCATACAGTTGCTTTGAAGCACCCGGTACTTTCCAATCACGAACTCGAAAAGATAAGAAGCATCGATACGGGAATTTTCCAGGCAAAAACCCTGCAATGTTATTTCAGAGCCGATGGAAAACCGGGTTCTTTGAAGGCAGGACTCGACAGACTCTGTCGTTATGCAGTAGACGCAGTTGAAGATGGTTTTGAAGTGTTGATACTAATGGACCGTGCTATCGATTCTGAGCATGCGCCGATTCCTTCCTTACTTGCAACAGCAGCTGTCCACCATCACCTGATCCGCAAGGGATACAGGGGCAGGGTGGGTATCATCGTTGAGGCGGGGGATGTATGGGAAGTGCACCATTTCGCCTGCCTTATTGCCTTTGGTGCAACAGCGATTAACCCATACCTCGCGTTGAGCAGTATCCGCGATATGAAATTGAGTGGAAGGATGCAAACGGACCTTGATGTTGAATACCTTAAAAAGAATTATATAAAAGCAGTCAATGACGGATTATTGAAGGTATTCTCAAAAATGGGCATATCCACATTGCAGTCTTACCAGGGTGCCCAGATTTTTGAAATCATCGGTTTGAACAATGAAGTAGTGGATAGGTATTTCACTGGCGCTACATCGCGTATTGCGGGCATGGGCCTCGATGAAATAGCTAGAGAGACGCTTTCAAAGCATTTTTACGCATTCAGCAAAAAGGATATCCCTGTAGATCGCTTACCCGTGGGAGGTATTTACCAATGGAAAAGGAAGGGCGAATTCCACTTATTTAATCCTCAGACGATTCATCTGCTGCAATATTCTACCCGGATGAATGACTACAACACTTTTAAAAAATATTCCAAGCTTGTAGACGAGCAAAGCGAAAAAGCAGCTACGCTTAGAAGCTTGCTTCAGTTTAAAAGGAACAGGCCATCTATTGCGATCGATGAAGTTGAACCCGCTGAACATATTTACAGGCGTTTTGCAACGGGTGCAATGTCGTTTGGATCTATATCCTGGGAGGCTCATACTACATTGGCTATTGCAATGAACCGGCTGGGTGGTAAAAGCAATACCGGTGAAGGAGGTGAAGATGAAAGGCGCTATGAATTATTACCTAATGGGGATTCCATGCGTTCTGCCATTAAGCAGGTAGCATCTGCACGCTTTGGTGTAACGAGCTATTATCTGACCGAGGCTGATGAATTGCAAATCAAAATGGCACAAGGTGCAAAGCCTGGTGAAGGCGGACAGTTGCCGGGTCACAAGGTTGATGACTGGATTGGAAGAACCAGGCACTCTACTCCTGGTGTTGGATTGATTTCACCGCCACCCCATCACGATATTTACTCGATCGAAGATCTGGCCCAGTTGATCTTCGATTTAAAAAATTCCAATCGCAATGCGCGCATTAATGTGAAGCTTGTTTCGAAGGCCGGAGTTGGAACTATCGCGGCAGGCGTAGCAAAGGCTAAAGCTGATGTTGTTTTGATCTCCGGGCATGATGGTGGTACTGGTGCGTCACCTATAAGCTCTATCAAGCATGCCGGTTTACCGTGGGAGTTAGGTCTTGCTGAAACACATCAAACCCTCGTGAAAAATAAATTGCGCAGCAGGGTAGTTGTTCAGGCAGATGGACAAATGAAAACAGGGAGAGATATTGCGATTGCTGCCTTATTAGGTGCAGAAGAGTGGGGCGTGGCCACTGCGGCGCTTGTAGTGGAAGGATGTATCATGATGCGCAAATGTCATTTGAACACCTGCCCTGTGGGTGTAGCCACACAGGACCCTGAACTTCGCAAGCGGTTTACCGGAAATGCACAGCATGTAGTGAATTTATTCAAGTTCATTACACAGGAGCTTCGGGAAATAATGGCCGAGTATGGATTCAGAACAGTCAACGATATGATAGGCCAGGTCGACTCGCTTGAAGCGAGAGAAAATATCTCACATTGGAAATATAAAAAGTTGGATATCGCTCCAATTCTATATAAAGAACCCGCTTCGCTTTACACTGGTTTATTCAAAAGTGAAGAACAGGACCATGGTCTGTCCGACGTACTGGATTGGAAGTTACTTGAGGCCGCCAAGCCCGCCCTTGAATATCAGAAAGCTGTTAAAGCTGAATTCCGAATAAAGAACACAGACCGTACAACCGGAACGATCTTATCAAATGAAATTACAAAGCGATACAAGGCTGCAGGATTGCCTGATAACACGATTCATTTCAAATTTAAAGGCACGGCAGGTCAGAGTTTCGGGAGCTTCAACACTGCAGGTGTTACGTTAGAACTCGAAGGTGATGCCAACGATTATTTCGGTAAAGGTCTCAGCGGAGCAAGATTGATTATCTATCCTCCACGCCAGGCGACTTTTGTACCTGAAGAAAATAGTATCGTCGGAAACGTTGCATTTTACGGTGCTACTTCAGGAGAAGCATTTATTCGCGGAAAAGCCGGGGAACGTTTTGGCGTGCGCAATTCCGGAGCAGACGTTGTCGTAGAAGGCGTGGGCGATCACGGTTGTGAATATATGACAGGCGGCCGTATCATCATACTGGGTGGAACCGGCCGAAACTTTGCAGCGGGAATGAGCGGCGGGGTCGCATTCGTTTACGATGTTAAATCTCAATTCAATACGCTTTGCAATAAGGAGATGGTCGATCTGGATCTGCCGGATGAAGAAGACACCCAGTGGCTGCATTCAATGATCTTAAAGCATTATCAATATACGGCCAGCACGGTTGCTAAGTTCTTATTAGACGATTTCGATAATCAGATCAGAAATTTTGTAAAGGTATTCCCGAAAGATTATAAGCGTGTTCTTAAGGAAAAGAAGGAAAAAGTGAACATAGGCTGAGACATCCACTAAATTATCCATAATAAATTTTGATAGCGAATTAAAGAATCTGAAATGGGAAAACCAACCGGGTTTTTAGAATTTACCAGGGAGTTACCGGAAAAGCAACCGGTAAAAGAACGTCTACAGCATTTTAATGAATTTATTGAGAGATACAAGGACACCAAGCTCAATCAGCAGGCGTCACGCTGTATGAATTGTGGCATTCCTTTTTGTCACCACGGGTGTCCTCTTGGAAATATCATTCCTGAGTTCAATGATGCAGTCTACCGCCAACAATGGAAAGAGGCATATGATATATTGATCTCTACCAATAACTTTCCTGAATTTACGGGCCGTATCTGTCCGGCGCCTTGCGAGAGTGCTTGTGTGCTTGGTATTAACCAACCAGCAGTTGCGATTGAGGAAATTGAAAAGCATATTATTGAAATCGCTTTCGACAAAGGCTTTGTAAAGCCAAGAAAACCAAATGTCAGAACCGGTAAAAAGATAGCTGTCGTTGGCTCAGGGCCTGCAGGACTTGCAGCAGCCGCTCAATTGAACTATGCCGGCCATCAGGTGAACGTTTTTGAAAGAGACGATGTTCCTGGTGGATTATTGCGGTATGGAATACCCGATTTCAAGCTTGAAAAATGGGTAGTCGAAAGGCGGATCAAATTAATGGAAGAAGAAGGCATAGTATTTAAATGCAATGCAAACGTCGGAGTGAATGTTCGTATCAATGATTTATTGAGAGAATATCACGCGATTGTTTTGGCAGGCGGTTCCACCATCCCTCGGGACCTCGCGATTCCGGGGCGGGATCTAAAAGGCGTTTACTTTGCCATGGAATTTTTGAAACAGCAGAATAAATACGGTTCGGAAAACTTCAAAGAAAATGGCCACCACCGTATTCTTGCAACAGACAAAAATGTCGTTGTTATAGGAGGAGGTGATACAGGAAGTGATTGCGTCGGAACTTCCAATCGACACCAGGCTTTGTCGGTTACCCAGTTTGAACTTTTACCAAAGCCACCTGATTCCAGGACCCCCTTTATGCCATGGCCAACATATCCAATGGTTTTAAAAACTTCTACCTCACAAGAGGAGGGCGTAGAAAGAAAATGGGCTGTCGCTACCAGAGAATTTATCGGCGACGGGAAGGGTAATTTGAAGGGGTTAACAGTAGTGGATCTCGAATGGAAATTGATGGATGATGGTCGTCCCGCCCAATTTGTGGAAATACAAGGCAGCGAACGGGAAATTCCCTGCGAATTGGCACTGCTTGCAATGGGTTTTCTACATCCGCAACATGATGGAATGATTCGGGAGCTCGGTGTCGAACTCGACGATAGAGGAAATGTAAAGGCCAGTGAGAAAAAATTTAGTACCAGTATTCCTAAGGTCTTCTCGGCTGGCGATATGCGGCGCGGTCAGTCGCTCGTAGTCTGGGCGATTAGCGAAGGACGGGAATGCGCTCGCAAAGTGGATGAGTACTTAATGGGTTCTTCAATACTCGAATCAAAGGATGATAATCTGATCGCCGGGCTTTAAGGCATTTGATAACTTTCTTCCTAACCACCATAATTGGTGGTTTTTTTTGCACTATTTATATACATTAAAAAATATTAAATGTTTACTATTTAATATGATGTAAAATATATAATCCTTAATTTAGTGCTGTAATTATTACATTAATTTTTATATTAATTTATCACCCCAAAAGTAACAGGAATGAAAAAACTTACAATCAAACAGATTGCTCCGTTTTTAGTGTTGGCTCTCGTGGCGATCGCAGCAATTTTCATTAAACCAGAAGCGGACTATGTGCCCGGTGCCAACGATCCCCAGTATAGTTCTGCGGATATTGCCTGGGTTTTAGTTTCAACCGCCCTGGTTTTCTTAATGACTCCTGGATTGGCGTTTTTTTATGGCGGAATGGTTCATCGTAAGAACGTAATCTCTACGATGATAAAGAGCGTTGTTGCAGCTGGCGTTGTTGGTATATTATGGGTGGCGGTGGGTTTTAGCCTGAGCTTTGGCGAATCAATCAATGGCGTCATAGGAAATCCTTCTACGTATGCATTTTATCAGGGAGTTAAATCCAGCGCTGCTTGGCCGTTGGCAAACACAATTCCCCTAACTCTTTTCTCTCTCTTTCAATTAATGTTTGCCATAATCACTCCAGGCCTGGTGGTCGGTGCCGTAGCAGAAAGAATACGGTTCACTTCTTACATCTTGTTTATTGCATTATTTAGCCTGTTAATTTATGCTCCGGTCGCGCATTGGTCATGGCATCCAAGTGGATGGCTTGCTGCGATGGGGGCATGGGATTTTGCCGGAGGTACTGTGGTACATATAACTGCAGGGTGCGCGGCTCTTGCCGGGGCGTTAGTTTTAAAGAGGAGAAAGTCTCATATCGAAAATAGAGAAATCCCGCCTGCCAATGTTCCGTATGTGCTCATAGGAACAGGCTTGCTTTGGTTCGGATGGTTTGGCTTTAATGCAGGATCTGCAGTTGGTTCAACTCCGTTGGCGGTAAATGCATTCGGAACTACCACTACAGCCGCTGCTTCTGCAGGATTGGGATGGATGTTTTTTGATGTAATGAAAGGAAAGAAGCCTTCAGTACTTGGATTCTGTATTGGTGCCGTTGTAGGATTAGTTGCTATTACTCCCGCGGCAGGTTTTGTGGGAATTCCTCAAAGTATGATCATCGGTCTCGTTGCATCTATCATTTCAAATATAGCTGTCGGAATTAAACAAAAATCAAGATTGGATGATACGCTGGATGTTTTCCCTTGTCACGGTATTGGCGGTATGGTGGGAATGCTCTTAACAGGTGTATTTGCAAACCAGCTCGTTCATGGTATCAAGGACGGTCCCCAAGGTGCCTGGTACGGTAATCCTTCGTTCTTGTTCACACAGTTTAAAGCAATGGCAATTGTCGCCATATACAGCTTCAGCGTATCATGGTTAATTTTCAAATTTATCAACTTCATACTTCCATTAAGAGTCACTTCTGAAGAAGAGGAACTCGGTCTCGATGCTAGCCAGCACAATGAAAAATATCTGCAGGGAACATTGCTGATAAAAAATGGCAATGGAAAAACAGATGAAACAGAAATAGAAAAAGGTACAGCGTCAATAACGAACTTCTAGTAAAAGTTCATTAAAACCGTACCCTTTCCTTTAACACTTAAAATCTATAGTAATGTTACAAAAATTATTTGCAACAGGGACTCTTTTATGTTTTTTTGTCGCGACTTTCTCACAAGAAGTGGCCGTAGCACAAACTCCGCCTGCTAAGATAGATTCCGTCATTGCTGTTCAGGAAGATCCCAAGCCAGCCTTATCAATCACAGGCGGTGCAGACGTCTACTACCGCTACGATTTTGGAAAAACAAGATTTAATAACCTTACAAGTTTCACTAATTCGCACAATAGTTTTGAATTGGGGATGGCTACCGTAAAGCTTGAATATAAAACAGACAAGATAGGTGTAGTTGCAGACCTGGGATTCGGAAAAAGAGCACAGGAATTTTCTTACAACGATCAGGGCATTCTGGCTGCAATCAAACAGTTGTATGTAACCTACTCTCCGGCCGCATGGATCAAATTCACGGCAGGTAGTTTTGCGACACATATTGGTTATGAATTGGTCGACGCGCCGCTTAACCGTAATTACAGCATGTCATACATGTTCACAAACGGTCCATTCTTTCACACAGGTGTTAAGGCTGATTTCACCGCAGGCAAACATGGGTTCATGATCGGAATCGCAAATCCGACAGATTACAAATACGTGCCGGATGATCAGATCAACAAGAAGGCATTCATCGCCCAGTACAGCGTAGCAATGAGCGATAATTTTAAAGCCTATTTGAATTATGCCGGATCGCAGGCTCCTCTTGATTCAACAAAATCAAGTCAGTTTGATCTTGTGTTAACAGGAAAATTCAGCGATAAGTTTAATATTGGCTATAACGGAACTGTGGCCAGTATGAAGTTCCGTCAGAATAACAAATATTCCGATTCAGAAAGCTGGTGGGGTTCCGCGCTCTACCTTAATCTCGATCCCACGAGCGTATTTGGATTGACGTTAAGAGGCGAATATTTCAGCGATAAAAACGCTATCAAAATGTTTAGTCAATATGCTGGCGGTGGAAGCATTTTCGCAACAACCTTGTCAGCAAATTTCAGAATCCACTCGTTAACGATCATACCCGAGTTCAGGCTTGATAGCGCGAGCGAAGACATTTTCACAAATAACGATGGTACGGGCAAATCATCCGCAGGAAGCTTTTTGATTGCCGCCGTCGTTGCCTTCTAAAAGTTTTCCAGGTTTGTTAATGTTGAGTTTTGTTTGTTGGAATGATTGGAACGGTGTTCTCATTGAACACCGTTCATTTTTTTCAAGTTCTCTCGAAGAGAAGTGCCAGGCAACAAAGAGACTGACAAGACAAAACTACGCTCTGCCGATCTTCTGCTTTTTTTCTATGCTCAAATATTGTTATCAATATATTTTTTGGCTTCTTTTTGTGATAGAACCGCGAAATCTTTATATCGCTCATGCACATCGATAATCTCGATAATTGCTTTGGTAGCGAGATCTTTATTCTCCCACTTCTTTAGGTGCAGGATCACCTTTTCGAGGCAATTCTTTTTGTAACTGATTTGCCCTAGTACATGAACTAGTGTGTTTCGAACTGTTGCGGTGGGATCGTGTTGAAGTTCCTTCAACAATGGTAGAATATCCTCAGGATGTGTCCGTCCCCTTAATTCAATGCCATGGCATATTTCGCGGCGAATCTCCTTATCAGGATGATGCAGATATTTTTTTGCCCACTGTAATACAGGCACTGGGTTTTTTTCGCCCATCTTTTTAATAGATCCTATAACTGCATTGCGTGCTGAATGGTGTCCATCAAATAGTCCCCTGTCAAAAAAAGATTCAACCGTGGTAAAGTGTTTCATCCCAATTTCCCCGGCAGCATTGATAGTTGTTTGCCGGATATAGTTGTTTTTATCGACTATTGATTTTTCAAGCAGGAAAATTATCTGTTCGCGCATTTCCGGGTGCTGGTTGAATATCTTACCTACCGACTGGTAGGCCGATTTACGGATATAAGTGTCGCCGTCTGAGAAAAACGGGAAGGGCTTACCAGAATTCTTTTCAAGATGACGAAGAATCGTTGAGTATATCTGCTCTGTTTTTTGTAGCCGTTCCTCTTTTGTCAAATCATAGAATCCCATGGTATAGTGAATTAAGCGGAGTTACGGCCGGCGTTGATAATGCCAAACGAACAACGAATCACTAGTTTTTCATAGTTTTCTTTTACAGGGTTCGACACAAGCTGTTCTTCCATATCACGTATCCTCGTCATCGCAAACTGTTGAATTGTTGTGAGGGGTAATACAATCCTTTCACGCATCTGTACAGATAATTGTTCGATTGGATAATCTGCCATCAATTCATTTTTCCCTGATAGTTTGAACAAGTATCGTTCAGTCAATTCATACTCTTTATAGATCATGTTCCATATCTCACCGTATTTGGAATGTTGAGCAAGATGTGCTGTCAGGGGAAAAAAACATTTTTTCATCGCCATTTCGCAATTATCAATCAGCGTTTTGAAAAACAATGAGTCTGTATATAGCTTTTTAATATCACCGAACCTGCCTTTCTTATCCAGGGATTGCAACGCTGTTCCTACCCCATAGTAACCAGTCACGTTTTGTTTTAACTGGCTCCATGCTCCAACAAATGGAATTGCCCTAAGGTCCTTTAAACGTAAAACGGATGATGTTCCTCGCTTGGCAGGGCGGCTTCCTATATTCGTATCACTATAAAATTTGAGGGGACTTATGAATGAAAGATATCGCATGAAATCCGGATGATTTTTCAATTCTATATAAGACTGAAAACTGTCATCAGCCAGCTCCTGCAGTAACTTTTCTTCATGCGGTTCAAGTGTTGTCTGCTTATTTGATAACAACCCATTCGTAATGCCAGCGTTCAGCAACTGTTCTATATTGTACTGGGCCGAGTCGATAGTTCCAAAATTGGAGCTGACTGTTTGTCCCTGGATAGTCAATTGAATCTGTTCATTCGAAATATTATTTCCCATGGACGCGTAGAATTTATGTGTTTTGCCACCACCACGTGCAGGCGGTCCACCACGTCCGTCGAAGAAGACAACATCGACCTTATTTTCCCTGGAAATGCGCGTCAGCTCTTCTTTGGCTTTGTAGATACTCCAGTTCGCCATCAGGTATCCGCCGTCTTTTGTTCCATCAGAAAATCCTACCATAATAGTTTGGCGGTTATTCCTGCGTTTGAGATGTTCCTGGTAATCTTTATTGCTATAAAGACATGTCATGATTGCACCTGCCTGTTGCAGGTCCTCAACCGTTTCAAACAAAGGAACAATATCAATGTTCAGCTCATTTTTTTTCCATCCTCCCAACATAAATAATCCATACACTTCCAAAACATTTAGGGCACTGTTGCACTGACTAATTATATATCTGTTGCATCCTTCAGGCCCATTGAATTCCTGGATCTGTTTAACTATGCCGATGCTGGCAACGGTATCTTTGACAACTCCTTCATGCAATTTTTCATCAGCCGTTCCCTCTACAGAGGTTAGAATTTGCATTTTTTCTTCGTCAGAAAGGGACCCATAATTTGGTGGCAGCAGGTTTTGTTTCTCAGCTATGGATACCAGGACCGTGTTGTGAACAGAACTTTCCTGCCGGATATCCAGCGCAGCGAAATGCAGTCCGAATACATGCACTTTACTGATGAGATTATCGACCATATGAAGAAACAAAGAGTTGTGCTGGTGGATCAGGATATCACGTATCTCTGAAAGGGCCGACAGGATATCTTCTCTCGACAGATCTGTCTTATGATCAGGTATGAAAATATTGTCATAAAGTTTGACTTCAAGGTCTGCCACAATCGTATCAACCCCCTTAAAAGTAAGCCGACGTTTTAACCGGCGTACATCCAGGTAGTAACATTTGATGATTGCTCCTCTTAACGCATCCGCAACTTTCAACGTGATATCGGATGTGACGTTGGGATTTCCGTCGCGATCGCCGCCTGGCCAAAAGCCCATTGTTATAACAGGGTTGTTGTCAGATACGGCATTAGGAAATTGAAGCCGGATATAAGAAATGATTCGCCCGGCGGCTGCATAAAAAACGTTCTCAAGATACCAGATCAGGCTTACCGCCTCATCGTAAGGTGTCGGTTTTTGCTTATTTAAAAAGGCAGTCTTTCCTAATTGTTGCAAGTACATATTCACCTGTGCAGCGTTATTGTCAGCTAAAGCCTTTGACAGATCGTTGATTATTCCCAATACAGATCCAGGATAAAATTGGGTTGGATGTGCGGTTAATACGAGGCGAATCGCAAAATTACTAAGCTTAGTTGCGAGTCCTTGTTGCTTGTTCTCAGATATTATTTCAGAAACCAGATGTTTTACTGTCCCCACTCCACTCATGTCATTCACTTCTTTGAAGGCGGCATCTTCTAATGCATCGAATAAAACAACCTGCCTTTCGACATATTGAATAAACCTGAACAACAGGTCAAGCCGATCGCGTTCATTGGAAAAAGATGTATGCTTCTGAAAAAAATCGTCAATAATCTGTACCGGGCTAAGCTTTTTCTTATATCCTTCTTCGCAATTATTTAAAAACAGCGACAGCATAATGCCTGTTTTTTCGATGCGGTGAAAAGGAAGGGAAGTAAAAAGGCTGTTGTATAATTGGAACTTAATACCAACAAAGTTTTTGAACTGCTGCAAGGGCGCAGAAGATGAATGGTTCATTTGATGAATTATAACTAATAGGAATATACATTTGGCAAGAATCAGCGCTTGAAATTACGGAAAGCAACCGAATAAGTCTTCGCTGAATACGTTATGGCATAAGATTACTCACCCACAATAAGTCGCGATTTCTTGTGTAGAAGAACATTCACATCATAAGCAAATACGCGTTGTTTAAGGTGGCAGGGATTTTTCAACCGTGGTTTAAAAGGATTGTGAACTCTGTCAAATCTAGCATATGATAACCAATGAAAATAATACAATGCCTTATATGAAAAGCCTTTCAAGCTGTTTGAACAAGATGATTCAGGAAGGTTACTCAGCCGATTTCAAAGCCACTGAGGAGGGCTTGTATAATCTCGCTACACATAAGATTTATTATCCCGGCGATGTAAAGGTGGTTAACTTTTTCCGTTTTGAGGGCCCATCAAGCCCGGAGGACAACGCTATTCTGTATGTCCTTGAAACCTCAGATGGAGAAAAGGGTACACTGGTCGATGCTTATGGAATGTATTCAGATCCGTATGTTGACCGCTTCATAAAAAACGTTGAGGATATCAATAAAGTAGTGTCAACTCCTGAAAAAGGACTTACTCATTAATACTGAGCAAGAAGCGGCAGTTAAACCAATTGCTAGATGCTCTTTAAGCTCTTCGGATTATGCCGATCAGCACCGATATAATGGCAAGCACAAGCAAAACGTGTATTAGTCCCTTGGCGCTATATGCGAAAACTCCCAAAAGCCATCCAATTACCAGGATGACTGCAATAATGTAAAATATGCTTCTCATTACGCTAGTTTAATAGTTTAGTTGTAAATAAAGTTCAATCGAAGAAAAAAACCTGCCGCGATTTTCGGGCGACTTCATTATCGACGAAACGCTTGAATTAGACCGTCAGAATTTGCGGGAAAAATTTTCCCCATTGTCCCCCTCGGGTTGTTGATTTAAGTCTTAAACTATGGCATGTATTTGCTAGTTGTTTAAGGAACGCTTATTATGAAGAAACTAAGATTATTTGGAAGGGTACTGAAAAGGACCTTTAATGGATTTATTGAAGACAATGCATTCAAATTAAGCGCATCCCTGTCCTACTATACCATTTATGCCATTGGTCCGCTGCTCCTTATTATCATATCGTTGGCAGGTATCTTCTTCGGTAGGCAAGCCGTTCAGGGAAAGATATATGGGCAGATCAAAGACCTGGTAGGGAGTGAGGCAGCCCTACAAATTCAAACAATAATCCAGAACATTAGCCAGACAGAGCATGGGACTATTGGTGCAATTATCGGCTTTGTTGTTTTAATTATTGGTGCTACGGGTGTTTTTACCGAGATACAGGACTCCATCAACTATATATGGTCAGTAAAACCGAAACCTAAAAAAGGGTGGTTAAAGTTTTTAATGAACAGGCTGATCTCTTTTTCATTGGTAGTTAGTATGGGGTTTATTTTGTTGGTCTCATTGATCATTAACGCACTGATTGAAGTCATGAGTGACAAACTATTCCGTTTTTTTCAGAATTACACCATATATCTTTTTTACGTGGTTAATGTCCTTATCATTTTTGTAATTATCAGCGGATTATTTGCTGTCATTTTCAAAGTGCTACCCGATGCGAAAATACAATGGAAGGAAGCCATGATCGGAGCCGGCTTTACTTCGTTACTTTTCTTACTTGGAAAGTTGGCCATTGGCTATTACCTGGGACGGTCCGAAATGGGTATAACCTTTGGAGCTGCTGCGTCTATCGTGATCATTTTGTCGTGGGTATACTATTCGTCCCTCATTCTATATTTCGGGGCTGAGTTCACCAAGTATTACGCTATTGAAACAGGTAAAGCGATTGTTCCGAATGAAACGGCTGTCTTCGTGATTAAAAGTGAGGCGAAAGAAGTTCCGGAGTCTTATTTGGATACCTAATGATTGAATTTTTAAGCTTGGCTATTGTTTTGATTCATAACAGTATGGCATAAGATTCGTATAAATTAAGGGGTGAGCAAGGAGCTGAAGAGGATCAAAGCAGCTAAACTATTAACGATGAAAAATCTCAGAAAAGTATTATTCATCCTTGGGATCATTAGCCATATAATTTTTATTATCGCCTTGTTCTTAATGGCGAATGATTATCCTTATGCGATTCCCGTAATGTACGGGGGTCTTGCTTTAGGCGCGATTTATTGGATACTCTCAATTATTGAAGTGAGCGGAGCAGGGCCGGAGGAATTAAAGAAGTATCAGAAGTCTTTTTGGTTAATATTAGTAATTGCTATTCCCATGTTTGGCGGTCTGTTATATCATTTCACCCACCAACGAAGAAGAAGGATAGCAGCTTAACAAAAACATTTAAACCCTTTAATTATGAGTCAGGAATTAAGCAGCGAAGATGCTGTAAAAAAATTTAAAGATTTGGTGGAAAGCGTAAACATCTGCATGTTTACCACTATAGACGATTCCAATAACATTTTCAGTCGTCCCATGTCAACTGTAAAAATCGATGACGAGGGAAATGCCTGGTTTTTCACCAACGAGTATTCCGAAAAGATCCAGGAAGTTTCCCGAGACAATTCCGTTACACTGATATACGCGCATCCGGGGAAGAACGTTTATGTTTCGGTTAAGGGTTCCTGTACGATCATTGTTAACAAGAAACAAATCGAGGAACTTTGGAACCCTTTATTGAAAGCGTGGTTTCCGTTAGGGATCGACGATCCCAAGCTTTGCCTGATCAAGGTTAGCACAGAAGATGCACATTACTGGAACAGTCATTCAAGCAAGATGGTTGTATACTTCAAAATGCTTAAGGCGATAGCCAATAAGGAAAGGTATGAAGAACAGGATGCCGGAAAATTGAAATTGAACTAATGGATCGAAGCTTCCTGGTCGTATGATTAGGAAGCTTTCTTTTTCTTGGTTTCAAGACTTGCTTTAAGCTGTTCCATCAGATCCTTCGATTTGGAATGAACCACACGCATCGTTGGAGCAACGATTTTCTTTCCCTTAGCTTTTGCATCAATAAGCTTCATTAATTCATCAGAGTAAGTGTCCTTGTATTTTGAAATGTCAAACTTCGGTGAAGAAAGCTGATCTATTAAGGCAATGGCCATCTTGAGTTCAGCCGGTTTGCTTTCCGCATCAGGTATCTCAAGGCCTTCGGGTTTGCGTATCTCCTGTTCATACCTGATTTTTTGGAGAATCAATATCTTGTCAATTGGTTTAATCAAAGCTAAACTTTCTTTCGTACGCAGTACAAAGCTGGCGAGACCTGTTTTTCCAGACTTCTTTAAAGCATCGCGAAGCAATCCATACGCCTTAACGCCGGCTTTCTGCGGTTCAAGATAATAAGGTGTTTCAAAGTACATTGAATCGACCTTGTCTTCATCAACAAATTCTGCTATTTCAATAATCTTTGTTTTTTCAGGACTTGCTTTCTTGAAATCTTCATCTGATAAAATAACGTACTGACCATCGAGGTTATATCCTCTAACAATATTTTCCCAGGCGACCTCTTTGCCTGTTTTTTCATTCACACGCTTAAAACGAATATTAGCATGATCTTTTTTATCGAGCATGTCGAGATCAAGATCACTTTGTTGAACAGCGCTGAATAGTTTGACCGGAATATTCACAAGGCCAAACCCAATGGCCCCGCTCCAGATGGATCGCATAACTGTAGATTTTCTAATACAAATATTAAACTTCTATGCCACAAAATGTATCTTAAGAATCTGGCACAGATGACTCTAAATTACTACAAATTAATCATTTAGATTTTCGTAAGGCACAAAATATTTTCAGCGGTACAGAATTTGGTAATAAGCCATAATCAAATCAAAAAACTATAAACAAGGATTTTCGCGATTCTTAGAAATAGTGTGTCTATTCTCGTCCTCCTATCATTAGCGGTAAATTCTGCGTTTGAGTCATAGCCCATCCGGGTATCCGGCATGCTTCCCGCATGACGTCATCCGTGAGAATCTTTTGTCAAGCCCCTGTATTCGTCTGTGCATCCTCTGTGTTTCTCCGTGGTTAAAAAGGACTATATCAAAGAAAGGTCGAGATATATGTTTCAATAACCAGGAGGACACAGATGGTTGCACAGGAGGAACACAGAGAATCCCGTGGAATTCGATAAGCCAATATTTCTGCGTTTCAGAAATTTTGTTCACCAGTATCGACATCGATGCCGTTACAAATGGGCTCGTTACGACTATGGACTTAGGAAGTTAAAAAAGCAAACGATTTTGGCAGCCAGGGACGGTACAGGCAAAAATCCGGGCGTTCCGGATTTTTTTTATGCCATTGGAAAAGTGATCGTAAAAAAAGTTCCCCGGCCCACTGCAGAAGCCACTTCAATTCTCGCCTTGTGCG
>Ga0126304_10000579_pt1 | contig 15407 bp, 11 predicted proteins | sample Plot25_FD_92538 | JGI IMG/M metagenome (GOLD analysis project Ga0126304, IMG submission 92538) | Serpentine soil microbial communities from UC McLaughlin Reserve, CA, USA - Plot25 | ecosystem: Environmental > Terrestrial > Soil > Grasslands | place: USA: UC McLaughlin Reserve, Lake County... | reverse complement strand
CAGGCCGACGTGGTCAAACCCCTCCAGGTGCAGCTCGGAGTCCGAGATCCCGATCAGGTCGGGATGCCGATGGATCTCCTTGGCCGCTCCCCCCTCCTCGGACACGTAGACGGCGAAGCCGTCCCGATCGGCGAGCACGCCGACGGCGAGCTCGCGGCCGAGCGAGAGTCCCTCGGGCCACCCCACCGGGGCGCCCGGGAACAGCTCGACCGGATCGCCTCCCTCGAACGGCACGGCGAGCCAGCGGCCGGACTCGTCCCCGGTGTGGTCGGAGAACCAGACGACGCTCGAGCCGTCCGCGGAGATCGTCGCCAGGCTCACGCCGACGGGCTCGTCGGTGCGTCGGACCGGCTCGGAGCCGGGCTCCCACGCGTACGCCTGGAATGACCCCCCCTCGTCCGACAGCAGGACGAACCGATCGGCGGCGGCCGGACCCCAGGCGGGGAGCGTTCGGGTGGGCGCGCGGAACCGTCGTTCCCACAGCGGCTGAACGGGCATCGGCGCCGACCCTAGCAGGGTCCCGACAGCGCGTGCCCGCGCCCGACGGCCCTATGGTGGGAACAGCACCACCGGGATGCTCGCGAGCGCCCGTTCGCCGTCCCCACCGGTCCCGTAGACCTGGATCGTCCCCGATTGCATGTCTTCGATGAAGTAGAAGAGCTTCGTCCCGAACGTCCCGCGGCATCCGTCGCCGCAGCTCGCCCGCACGACGATCGCCGCGAGCTCGTTGCCGTCCTCACCGAGCACCCGGACGGTGAGGGCGGCGTCGAGGACATCGGCGGTGCCAGTAACCGAAACCGGCGAGCCGACCTCTCCGCCCACGAGCGGGGTCTCGATCGCGATCGCCGGATCTGCGACCGCGGTCGGGACGGGATGCGGCGAACCGGTATGGATCGGCGGCGAGGACGTCAACGGTTCGGTGACCCGCTCCGCCGTACACCCCGCCAGCAGGCACCCGAGCACCAGCACCCCACCGAACCTCATCCGCTCGCCTCCGCAGCTTGGCGACCCACGGTCCCCCGTGGGTCCCTACCGGGAGATCGTGCGACATGATGGAGCGGAGACGGCAGGACCGCAGCGCTCCGGAGGATCGAGGTGGTCATGCGGGACGAACTGTAAAGGAGCCAGGATGCGGACACGGATCGCGGTCATCATCGGGACCTACCTCGCGGCGCAACTCACCCTGGCGTCCACCCCGACGTCCGCCGGGGCGCGGATCCGGGCGCGCGAGGTGGTGGGCGGCCTGAACCAGCCCGTCGCGTTCACGTTCGGGCCGGGCAGGAAGGTCTGGTACGTGGAGAAGGGGACGGGCCGGGTCCGGATCCACGATCTCGACACCGATGCCGACCGCCTGTTCGCGAAGGTCCGCGGCGTGAACGGCGACGGCGAGCGGGGGATGCTCGGCATCGCGCTGCACCCGGGCTACCCGGCCAAGCCGCTCGTGTACTTCTACGCCACGCGTTCCGCCGACGGCCGGCTTCGCAACCAGATCCTGCGGTACCGGGACGACCACGGTTTGGGCGTCAATCGGACGGTGCTGTTCACGAGCGTTGCGGGAGGCAGCCCGTACCACAACGGGGGGCGGATCGCGTTCGGCCCCGACGGGATGCTCTACGCGATCGTCGGCGACGCACACGATTCCTCGAACGCCCAGGACACGACGAACGAAGACCGGGGCAAGATCATCCGCATCGAGCCCGACGGCGACGCCCCGACCGACAACCCATTCGGCGACCGCATCTGGGCGTTCGGGATCCGGAACTCGTTCGGATTCGCGTTCGATCCGCGGACCGGCGACCTGTGGGAGACCGAGAACGGGCCGTCCTGCAACGACGAGATCAACCGGATCCGACGTGGCGAGAACTACGGCTGGGGGCCGAGCGAGACCTGCGACGGCGCCGCCCCCGGCAATACGAACCAGGATGGTCCGAACCCGATCCTGCCCGAGCTCTTGTTCGGGGCCGCGATCGGCATCACCGGCGTCGCGTTCTGCGACGGCTGTCGCCTCGGCCCGCAGAGCGACGGAGCGGCGTTCTTCGGGGCGGTGAACAACGGCGAGGTGACCCGGATCGTGTTCAACGATCAACGGACCGCGATCGCCGGCCACACGGTCGTCTTCGACCACGGCGGGAGCACTCTCTCGTACGAGGTCGGGCCCGGTGGACGGATCTACTTCAGCGACTTCCACGGCATCCACAAGCTGGTCAACCGCTGATCGAACGCGGCTGGCCGGTCGCGGCGCCGCGGGGGTACGCTCGCACCAGGAACGACCCGAGGAGCCCGTCAGTGGACATCGGTCGGCCGAGGCGGATCATCGAGGTTGATCCCGTGTCGCTCCCGCTGCCCGAGGTGGTCCCCGACTTCGAACCGGCGACGCCTGAACCCGCGCCCGCGGAGCCCGACCGCTCCCGGCCGGCTCCGTAGCCGATGCCCACCGGGCTCGAGACCCCGGTTGCGACCCTCCCTGAACCGATCCATGCCTGGCGGACGTGGACGCTCGTGGGTTCGCGGGACGGATCGTATGTGCGGCTTGCGCCGATCGCCGGGGACGGCAGGCCCTGGCCGCCCCGGCGCCCGGCCGAGGCCTCGTGCACCCGGCACCGATCGCACGTTCGGCCCGAGCTGGACTGCACGTGCGGGCTCCATGCCGTCGAGAGCCCCGACGAGCTCCGGCGAACCCGCGACCCCGCGGTGCTCGGGACCGTCGCGCTGTGGGGTCGGATCGTCGAACACGAGCACGGGTTCCGGGCGGCGCTCGCCTACCCTCAGCGACTCCGGTTGCTCTGCTACCTCTGCTTCACGTTGTGGGGACGCAACGGGCCCGGCGACTGTGACGTGGTGGTGCGGCACCGCCGGGGAAGGATGGTGCCGCTGTGCGAGCCGCATCTCGAGCTCAGTCGCCGATACGGATATCGCGTTCCGAGGATCCTGTCCGCCCGGGCGGTCGAGTCCGAGCTCCTGGCGACCTACGCGGTCGATCCGCTGTGGGAGCTCGCGCGGGCGAACGGCGGAACGGCCGAGTCGATCTCGGCCTGACGAGGCGGGACGGCCAGCGCTACCCGGGTGTTCTCGAGGGGCTCCTGGGCGTGGTCGCGTGCTCGAGTTGGCCGAGCCTGGCCTTGAGCCGATCGCGTTCGTCCTCGGTCCGTTTGAGCTTGGCCGCCATCGTGCGATCGGCGAAGTCGCGCCTCTCCGCCTGCGTGACCGCCCTCTGCTCCGCCTCCTGAAGCCGGGCCTCCATCTCGAGCCCGCGCTCGGCGGTGACGGCCGCCCGCTTCGCCGCCTCCTGCGTCTTCTTCTCCGCGGCGGCGGCCTTGCGTTCGGCCGCTGCGACCCTGCTCTCGGCGTCGGCGATCAGCTTGTTGACCCGCTTCGTGTCGGCCGGCGAGTCGGAGCCGTCGCGGGCGAGCGCGACGTCCGCGTCTCGCTCGGACAGGGTCGCTTGGAGCCGCCGGATGGTGGCCGCGAGCTCCTCGCGCTCGGCTTCCGAGGCGCGGAGCTTGAGGTCGAGCTCCTCGAGCGCCGCGGTGGTCGGCGCCGCCGCGAGGGCGGCCTCCATCTCGCGCAGACGCTTCTCGGTCTCGCGCGCCGCGCGTTCGGCCAGGTCGGCTCGAGCCAGGAGGTCGTGATCCTCGGCGCGGCGACCGTGCCCGGCCCGGCGCTCGGGTGGTTCGTGGTCGAGGCCCGCCCGATCCCGGCGCAGCCATCGGACGAACATCACACCGACGCCGACCAGGAGCAGGAACGCGACGAGCTGCAGCGGACGCCAGATGCCGGACGGCTGGCCATGGATGGACGAGGAGCGTTGGTCGATCTGGACGACGCCGTCGACCGTGCCGTCCTCCGACAGCGTGATGGGGACGAAGGTCTGGAACAGCTCCTCATCCGGTCGCGAGAGACCGTCGTGGTACGTGCCGGCGTTCGAGAGGACGCTCACGGTCCGGCCGTCCAGCGCCTGCCCGATCCACCGATCGTCGGCGGCGATGACGCTCGTGTCGTCTCCCTGGTCGGTCGAGTAGATCAGCGCGCCGTCCACCCGCCAGATCCGGACGGTCGTGAACCGGTCGTCCGAACGGATCACCGCCTGGACCAGGACCGTCAGGTGGCGGGATGCGTTGCCCGTGATGTCCCGCGCGAGCAGGTCGGGCGTGAGCTCCTGTTCGATGAACGAGCCCGAGAGGCTCTCGGCCCGTGCCTGGGCGGCGGCCTCCGACCCTCCGACAGAGGAACCGGGCAGGACGAGTGACCCGAGCAGGGCGAGCAGGAGCACCAGGGCGGCTCCGCCCCAGAGGAAGCGGCCGTGGCGGCGGAGGATTCTCGTTGTCTGTTCGATCATGTGTCGTCCCCGACGGCTGCCCGCTCACGCGTCGAGCAGTCCCCACCTTTCTCTCTCGGCCACCCAGCGTCCAGGCTTGAATGCGGGGGGAGGCAGGTTTCGCGCAGGTCCCGGAGGCGGGCCTGCCGGATGCGGCTCGAGCGCGGAGGCAAGCACCCGCGGAAGGGTGGTGGTACCAGGTCGGGGCTGGACGGGGTCGGGCTACCACCGGCCTTCATGAGGCGGACGGCGACCGCGGTGATCCTCCTCGCGATGCTCGCGGCAGCATTGTGAGCCGGGCGCCGAGGGCACGGCGGCGATCCCATCGCCGGCAGGGGCCCACGCCGACGAGCGGCACGTCGTGGTCGACACCGACCTGGCGTTCGACGACATCATGGCCCTGCTCTACCTGCTCCAGCGGGACGACGTCGTGATCGACGCCGTCACGATCGCCGGGACCGGCGAGGCCCACCGCGACCCCGGCGTGGTGAACGCGATCCGGCTGCTGGCGTTCGGCGGCGAGAGCGGCGCGCCTGTCGCCTGCGGACGCGAGACCCCGCTCGAGGGCACCAAACGCCTTCCCCGAGGAGTGGCGGACGGCGGTCGACGACCTCTCCATGCTGGACCTGCCCGAGGTGGGTCGCGGCGCGGACCCGCGCGGTGCCGTTCGGTTGTTGCTCGACACGCTCGACGGCGACGCGACCGCGGGCTTGTGACGGAGGGAGCGATACCTGCTCCAGCTGAGCGACGTGTTCACGTACGCGGATCTTCGAGATCTCGTCGGCCCGGGCGGGTCGATCCTGCCCCGGCGCACCCGACCACCCGAGGGTCTCGAGGTGCTCGCGTTCGTCGGACCACTGGCGGAGGCGACGGCGATCCCGTCCATCATCGCGGGGCTGTGCACGAGCGGCGGTGAGGGTCGCTCCCGCGGCCGCGTCTGGCTGACACGGGAGGTCGAGGTCGTGCCCTGACGACCCATCCAGCAATCGGTCCAGGGACCGAGCGGGTGGGTGACCGCGCCCAGACATCGTTCATCGCCCTTCAGGCAACGTCTCTGTCTGCCGATGGCCGGTGACATGCCCGAACACGAAGCACGCGCCGGGATGAACGATAGCGAGCACCACGCGCGTCTGTCGAGTCCGCACGCCATCGAGGCGCACGCGCCACGCAGGCGCCGGATCGTGGCCGCATGCACCGCGGTTCTCGTGCTCGCATCCGTTCTCGCGGTCGGTCTTTCGAGCTTCGCGTCGGCCACCGAGGACATGCTCGAGGAGACCAAGCACGAACTGCAAGAGGCAAAAGACAAGTTCCGCGCAGAGACTCGGAAGATCCGCGCTCTGCAGAGGGTGATGAACCGTTTGGCCACGCGCATCTCGCGGGCCGAGCAGGAGATCCTGCGGATCGAGACCCGGCTCGACAAGCTCCAGCGGCAGATGACGAAGCTCCAGGTCCGCGCCGCACTCCTGCAGGCCAAGCTCGACGAGCGCAGCCGCGAGGCCTACATGTCCGGCGGCGTACCGATCCTCTACGTGCTGACGGCGACGTCCGCGGCCGATGCCGCGTCGCGGATGTCATTCCTCAGCGAGCTGAACCGTCGCGACGCCGTGCTCGCCGGCAAGGTCAAGGAGACGACCGATCGCGTCGCGCAGATCGAGGCCGAGGTCGTCCGAGGCGGCCAGATCGTCGAGCTCAAGAAGCGAAGCCTGGAGATGGACCGCGAGGAACTCCAACGCAAGATGGTGCAGTCCCGACGCCTCGCGACCAAGCTCAGCGGGCGGATCGAGCAGATCCAGATCGAGATCTCGCTCCTCCGGCCGCTCGCCGTGTGCCCCGTCGATGGCCCGCACGCGATCGCCGACAGCTTCGGCGACCCGCGTCCCGAGCCCGGCGGCGGGTTCCACTGGCACCAAGGCGACGACATCACGGCGGCGATGGGGACGCCGATCCTGGCCCCATTCGACGGCGTCGCGTCCGTCTCCCACAGCGCGCTGGGCGGGCTCGGGGTCTACGTCCAGGGAGAACATGGCTACGTGTACAACGCGCACCTGTCCCTGCTCGGCACGCTCGGTGAGGTCGAGGCGGGCGACGTCGTTGGATATGTGGGTTCGACCGGCCACTCGTCCGGCCCGCACGACCACTTCGAGTGGCACCCGGAAGACGGACCGGCGGTCGACCCCTACGAGTACCTGATGCTCGTCTGCGGCGTCCCACTTTGAGGTTCGTCCGCGTGCCGCACCGAGTACTGGCAAGGCAGAGGGAGAGTAGTCCATCTACCTGCAAAAAACGCCGCGATCAATCGTGTGCTCCTGGCAACAGCGCCAGACTTCCCGCGCCTACGTTCGCGTGATCTACGTCCGCTACCTCGGCGCTACTTCCGGATCAAACGCACCTCGCAATCGAAAGCGCGCGCCGTCATCTTGGGGCGTAGTCAGGACCACTTCCCTTCGACGAGCGTGCGCACCGCCGCCGGCAGCATCTGAAGCTCGAGTTGGTGGATCCGTTCTACGAGGCTGTGCCAGGTCTCGCCGTCGTGGATCTCGAGCGCCTGCTGCCACACGATCGGCCCTACCTCGAGGTCTCGGCCTACCAGATGGACCGTTACTCCCGTCTGTTTGACCCCGTGCTCCAAGACGTCAGCGACGGGGTCGGGTCCGGGAAACGCTGGAAGGAGAGAATGGTGCACCTTCACGATCCGGTCCGGGTACGCATGAACGGTTCCGGTCCCGACGATCCGCGGGAAGCCGGCAACGACGACGTAGTCGATCGAATGCTCCTCCAGCACCCGCAGCAGAGCGATGTCGTAGAGGTCGAGGTTGCTATCCCCGGCACGGAGAGCGACAGCTGATACCCCATGCCACTCCGCGTGGCGGATCGCATATGCATCGGGTCGGTCGGCGACGACGAGCGCGACCCACTTACCGGCGACTGGGTCCTCGAGCAGCGCTTGGAGATGGCCGCCGCGATCCGAACTGAGGATGGCGATTCGGACATCGGAGGTGGTGCCACTCTGATCCGACTCCGAAGCGTCTACCGTCATCGGCCTGGCTCCTGCACTAAGGACGTCGGGGCGACCGTGAAGCGACGTTGGCAGTGGAGCCGACTCCCTTCTCATGCCGCCGTCCTGCTGTTCGCGTCCAACCTTTTCCGCATCGTGTAGGCCTTTCGGCCTCCCCCGCCCGATCGGGGATACCCCTCAGCTCCCTACCGCAAGACGGACCCTAAAGGTCGATGCGGCCCTGGGTCGATGAGCTGAGACTACCCGAGTACGTCGGGCGACCGATGGATGTGATCGCCCGCAACGAGGGTCGAGGAAGGATCCCGACGTGAGGACCCGGGGCGGCAGAGGACGGAAGCGGGGAACCGCCGCGTGGCGTCGGGGGCGCACGATCGCACCGATCCTGGGGCTCGCGATCGTGGTCGGCGCACCGAGCATCTTGGCCGTTCCCCGGGTTTCGGCCCTGCGCGCACATGTCATCGTCATGGCGGCGCCGGGTGCGACCGCCTCGATCGAGCGAGTCGTCGAGCACGTCGGCGGCGACGTCGAGCAGCGCCTGTCGATCATCGGCGGGTTCTCGGCGGCCGTTCCCGCCGGCGCGGTCCCGACCCTTCGCGGCCTTCCCGGCGTCGTCTCGGTCAGCGCCGACTCCGAGATGCAGCCCCAGGACGCCACGTACGATCCCGCGACCGACGTCGACTCGATGAACGCCGTGACCCGGTACACGGGCGCGGTCGACTGGTGGAATGCCGGCTACACGGGAGCCGGCGTCGATGTGGCGGTCATCGATACCGGCGTGTCCCCGGTGGAGGGCCTCGCAACCCCCGGCAAGGTTCTCAACGGGCCGGACCTCTCGATCGAGTCCCAGGCGCCGAACCTCAGGTACCTCGACACGTTCGGCCACGGGACGTTCATGGCCGGACTGATCGCCGGGCACGATTCGGAGCTCACCGTTCCCTACGCGGACGCCCCGGCCTCGGCCTATCGGGGCATCGCCCCCGATGCTCGGATCGTCAGCGTCAAGGTCGCTACGGCAGACGGCGGTACGGATGTCTCCCAGGTGATCGCTGCCATCGATTGGGTCGTCCAGCACGCGCATGACCCCGGTCTGAACATCCGGGTCCTGAACCTCTCCTACGGAACCAACAGCACGCAGTTGTACTCCGTGGATCCGCTCGCCTTCGCGGCCGAGCAGGCGTGGAAGCATGGCATCGTCGTCGTCGCGTCGGGCGGCAACAACGGCTTCCAGCGCCATATGAACAACGCGCCGGCGCTCTCCAACCCCGCGTTCGATCCACTCCTGCTCGCCGTCGGAGCGTCGGACTCGCAGGGAACCGACACGCTCGCCGACGATCTCGTGCCGGCGTTCTCACCGTGGCCCAAGCGCGGAGCGACGAGGGGGGTCGACCTCGTCGCACCCGGTACTCATCTGCAGGGACTGCGCGTGCCGAACTCGTACATCGACGCGAACCATCCCGAAGGGCTCCTCGGCGACCGGTACTTCCGGGGGAGCGGCACGTCGCAGGCAGCGGCGATCGTGTCGGGGGCGGCGGCGCTCGTCCTCCAGAGGTACCCGTCCGCGACCCCGGATCAGGTCAAGCAGTTGATCGCCACCACCGCGTTTGCGATCAGCGGCAAGTCTCAGGCCATCGGCGGCGGTGAGCTCCAGCTCTCGGCCACCCTGGCCGCGCCGCTTCCGACGTTCACGCAGCTCTGGGCCCCCTCGACGGGGATCGGCTCGCTGGAGCTCGCGCGCGGGCTGGACCACATCTCGATGGACGGGGTGGTGCTGGATGGCGAGCGGGACATCATGGGTTCGACGTTCAACGCCGCCGCGATGGCCTCGCTCGAGGCACAGGCGAAGTCCTGGTCCGGCGGCGATTGGAACGCGAAGACGTGGAGCGGGGACGCTTGGAACGGGGATACCTGGAGCGCCACGACCTGGAGCGGGGATTCCTGGAGCGCCAAGACCTGGTCCTCGTGCGTCTTCTCGAGCAACTCGTGGGAGGCCAAGACCTGGAGCGCCAAGACCTGGAGCGGAGACTCCTGGAGTGGCGCCTCGTGGAGCGGCGGCGTCTGGGCCACGGAATCCTGGAGCTGATCGAGTGAGATGAGCTCCTTCCGCGAGCTGCCGCTCTCCGCCCGACTGGTCATCGTCGGCTACGTTGCACTGGGCGCGTTCGGAGTGCTCCTGCGGGTACCGGAGATGCGGACCTGGTCCTGGGAGGACGTCGCCGCGAACGCCGGGCTGGCGCTCGCGGCGGCGCTGAGCGAGCAGTTCACGGTCGCGATGGCGCACCGTACAGAGGTCGAGAACTTCTCGGTCACGGACGCGGTATGGGTTCCGGCGCTCATCCTCGTGTCGCCGAGCGTCCTCACGCTGAGCGTGCTCCTCGGGAGCCTGGCGGGACATACCTACCGGCGCTGGGCCTGGTACAAGGTCGCCTTCAACGCGAGCCAGTTCGTCGTCGCCATCACCGTGGCGGAGTTCGTCTATCGACTATTCGATCCTCCTTCGTCGTTCGGCCTCATGACCTTGGTGGCGTGCGCCGTCGCCATGGCGTGCTATTTCGCCATCAACGAGATCTCGGTTGCCTTGATCATCTCGCGCGTCGAGGGGATCCCTCTCCGCGAGGTCGTGGTTCTCCCGGGAAGTCTGAACCTCCTGCATGGCGGGGGGAACCTCACGATCGGCATGCTCGCCGCCCTCGTGTGGCACGCGGGGCCGTGGGGCCTCCCCCTGCTGATCGCACCCTTCGTCCTGTCCTTCTTCGCTTACCGAGGATGGCTCCAGAACAAGCGGGAAGAGGAGCAGCGACGGGAAGGTGACCGTATGCGGAGCCTCTACGAGGCAGGGAGGGCCCTCGTGGGTCCGCTCGACGCGAACTTCGACTTCCAACCGTTCCTCGGATTCGTCCAGCAACTCGTCGACGGGGCGAGGACCGAACTGGCCGTGCGGGACGAAGCGGGGCTGCGCGTCTACAACTCCGAGAGCGGTCTGTACCTGACCGTGCAGACCGAGATGAGGCCGGCGGACCCGACGGCCTACGTGAGCGTGCGCCCAGGGCTCGCCACGTACGTCGCCGCCGTCCGCGACGAGGCGAACGACATCGGGATCCTCGCCGTCCACCGGGCCACCGAGCTGTCTCCGTCGGAGCGCGTGCTGGTCGACACCTTGGCTTCTCAGGTAGCCGCGAGGCAACGGAACCAACAGCTCTTCGACGAGACGGTCGAGCAACGTGGCCACCTGGCGGACGTGGTCGGCAGCAGCTCGGACGGCATCTTCGTCGTCTCCGGAGCGGGCACGGTACTCTCGTGGAACCCGGCGATGGAGAGGATCACCGGCTACCTCGCGGATGAGGTGATCGGTCGTCGTTCCAGAGACGTTCTCCGGGTCCCCAGCGGGCAGAGAGCGGATGGGTCGCCTCCGACGGAGCTCGTGCTCGGGGTCGTGGAACCCCAGGACGCGCTGATCCTGCGACGCGACGGTTCGGATCGGTGGATCCGCTACTCGAGCAGCACGATGCCCGAGCGACACGGGAGCGGAACGAGTCAGGTCGTGACCGCTCGCGACGTGACAGCCGAGCTCGAGGCCGAACAGATGAAACGCGACTTCGTGGCCACCGTGTCCCATGAGCTCAGAACGCCGCTCACGCCTCTCAAGGGGTTGCTCCAGTCGCTGAACAAGGGGTTGGTCGAGGACTCGCCTCAGGCACGCCGCGAGTACCACGCGATCATGCTGCGTCAGGCCGAACGGCTGGAGCGACTCATCTCCGATCTCCTCGACGTCTCACGCTTCGATGCCGGGCACTTGCCGATGGACGCGATTCCGGTGGAGCTCGGTTCGCTTCTTGTGCGCGAGATCGCGGACGCGAGCCAGCTGACGGCGGTCCACGAGGTTCGGTTCGAGCGTCCGGAACGCCCGGTCTGGGTCGTCGCCGACCCGCTCCGCCTCGGCCAGGTCGTCACGAACCTGCTGTCGAATGCGTTCAAGTACTCGCCGCAGGGAGCCCCGGTGATCGTGGGGCTGACCATGCTCGAGGACTTCGCGCTGGTCTCGGTGCAGGACCGGGGTGAGGGGATCGCGATCGACGACCAGGAACGCGTGTTCGAGCGCTTCTACCGCGCGGACCAAGGGTTGACGCAAACGACAGGCGGTTTCGGCCTGGGCCTGTACATAGCACGCCGTCTGGCCGAAGCGATGGGTGGAGGCCTGGTTCTGAGCTCGCGCCCCGGCGATGGATCCACGTTCTCTGTCAGCCTGCCGCTGCTCACGGCGTCGCCACAGGCGGACGATCCAGGGGTCCAACGCCCTTCCGTGCATGGCACCGATACCGATCAACACGAACCGGATGCCGGTGAAGAGATCGCCCGACTGCTCACCGGCGCCGATTCCCAGGTCCTGGTGCACCGCTCGAAATAGCGCTGCCGCACCGGGGCGTCCCGACGCAGACGGATCGGATCGCCGCGCCTCAAGTCCTTAGGCCACTCTGCCGACAATGCATCGAGATCGACGGAAGCACTCCGTCCTCGGAGGCAAACCCCCATGCAAGTATCTGATGTTCCTGGACGGCGGGATCCATCTGCATCGTTCACTCGGCGTTGCCCAGCGTGTGGGACCGACGTGCCAGGTGGAGACCGTTTCTGCGGGTCTTGCGGCGGGACCATGCCGAGTCTTACGTCATACATGCCACCAAAGCCCGCTTATGACCCACCGTTGGCGGTGGCGAGTCCACGACCGAGGCGAAGCGCACTCAACAAGGCGGTGGCTGGATGGATCGTCGCGGCGCTGGTGCTTCTTGCGGGCACGGCGGCCTATCTCATCAAGGGTGCATCTCTCACCGAGGCACAGGCGTCGATCGAACGCTTGGAGAGTCGAGGTACCAACCTGGAGAGTCGGAACGCGAAACTGATGGACGAGATCGACTCCCTCAAAGGTGAGGGCACCGACCTACGGGGCGAGAACGACAGCCTCAAGACTGCCGTCACGGATTGTCGTGATGCTGCCGTGCAGATGCAGAAGGTGACGTCATCGTTCTTCGCGTTTGCGACCGACAGGATCACGTTCGCGGACTGGAAAGCGAAGGTCAAAGCGGCCAGAGCAGCCCTCGGAGTCTGCAGATCAGAGGCTCAGTCGAACGGCCTCTTCTGAGCGCGATTTCCCTTGATGGATCCGGTGGAGGCCGCGAACCGACAGGGTCTCCATGGCTCTGGTCCTCTTGCAGGCCCCGTGCTTCCCCTTCGGCCTCCCCGAGTCAACTCGCAAGCCCGCTTGCGCGGTGTCATCTTCGTGTTGGTCGTACTTGCGCTCGTCGGATACCACCTCTATGTATGGTCTCGAGTGAGCGCGCTCGAGGAGGAGCTTCAAAGCAGCCACAGAGAGCTTCACGCATCGACGACTGATATCCGGTCGGAACTCGATCAGGTCGAGGATCGCATGCTTGACGCAGGCAAGGTCGCTCAGGAGGCGGGGCCTGCTGTCTTCACCATCTACACGCCTTATGGACAAGGCACAGGCTTCGGCTTCTTCTCGGACGGTTCCTCAACGTGGATCGCAACCAACTTCCATGTCATCCAGCACGCGGGAACGCCAGCCACCGTGGTGGTCAAGCAGGGCGGCAAGGAATGGTCGGGAAGCCGCTCTCGATGGGACGCGGCGGCTGATATCGCACTCGTGAGGGTCGACTCCGTCCTCCCCGTCCTCGAGAGCGGCTTTGGGCGGGGTCACGATCCGAAGATAGGCGATCCGGTGCTCGCGTTCGGCTCACCCTTGGGGTTCCAGGCAACCGCCACGGTCGGCATCATCTCTGCCGTCAGGTCACAATGGATCCAAACGGATGCCCAGATAAATCCGGGAAGCTCCGGCGGACCGCTGCTCAACGTCAGAGGCGAGGTCATCGGCATAACCTCGGTCGGCTTTGGGGCAGGACGGTCTGGTCCCGGGTTCGCGATCGACGTCCGCGAACTCTGCACGTTGCTCGATCCCGCGGAGTGCGAATGAGATTCGACGTCAGGCTGCGCGGCTTTGTCCCTTCCGCAGGTCATGGGCATGACTCGGGGCCGGTCGAGAGACGCAGGGTGCGCCGCCCATAGAGGTCGACCCGGTACACATTCGGACCACGGCCGGTACAAGGCTCTGGGCCTCGACGGGTCTGCAAGGTTCGGACCCGCCATCCTTAGAATCCTGGCGTCCACCGACGCGGGAGCGCCTTTGGCCGGTGACGTCATCGGGCGCGAGTCCGAGCTCGCGATCCTCCATAGCTTCCTGGACTCGATCCCGACAGGGCCGAGCGCGTTGCTTCTGTCGGGTGATCCCGGCATCGGGAAGACCACCGTGTGGAAGGAGGGGCTGGCGGATGCTCAGCTCCGGCGCTATCGCACGCTCTCATGCGGCCCGGTCGAGGCCGAGACACGCCTGTCCTACGCTGCACTCGGTGACCTCCTCGAGCCCATCCTCGAGGAGGCGCTCCCCACGGTGCCGGAGCCACAGCGCCAGGCCCTCGAGGTGGCCCTCTTGCGCTCCCCGAGATCGGGCGCCCGAGCCGACCAGCGAGCCTTATCCCTGGCAGTGCTTGGATGCCTCCGATCGGTGGCCTCCACCTCTCCGATCGTGCTGGCCGTCGATGACGTCCAATGGATGGACACTCCTTCGATCCGGGTGCTCCAGTTCGTCGTGCGGCGCCTGAAGGACGAGCAGGTTGGTTTGATGACCGCCGCTCGAGGCGCACGTGCCGATGACGATCCCTTGGGCGTCGGGTCGGCCTTCGCCGAGGATCGCGTGCACGCCGTCCACGTGGGACCGCTGTCGCTTGACGCCCTCGAACAGGTGCTTCGAACCAAGGTGGGGGAAGGGTTCTCCCGGACCACACTCTTGAACCTCCACGAGATGTCGGGAGGCAATCCCTTCTTCGCCCAGGAGATCGGACTGGCGCTCCTTCGCCGCGGAGGTGACCTGGCGGCCGGCGAGGGGCTTCCCATCCCGGACCGCCTCCAGGTACTCATCGAGGACCGCCTCGAGGGGCTTCCCGCGGAGACCGTCGAAGCGCTCGAGGTCGTCTCGGCTCTGTCGACTCCGACGCTGGATGCCATCGCTGCCGCGACCGATCCTTCCGAGGTCGACCGTCGCCTGGGTCCGGCGCTCGAGAACGGCGTCGTCGAGATCGGCGACCGCCTTCGGTTCACCCACCCCCTCCTCGCGTCCGCCGTCTATCAGAAGATCCCGGCGGCCCGGCGTCGCGAGCTGCACGCGCGGCTCTCGACGATCGTCCGCGATCCGGAGGAACGAGCCCGCCACCTGGCCCTTTCCGTCGAGGGCCCGGACGTCGCCGTCGCCGCCGCCCTGGAGGAGGCCGCCGCACTGGCCTTCTCCCGGGGAGCGCCGCAATCTGCGGCCGAGCTCTGGGAGATGGCCCGCCGCGCCACGCCGCCGGACCGAGGTGAGGATCAGGTACGTCGGACCCACCGGGCGGGCGTGGCTCACCACGAGTGCGGGGACACCTCGCTGGCGCGAAGCGTCCTGGAGCAAGCGGTGGACCTCTCGATGGCCGGGCCGGCTCGGGCCCGCGTGCTGCTGGACCTGGGGATGGCCCTCGCCGAGAACGAAGGGTGGCGGGGGGCCTGGGCCGTGTTCGAGGCTGCTCGGGGCGAGGCGGGGGACGATCTCGCGCTCAGGGCACGGATCGAGCAGAATCTCGGGTACGCCTGGCTGTTCCGAGGAGACCTCGCGGCATCGGAGCGGCACGCTCGCGCAGCGCTGCAGTTGGCCGAGGAGCTGCAGGAACCGCGGGTGATGGCCGAGGCGTTCACGGCGTATCCATTCGTCGAGTTCCTCCTCGGACGCGGGATCGATCAGGAGCTGCTCGATCGCGGGATCTCCCTGGAAGGGCACATGGAGGGCGAATTCAAATCCCACGTCCTGCGTGCGAGCTTCACCGTGGCTCAGCTCCTCAAGTTCACCGATCGCCTGGACGAGGCCCGGTGGACATTCACCGAGCTCCTGGGTGATGCCGCGGTGCACGGCGCCGAGAGCCCGATCCCGCAGATCCGGTACCACCTCGCCGAGCTGGAGTGCCGGGCGGGCAACTGGGATGCAGCCAT
>Ga0126304_10000578_pt1 | contig 15408 bp, 16 predicted proteins | sample Plot25_FD_92538 | JGI IMG/M metagenome (GOLD analysis project Ga0126304, IMG submission 92538) | Serpentine soil microbial communities from UC McLaughlin Reserve, CA, USA - Plot25 | ecosystem: Environmental > Terrestrial > Soil > Grasslands | place: USA: UC McLaughlin Reserve, Lake County... | reverse complement strand
GCAGTGAATACGAGCATCAAGGATATTGTATCTTTAAATGCTCTAGCAAGATCCTTATATGAGCCATGTGGTTGCTTCCACTTTTCAGGAGATAGCCAACTCTGCATGCCTCCCGTATACCAGCTGCTTGTTTCTCTTTAATAGCAACTTCTTCACCAAAACAAAGGGCTTCTGCGTGTGAGAGGTGGGGACTTCTCACCGCCCTACGAAATTCTTCTATCAAATTATTTTGTTCTAATATTTGAAGTGCAATCAAATACCGCTTTAACTGAATTTGAATAAAGTCTTCCCTATCATTACTGCTTTTGTGTTCTTGCGTAACTTTTAAGTGGCCGCGAGTCGCATTATTTGTGAAGTCACTATACAATGGGTATCTCTCCCGTTGGTTGTAGTGCTTCTCCAAGTTCTGCTGTTAGGTGGGGGGTCTTTGGCGAGATTCCACCTACTGCAGAAACTATAATGTTTCTATCAGTCATTTGATACTAAACAAACTCCAGTACATTCCAACTATTTATAACACGGGATAGGGCATACTTTAATATTCCCTGTATCGAGCCAATATGGCTCGTTCGCCACCTAAAGTCCGTACTTCTTGTTTGCCGCTAGTATTTGGTTAATTTGTTCCTGTAGGTGGTCAAACCTTGAACTTTCCTCTTTTAGCCTAACCTCTAACTCTCTATTTTTGAGTTTTAATCTACTTTCATCTGAGATTGTCAAATACGGCATTGCCTTGTCTACGTATAATTGTAAAAGACTATTTTCTCCTTGTATTGAATCCGGTCTATAGTAGTGTCGTTCTACTGCATGTATATAAATGTAAGATGTTAAATATAATATAATAATAATATATAAAAGCATGTAAGTAATAGTAAGATGTTAAGCATAATGTCATATTATTCACATGAATTAAAATTGACGATGTTTTTAATATCCAACAAATCTATCTCTTTAGCCATCTTCTTGGCTTCATCAGACTCAGAGTCCTGATTTATACATTTATCATAAAACTGGCAATATGGACATTTATTTCTCTTAGCCTCATCTATTAGTCTGGGTAATAGGGAGACATTATTTTCATCCAGAGCCCTTAAAAAGAGGTTTTTTCTTCTCATCATTTCATTTTTCAGAATCTCTCTTGTTATATCATCTTTAGGTAAGACAATCTCCCAGCTTTCTATACCTGCATCTTTTGCTTCAAATGGCCTAAAGAAATAATCGCCTTGTGAATCACTTTTAACCCATTTGAGTTCTTTAATATTATATCTTATAGAAAGAATTCCCTTTTCTATGCCTGTCATGATGAGATAGTACAATAATTGTCTCAAATAAGATCTGAAGGTTTGATCGTAGAAGTCTAACCGTTTTCCATTTACCGTATCCTTTAACTCTACTATAGTGTCTCCACTACCAGTCATGATGTCAGGGTGAGCTACAATTCCATCCATTTCTATATTAGCCTGTGCCACGCCCAAATTAGCAAGTTGCGTGATTACAAATTCACTCGATTCTCCTCTGACAAAATGATGTACGGTTTCATTAGAAAGGGATTCTTCATCTGGAAATTTCCTGGAATAGTATTGCTTTCTAATACAAGTCGTAGGTATAATGTCTGAAACATGCACAGTATTGTCGATTCTTTTTCTGTCTTCATATCTCGCTTTCAGATTTTTCTGAAGTAGATCTGTAAATTCTTTGCTCTTCCTAACTATGATAGCCATTATAAATACCCCTATCTTCAGTTATATGCAATTGGGACAATACCGCTGCATACATTCAGATTAATAATTATAGTACAATACCTCTCTTTTATGCTTTAAATCCCAATCATTTGCAAATTCGTCGTTATCTGAATTCAGAGTAGAGTAGAAGATAACATATAGAGTCCCTCATTCTACGTTTAACCCGCGGTGCAAACCAAACAAGAATTAATTTATGTGGAGACAAGAGATATAAATTACGAAGAGAAATGTTACTATAGTCTTCATTCCTTCATTTTAAAATGTTTAAATCCTTTAACTGGTCGTGGTGATGTATCTAACAATTGAGAATGGGAATGTTTGGCAAGCATAGCCAACAACTTCTTACCTGCTTGCATTTTTCTTTGTTTGAGTTCAACATCTTTAACCGTGTTTTTTGAATATCTCCCTATATGAGGGCCAAATTCCATTCCGAGGAGGACTACCTGCCTGGCTCTAAATTCTTCTGCCAAAAATACACATCTGTCGCCGTCCGTGAATCCTCCAAAGTTATAAACGTTTTCTGTAGGCATTACTTGTGTAGTGCCTATAAGACGATGTAATTTTGGAATCACTTTTTTAAGAATATCGATATTATCTCCATGAGCATGCACAACCATTATTGCTCCTAGCCTTTCTGCTTTACGCAAGCATAGCAAATTCCCATCCAAATCAGTAACGACAATATCCGGTTTTATTTTGTTTTCGATAAGTGCTTGTACTCCCCCATTTGCCACTATCTTTATGTACTTTTTATATTCACTCTGTTTAAGATATCTGACATACTTCTCAAGACTTGGGCCTGCGCCTATTACCATTACTTGCTTTCCAGTAATTTTTCTTTGCAGTACTTTGGTATCAAGAGCCTTTCGCTTTATCATATTAGAAAGTATCTCAGCCGCTTCTTGATCTTTTTCTGTACTATATCCAAACTGTCGTCTAATATCCTGGTAGTAAGGAAACCAATCTATGAATTTCACGTCTTCTGATGCATAGAAGTTCTTAATAGACTGTATGTTGAATATTTGTTACTTGCCTAGAAAAACCATATATGGTAAATGTCCAAAATGTCGAACAAAAAGTCAACTTGAGGTCGTATCTGGAAACCCAGGCAAAGAGAAGTTTAAATGCAATCAGTGCTACCACAAGTTTGGCATGGACGAACTATGATGATATGAATTTTTTCCCTATCATAAGATGTGCGAAGTATTTGTATTTGTATCTAGGAACAAAATAAAAGATTCGGTAATTATTCTTAAGCTCTACTAGGCGTCATTTGTGTTTTAATAGTATTTTTTAGTAGGGTAATCGTTAGTAATGGGGGAGCAGTGGCGTCAATACTTCTGCCCCTAGAATTGCTAGGTAGGATCTAATTAGTAAGAAGTCTAAGTCATAGTTATCCAAAACCTAGCTTGTTTGATTATATCTTTGTACATTTTCTGTTCTCATATTCTGCGATATAGGGTTTATATTGTAGTGTAATTTCTATTTCGTCCAGACCATCAAGCAATATCCTTTTCTTTGACCCCTCTACCTCAAAATGGATAATTCTAGAATTTCCAGAATCCATGATTACAATCTCTTGTGTGGGTAGGCTAATTTCCAATTCTATGTTATTAACGTTATGAAACAGATAGTCAATCTCTTGTCGTGCTACTCTAATCGGTAAAATTCCATTTTTGAAGCAATTATTGTAAAAAATATCTGCAAAGGATGGTGCAATAATTGCCTTGAGACCATAATCACGAATAGCCCAAGCAGCATGTTCACGAGAACTTCCACTTCCAAAATTATCGCGAGTAAGTAAAATCTGTCGTCCATTGTACTTGACTTGATTTAATACAAAATCCTCTCTCTGCTTACCTTCACTATCAAATCTCCAATCATAGAAAAGGAATTTCCCATAACCGGTTTTATGAATGAGCTTAAGAAACTGCTTCGGAATTATCTGATCCGTATCTACGTTTGCCATATCTAATGGAATTGCTTTACTTTTAATTTTACCAAAGGGCTCCATGTTTACCTCTCTTGATATATTTAGAGCCATTCTCTTACATCTACAAAATGGCCCTCAATTGCCGCTGCTGCAGCCATAATAGGACTAGAGAGGTGCGTTCTGCCTCCTGCCCCCTGCCTGCCCTCAAAATTACGATTCGAGGTGCTTGCACATCTTTCGGCTCTAGCCAAGACATCTGGATTCATACCAAGGCACATACTACAGCCTGATTCCCGCCATTCAAAACCTGCATCCTTGAAAACTATATCTAATCCCAATCTTTCTGCATCCATTTTTACCTGTTGGGAGCCGGGTACTATCATGGCTCGAACCTTTGGAGATACCCTCCTTCCTTTAACAACAATAGCTGCTTCTATTAGATCTTCTAGCCTGGAATTGGTACACGAGCCAATAAAAACGCGATCGATTGGGATGTCTGTAATATGAATGCCAGGACTAAGGTTCATGTATTGTAATGCACGTATCGCAGCTTTTGTCTCGTCCTCGTTACCTTTTGCAAATTCTTCGGGGTGTGGAATAGCCTCGGTAACATCTACTGTCATAGAAGGATTAGTTCCCCACGTAACTTGAGGCGCGATTCTACTAATGTTTACACTAATGGACTTATCAAATTGAGTATTCCCATTGGCTTTGAGATTCTTCTGCCAAAAATTGATCATTTCCTCAAACTCTCTTTCTCGGGGGGTGTACCTTCGTCCCTTAAGATATTCAAAAGTAGTTTGATCAGGGGCAATCAATCCTGCTCTGGCCCCTGCTTCAATCGACATGTTACATATTGTCATCCTCTGCTCCATAGAAAGTTCAGAAATAGTATTGCCCCGGTATTCGATAACTGTGCCAGTAGCACCCGCAGTTCCTATCTTTCTAATAATCGAAAGTATGATGTCTTTTGCAGTGATTGTATGACGGTTTTTCCTTATTCCCTCAATATTAATTGCAAATGTCTTTGGCTTATCAATCCACAAGCATTGGGTAGCCAAGACATGTTCGACTTCACTCGTGCCAATGCCAAATGCAAATGCACCGAATGCACCGTGAGTTGAGGTATGACTATCACCACACACAATAGTTGTTCCAGGAAGGGTGATTCCTAATTGAGGTCCAATAATGTGGACTATACCTTGGTCAGGGCTGGCAAGATCAAAAAGAGTAATCCCAAATTCACGACAGTTTTCCACTAATGCTTGAACTTGCATAGAAGAGACTTCGTCAATAATTGGAAGAGACCTATTCTCTGTAGGTACATTATGATCCATTGTGGCAAAAGTTAAATCAGGTCTCCTAACTTTTCTACCACTTAATCTAAGTCCTTCGAATGCCTGTGGTGAGGTGACTTCATGAATTAGATGGCGATCGATGTAAATTAGCGATGGACCAGTATCCCTAGGATTTTCTTTTTCTTCAGTATAGACTAGATGATTTTCCCAAATAGTATCAAATGTAGTCATTGACATTCCATCTCACAGCCTTTTATAGCTAAATAGAAATATAATTATATATATAGTGTTGAAATTCCCGGCCAGAAACTAACAATTGATAATGCTTAAATTGGTATGAAATAATGGTATTCGTGTATATGTATTCTCATCAACAGGATAGTGATAAACACTTTAGACACATTGCAGATCAGATCAAGAAAGGAACCACTACTTGTGCACTAACGTGTAATGATGGTATAGTACTTACTGCCGATACACGAGCAAGTGCAGGTTTCTTTATTGCCGATAGACATGTGATGAAAATTCAAAAGGTTGACAGGAACCTGGGCATGACGATTGCTGGCGGTGTAGCAGATGCCCAGAACCTTGTCGATATTATGCGGTATAATGCAAATATTTATCGCCTTACAAACAGAGAACTTATGCCTGTTAAATCTGCAGCAAGATTATGCTCCAATGTATTGTTTAACCAGCGATACTTTCCATATTATGTACAAATTATTCTTGCAGGCTATGATAATAAAGCGGGAGGACAGATATACAATATCGATCTCTTTGGATCAATGACTAGCGAAAAATTCATCTCCACTGGAAGTGGCTCGCCAGTAGCTTATGGATACCTTGAGTCTGAATTCAAGGAGAACTTGAGTGTAAATGAAGCTTATAAGATAGCCATACAAGCAATTGCAGCAGCCATTAGACGGAATGCGGGGACTGGCGACAATATCAATGCAGTCATAATAGATAAAGACGGATACCACGAACTATCTAAGGAAAAAAAGGAATCTGTTCCTGTGGTATATTAATGGTTATTTCGTTCATACCTTAGAATCATTAATGCATTCAAAGGCAAGCCAATTTCCAAAATTTATGAGGCTATAATACTAGTGTAACAAAACTGGTTCATGTATTCTCATTTCAATTACGCTGCACAAAAAATAGCAAGAATATGATCCTCAGCCAATTTTAACTGAGAAATGTTAATGCATCCATTGATCTGGTTTTTAAGATATATATGGCTCTCAATATAAGCGGCAGAGTAGTTCTGTATTAGATATCTATCTTTCGATCTTATTGCTACACACGTATATGTGTAGAAAATATTACTACTTAGTTATTCTATTGTAACACTGCAATAATTTAAGACTCCTTAGCAATTACGAAATACACTATAATGACAAGTTTTAGTACTAATTGGGCCAGGGAAAAAAATAGACTAAACGCGTCGGAGAAAATTAGAGAAGCTGTAAGAACACCTCAACCACTAAAACCACGAATTGAGTTCGCAAAGAATAGGATCCAATCACAAAACCAAAAATTAGATACAATTCTTGATAAACTACACAGAAAGGAGAAATCTCTTTTTAACCAGGTTGTCAATCATTTGCAAAAACATGATGTACAAGAGAGTAGAGTATTATCGAATGAACTTGCACAAGTTAGAAAAAGCTCTAATATGATATCACAATTAAAGACATCTTTAGAACAGGTTCATTTAAGGCTTGACTCAACAATAGATGTAGGAAACGTAATGGCAGCGTTAGGACCTGCTATGGGCTCACTTACAAATTTGAGATCAGGGCTCTCTGGAGTGATGCCAGAGGTAGATACACATTTAGGAGAAATTAATGGATTGTTCACTGATATCATGACTAATGCGGCAGGCATCGGGAATACATCAATTGCTTATGATGCAAGCGGTGAAGACGTAGATAAAATCTTATCAGAGGCAAGTGCGGTGGCAGAACAGAAGGTGAATGAGAACTTCCCGGATGTCCCGATAGGATCGTTTGGCCGTAGCTCGACTTCAAGGTCTTCGATAGACGAGCATTCGCAGTAGTACATTCTAAGATTTCTTTGATTTTTACATTGGTTCCAAATCTAGTCACGATTAAGTTAATTGTCCAGGATTTATTCGTCATTACAAATTGTTTATTTTTAACTCATGCACGTCAATATTAGTCAAGAATGATATTAAAATAAAAGAAACCATTTACTTATTGTTAATTCAAGTTATATGAAAATAGGAAATAGGCAATTCGGCGTCATAATTTTATCGACCTTTCCTGATGAAGAATCCAGCATATCAGTAGCAAAGGAATTAATCAATAAGAAGTTGTGTGCGTGCACTAATTTGACAAAGGTCAGGTCATTATATAATTGGAACAATAAACTTGAAGATCAAGAGGAGTATTTAGTCCTTTTTAAAAGTACGACAAGTACTGTAGAAGAATTGAAATCCAATATAAAACGAGCACATCCATATGAGGTTCCTGAGATAGTCGAGATAAGGATGAATAAAGTCTCCAAAAGCTATCTGTCATGGTTGGCCGAATCGACAAATAAGATAGAAAAGAAGAAACGGAAATCAGGAAGAAATAAGGGATAGTAACAAGCAAGTATTTGTTCCTATACTTTAGATTAAAGAACTTCAATAATTGTTTTCAGCGAATTGTGTAGCGAAGTAAAGCAATTATTCCTCCCAAAGATGATACCCTCAACCCAATATCAGTAGAAGAGTCTACTGCATAAGTTTTTACCCCCTGACCCTCTACAGAGTTTAATAAATTGATAACATCACTTTCAGTTGCTGTTTTAAAAATCGAATCTGAAATTACTAGATGACTAATAGCTTTTATCGAAGCAGCATTTTGTACTTCCTGAATTCCCATAGCAAATCTGTTCTCACTTTTATGAACAAGATACATAATCTCATCTAATATAGATGAGACAGATGCAAGTTTGCTTGAGCTCATCACATTTTTCATAGTTGAAGACCTTAAAAACACATAAATCCCATCTTCTCCTGCAACGTCAACTCCATCAATTACTGTAAACATATCTTTTTCTAGTATCTTCTTTGCATTGGTTAAAAAATTGTGAAATTTACGTTTGGTTTCACCAGGACCAAATATTAATACTCTGGATCCGTCTTTCTCTTGTGTAACTAAACCAATAATCGTCCGCGACACGTCTTCGAAGAAAGCTTCCATTTTTGAATCTCTTTTAGTGGCTTGAGGATATTGTTTACCACTTTTTCCAGAATATATATTAGGTATTATACCTAGATGGGTTCCAGAAACCTTTGCTATTGCTGCTTCTTGAGTATCAATAGCAATAAGAATAAAACCGGATGCATTAGCAGACTTTCTTAAAATATTAATTTCAAGGTTATTCCATTTTCGATCCTTGGTTATCGTTATAGAATCACCTACACTTAGCGTCAGAGAGTGGTGGGTCCCCTTTGACACCATCTCGTTACTGGAGCCTGTTATAATGCCAGCTATGCGCAATCTGTCCATAGATTGATCAAATGAAACATTTTCAACTCTGACCGAAACTCTTACCTTAATCCGTTCACCTTTGTCCGGCCTTGCATATTCTCCTATTTGTTTTATGACGCGAGTTGAGTCTGCAATCACATAGTCGCCACTTTCTATTATCCTTCTTAAAGAAAAAAGGTCATCAGCATCTTCTGGGATCACAAAATACGCTTTGTCAGAAGAACCTATAACATCTTTTACTATCATACAAACTTACTTTACATCCTCTATGTACTTTTTCCATTTTCTGAGTCCTCAAGCTACTTTCTCATTTGTAACAGAACTATTGTCATTGCCCTTAGTTTTAGCAGATTTTAAGTAATTGTCGACCCATTCTTGAGTCAGCACACCTGACTCTACTAAATTTACTAAGGCGTTTGACGATGCATCACCAGAGACCTTTCCTAATTTTCTTCTCGTTTGTCTCCATTTAAGTTGGGTATTTCCGCTCTTTGAGGAGTAAATTATTCCAAGTATCTCTCGAACATTTACAAATGTCATCTCTCGGATTTTTTTTAGTGTTACTTTATCAGCAGCTTCTATGTATATTTCTCCCGGACCTTCCTCTCGTTCAGGAAATACCTCATAATCACGCAGATAGCTTTCGGGGATAAATGACCTGCAGGTACTAATAATAATAAATTTCCTAAAACTCTCAAGGGATGTAGTAGCTTCTATGTGAACCAATGCGTCTTAAAGTCAAATTCGCACTTATCAAGTTTGTGACATAGCCAATTTGAATAAACTATTGTTTTTTGTCCTAATTACAATATCTAGGACTCATATTCTAATATAATTAGACGACACTCATTCTTCTGAATTCATCATTTAAAAGCTGAATTTATGGAGGCAAGTTGAGATGAGACAGAACTTCCATTGCAGATATGATATTGTACAGTTACAAATTTCTCATTTTATGGTTGGTATGCATAAAAGGACAAACTCCTAACTCAAGATCTACTTCATCGGCACATTCATCAGTAGGGCTAGTTTCGTCATCGTTTGTCCTGCAAATTCGATAAGTATGGCGATAATAAAAAGCCATCTTCAGGGTATAACGCTCTCATTGATAGCGGTCTAATGACCTTAATCCAATAGGTAATGGAGTTCAAAATAAATACTAAGGGCTGCTACTCGTATTTCTATGATTTTCTGGTGCTATTGATATCCGTAAGTCTCCTGCCGGTATTTTCTGCATCGGCCCATAAATAATGGAAATAGTCTTTCGCAAATCTTGCAAGACCTATATGTTCTGCCCAAATAGCAGTTGGTTCAAAATTCCCGGCCTCACTTCTTCCTTCGCTAAGCAATATCATTACATGTTTGCTGTCACCAATTACTCCTCCTCCAAACATGTTATTTTTTAGTCTGACCTCAGCAACCCTAGAAATGGCTCGCACTGTATCTGGATTTGCCTCTTCTGAAGCAAGTACATCTATCTTTACGCCTTTTTCCTGTAACATTCTTAGAGTTGGCTGTAATGGCCTTGCGATACCCTCAGCTACCTGTGGTAAGGCTATCAATAATTCATGTTGACATGTCTGAATAATTTCGCTGATTTTCGCTGCGATATTATAAACTCCCATGACAACCCATATTTCTGGCCTCTCTCTTAGACCACTTTTTTTATATATTGGCATTAATTCACTCATGATCATATTCTTGCTATCTCTAATACTGCTTTCTATACGCATCTTCATTGCCTCAACGGCGGTAAGAGGTGACTTTGGAAAAAATTTTTGTGGTCTAGAACTATCAGATTCTAACCATCCTTTATCTTCTAAACTATTCAAAACCTCATATATCTTTGAATATGGCACGCCTGATTTTTTGCTTATATTAGAAGCCGTCATAGAGCCTGCTTCCAAAAGTGAGAGATAAACCTTAATTTCGTAACTTGTCAAGCCAAGGCTCTCCATGGCCTTCCTTGACTTGTCACTAATGCTCATTAACTCCACTACATGTCACGGCCAGCTGCAATATAAGTATGTAATCAATAATATGGGATTTGACAAATATGAATTCCCCTTCATGGATGAAGATGCCACACAGTAAAGTCAAGTATTTCTTGAAATAGGAGTGAATCAAAAGAAATGATTAACTTGAACCTTTATAGCCTCTAATATTGGAAATAAGAAGAAAATGACGGGCTACTATTCTGATGATGTCATCAGTTTAGCATATTCAGCAAAAGTTATCCACCAGCTTCTCTCTTCTAGATTCTATATTAATGGATCAGCTGATATGAACATCCAAGAGTATTTTCGTGCAGCACTACATAATACTATGCCTTATCCATTTATTATGCCGAACCCTCCGCCCGCACGACTGTGAATCAAACACTTGACAGATGATAGATAACTGAGCCTGATAATAATAAAATACCATGCAATCATTGTAAAAATAATCTAGCACAAATATTTCAAATGGTCATTATTGCCTTTATTGTTTGAAGGAAATAACCTTCCTAATTCTTAGTATGTGCGAGTAGAGCTAGTAATAATATATAAAATTATTACCTAACTTTAGTAAGTAGAAACCTTTTGTTTTTATATCTATTTAACCAAGGATTCTAACTGTACCTTATAAGTAGTAAGTAATGACAGTAAATCTGTAATTAATTTGGGATGGGGAACAATTGGGACAATTATAGTTGGAATAATCATCTTGATAGTAATAATAGCGATAGTAGTTTTTTTGATAGAACTACTTGCGCCAGTGATAATCGCACTCATAATTTTGGCAATAATAGTTGGGGTAGGATTATGGATATATGGAAAACTAAAGCAAACTACTTAATATTCCTGTAGCTGCCAGAACTTCCCTTTGTTAACACATCATACCCACGCTGTCAATAGTAACTTCTCAGTATTCTAAATTATCCTAGTAATTTCTTATAAATCACCCGCGGCAAGCCCTATCTCAGGGATTAATAGGGATATTCATCTTGCTGTCAGATTGGTACAGCATGTATAGTCTTTTTATTTCAAGAAACAGTTCCCAATATCTTGGTATGTGTTATGTTGACTTTTACCACATGTGTAGGGTGCGAGGGGATGCTTGGAGAAAAAGTCTAATAACCGTATAGTTCTGTTTATTATTATTCTATGCCTCAAAAATACCCACATGAATCCTCTGCAAGCTATCTAAAATACCGGAACTTGGAAGATATGCTTAAGGTAATAGTATATGCTGCTCAGTCCCCAATAGGGCTAACCCCTATGCTCTATCATATCAATTACAATAACAATGAGATTCTTTTCATAGAGTCTGGTGCGCTTAACTCTGTTGTACATTATATAACACAGAATGAAAAACCGCCCAGGAAGTTTATCGAGCTCAAAAGACTGACCGGTGAATTTACGTTTGTGGATAACATTGGCACCGATACCCAATCATTGTATGTCCCAATTTTGGAATTGGAAAAGTGCACCTTTAACTTTCCTCTATAGCTAATTATAGATCATTTGAGAGAATGAACAACTCAGTTCGAGGAAATAATAGTCAAACCCATGCTCTTGAAATATAACCATCCATATACCATGACTATATCTCAATAGCAGTAAGATGAGGAAATGATAAACTCATCTGTATTGGTTCAGAATATCCGGCAGTTCTTAACTCAAACACTAGAAGCCCTGCTAATTTCGGCCCTTCCTGACAAACCAAATTATTATGTTATATTCTTCCTTAAGAGTGAGAGTCTAGTATATCCCATACACGCTCACCTCTTCTCAATAAATCCATTGTAGACTAGATTCCGGTATCACTTTTGGACTACAGGATTCTCTACTATTCCCATATTTTTTTGCTTGGTTTCTACAATATTAAAATGAATTCTCTCAACTTTATTTGTAGTCTATTGCAATTCTCCCTAAATATAAGGATATAGTGTCAAAATTGACAGTATATAAAGACAGTATGTTTACACAAAAATGTATGCTTTTGGTAATGCTAGTTGGACTAACAGGTGTAGGCAGACAACTAATCACCGTAGGATTTGTGACGTTATATTTATATACAAAATGATAAGAGTGACCATAAAGGCTACAGGTAATAGACTATGAATTTGATACAGATTTCGAATGTTTCCAGTAAAAATGCATCTGCTAGAAGAACAGTAAGACATACTCAAAGTATCTGTCCTGATTGTAACATGATTCTTGATGCAGAAGTTTTTGAACGAGATGGCAAGGTATACATGACAAAGACTTGTCCAACACATGGCGAGTGCGAAGAGCTATATTTTGGATCATATGAAATGTACAAGAAGTTTAGCACTTACTGGGTAGACGGAAAGGGTGCTCAAGCACCTAATGTCATGATTGATAAATGTGCATGTCCAACTAACTGCGGATTATGTACTAACCATCTTTCACACTCTGGCTTGGCTAACATAATTATCACAAATAGATGTGACTTGACATGCTGGTATTGTTTCTTCTACGTAAAAAAAGGTCTTGAGGGTGCCTATCTATATGAACCAAACCATGAGCAGGTAAGGTCAATGATGAAAACACTAAAGGCTCAGAGGCCAATTGCAGGTAACTCCATCCAGATCACGGGTGGAGAACCAATGTTAAGAGATGATATTACTGAAATGATTAAGATAATGAAGGAGGAGGGTGTTGATCATGTTCAACTAAACACCAATGGTATCAAGTTGGCTCTGTCTCCAGAAACGATGAGGCAGATAAGGATGGCAGGTGTAAACAATTTGTATCTGTCTTTCGATGGTGTTACTCCTAGAACCAATCCCAAGAATCATTGGGAAGTACCATATACACTTGAATCTGCAAGAAAATGTGACATGACAGTTGTATTCGTACCCACAGTAATTAAATCCATTAACGATCATGAATTAGGAGGAATTATTAGATATGCCCAAAAGAATCTGGATGTAGTGCATGCGGTTAATTTCCAACCTGTATCTCTTACTGGTAGAATGACTAAGAAGGAGCGTGAGAAATACCGAATAACAATTCCTGACTGTATTGAAAGGATTGAGGATCAAACAAACGGTGAAATTACAACCGACGCATGGTTTCCTGTTCCATCATGCATGCCAATGACCGATGTGATAGAAGCATTTAGCAAAAAGCCAAAGTATGAGCTTTCGATTCACTTTGCTTGTGGTGCAGGTACGTATGTCTTTGAAGATATTGAAACAAAGAAATTAACCCCTCTAACTGCCTTTGTTGACATTAAAGGCATGCTAGAATATTTTGAGGAGAAATCTGATGAGATCAAATCTGGTTCAAATAGGTATTGGACTATGTTAGAAGTTGTACGAAGGCTCAGCCAATTTGTTGACAGGACTAAGCAACCTCATGGACTCAACCTAGCCAAAATGTTCTCTAGCATATTACTAAAGCGCAATTTTGATTCTGTTGGCTCTTGGCACATAAGATCTCTGTTTCTAGGAATGATGCACTTTCAAGATAAATATAATGAAGACCTTGAAAGGCTACAAAGATGCGATATCCACTACCTCACACCAGATCTTAGAATTATTCCATTCTGCGCCTTCAACGTCATCCCAGAATGGTATAGAGATAGAATACAGAAGAAATACAGCATACCCGTGGAAGAATGGGAGAAGACACATGGTCAAACTCTTGAGGCTGGTTTGTATAGGGGTCTAATGAGAAGAGGTAAACCAGAAGCTCAGATGGGATGTGCATTATCTGATATGCATAAATCAGCAGCAGAAGCAGCGGCCACTGAATCTGCAGCAGGCAACATAGACTCAGATCATAGAGCAGTAGATTTACGGAATGGAATGGCCGGCGCCTAGGTAATCTTTATTTTTCTGTTTGGTTTTGTACCTTTATACTAAATTTAATTTTTAAAATCGCCGGATCACAAGCTTTGAATAAAGGCAAAAATCCACCTATCTTCCATTTTGGAGCTCGTAGGCTTGGCTAGCACAACTTATGCAGGGAAAGAGCTTATCGTTAGGCCTCTATTTTTAATAAAGTTTAATTGAAAGATATAGTTCTTGCCTTTCGTATATGTCTACTATGAAATACATACAACTTGAACCACGCGAAGAGATTGCTATAATTAGAATAAACAGACCTGAGGCCTTAAATGCTATGAATGTTGATGTCATAGCAGAGTTATCTAAAACTATTGATATCGTGGGCGTAGACGATGGCATAAAGGCATTAATTATCACAGGAGCTGGAGAAAGGTCATTCTGCGCAGGTGCAGACATTGGCTATATGGTTAGTATTGACCCCATTCAAGCAGAAAAATATGCATCTTCGGCACAAGCTGTATTGAATAAAATTGAGAACTTGCAAAAGCCAATAATAGCTGCGGTTAATGGTTTTGCTTTAGGAGGAGGTTGTGAGTTGACGATGGTATGTGACATTAGAATTGCATCTAGTAACGCTAAGCTGGGTCAACCCGAGGTTACCATAGGCATTCCACCCGGTTGGGGCGGAACTCAGAGACTATTGAGAATTGTGGGCCCAGCAAAAGCGAAGGAGCTTGTATTTACCGGTAAAATGATTACCGCAGAGGAGGCAGAACGAATTGGACTTGTTAATAAAGTGGTTAGTTTGACATCCGAAGAAGAAAGCAGATTTGCTACATCATCAATAGCTCAAACTACAACTAAGACTAGTACTATGGGGAAGCCATCAAATAATTCATCTAAAGAACAGCAAAGTGATGAGGAACTTCAAAAACAAGAAAAAATAAGGGCCAATGAATTAGCTAAAATTTTGAACAAGAAATTAATGGATGAATGTCTTTCCTTTGCAAAAGAAATTACAAAGAATAGTTTTAATGCTGTGAAAACTAGCAAAATGTTAATCAACAAGGGAATGGATGCAGACATTAATACAGGGTTACGCCTAGAAATTTATGGCTGGGCATTATGT
>Ga0126304_10000577_pt1 | contig 15409 bp, 12 predicted proteins | sample Plot25_FD_92538 | JGI IMG/M metagenome (GOLD analysis project Ga0126304, IMG submission 92538) | Serpentine soil microbial communities from UC McLaughlin Reserve, CA, USA - Plot25 | ecosystem: Environmental > Terrestrial > Soil > Grasslands | place: USA: UC McLaughlin Reserve, Lake County... | reverse complement strand
GTTTGAAACCATTGCTGTCCTGACCACTCTCATCCTGGCCGTCGTCTTTGTGGTGTTGTTCTATATCGACCGCTCGAGCCGCAACGAAGACAGCGAACAGTCGCGTTTGTAGGGCCGAGGCATGCCTCGCCCTCGGGCATGCGCCGATGGTGACGCATGAACGTCCTATGCCATCGATTCAACGGCCAGGTTCTTCGCCAGCTGCCGCAGTAGACGTGACGCAGCCGCGAGATCGGCGCGCGAAAGTCCGTCGAGCGTTCGACGCACCGCCGCTTCCACGGTTCCCGTTCGTCGTCGATTCAGCGTTCGGCCCTTCGCGGTCAGCGTCAGGTGCATACGTCGCGTATCGCCCTCGCTTCTTACCCGGGTCACTAGACCGGAGCTCTCGAGTCTGTTGACGATGCCTGACACCGTGCCCGGGTCGAGGTGCAGCAGCTCAGCCAGTTGTCCGGGTGTGAGGCCCGGCTGACGGCCGACAAAGCGGACCGCCAGGCGCTGTGGCGCCGTCAGTCCGAGGCGACCCATCATGGCTTTCGAGACGCGGTGCAGCTCGTGATCGACGGCCCACATCAACCGCAAAAACTCGAGCACCGGATCGGACTCGGTGTCGTGTTGATTAGGGCGAGTCTTCTTGGATGTGACGGTCCGGGTAGGCACCGTGTGGCGCGAAGACGGCATCGCAGCACTGTATCCGACGCGCCGCTAGTCGATCCACATCCCGAATCACGTGCGCACGACGTGCGACGCTCGGAAGTCCTGCATGGCGTCGTAGATGGCGCGCCGCACACGGTTCATCGAGCCAAGGGGACGATGGGCGGCGAGCGAGTGCCACGGATTGAATGAGGTGCGCTCGCACGCCTGCTCGCGGCCGGGCACGTCGATCGACTGGCGTGGAATCCTCACCTCTGCCACACGCACATATGGCGACTCGCGCTCGCTCCACTCCACGCTCGCGTCCTCAATCGGCATCGTCCGCGCGTCACGTTGAAACTGCACGCAGAAGTCGAGCGCTACGTCGGCCGTCGCCAGTCGCGAGCGCAGCGCGTCGTGGAGGTACGTATCGGTCACCGTCGGCTGGTCAGAATGTGCAGGCGATACCGGCCTGACGATGTACTTGACCGCGCGGCCCTCGCCGAAGAGATACGGCGTCGTGCTCCAGTACGGAATGTCGAGATGACCGGACGGCTGCTGTCGTGAGGCAAAGGCGATGCGCGCCGTACGTGGATGCGTCAGGAAGTAGCGAGCCCGCTTCCACCCGCCGGCCTCGACGGCACGCAGCAACTCGAGGAACTCACGTGGGCCCGGCACCATCATCACCGGATGGCTGTTGAGCACGACGTCCTGCACGTCGGTGCCGCGCGTCAGGTTGTCGCCGCGCACACTGCGGATCTTGATCGACATCCCGCGCACGTCCTTCTCGCGATCGGACGCGGACGTCGCATTCGCGAAGCGGATCCAGGCGCTATAGCTGCGCGGCTGTTGAAACAGTCCGACCTTGAGTTCGTCGGCGAGACCCGTGACAACCGTGAACTCGGCTTCGACACAACCGGATGCGCGAGCCTGGTTGAACCGGCGAATGGTGCCGGTCGGATGACGAGCCGCGCTGGCCGCTTTCAGGAAGGCGATGAAGTCGGCCGTGACGGATTGTTCGTCGTGCGAGATCGTTTCGCGAGCGAGATCGACAGTCGGACCAGGCATGGCGGTCCTTGGGGGTGGCTGGCGCATCATATACCTGTGGAGTCGCTTTTCGTGGTGACCTGTCCGTATTGTGGTGAAGAGGTCGAGATCTATCTCGAACCAGAGATCCGCGGCTCGCTGATTCAAGACTGCGAGGTGTGCTGCAACCCGTGGAACGTGTACGTGTCGCCGGCGGACGAAGACGGCGAGCGATACGTGCAGGTCAGTCGCGCCGACGGGTCTGACTGACCGCAACCCCGGTTGACACTTGTCGTTGGGGTCTGACCCGGGGTCAGACCCCGGGTCAGACCCCAACCCTATGGCTCAACCTCAGGCGGATGGCGCATCGTCTCGTTGGCGTTGGTTTTTGGTCATCCCCCGGTCAGCCTGACCACACAGCCCGTCGAGCTGGATGTGCTGATTTTTCTAATAGAAGTTGCAGATCTTGCCTTCGCTCACCGCAGGAGGCACACTGAATCCAGTGGCACGGCACTTGGAAACCCTAACCTGCAACACAACATGACAGTCCGCGTTGACACTCTCGATGCCCTCATCTCCGGCTCGTCCAGCCGGGCTATTCCCTTCCTTCATTCCATCGGTTCAGCGCTCCTCGAGCGCCTCAACTCCTGGCGGCAGCGGCGCTCGGCTCTCGTTATGAGCGACGAATGGCTGCAGGAATATCGCTGGTCGAATCGCGATCAGTACTGACCGCGTGCCGCAGGCACGTTTTGACGGTGCGCGCTCCCGGGCGTAGAGTTACGCCAGCTTTCGCTGGAAACGCACATGCACCGATCGTCCATCGTCGCGCTCCTTGTTCTGATCTGTTTCGCCGCAGCGATACACGCGCAACACGCCGCCTCGTCAACCGGGTCGTCGTGGACTGCGCCACGGACGCCATGGGGCGATCCCGACCTGCAAGGGAATTACACAAACAAGTACGAGACGAGCACGCCATTCGAGCGGCCGAAAGAATTCGAAGGACGCCGCATGGAGGACATCACCGCGCGGGAACTGGCAGAGGCCGTAGCGCGGCGACAAGAGGACACACTGGCACGCGCCAAGTTCTTTGGCGGCGATCCGGCAGGCCTCATCGGCAACTCGGCCGAGTTCCGCGACATCTACGAGATCACCAAAGGCACCCGTCCGTGGTTCGTCATCGACCCGCAGGACGGCAAGATTCCGCCAATCCTTCCTGAAGCGCGCACGCGGATCGCCAACGCGCCGCGCACCGGCAGCTTCGGCAACGGACCATTCAACAGTCATGAAGATTTCAGCCTGATGGATCGCTGCATTACGCGCGGGCTGCCTGGCTCGATGCTGCCAGGCCAGTACGGCAACTCCTATCAGATCGTCCAGGGGCCGGGCTTCGTGGCCATCCGCTACGAGATGGTGCACGAGACGCGAGTCATCGCGCTCGACAACCGGGAACGCGTCGGCGCGACGATTCGCTCGGACATGGGTGTGCCGCGCGGCCACTGGGACGGCACCACGCTCGTCGTCGAGACGACGAATTTCAAGGCGCGCAGCGCGTATCGCAACGCCAACCCCGACACGCTCAAACTGACAGAGCGCTTCACGCGCACTGCGCCAGCCAAGATCGAATGGACCGTGACCGTTGACGATCCCACCACATGGTCACGCGCGTGGACGTTCGCGATTCCTCTGACGATGAACGATCAGGAAGCGATTCTCGAGTATGCGTGCCACGAAGGGAATCACGCGATCAAGAACATCCTGAACGCCGCCCGCGCCGCGGAGGCTTCGGGCACGCGCTGATCGGGCGAGGCACGCCTCGCACGCACGGGCGACGCATGCGCGTCCCTACTTGACATATTTCTTCACGCCGCGCGGCCCGACCTCGGCGCCCCAGATATTGCCCTGGCGATCCACGGCGACGCCTTCCGCCGCGCTCGTTCCCGTTGCCTTCTCCACAGGATCAGGGATGAACGCGGTGACCTTGCCGTCTTTCGCACTACCGATGCGGATCCCTCGCTTCCAGCCATCGTGATTGCGGGCCACCGACTCTGATTCTGAATCAGCGACGTAGATGACGTCGTTGACATCGATGTAGACACCGCTCGGACGGCTGAACTGCGGCCACGTATCCAGCAGCTTGCCATCCTGATCGAAAATCTGGATGCGATTGTTGGAGCGATCGCCGACGAACAGCCTGCCACGCGAATCCATGGCAAGTGCGTGCGGCTGCTCCATCTCACCAGGGCCGCTCCCTTTCTTGCCGAATGACTTGATGAACTTGCCGTCCTTGGTGAACTTCAGAATGCGCGCGTTCGCGCCGCCGTGCCCTTCCGACACGAAGATGTCGCCATTGGGTGCGACGACCACGTCATTCGGCTGATAGAAGTAATCCGGCTCTGCCGCACCACCGGCTTTGCCGAGCGTCAAAAGCAACTTGCCCTGCGGGCTGAATTTGAAGACTTGGTGACCGCGCGTCGAACCCGGCAACGGACCATTCCGCGAGGCAGCGGGGTTCGGCTGTCCGGGCGCTGCCTGCGCACCGCGCGCCGGCTGTGGCGCCGCTTGCGGCGCATCGTCCTGCCCGTCGGTCACCCACACGTTGCCGTCGCGATCGACGTGCAGACCATGCGGAAAGATCAGCATGCCCTGGCCGAAGCTCGCGACCAGGTTGCCTGTGGAATCGAACTTGAGGATCGACGGCAGGGTCGACATCTGACCTGTGGCGCGATCGAGACACGTGTTCGCACCACAGCGTTCGCCGACCCAGATGCTGCGGCCGTCGCGATCGACGTCGATGGCGCTCGTCGATCCCCAGGCGCGCCCGTCCGGCATCCTGAGGAACTGCTCGACGGTTTTATAGGGATTGGGTGCGGTGTTCGTGGGCTCCGTGGCCTGCGCGATCAGACGCGACACCAGGAGACACAGAATGGAGACGGCGACGAACCCAGCTCTCATAGAATGCTCCTTTTCCTACGCCGAAGATCAACCACGCTACAGCGGCTACGCCAACAGCCACCATCGCCCATCGCAACAGCAGATCGAGCAACGCGAGATCGAACACCGGCCACACGAACTGATATTGAGCCAGTCGCCCGCCCCGCTCAGTCATCCAGTGCCAGCCGGTGTGCGCGACGAGCGCCGAAAGCACGACTGTGCCGATCCGCTCGGGCACGACATAGCGGAAGAGGGCATCGAGTGCCGGCACCGCCAGCACGAGGACAAGCAGCTGCCCGAGCTCCACGCCGACGTTGAACGACAGCAGCGACGTGAGCACATGGCTGCCGGCCAACTGCAGCGAGTCGCGAAGCGCGAACGAGAACCCAAAGCCGTGCACGAGGCCGAACGCAAACGTGATGACCCAGCGGCGGTTCAGTGCCGGCGACACGATGTTCTCGAGCGCCATGTAGACGATCGAGGCGGCGATCAGCGTTTCGACGAGCGGTGGGAACCAGAGCGCCGACGGCGCCATGTCATACGCCGAGGCAATCAGCGCCACCGAGTGCGCCACGGTGAATGACGTCACGATGACAAGGAGTGCACGGAAACGTCGAAACGGAATGACGAGGCACAACAGGAACAGCAGGTGATCGACGCCGCCAAGGATGTGGAAAAACCCATCGACAACGAATCGTGACGCGGCCTGGAACCACCGAGGGTCGAGCCGAACGAGGCCCGAGTTGCCGTGGAATTGAAACGCGCGCTCGACGCCATCTGGTAGGGCACGTCCGGTGGACGCACCGGCTGGTAGCGCACGTCCTGTGGACGTGCCTGAAAGGAATCTGAGCACGGTCACCGAACGCAGACCGGCTGTTTCGAATCGCGTGGCGATCGACACGCGGGACTGGTCAGACGCGATTGGATACTCGAGCAGCACATCCACGAGCGCCTGACCGGTCGCGAGTTCGACATCAGTCGCGAGCGCGGCGCCGCTCACGTGCGACGACGCGTGTTCGTACGAGTCGAAGGACGTGTCGGACGGCAGCGACACCCGCGTGCCGACAACACGCGGGCTGCCAAGCTGGCGATCCTCCTCGAACAAATCGACGCGACTGGCAACCCACCGCGCCGCCTCTTCGAGCGTCGCCGGCGACAACGCTGCAAGATCGAGCAACGGTCCCTTCGCCGGCCACTCGATATCGTTCACCGTGGATGCGACTGGCACACGCACCAGTAGGCGCAGACGCTGTGCGTTCTGATGAAGAAACGCCTGGATCCTGACATCGCTGGGGATTTCGTGTGCAGAGAGGCGGGCTGACGCCAGGAGCGCAGCCGAGACGAGCACCACGACCGCGATCGACTTCACAGCGGGCAGATCAGTACTACAGGCAGCGCCCCCGCACCAAGTGGCCCACGGGAATTGCGTCGAAATTGATCTGCAGCCGGCGGCGCGCTGCGTTGTATAGTCTGCGCGTCTGTATACGCCAGGCGGGTCTCAAGACCCGCCTCTACGAGGAGGACCGCCGATGCCCGTGCCTCGTCGAGTCGTCTATTGCTGGGTGCTCGTCCTCTCCGGGGTGATCGCCGTTCAGTACGACGCGGCGACGCAGGGACCGAAGGGCGGACCGCGCTATCAGGTCGATCCCTGGTGGCCGCGGCCCTTCACGAATCAGTCCTGGGTGCTCGGCTCGGTCACCGGCGTGACCGTCGATGCCCAGAACCACATCTGGGTCGTCCATCGCGGCGGCGACTCGCTCGAGGCCAACGAGAAGGGGATGATGCTCACTCCCCCCTCGGCCACACTCTGCTGTCAGGCCGCGCCATCCGTCCTCGAGTTCGATCAGAAGGGTGTGCTCGTTTCCAACTGGGGCGGCCCCGGTCAGGGTTACGCGTGGCCACAATCACCCGGCAGTCTCGCGGTCGACGCGAAGGGCAACGTCTGGATCACGGCAGCTGGACTCGAAACACCGCCGGCGACACCAGCGCGCGGACGCGGCGATGCTGTGGTTGGCGAAGCACCGGCCGCGACTGGCCGCGGCCGCGGCGGTCCACCTCCGGGCCCGGGCGACGCACACGTCCTCAAGTTCTCACGCGACGGCAAATTCCTCCTGCAGATTGGCACGCCTGGCAAGATCGATGGCCCCGACAGCCAGACGACGCTGAATCGCCCGTCGGCGGTGGCGTTCGACACGGCGGCCAATGAAGTGTTCATCGCCGACACCGGCAATCGTCGCATCGTCGTCGTCGATGCAGACAAAGGCATGTACAAGCGGCACTGGTTCGCTTACGGCGAGAAGGCTGCAGGCGCGGCGCCGCCTGCCTATGCGCCGAATGATCCGCCGGCGAAATCGTTCCGCGACGTGACCTGCATCGATATCGCCCGCGACGGGCAGGTGTACGTCTGCGATCGCAGCAGCAACCGCATTCAGGTGTTTCGCAAGGACGGCACCTTCGTGAAGGAAACGGTCGTCTCGAAGAATACGCTCGGCGCGACGGTGACCGGACAGTTCGGCGTGGTCTCGTCGCACGGCTCGGCATGGGATCTCGCGTTTTCGAATGACGCCGAGCAGCGTTACGTGTTCGTTGCCAACGGCCACGACAAGAAGGTGCACATCCTGCAACGCGACACGCTCGCGCCGGTCGCGACATTCGGCAGCGGCGGCCGTTATCCGGGACAGTTCCTCGCCGTCGGCAGTATCGCGGTCGACGGGCAGGGAAACGTGTATGCGGGCGAGCACCATCACGGCAAGCGAGTGCAGAAGTTCGTGTCGAAGTAAGCCACGGCTACGGGAGCGAGATCATGAAACGCAACCTGCTGATCGGCGGATCCTTCGTGGCGTTACTCGTGACGCTCGCGGTCGCGCAGAGCGCGGTGCAGCGCGTGGCCGCAGCGCAGGCGCAGAACGGTGTGATGGCGCCGCGTTTCGAAGTCGACCCGACATTCCCCAAGCCATTGCCCAACGGTTGGTATCAGGGCCAGACGATCGGCCTCTGGGTCGATGCGCAAGACCACGTCTGGATCGTGCATCGGCCTGACGTGCTCGATGCCGCAGAAGGCGCGTCGAGCCAGACGCCTCCGACCGGCGAGTGCTGCAGCGTTGCACCGCCGATCCTCGAGTTCGACCAGACGGGCAATCTGCTGCGACACTGGGGCGGCAGCGATGGTCCCGGATATCAGTGGCCCGACAGCAACCACGGGCTGAACATCGATAGCCGCGGCAACATCTGGATCGGCGGCAACGGCGCAATGGACGGCCACGTGCTGAAGTTCACGCTGGATGGCAAGTTCGTGATGCAGGTCGGCAAGAAGGGTGTCACGCGCGACAGCCTCGCACAGGATCATTTCTTCCAGGTCGCCAAGACGTTCTTCCATGGACCGTCCAACGAAGTCTTCGTGGCTGACGGATACGGCAATCGCCGCGTCGCGGTGATCGACGCCGAGTCGGGACAGATGAAGCGCTTCTGGGGTGCGTACGGCAAGCCGCCTGACGACAAGGCCGCGCTCGCGCAGGGCCCCTACGATCCTACGGTCACCTATCAGCAGTTCCGCGGACCAGTGCACTGCGCCGACGTCTCCAACGACGGCCTCGTCTATGTGTGCGATCGCACCAGCAATCGCCTGCAGATCTTCAAGACCGACGGCACGTTCGTGAAAGAGGTCTACATCGCGCGCGACTCGCGCGCCGACGGCGCCGTCTGGGACACCGCGTTCTCACGCGATCCACAGCAGAAATATTTGTATGTGGCGGATGGCCGCAATCAGAAAGTGCGCATCTTCGATCGGCAGTCGATGGAAGAACTCACCAATTTCGGCAAGGGGGGCCACTACCCCGGCGAATGGTATTCGCTGCACAACATCGCGACCGATTCGAAGGGCAACCTCTACACGGTCGAGACGTATCAGGGACGACGGTTGCAGCGGTTTCTCTATAAAGGCATCGCCCCGGTGCGCGCGAAGCAGCAAGGCGTGCCCTGGCCTTCGGGCAAGTAGGGCCGTCTTTTCCGCCTTCGCCAAGGCTGCGGCGGACCGCCGAAGCTCGAAGAGCGGAGGCTGATCGGACCGGCCTAACGCGCAACCGCCTCAGGGTTGGCTGACGAACACCGCCTCGAAGAGCGACACGATGAGGCCGTACCCCGCCGCACTCGGGTGGACGCAGTCAGCGGCGACGAATGCATCAGGGTTAATCCTAAACGGGACGTACAGGTCGACGACCTGAGCGTCGTACTTGGCGGCGATCGCCCTGATGCGATCGTTGAGGCCCTGATCGAGGACCGTCCCCGGCGCTCCTTCGAGCACCGCATCGCCCAATGCGACCGCGTCTGGCGGTTGGCATCCGCTCTTGGCAATGGCGTTGTACTGCGTGCGCATGAGAATCCGCCCCTCCGCTCCTACAGCCTGCCGCAAGGTGGCGATCGTCTTGTCAATTGCGGCTTCCGCCTCATTGAGCGCGCCGTTGAAGCGTCCAAAACACGATTGCACGTGCTGACAGGCGGACTCCTGTGTACTGAGCGCGACAAGTCCGATGTCGATGCCACCCCCACCCCACGAGACGACGACGGGCCGATGCGACTGCGCAGCGGCCGCCGCCACACGCAGTTGGGTCAACCGGATATCGCTGGTATCGGCGCCGGGCACACTGAAGTTGTGCACCTGGACAGGCTGCCCGAGCAGGACCGTCAGGAACGCACCGAAGGGACTGACATAGCCAATGCCGTCGACAGGGTTGTCGTCACCAACGCCGAACTCGACGGAGTCGCCGACGGCGACATAACCAGCTGCGGGCGGCGCCTGCGCGTGGAGCGACGCGGGCGCCGTGCCGGCACCGGCAACGACAGCCATCGTCAGACAAACCGTGATGATTCGTGCGTGGGACATCGCGTACCTCCCTTGAGAGGCAGCGACTATGTCGCGACCGGCGATCGTCGTGCAAGCTCGTGCGCGATGGGGCAGGGTCAGGGGGTCGCGCGTGGTAGCCGAAACGCGGCCATCTCCTCACCGTTGCGTACGAGCAGCACGTCGCCGACGATGACAGGATGATTCCAGGTCTTGCCGTCGATCCCCTTGACGCGCGCAACTTCCGTGAATTGCTCGGGTGTCGCGCGCACCAGCGCGAGCTCTCCCTCTTCGGACGTCACCAGCAAGAGGTCCTGGTCCGCCAGAAGGACCATCTGACCGGCGCCGTAACGTCCGCCCTTCCACACACGCTTCCCGTCCTGGAGATCGATCGCCGCAAGGATGCTGCCGTCGAAGCCGAAGGCGTAACCCTTGTTGACGACGAAGTCATTGAAGTACGGCTTCAGTCCGGTCGAGGTCCAGCGTTCCTGGACGTTCCATTTGCCCGATGAATGATCGATGCCGAGACGGCGCGTGCCCGCGCCACCCATCGCGCCGCCCAGCACGCTGAGCAGCAGGTCGCCCTCGCTCATTCGCGCCGGTTGAACGATTGCGGCGCCTGGCCACATGTGTTCCCACAGCACGGTACCGTCGGGCGCAACGCTGGTCAGACCCGCGTTGCTCACATAGAGGATCTGCGGAGCGCCGTCGATGGTCATGATGTGCGGCGAGCTATGGCTCCATCCGTGTACTGGACCAAACCATCGCGGCTTGCCAGTCGCACGTTCGTAGGCGACGAGCTGACCATCAATACCGAGAACAACGAGGTCGTCGATCACTGCGGGAGAGCTCGAGAAACCCCACTCGGGGATGCTCTTCTTCGCATCGTTGCCGGCGTTTCTCGACCAGATCACCTTGCCGTTGCTCGCGTCGAGCGCGTTCAGCAATCCAGTTCCGCCAAACGCATACACGCGACCATCGGTGCTGAGGGCGGGCGTTCCACGTGGACCGGCGCCGCCGTTGGACTCCCAGAAGCGAGTCGCGTCTCGATGCCTCCACACAGGCTCGCCAGTTTTGATGCTGTACGCCGCGATGATCTCATCGTCGCCGCGCTGTTCCTGCGTGAAGATCACATCCCCGCGCACGGCGAACGACGACCATCCCGGGCCAATCGGATGCCGCCACAACGCAACCGGCGGCGTCTGGGTCCAGTCCGTGTCGATCCGCACGCCGTGGATCACACCGTCGCGCTCAGGTCCACGAAAGCCTGGCCATGCAATCGGAAGTAGTGGCGCGACCGTTGGTACCGTGGCGTCAGTTGGCGCGGGCGCCGCCGAAGTCTTCACGGCGAGAGGCTCTGCGATCGCGGGAGCCGTCGAGGTCTCCTCGACGGCTTTCGTCACTGCCGGAGCGGGCGCCACCCTGGGATCGTCATTGCCTCGCGCGAGCAGCCGCTCCTCGGCGGATGGACTCCACCGCCACTGGAGCTGCGCTCCCCCGTTCTTGATGCCGTCAGTGCGCACGAGCGTCATCGCTGCGCAGCCCAGCGCGATCGCGACGGCCATCACCGGCAGCCGAAGCGGCCCGCTCAACAGGTGGCTTACTGACGCCCACCCGACCAGTGCGATACATATCGGTGCGATGGAATAGATAGGCAGCATCCCGCCCATCATTCCGTTCGATACGGACGCATGGACCAGGGGATAGGTGCCCCACACGGCGGCAACGATCAGGATGATGGCGGCGATGCGTTCGAGCCACACGGCTCGGCTGAAGAACAACCACCAGAGGACGATCAGCAGTCCGAGCAGGGCGCTCCCACCCGCCGCCACGAGCACGCCTTCACCAAACACAAACGGTGCGATGATCCAGAGCAGCACCTGAAGCGCGACAGCAACAACGCCCGGCCACAGCCGCAGAGGCGGGCGTTCCAGGGTGATTTGGGCGCGGGTGTTGGCCATGATGGGACTAGACTGTCGCCGCCGGTGACTTGTTCCCTGGCGTGGCGGCTCCCAAAGGACCGGCGCTACTGATCCGAAAGGACCGGTCCTACTTGATCGTCACTTTCACGTGGGCGTTGGTCCAGCAGCACTGAAAACCGCCGCCGCCCTCGCCCGTCGCATCGTTGACCTGCACGCGAAGCAGATAGTCTCCCGGCGTCGAGAACGAAGCCGTCGTCGTCGACTCGCCGGTCTTCTCATCCACCGCGGGTGTCGCGTTACCAAACGTTACATCGCCCGGCCCGCGAAACTTACTCCACGCGACACTCACGAGGCGCGCGGGTCGCCGCGCTTCCGGCGCCCGAATCCCGTCATCGGTCGTCCACACGTTCAACGTCAGTGGTGATGCCACAGTTCCGGTGTACGTTGCCGCGATGCCTTTCGGCGGACCGGTATAGCTCTGACCTTTCGAATCCAATCGCAGCTGCGGCGGCGTATTGCCGAGCGCGACATCCTTGAACGGGTCGACAATCCACAGCGGGTCGAGATGCATAGGAATCGTCGTGGTTTGTCCGTTCGCGACGATGGTCCACGTCAGCCTGTTCTTGCCGAAGTCCTTCGGGACGACGATGGTGAAGACGCCCCATTGGCGGCGCGGCTGGAAGAACGTGGGCTGACCGAAATCGGGACCACCGGGCTCGATGCGATTGTTGGGGCCAACGGCAATGTCGAGCGTCTGTTTCGAGTTTCGATTGAAGTAGCCGACGAGCAGCGTGTACGAACCGTCGCTGTTCTGATACCAGCCCTCGAATGCGCCAGTGACGCTCTGCCCCGATTCCTTGACGGGCTCGATGGGCAAGCCCGACGCGCCCTGACCGCGGCCGACCGACGTCCATCCCGCGATCAGCATGACGGTCGCGAGCAGCGACACAGTAAAGGGGTCGGGAGTTAATTTCCTCCCGATCCAACCCTGGAAATTGACTCCCGACCCCATTTTCTACGGCGCACCGGCGGAGCTCGAGACGGGTGCTTTGCGTCGTTCGAGTTCTGCCCGGTAATCCTCGTCACTCATGTAGGTGATGTTCACCCACGCATGGCCCATTTCGTCCACGGTGCGATCGCCCCATCCAACCCATTGATTGGGATCGGGGTTGTTCTTGTTGGCGGCCGTGTTGTCATACCACGACGTGATTTTGAGGATCGTGCCCTTCGGCAGCAGCGGCGCGGCATCGTCTGCGTAGACGTAGTTGTTGTGCCAGTTGAAATTGAAATTGTTCACATGGCTCAGCATCTGCGTGGTGCCGTCGGGCCGAATCGCTTCCATCGACATCGCCTTGCCACGCAGATGCATGTGCGGCTGGAAGTTCTCGACGCGCCCGGCCTGTCGCATGACGTGGAAATTCTGGCTCACGAACGTGCCGTTCGGCGGAATGTCGATGTTGCGCGCACCGCCGGCGATGCTGCTCAACGACGCGAGCACCTGGCGATATTTCGGCTCCTGTCCCTTCGGATAGAAATAAATGCCGAGCTCGACCTGATCCGTGATTGCCTCGCCGACGGCGTGATAGTGGACCTCGAAGATGATCTTCGAGCCTGGCAGCATCAGCTTGCCGCTGTTGGCGCGCATGATCTCACCCTGCTTGCCGACGGCCCATTCCATGAACAATCCGGCGCCACCGCCATCTGACGTGAGGTTCTGTTCGGGATCGTTCTCCTGCTGCAGGCGCGCCAGCGCGTGATGCGTGACGCGGCGGCCCTTCACGGTGGATGGCCGAATCTCGATCGCGCGCACCCAACGCGGCTCAGTCAATCCCGTGTCGACCACGGGCTTGTACCACTGGTCCAACGCCTGCGCGGGCATCGTGTACTCCGGCGACTTGATGACCAGGTCAGGCGGACCGCCAAATTGACCGGCGAAATTCCACACGTCGTCGTTGGCAAACTGCTTCGGCGGCGGCATGTCCTTCGAATCGCCTTGCGGCGCACCGGCATCGACCCATCGGACGATGGTGTCGATTTCGGCGTCAGAGAGCGAGCGATCGTTCTTGAAGTGCTGAATGCCGACGGTCTTGTCGATGTGCCACGGCGGCATCTGCCGCGCGGCGACGCGCGCCTTGATCGACTTCGCCCACGGCCGCGTCTGCTCGTAGGTCATGAACGCCATCGGCGCGATGTAGCCGGGCCGGTGGCAGGCCTGACATTTGTCCTGCAGGATGGGTGCGACATCTCGCGTGAACACTGGAGACGACGCGACATCTCGGGTGAACACTGGAGCCGCCTTCGCGCTCTGCGCTTCGGCGCCCAAAGCTGTGGACTGCCGAGCGGCGGCGATTCCCGGTATGACGACGATGGCGGCCAGCGCCGCCCAACCCACCAGCCGATGCTTAGTGCAAACCATCGTAGGGGCCTCCAGCGGACAGGACCCGACTTCGCCGGAGGCTTCGTCGGGCAAGCAGTGTTCCCCCGTGAGTAACTGGGGAATTGTGCGCCTGACCGAGACGGGCGTCAACGCACTGATTGATCAAAATTGCCTCTACCGGCAGTTTCCGGGCATTTCTGGCGGCCGAGTGGGTATATAGTCTCGCGTCGGCAGGCCAGATTCACTGGCCACATCTTCAGCGGATACGGACCACTAGTCTCGGGAGTGTGGATTATGTGGCGACCGAAACTCGGTATCCCTGTCGCGGCAATTGTTCTCTGTGTGCTGTGGATGGCCAACAGCACATCGGGGCAGAGCAGCTCGCTACCTTCGACCAAGAACGGCGAGTGGCCGCACTACACCGCAGATTTGCGCGGCACCAAATACTCGCCGCTCGATCAGATCAACACGAGCAACTTCAAGGACCTCGAGGTGGTCTGGCGCTTCAAGACGGACAGCCTCGGCACACGTCCCGAATACAAGCTGGAAGGGACGCCGCTGATGATCGGCGGCGTGCTGTACACGACTGGCGGCACGCGCCGCTCCGTTGTCGCGCTCGACGCGCGCACCGGCGAGCTGTTGTGGGTGCATCGCTATCCCGAAGGCACGCGCGGCGGGAACGCTCCGCGTCAATTGTCCGGGCGCGGCGTTGCGTACTGGACCGACGGACGCGGTGACGATCGGGTGCTATACGTGACGCCGGGCTACCGGCTGATCGCGCTCAACGCGAAGACGGGCGTTCCCATTCCGTCATTCGGCAAGAGCGGCATCGTTGACATGAAAGTCGGCGTGGTGTCGGGCACCGGTCAGCAGATCGATCTCGAGACCGGCGAGATCGGGCTGCACTCGACGCCAACCGTCGTCAAGGATGTGGTGCTCGTCGGATCGTCGATGAAGGAAGGCATGACGATCACGACGCACAACAACACCAAGGGAGTCGTGCGCGCCTACGATGTGCGCTCCGGCAAGATGCTGTGGACGTTCAACACCATTCCGCGTCCTGGAGAGTTCGGCAACGACACGTGGCTGAACGGATCGTGGGCCGTGAACGGCAACGCCGGCGTATGGACGCAGATCACCGTGGACGAAGAGCTTGGTCTCGTCTACTTGCCGGTCGAATCACCATCGTCTGACTATTACGGCGGCAAGCGGCCGGGCAACAACCTGTACGGCGAGAGCCTCGTCGCGGTTGATCTCAAGACCGGTCAGCGGAAATGGCACTACCAACTCGTTCATCATCCGATCTGGGATCACGACATCTCGTCGGCGCCGATCCTGCTCGACGTCACCATCGACGGCAAGCCGCGCAAGCTGGTGGCGCAGCCGTCGAAGCAGACCTTCCTCTACGTGTTCGATCGCATCACCGGCGAGCCCCTGTGGCCGATCGTCGAAACACCGGTCCCGCCGGGCGACGTGCCGGGCGAGTGGTATGCGCCCACCCAGCCGATCCCCACGAAGCCGGCGCCCTATGGCCGCCCGGGGCTGAAGATTCCCGACGAGGTCATCGACTTCACGCCCGACCTGCGCGCGCAGGCGATGGAGAACCTGAAGCACTACAAGTGGGGCGGCAACTTCCCGTACAGCGGCACGCTCTACAACCCGCCCATCGTCGGCAACGTGAAGGAG
>Ga0126304_10000576_pt1 | contig 15410 bp, 17 predicted proteins | sample Plot25_FD_92538 | JGI IMG/M metagenome (GOLD analysis project Ga0126304, IMG submission 92538) | Serpentine soil microbial communities from UC McLaughlin Reserve, CA, USA - Plot25 | ecosystem: Environmental > Terrestrial > Soil > Grasslands | place: USA: UC McLaughlin Reserve, Lake County... | reverse complement strand
ATTACAATAAAGCAGTTTGCAAATAACTCTCCAGGTTTTGATGTTCAGTTCAGACCTTTCTTTGAGGATTAGTATAGAATACCTTATCAATATCTTCTAATGTTTAGAAGAGATTTAATTCAAATATTCTTCCTGACAAGACGACAGAAGAGGATGAAGATTAATGATTTTATCCTCTAATATCTATTTTGATATAGGCGGAAGATATGTCGATTCAGTTAATGGCCTATTTTTTAGGCATACCTTACCATATATTCTAATCACCTATAGCTACATAATTTCAAACTGCCTCTATGCATTCCGGTGATTTCTTTATTTTACTGCTGTTTTCTCTCTCTTTTTCTTCTAAGAAGTGGAATTATTCGTATGCTTGAAAATAGATCTTATTACTGATGAAGAGGAAAGACAAAAACTAGGATATTTACTAAGACAAAGAAGTGGAATCCATATTGTATAATTCATTCTGCTATTACTTCTAATTCTGATTTCCTTCCAGACTATGCATTAAAGAAAAAAGTAAGTTAGATGGTCAATGTGCTTCGGATGTTGATAATAGTGTGGACATTTTTTCATAAACAAATAGAGGAATAGTTGAATGTCTTAAATTTATTTACTGTGTTCAAAGACTAGTGACATAAACTAATACAACAAGAGCATGTCTATTCTACTCCAATTAATCCCAGTAAATCAAAGCCATCAGGGATAAGATCCTTGTCTTTTGCAACTTGCTTAAAGACCTTTATTAATGGTTTAAAAATGTCCTTAGCCGTAATTATCCCTACCATTTGTCCTTTCGTGTCAACAATAGGCAATCTCCTGATGTCCTTTTGTTCCATCAAATATACTGCATTTTTTACTGAGGCAGCTGGACCAATTGTTATTAACGGCTGACTCATTATAAGACTTCATTTTATATGTACTATTAGATTTCTATATTATGCTTTTATCCATTATTGCAAATGGTAAGTTCAAGTGGAACGCAGTAGCAGTATAACATCTGCATTAGAACAACAAATACTGGAACTAGAATGTCTTCACCAATGTGTCAGATGTGGCGTTTTGTATTCTTGCAAAGAAAGCCCAGACAGATGCCAAAGAGCATTCTATCGTGGGAAGTGTTTGTTGTGTTAAATAATTATCTTCCCATATCTATTTCTACACATAAACAAAATTCCTAATGATTATTATGTCTATATGACCTTATTATGAGGAGACATCTATTTGTATTTCACTGTATCGAGTTGTTTTTTCAGGACACCTGAATCATAATACATTCGTATTTCCCTAATCTTCATATTATCAGAGAACTCATACACAAATGCTCCTCGAACCTGGAATTTCTTCTCTAGTCCAGTAGAATTACCAACCTCTCCTTTCTGCGTCCCACTGACATCAATTTCTGCGACAATTCTCTCTTCATTTGCAGTAAGTGTAACAATATCTATCCTAATATTGGGAAATATAGTAAATAACTCCTGCCAGTACTTGGTGGCCCCATCTTTACCCTTATAATTTTGAAATATAATACTATTGATGTTCACATCATCTGTCAATAATGAGACCATCTTTGGTATATCTCGTCTCCTGAATGCATCTATCCAATCATGAAAAATATGTACATTATTATTCTCTTTTTCCAGACTTACTCATCTTCATAAAAAGTACATGCATGAATATAAGTTCATTTTCATTATATTTGAGGCCAATAACATTAAAACGTCTTAATTGCTAAGTATTATTTATAACAATGATGAGCACTGATTCACACTCACCATCAGAAATACGAGAGATATTGAGAATGAAGAATGTGGCAGTAGTAGGAATGTCAAATACTGATGGAAAGCCAGCTAACTTTGTACCAAAATATCTTATAGAGAATGGATATAATGTTATCCCAGTAAATCCCACTACAAAAGAGGTACTTGGGAGAAAGTCATATGCCAGTATTTCTGAGGTACCTGAACAAGTAGATGTAGTTGATGTATTCAGAAGGTCAGAAGATGTTCCTCCTGTAGTAGATGATGCTATAAAGAAAAAGGGAATAAAAGTAATTTGGATGCAGTCTGGAATATACAATAAAGATGCTGAGACAATAGCAAAAGAAAATGGTATAGATGTTGTTTACAATAGATGTATGAAAGTAGAGCATAGTATGCTCATTGATTAAAATAGCAAAAATGAAGCTTCGTACACACGAGAAATACTTTTCTTAGCATAGTGTATAAGGTGTAATAGCTACTGCAGAACAAATAAGGACGAAAATACCAAGATTCTACTTCTTTGATTCTACTATAATTACAGCCGCCAATGCTAATAGACTAATTGCTGCTAATCCTGCAAGGTTCAGGGCTTTTTGCTTATTATTCTTCATAGAGAAGGGATTCTATAACATTAGCAGTAACTAAATGGTCTCCACCAATTTTCAGTTAGCAGAATAAATAAATAAAATAATCAATTAGAGACAGATAAAACAGACAAATTTGAAGGTTGGTATTACTTTACCTCACCTTGGTTCAGCAGCTACCAGAGGAAAGAGCGCAGATGTATAATAGAGAAATAGATTCTGGTCATAATAGTTAAATTGACTACTGGAGCCTTTTATGATATCCAATTATGGGTATCCTATCACGAATAATATTGATAATATTAGTAATTGTATTTTTTCTTGCCATACTTGGTCTAGGCTGGAATACATTCTTTGAAGGTGTTAAGAAAGGTGCGGACAAAATAGGAATAACTTCGATAATAGAAAATGCGACTAGTAGTGCCGCAGAAATTGCTAAAAATGCTTCAAGCGGCATAGTCGGGAGTTTACTTGGCTAATAGCAATTTTGAATGGGACGTGAAGTAAGATATACTTATTCTCCTCTATCCTCTAGGTTCTATCTTCCATGTTGAGTCTCCTGCGGCTAAGTTATATCCTACACTTTAGTAGAAGCAACTTAACAAGCCTCCCCTAATTCGCCATTAAGAAATCACGCTTAAAAATGGATTATAGAAAATCAATAACAAGAGCTATTGGGGGTCCGATTGTGTACGAAGACCCGTCACCTTTATAGGTTGAGTGACAATTCTGTGGGGTTAGGTCACTGCATGTATATGGGTTCTGCTTTTTATCTTATTTAGCTTTTTCTTTTACAGTTTGAAATACTCCTGTCCAATAAGTGGTCTAATAGTGAATGACCTGGACTGAATTTTAGAGCACAGAACCTCCAGGGATTAATAAGAGCTTTCCAAGATGCTTCTAACTGATATCTATTACGTGCAAGAAATACCGTTTAAATATAAGATTTTAATCCTATTGCCACTATCTTTAGTCATGGAATCAAAAGAAGGAGATGAACATCTACATCACCCAGTCTGTGAGGTTTGTCAGAAGGAATTTGATGATGTTCATGAATTGAGTAAGCATGTAAATCAAGAACATAGGAATCAAGACAGAGCGGCATGATAGTGAAGGATATATGAGGAAATATAAAATACAAAAGAGTTATTTTTCAACATACTTTTTAACCTTTTTCTTATTCTCCGTGCTTCCTTCTAGGAGTTCTTTTGTAGTTTCTTCTCCACTTGGGACTTGTTCTTTGGGTATTTGTGGCACAGACTCTAATGCTTTATTCTTTGTTTTTTCAACATCTTTCATCATAGATTTAAATCCACTTTTTTCATAGTCTTCTTGGTCGTCTATCTTTCGTATCTTTCTATTCGCCATTATTGTTAATCTATCGTAACTACTACACAATATCACTTAAGTATATGCGACAAACGCAGATTAACACAGAAGCTCATAACCATAATGTAATTACAATATAACTGATGGCTGTCTTGTCTTCGCTTAGTCAGGTTTTCTTCCTTGTAAAAGGAACCCTCTTAAACCCAATCGGCTATCGACCCTTTTATCCTATGATGAATATATAGGACTAATGGAAAAAGAAGGAGAAATTACAAACAAAGTTCGCGAATCTCTAGAAAACCTATCTGACAGGATTACGAAATTCGTATGCAAAGTTTGCGGAGTAGGGTTTGGAGATGGTGATATGCTTGATTCCCATATGTCAGAGGTCCACCACCCAAAAAGAACTATTACAATAAATGATATTGTCAATATAGTATTTGATGGCAAGATAAACTTCCCAAAAACCAAAGCAGAAATAGTAAAAGAGGCTGAAAGAAATAAGGATAACAAACCACAAATCACACCTGAAATTATTGATACACTACGAAGTTTGCCTGATAAAAGATACAATGATCAGGCTGATTTGGCACACACCATACAAGCGAGTAGATAACCTAGAGAGTCTAGAAATTCAACTGCTATTCAGATTCTCTCTAACAATTAAAACACATACATGTTGCCTAGCTTCTAGAATATGTTAGAACTAACAAATACCACTATCTGCTAGTTCCAATTTTTTGTCTGTATTTATAATATAGTACTCTCAGAAATTAATCTTTAAGTATTCTATGCCACTATCTATCTCTTTAACTCAAATAAACAATTTCAGACCTTGAATATGATCCTAATATATGATTAAACATCGCTAATATGACAGCCAACCTCTATATTCTTTATAACACACGTTTGAATAATTATGAAAGCATTAGTATACCATGGTCCAAACGACGTTCAGTTAGATGACAAACCTCGTCCGACTATTCAAAATCCAGATGATGCAATATTACGAGTTACATCAACTGCTTTGTGTGGCTCTGACCTCCATCTATATCATGGAACTGTAGCCGGGATGGAACCAGGACAGACTCTTGGACATGAATTCATGGGAGTTATAGAAGAAGCAGGCCCTGAAGTACAAGAGGTTAAAGTAGGCGACAAAGTAGTGATTCCATTTAATATTAATTGTGGTCGTTGCTGGTATTGTAGACATGAGTTATGGTCTCAATGTGATAGGTCTAACCCTAAAGGAGAATTAGGAGGCTCTTTTGGTTATACTCAAGTTCTGGGAGGATATGATGGAGGACAAGCAGAATATGTTCGGGTACCATTTGCAAATACAGTAGCGGCATTAAAAGTTCCTGATAGTATTAAAACCGATGAACAAGTGCTATTTTTAAGTGATATACTTCCAACGGGCTTCTTTGGAGCTGACATTGCTAATGTACAGCCAGAGGATGATGTTGCAGTGTTTGGTGCAGGACCTATTGGCTATTTTGCAGTTATGAGCTCATTTTTACGTGGAGCTGCCAGAGTATTCTCAATAGATCATTGGCCTATACGATTGAATAAGACAAAAGATCTAGGAGCCGAGATTATTAACTTTGATAATGAAGATCCAGTTGAAAGAATAAAAAAAGAAACTGATGGAAAAGGAGCAATATGCATAGATGCTGTGGGATACGAAGCAGTTGGACATTCTGGTAGTAATGGTAGTGGAGATGGTAGTGGGAGCGGTAATAATAATAGAAAGAATATTGGCCATGATCATTCAAAAGTATCTAATCCTGCTTATGAACCAGCTAATCCATTGCAGGTAATAAATTGGATGTGCCAAGCTGCAAGAAAATACTCAACTATATCAATACCTGGAGTTTATGGAGCGGCTTATAACCAATTTCCTCTTGGACAATTATTTAATCGTGAACTTCAAGTTAGGTTAGGTCAATGTCCTGTCAAAAAATATAATGAACAATTACTCCATCTCATTGAAGTAGGTCGAATAGACCCAACCAAGATTATAAGCCATACTATGAAACTCGACGAAGCACCTAAAGCATATGATATTTTCGACAAGAAAGAAGATGCAACCAAAATTGTATTCAAACCATGATTATGACAAAAGCTCATTTATCTTTTCTATTGAATCAGAAACATAATCAGGTTTTATATCGAGCTCCTCGCTAGCTTTAACTTCTTCTCCTTTGTTTATCCAGCATGTCTGCATTCCGGCTACTTGTCCACTTGCAATGTCCCACAGGTTAGAACTAACAAGACATATGTCAGAAATTAAAATGCCTAGTCTTTTGGAAGCCAGAATATAAGGCTCACGAGAAGGTTTGTATTTTTTAACATCTTCTGTACTAATGATGTAGTCAGTTTGTCAGGAGGAAATCAGTTGACGACCAGTTTGACAATTTATGTCACTGTTAAGTAAGGAACAAAGAAACATTGATTGATCGAATAGATCCTTCCTACGAAAGGCAAATAGCTTTAGCCCGAAAGATCTGATTGCATACTCTATCCATGCGGTATATTCTGGAATACTTAGTGCCCCAGATCTTCTGCATGGTAAACCACTTGACGCAGTATATTTGAAGCCTCTGACATTAGGTAAAATTTCTTTCATTTCCTGCTTTTTTACATACCTGTTTGTTTTTTCTTTGGATATAGTTAATTATACCATTACTTTATCTTTGACTAGAGTGCTTATCGAACTTTCAGGAGATGCTGTAGAGTGAATCAACAAAATCTCTGAATTCATGAGCGTGGACATCCTTTGTCTTCTCCCATACTCTCCTAAATTTTGGTATTGTCATTATCGTTTTCGCAAGGCCTTTCCAACGAGACCAAATTTCGGTGTCTATCATATCTCTTTTGTTGAGGCGAAATAAGAATTCAAATAAGTCAAGAAATGCCACTATGATATAATATTCATCAGGACTATCAACTACAGTAAATCGCTCTGCAAAAATCGGACTTTCTTTTGCCATATTGGTAAATGTTTTCGTACTTTCGAGTTTAAGCCTTGCCTCCATTATTCTAGAATATATCTGCTGCTCACTTTGTATTTTCAAATTTCTTATCTGCCTCTCACTTTGTATCTGCATATTTTTCCTTACAGTTGAAAAATTTACCAGTGCCATAGTAAAGAGGCCAGCAACTATTGCAACAGAAATAAGTGGTATATATGTTAAAAATGAATCCATGTCATTTTCATATTGCATGGGATGAGATATATCGTTTCTCCTATGTCATATGTAATTGGAAGAATGTATATTGCCCCCGCTAAGATCAGGGATTTTAATACTGCTCCACTTATGATTTCCAACTAGAATCATAATTATTTAAATATGAGATCGTTCTGATAGCTTCTTCCATATATGTATTCTATATATGTAGTGACTTTTCTAATGTTGATGTGAAATCTGCAAGAATTGTTAAACCAAAGGAATCATTAGAAGTAAAAGAAGTTAAAACTCCAAAGGCTAAAGGCTCACAGGTTCTTATCAAAGTCCAATCATCAGGTGTTTGTCATAGCGATATTCATTTATGGGAAGGAGGTTATGAGGGCATTGAAGGACAGTTTCTAAAAACTACTGATAGAGGAGTAAAGTATCCATTGACTCCTGGACATGAAATAGCGGGAGTAGTGGATAGTTTGGGAGAAGAAGCACAAGGGTTTACTAAAGATGAAAAAGTCCTTGTCTACCCATGGATAGGTGAAGGGCTATGTCCTGCATGTAGGAGTGGTGAAGAAAATCTATGTGATAAACCTAGATCATTAGGTATCTATATTGATGGAGGTTATGCAGAGTATGTGTTGGTACCAAGTTACAAGTATTTATTAAAAATGGATGATGAAATGGATACTGATGCAAGTGCAACATTATCATGTTCTGCGCTAACAGCATATGGAGCGGTAAAGAATGCCAATCTCAAACCGTATGATAATGTCGTTATAGTTGGTGCAGGAGGATTAGGACTGATGTCTATACAATTAGCAAAAGCAGTGACTGGTTCTAAAATAATCGCTATGGATCTAGATGATGAAAAATTAATAGCTGCTAAAAAAAATGGTGCAGATAACACCATAAATTCAAAAAAAGAAGACCCAGTAAAAGCAGTAATGGAGCTGACTGATAAAATGGGTGCAGATGCAGTAATTGATTTTGTCAATGCGTCAAAGACTGTAGAAACAGATATGCAATTTCTTAGAAAAAGAGCGAAGTTAGTGCTGGTAGGACTCTTTGGAGGTGAGCTAAAATTAAGTTTAGTTAGTATGCCAACAAGAGCATACAGGTTAATAGGGTCATATACTGGAACTCTAAGTGATATGACAGAGTTGATATCGTTAGCAAAAAGAGAAGTAATCAAACCACTTGTTTCAAATCGATTTAAACTTAGTCAAGCAACTGAAGCATTAACAATGTTAAAAGAGGGTAAAATTGTCGGTAGAGGTGTAATAAATCCTTGAATAATAATAAAATAGAGATAGTAAATCCTGCCACAGAAGAGATTATCCAGGAATATGAAATAATTACTAAAGAGCAGATAGATGACAGAGTAAAGAAAGCACAAAATACATTTCAAGGTTGGAAAAAAGATGCAAGCAAGAGAACCGATCTTCTCCATGATTTTGCTAATGAATTAAGAAAAGATAAGGAGAACCTTGCCATGACAGCTACAAATGAAATGGGAAAGGCAATAAAAGAAGCCAGATCTGAAGTTGAAAAGTGCGCTTGGGTATTAGAATATTATGCTGATAATGGACAGATTCTTTCAACAGATGAGGTTGTCAACACCGATGCTAGGAAAACTGTGATAAAATTTCAGCCGATAGGAGTAATAGGTAGCATAATGCCATGGAATTTTCCTTACTGGCAAGCATTAAGATTTGCAGCTCCTTCATTAATGGTTGGTAATACTATTGTATTAAAACCAGCTAGCGCCACTATGCAGTGTGGAATTGAAATAGAGAAGGCTTTCAATAAAGCCGGCTTTCCAGATGGAGTGTTTCAAACTCTAGTAGGCGACTCCACTATTGCTGAGTCGCTAATTGATTCAGATATTAACGCTGTAACATTTACAGGCAGCATTCCAGTAGGTGCAAAAGTTGCACAAAGAGCTACATCACAATTAAAAAAAACTGTGCTTGAGTTGGGAGGAAGCGATCCTTTTATAGTGTGTGAAGATGCGGATGTCGAGAAAGCATCTAGCGGTGCTGTAAAGGGGCGCTTTATTAATTGTGGTCAAAGCTGCATAGCATCAAAGCGGTTTATTGTAGTAAAAAAAGTAGCAAACGAATTCATTGAAAAATTTGTTCAAAAAGTAGAGAGACTTAAGGTTGGAGACCCTTTATCAGATGATACAGATGTAGGACCTCTTGTAAACGCTAGTGGCTTAAAGAAAATAGACTCTCAGGTCAAAGAATCAGTTAAAGAAGGTGCTGAAGTTCTTACAGGAGGAGAACAGCTAGGAAAGAAAGGTTATTTCTATAGACCAACGGTTCTCAAAAATGTTAACCCAAAAATGTCTATAGCACAGGAGGAAGTATTTGGTCCAGTTGCTCCGATTATTGTAGCTGGTGATGAAGTTGAAGCTATAGAACTTGCCAATGACTCAGAGTACGGTCTTGGAGCAAGTATATGGACTCAGGACCTTGATAAGGCCGAAACACTGTCAAGTAGTGTAGAATCAGGTATAGTGTCTGTCAATAATGTAGTAGCTTCTGATCCTAGAGTTCCATTTGGAGGAGTTAAGAAGAGCGGTTTTGGTAGAGAGTTGTCAAGATATGGCATGCTAGAATTTGTTAACATCAAATCAGTCAGATTGTATGATCAATTAATTCACAATCATTACGTGGAATGATAACAAGTAGTATAGTCTAGAGGAAAGAAAATTTGATTATGTCTGATACCATTGAGAACGTACTAATACTTCAAGGTGGCGGTTCTTTAGGTGCCTTTGGTTGCGGAGTATTCAAGGCACTTGCAAATAATAATATAAAAATCGATATAATTGCTGGTACATCAATTGGTGGGCTAAATGCTTCTATAATCGCAGGCAGTAAAGAAGATCATCCTGAAAAGGCACTAGAACAATACTGGTTGGAACTTGCTGAGGGCAGTACAAACTTAAATTCTCCCTTTATGGAATGGTTGGCTGGATATCCAATATCATCACTAACTCCAACACCATCACCTCCACCACTACCAACCGCAGACCATTCAGCATTAACACATATCTCACAAACTAAATCAGTAGTGTCATTTTATGTTTCAGCAATTTATGGAAATAAGAAGATCTTTGTACCCAGATGGAGCCCTGAATTTGCATTTACCGATCCACAATATTTTACACCTAATAAATGGACATATATATATGATCACTCACCTTTAGTGAAGACTGCTGAAAAGTATATTGATTTTAACAAATTGCAACCCAATGGTAAACCTAACTCACGTCTAATAATAACTGCAGTGAATGTATTAACTGCAGAACCGCTAATTTTTGATAGTAATAAACAACAAATAACTTCAAAGCACATATTGGCTGCAACCGGATATCCATCATATTATTTTCAATGGGTAGAAGTAGAAGAAGGAGTATATGCATGGGATGGCAGTTTACTAAGTAATACTCCATTAAGAGAGGTCATAGATGTCTCTCCAGTAAAGGACAAACGAGTTTTTCTCGTAGAAAATTATCCCAAAAAATGTGATATGCTGCCAGATAACTTATCTGAGATTCAGCACAGAGCCAGAGATATCATGTTTAGCGATAAGACTCTACATAGTGTAAAGATGTCCAAAGCAATTACTTACTATCTTAGACTTATTGATGATCTTTACAAGATGTTAGAGGATCATTTTGATTCGAACAAAAAAGAAGATAAACAAAAGTTTGAAAGAATCCGCGCAAGATATAAAAAAGTGTCAGAAGGACATGGGGCGGAAATAAAGGGCGTATACTACATAACCAGAAGCGAGCCAGTTCCATCCCTCTATGAGAATGCAGATTTTTCAATAGATACCATAAAAGCTTCGATTAAGGATGGAGAATTAAAGACTAATCAGAAACTAAAAGATATCAAAATGGGCTAATTTACCTATACATCTCATACTATAGAAGAAATAATAATGCTTCAAAGTGTAGAGTTATAATTATCGTGGAAATTCAAACGGAAAATATTGAAATCATCTTGAATGAGGATTTCGTTAAGGTTGCGGATACAAATGGTATTCAACCTTCATATATTATATTTATGAATGGGTAAATTCTATTATAGACCATCGAGGTTCATTCCCATTCAGAGCTGGAATATTACAGTAAGAATGTTCCTTGCAGATATTTTTCATCACACTAAAAAAGATCATAGGCTCCTTCTAAATAACCACCATCTAATGTTGGCCTAAAACCAAACTATGATTTCTATATAGAAATATAAATTATATAAACATGGTTAGAGCCATCTTTCCTGTCGTATTCAACCTTTAGTAACCTGTAAACTCTTCTATTTTTATATTCTCTTTTTGGATCTGAAGTTCATTTTGAATTAAGTTTTGCATTGCCTTAACCATACCAGGAGGACCACAGATATAGAATATGGAATTTGTTATATCGTTATCAGACAAGTATCTAGTTAGCATTGCCTTATCAATTCTACCTCTTTCTCCATTCCAAGCTACTGGTCCGGAATAGGAAGGAGAAGAAGATGTTTGAGCTGGCTGCTCTTCCCCTCCTTCTTCTTCAGTAATGGTATATACAAGCTTCAAATTCTTATTTATATCAGCACACTCATCAAATTCTTTCTTGTAAAGGATATTGGTCTGATTTCTATTAGAGTCGAACATTATTATTTTTATGGGCAATTGTTTATCTGTGGCATATTTTATCATACTTCTAAATGGAGTCACACCTATACCTCCTGAAAGAAATACAGCAGGCTTTGAATAATCCTCATGTAAAGTGAATTTTCCCTCAGGACCTCTTACCCTGACTATTGTAGTATTTTCCTCTAATGATGAGAGTCTCTTTTTGTAAGGCGTATCTCTAATCCTAGTACTAATCATAATAAAACCTTCAGTAGGTGAGGAAGCAATAGTAAAATGTCTAATTGGTCCCTCTGGATCATTGTAGACACCACCTATGTCAAAAAATGCAAATTGTCCTGCAGAACACTCTAACTGTCTTTTACCATTTTGCCCTTGTCGTTGTTCTTGTTCTTGTTCTTGTTCTTGTCGTTGTCCTTCTTCCTCTTGCTTAGCAAATTTAAATGACATTATATCTGTACCATCAACTTTTTGCTTTTCTAATAGTCTAAGGTTGAAATGAGAAGGTTTGCTGCTGTCGTCTTGTTTTCTTCTTTGTTCTTGTAGTTGGTGTGTAGTCCCAGATACTTCTTCTTTTGCTGATGGTTGAGTAGACGGTCTATCTTTATCCTTTCCACTTACCTCAAGATTTACATATATATCGCCAGATTCTTCATCTACCTCTACTTGATAGGAATTAAGGTCTGTAGCCCACACAGTCTGATCTGAAACTTTGGCATTTCTAACGTCAAAAATAGCGTAATGCCATGGGCATGTTAGATTATATCCTTCAAGTGTACCATCTTCCAAAGGTCCACCCTCATGTGAGCAAACTGCATCCATTGCATAGACTTTCCCGTCAACCATTGAAAGTACAATAGGTTTGCCTTGAGGCTCAACTTTAAGTAGACCCCCTTCTCGCAAATCCTTTTTGTTTGCTACCTTTTGATGTCCATCCTTTGCCATTGCTGTTAAGACATTATAAACTGCATATAATATTTATATGATCCTCAACTGCTACCCTTCAAACTAAATAATTCTGACCTTATTTTATAGTTACAGTATGTCTGCTGTAGCTATCTCCCAGAGCAATACACTCCTTTAATTGTACTTTAGGATTTATTTTTCCTTCCAAGGCTTTCTGTATCATTCTGCAGTGAAATCCATTACAAATAGCATCTTGATTGCTAACCGCAACTTTATGCACAATGCAATAATAATAATTCTATGCAATAATAATAACAATACAATAATGCAATTGTGGCTTATAATAGAATGAACATTATCATCCTCTTCTTTGTAAAATGATGACATAAAACCCATTTCATTAGATGCAGAATTTAGAATGATTAGTGATTCCTCTAAATTAGCAGAAGTGTTCTTAATCTTATTCTGTATGCCCTGTGCCATGTTATCTGCAATAGATCTTATTATTTTCTTGGCATATTCATGACCTTCTGTAGCTTCAAGGCTTTGAAGAATAAGCGATAGGAGCAAGTCATATTTTCTTGGGAATAGTTCTCTTCCACTATCAGTTATCTCATATACTTTGCTTGGTCTACCGAGGCCTTCAGACTTGAAATATGATCTGATTGCTTGTTCTGCTCTTAATGACTCCAAATGAGTTCTAATTGCACTCTTTTGTATTCTAAGCTTGTCTGCAATTTCTCCTGCAGTCTTCGGACCTTCAAGAAGTAGAGTTAGGATTATTCTTTTAGTGTCACCAAACGTCCTTACTTCTTTAATGTTCTTTCTAATTGCCAAATAAATCTTGTCCCTTATAAAATATTTATTATATTTTATAAATAGATTGTAAGATTTAAACAGATTATATTATTAAATCACATAAGACTATATAAAGTATATATATAGACCTAAGTGTTATTTCGTTCCTAATGAAATATACATCTAAAGATGCAATGCAAAGGTCCTCTGTAAAGCCCACTCTCACAGCCCCCACTCTCACAGCCTATCTCTAGTTGCATATTATGATTGAATCTTGGATTGTGTGCAGGTACACTTTATGGCTTAGACCACAATTGTTGCTTTAGCGAACCTATCTTCTACTTGAGTTACCTTTACCTTGATGTTGTTTCCAACTTTTCCACTTTCCACAAATACTACAAATCCTTGGATTCTTGCAATACCATCTCCTTTACTTTCACTTGTAATTAAGTCCACAGTTCTAATATAACCTTAAACTATTCAGAATTACAATACAATATTGTGTAGTATTGAATTGGGTTATTCTACTGCCATTCAAACAAAAGGGCTAAAGAATAGAGTACATCATGATGCTGAAAGGATCGATGAAACTTTCAGAGTTGGAGTAGAAATTGAAGGATGCTTGCTTGACAAAAATGGAATACCAGTTAATGCAGAACTATTGATCAAAGAACATCAAGGAACTAGCCATCTTCTTGATTATGAATATGGTATATGCCAATTTGAATACAAGACCTCTCCTGTAGCAATGACTGACCTTGTATACCTTAATGATATCTTTGAAGAATTTATAGAACATCTTGATAAATCTATCAAGAAAGTATACCAGAACAAGGATGTAATTCCAGTCTTCCTTGGTGGTAATCCATCACCTGAAATTATAAAAAGTGATAGCCTAATTACAAATAAACCAAGATACAATAAACTGTCAGAGTGGCAGAAGAAGATGCCAGATGTTGAAATTGAAGGACAAAAATTTAAATCAATGCATGTAGCAGCTGCGATTCAAGGTTTTCATTTCCATTTGCAGGGAAAAAACCCTTATTATACTGCAATGATGTTCAACCATATACTAAACATAATTCCATCAGCAATAGTACTTGGAGCCAATAGCAGACTTTTTGCTGGTCGAGTATATTCACTTCATGAACCAAGAATTTATTTATATGATCAATCAGAACGACAGAATTCAGGTTTTCCTGCTATTTCAAGGTATCTTAACAGTATTGAAGATTACATTGACTATATTAACTCCCGAGAGCCAAATATTGCAAAAGATTATTTTGGACTTGAAAAGGAAAGACATGACGATGCTCGTATTCGTTTAAACTCTGATTTTTATCGAGTTGAAACTAGGGTAGTATCAGTACAACCAACTATAAAAGAATTAATGGCAATGATAGAATTCTTTATTGGTTACTTGAATAGAGCAATATATGAAGAAAGACAACTAAGACCACTCTCTTCATTAAGAGAAGAAAGATTAGCTGCAGTTCGCTCAGGATATAACGCTAAAACGCATTTTAACATAATAGAGACAATAAAAGGCCAACTTGATTTTGCGCGCAAAGGTCTGTCTGATTTAGGTATAAGTATAAAATTTCTTAATATTTTGGACAGACGACTAGAGAACAAAAGCACTCCTGGTGATTGTGTAGCTAAATTATGGGATAAAAAATTTAATGATTCTATTAGCCAAACAATCTTTGAAGTTATCTGTGATATTTGGCAGAAGACAAAAAATAACCAACCTATTATGCAATAAATGTATTTGGCTGGCTTCAAATTTAAGTTAGCAGGAGTAGGAATGCTTTGAGCTCAGTAACAGTAGTGAGCAATTCAATACTGCTTGGAATATACAAACCGAGATTTGCAAAGAAACCAGATAGAGAAGAAACCTATACTAACTAGGATTTCAAGAAGGCATTGATTGTGTCTTATACACGGATTTGCAATGTGAGAATCTGAGTTTACGTACTGCCAAGTCAATCGATAAAGATACGGTAACTTTTACCGGGTTGCCAATTCCTGAGAAATCCGGTTTTCAGATTTGTGCCTACACAATATATGACGCAAATGATATCAGGTGTGTCGATGGGACCAACACACCAAAGAAAGGGCTGAAAAGGGTTTCAATCTCCCCATAGCCATATATAGCAAGTCAATAGGTTCTCAGATAAATAGATTCAAAAATAGGT
>Ga0126304_10000575_pt1 | contig 15419 bp, 13 predicted proteins | sample Plot25_FD_92538 | JGI IMG/M metagenome (GOLD analysis project Ga0126304, IMG submission 92538) | Serpentine soil microbial communities from UC McLaughlin Reserve, CA, USA - Plot25 | ecosystem: Environmental > Terrestrial > Soil > Grasslands | place: USA: UC McLaughlin Reserve, Lake County... | reverse complement strand
GTCGCCGGCAGCCAGAAGGGTGTACATCGTCACGTGCTCGTCGGCCGTGGCGGGCGATATCCACAACTGGCCGCGGGCGCAGGCCATGGCTCAGAGTTGGAAGCCCTCTGGGAACGGGTCGCTGGGATCGAGAAGGTACTGGGCGGTACCGGTGACCCAGGCCCGGCCCGTCACGGTCGGCACGACCGCCGGCCGGTCGGCGACGGTCGCCTCCTCCACGAGCCGCCCGACGAAACGGGTGCCGATGAACGACTCGTTGACGAACTCGGTGTTCAGGGCCAGCTCGCCCCGCGCATGCAACTGGGCCATCCGTGCCGCCGTGCCGGTGCCACAGGGTGACCGGTCGAACCAGCCCGGGTAGATGGCCATTGCATGCCGTGAATGCTTGGCGTCCGAACCGGGTGCGACGAACTGCACGTGGTGGCAGACGTCGATAGCCGAGTTCTCGGGATGAGTTGGTCGGTTCTGTTCGTTGACCGCGCCCATGATGGCCAACCCGGCATCCAGGATGCGTTGCTTCTCCGAGAGTTCGAACGGGATGCCGATCTGGTCGAGGTCGAGGATGGCGTAGAAGTTGCCCCCGTACGCCAGGTCGTAGTGAACATGGCCGTATCCGGGGACGTCGACCACCGCGTCGAGGTGGTGACTGAACGACGCGACGTTGCGGATCGTCACCGACTGCGCTGCACCGTCTGCGACCGCGACGTCGGCCCGCACGAGTCCGGCCGGCGTCTCGAGCCGGATGGTGGTCACCGGTTCGACGACCTCGATCATCCCCGTTTCCACCAGCACGGTCGCGACACCGATGGTGCCGTGTCCACACATGGGCAGGCAACCCGACACCTCGATGAACAGGACGCCGAAGTCGGCCTCGGGTCGGGTCGGCGGCTGGAGGATCGCCCCGCTCATGGCCGAATGCCCGCGCGGCTCGTTCATCAGCAGGCGTCGCAGGCTGTCGGAGTGCTCGATGAACCACTGCCGCCGTTCCAACATGGTCTTGCCGGGAATCGTCCCGACGCCGCCGACGACGACGCGGGTGGGCATGCCCTCGGTGTGGGAGTCGACCGCATGGAACACGCGCGCGGCTCTCATCGGGCGCCGCCTGCTGCAAGCAAGGTCTCGGTCTCCCGACGCACGATCTCCTCCTGTTCGGGCAAGAGGGGCTGCCGAGGTGGGCGGCAGGAACCGCCGTAACGGCCGACGATGTCCATCGAGAGCTTGATCGCTTGGACGAAGTCGGTGTGGAAATCCCACCGCAGCAGTGGATGCAACTGGCGGTACCGCGGGATCGCGGCCTCGGTGTCATGGGCGAGGGTCGCCCGATAGAGGTCGGTGCACTCGCGGGGGAAGGCGTTGGGATACCCAGCGATCCAGCCCTTCGCTCCGGCCAAGCCGACCTCCAGGACGGAGTCATCGCTGCCGATCAAGATGTCGAGGCCGGGTGCGAGCTCCGCCGTCTCGTAACTGCGGCGCGCCTCACCGGTGAAGTCCTTGACCGCGACGATGAGGCCCTCGTCGTACATCTCGGCGAGAAGACTGGGCCGAAGGTCGATCTTGGTGTCGATCGGGTTGTTGTATGCCGACACTGGCAACCCGACCTTCGCGATCTCCCGGTAGTGCTCCTTCACGGCGCGATCGTCGCCGCGGAACGCGTTGGGCGGAAGGGCCATTACGACCTGGGCGCCGGTCTCGGCCGCCTGTTCAGCCCAGGCACGTGCCTCCCGGGCGCCGTAGGCGCCGACTCCCGGCATGACAATGAACCCGGGAGGAGCCGCCTCGACGGCCGTCCGGACGACGGCAGCCCGCTCCTCGGTGGTGAGGACTTGGTATTCACCGAGTGAGCCGTTCGGGCAAACCCCGTCACAGCCATTGTCGGCCAGCCAGCGGACATGCTCGGCGTAACGGTCCAGGTCGACGCTCAGGTCGGCCCGAAACGGCAGGGCGGTCGCGACGAGGACGCCATGCCATGGTTGTTGTCGGGAAATGGCCATGGGGCCCTCCTTTCTGTGCAATCTAATAAGAACCTGGACGGCCGGCTCAGCGGTCGGCCCCGTCGGCGAGCGTGCGCAGGGACATCGGCGTGGCCACGGGCCGCTCGGCCAGGCCGGCCGGGTCGCTCGGGCGGCCGGTCTCGGCCGTGGTCAGCAACCCCGTGGCGTAGCCGCATATCCGGCCTTGGCACCAGCCCATCCCGGCCCGGCATAGCAACTTGACCGTTCGGGCGTCCGTGGCGCCGAGCCGGCGGACGGCGTCGACGACGGCTGAGGCCGTGACCTCCTCGCAACGGCACACGACGGTGTCCGGCCCTATCCAGCCTCGCCAGCCGTCCCGAACCGGGTGCGCGCGGTGCATGGCGGTGGCGAAGGCCCGGTAGGTGCGGCGGCGGCGCCGCAGACCGGCCGGCCAGGTGACCGGGCGCCCGACCCAGGCCGCGGCCGCGCGTCCGGCGATGTCACCTTCGACCAGAGCCAACGCGGCTCCGCCGACTCCACCCGCTTCACCGGCCACGAACACACCGGGCACGGTCGTGGCCTGCCGCTCGTCGACGCTCGCCACCAGGGAGCCGTCGGCGTCGACGTGCGTGGCGCAGCCGAGAGCCAGCGGCAACTCGAGTCGGGGGACGAAGCCCCAGCCGACGGCCACCGCGTCACAGGCAATGGTCCGCCGACTGCCGGGGAGGGCCCTCCAGTCGCCGTCGAGCTTGGCCACCGTAACGCTGCGTACCTGGCCCTCACCGTGCGCCTCGACGATGGCGTGCCGGGCGTGGAAGCCGACTCGGCGGTGGGCAAGGGCCGCGGCAAAACGTACGCCTTCGGCGATCTTGTCCGGCGTCCGGACGACGCTCGGCAGGTGCCGCATCCAGCCCAGCGTGCTGTTCGCCTCGAAGACGCCCACGACCGTGACGCCACGGGCGGCGAGACCAGCGGCCACCGGCAGCAGGAACGGGCCGGTGCCGCCCACCGCAGCACGCTGGCCGGCCGTCACCTGGTGTCCCTTGAGCAGCGCCTGGGCACCACCGGCGCTGAACACGCCGGGACGGTCCCAACCGGGGAAGGGGATCTGGCGGTCGTATCCGCCGGGAGCGAGGACGAGCGCCGAGCCCGACACCACGACGGCGCTGTCCTCCGCCACGGCGTGCGCTTCGAACCCCCGGCCTCCACGGACCACCGTCCAGACGTCGTGGCGCGCCAGGTAGGTCACCCGCGACCGGATGACGCTCAGCAGGCAGCGGAACGTTCGCAGGTCGTGCTGGAGGTCGGCGACGGCGTCCAGACGGCCATGTGGATGACGCCAGTACTGGCCACCCGGCTGCTCGGCCGAGTCCATCAGCAGGACGTCGCACCCAGAAAACGAAGCGGCCGCCGCAGCGGCGAGGCCGGCCGGCCCGGCACCGACCACGACGACGTCATACCGAGAGTTCGCCACGACCGGTCCCTTCCTGACTGCGGACTGTCATGCGAGCCTCCGCGGTCACGATGCACGCACGGCGGTTCGGACGACCGTCGACGACGACGAGGCAGTCGAAGCAGATCCCGATCCCACAGAAGAGACCTCGCGGCTTGGCATCGTGCCTCGTGGTTCTCCACGACAGAACGCCATCGGCGACCAGCGCCGCTCCGATGCTCTGGCCGGCCATGAACGGCACGGCGCGTCCGTCGAAGATGAACGTCTCGCTGGTTCCTCGCTCGCTCATTCGAACCGGTCCGGCCGGAAGGCGTCGACGTCGACCTCGGGCCGTTCAGCGCGGAGCAACTGTGCGAGGACGTGTCCGGTCGCAGCGGCCAGACCGACCCCGGCGCCCTCGTGGCCACAGGCGTGGTAGAGCCCTGGAGCCCGCCGATCGGGCCCGATGATCGGCAGGTGGTCTGGGCTGTAGGGCCGGAATCCGCGGTATGCGCGTATGACGGCGACGTCGGCGAGGACGGGGAACAGGCGGATGGCCTGGTTCGCCAGCCGGCGCAGCACCGGCACCGACATGGTGCGGTCGAATCCGACCCGCTCGCGGCTCGATCCGATCAGCACGGGCCCCGCCCGGGTGCCTTCGACCACGGGGGAGGTGTGCAGAGCGGCATCACTGCTGGCCACGTCGGAGACGTACTCCGCCGCGTAGACCTTGTGCCGCACCACCCGTGGAAGCGGCTCGGTGACCAGGACGAAGCCACGTCGCGGCAGCACCGGAAGCTCCAGGCCGGCGAGCGCTGCCAGGCCGCGGCCCCAGGTCCCCGCGGCGTTGATCACGGCACCGGCCGGAACGCGACCCTCGTCGGTCAGCACGCCCACGACCCGGTCACCGTCGCGGAGGAATCCGGTCGCCTCCACGCCTGGGCGTACCTGGGCACCGCGGCTGCGGGCGGCAGCGAGCAGCTGAGCCGCGGCGAGCATCGGCTGCACCTGCGCGTCCTCGGGGTAGAACGCACCCCCGACCAGGTCCTGGGCAAGATGCGGCTCGTACTCGACCAGCTCGTCCGCTGGGATCTGAACCGCCTCCACGCCGTACGCGGACTGCTCCCGGCTGGTGTCACGCAGCCCGGCAAGGCCCGCCTCCGACGCGGCGACGACGACGCCGCCCTTGGCTTCGTACTCGAAGCCACCGACCTCGGCGGCGATTCGTTGCCACAGCCGGATCGAGAGCCGGGCCAAGTCGAGCTCGGGTCCGGGCAGCTTGTCGGAGACCAGGATGTTGCCCTCACCGGCCCCGGTGGTGCCGCCAGCCACGGACCCTCGGTCCAACACCGTGACGCGCAAGCCGGCCTGCACGGCATGCCAGGCACACGAAGCGCCCAGGACGCCAGCGCCGATGACGGCGACATCTGCGCTGGGGGACGTCGACGGTGGTGGCACGCCGGTAATGTGTCACATTCCAATAACGGCACGAGAGGTGTCGGCGGCGTGCCCCAACTGTTGCCAAATCGCGACGTGCCCATAACGCACAGCGGTCCCTCACGCCTACTACTGTCACAAGACCCGACCGGGGTGCGCCCGGACGGTACTCAATTGTGTGAGGTGGGAAAATGCGAACCACGAGGCTGTCACGCAGGTTCGCTGCCGTCTCGGCCCTTGTTGCCGGCGCCATGGTGCTGGTTTCGTGCGGTGGCGACGACGACGGTGACGACGGTGATGGCGCCGAAGGTACGGCGGGCGGCTCGCTCGTCTTCGGCGCGTCAGCAGACCCGATCATCCTGGACGGTGCGCTGTTCAGCGACGGTGAGTCGGCCCGGCCGGCCTACCAGATCTTCGAGGGCCTGGTCACCACGGAGGAGGGCGGAACCGAGATCGTGCCTGCCCTGGCCGAGTCGTGGGAGGCCAGCGAGGACGGCCTGGAGTGGACGTTCCACCTCCGTGAGGGCGTGACGTTCCACGACGGCACCGAATTCAACGCCGAGGCCGTCTGCTTCAACTTCGAGCGCTGGTACCACTTCGAAGGCGTCATGCAGAGCCCGGCGGTGAGCTACTACTGGAACACCGTTTTCGGCGGCTTCTCCGACGGCGCCGCGCCGAGCCTGTACGCCGGCTGTGAGGCCACCGACGATTCCACCGCGGTCATCTCGCTGACCTCGCCGTCGTCGGCGTTCATCGCGGCCATGCAGATGCCGTCGTTCCGGATCGCCAGCCCGAAGGCGCTGGAAGAGGGCGACGCCGACGCGGTCAGCGGCACCGAGGAGTCGCCGGCGTTCGAGGGCACGTTCGGCTACGAGAACCCGGCCGGCACGGGACCGTTCATGTTCGAGTCGTGGGAGCGCGGCAGCCAGCTCACCCTGGTCCGGTACGACGACTACTGGGGCGAGCCGGCCCAGCTGGACGAGCTGATCTTCACGGTCATTCCGGACGGCCCGGCCCGCCGGCAGGCGCTCGAGGCCGGCGATATCGACGGGTACGACCTGGTCGACCCCGCCGATGCCGACGCGCTCGAGACCGCGGGCTTCCAGATCATGCGCCGGCCCGCGTTCAACGTCGGCTACGTCGGCTTCCAGCAGAGCTACCCGCCGTTCGACAACATCAACATCCGCAAGGCGATCGCACACGCGATCAACAAGGAGAACCTGATCCAGACCAACTACCCGGAGGGCACCGAGATCGCGACCCAGTTCATGCCCCCGGAGCTGTTCGGTTGGGCCGACGACGTCACGGTCTACGACTACGATCCGGAAGAGGCCCAGCGGCTAATCGCCGAGTCGGGCGTGACCGACCTGACGCTCCAGTTCTGGTACCCGACCGACGTGTCCCGGCCGTACATGCCGAACCCGCAGGCCAACTGGGAGTTGATCACGGCCGATCTGGAGGCGGTTGGATTCACCGTCGAGCCGATGACGGCGACGTGGAACCCGGACTACCTCGACGGCACGTCCACCGGCGGTACTCCCATGTTCTTGCTGGGCTGGACCGGCGACTTCGGTGACCCGGACAACTTCATCGGGACGTTCTTCCAGACCGTCAACCCGCAGTTCGGCAGCTTCGAGAACCCGGAGATCTTCGCCAAGCTGGACGAGGCGGAGGCGGAGACCGACCCGGACCGCCGGACCGAGCTCTACCAGGAGGCCAACAGGTTGATCATGGACTTCGTGCCGGGCGTGCCGTACGTGCACAACCAGCCCGCTGCCGCCTTCAGAGAGGGCATCTCCGGGTACGTGCCCGGGCCGCTGAACAACGAGAGCTTCGCCGCGGTCACGGTGGAGTGATCTAGAAACCGATGCTGCGATTCGTCGCCCGGCGACTGCTGCTGCTCGGCCCGATATTGCTCGGGCTGTCGGTCCTGCTGTTTGTCTGGCTGCGTGCTCTCCCAGGTGGGCCGGCCTCGGCCCTCCTGGGAGAGCGGGCGACGCCGGAGGCGGTCGCACGCATCGAGGAGCTGTACGGGCTGAACGAGCCGTGGTATGTGCAGTACTGGAAGTTCCTCGTAAATGCGGTGCAGCTCGACTTCGGCAACAGCTCCCGCACCAACCGCCCGGTCGTGGAGGAGATGCTGCGCACCTTCCCCGCCACCATCGAGCTGGGGACCACGGCGCTGATCTTTGCGATCGGCATCGGCATCCCGCTCGGCTACTTCGCGGCACGCCGGTACGGCACGTGGCTGGACAACCTGTCGGTGTCGGGCTCCCTGATCGGCGTCGCCATCCCGGTCTTCTTCCTGGCCTACATCCTCAAGTACGTGTTCGCTGTCCGGCTCGGATGGCTGCCGACCGGTGGCCGCCAGGACCCGCGGATGGATGCGGAGCATCCCACCGGCTTCTACGTCTTCGACGGGATCATCACCGGCGACTTGGAAGCGATCCTGGACGCCCTCGTCCACCTGATCCTTCCCGCGGTCGCGCTCGGCGCCATCCCGCTGGCGATCATCGTGCGGATCGCCCGGGCCAGCGTGCTCGACGTGGTGCACGAGGACTACGTGCGCACGGCGGAGGCCAAAGGGCTTTACGAGCGCACCATCACCCGCCGGCACGTGTTGCGCAACGCGCTGCTCCCCGTCGCCACCGTGATCGGCCTGTCGGCCGGGCTCCTGCTGTCGGGGGCGGTCCTCACCGAGACGGTGTTCGCCTGGCCCGGCGTGGGATTCTTTGTCGCCGAGGCGATCGGCAACCGCGACTACGCGGTGCTGCAGGGCTTCATCCTGATGATCGCGTTCCTCTACGTGCTGGTGAACCTCGCAGTCGACGTCTCGTACGGACTGATCGACCCGAGGGTGAGGGTGCAATGTGCCTTGCCCAGGTCGAGGCGACCACCGAGGCTGCGAAGGTCGGCGAGGAGGGCGGCAGCCTCCGCAAGGACGCCTGGCAGCGGTTGCGCCGCGATCCGGTGGCGCTCATCGGCTTCGGGCTGATCGCCTTCTTCGTGCTCGTCGCGATCTTCGCGCCGCTGATCGCGCCGTATGGTCCCACTGACCGGCCCGGAGCGGACGTCATCACCCCGACCAACATCCCGGGGCCGTCCGCGGAGTACTGGTTCGGCCTCGACGAGCTCGGCCACGACGAGTTCAGCCGGGTCGTGTTCGGTGCCCGCCAGTCCCTGCTGGTGGGCGTGGTCGCGCTCCTGCTCGGGATGGCCGGCGGACTGCTGCTCGGCGTGCTCGCCGGCGCGTTCGGCGGCAAGGTCGACGGCGTGATCATGCGGATCGTCGACGTGATGCTGTCGATCCCGGGACTGCTGATGGCAATCGCCATCGCCGCGCTGCTCGGCAGGAGCCTGCTGTCGGTGATGATCGCCATCGCGGTCATCAACATCCCCATCTTCGCCCGGCTGCTCCGGGGCCAGATGCTGGCCCAGCGCGAGAGCGACTACGTTCTCGCCGCGACGTCGTTGGGGGTGCGCCGACGATCGATCATCCTCGGTCACGTGCTGCCGAACTCCATGTCCCCGGTCATCGTCCAGGCCACGCTGACACTGGCGACGGCGATCATCGAAGCCGCCGGGCTGTCGTTCCTCGGATTGGGAAGTCCCGACCCGAGGGTGCCGGAGTGGGGGCTCATGCTCGCCAACACCCAGCGCTATCTCGCCAGCGCCCCGCATCTGGCATTCTTCCCGGGTATGGCCATCGTCCTCGCCGCGCTCGGCTTCACCCTGCTCGGTGAGCGACTCCGCGAGGCACTCGACCCGAAGTACCGGCGGTGAGCACGCCGGTGCCGGCCGCGGGACATCTCCTCGATGTCCGCGACCTGTCGGTGGTGTTCACCCGCAAGGGCCGGCGCGATGTCAGGGCGGTCGACGGCGTGTCGTTCACCGTCGACGCCGGCGAGACCATGGGCCTGGTCGGCGAGTCGGGCAGCGGGAAGAGCGTGACCTCGCTGGCCGTCATGGGACTGCTGCCGAAGCGGGGCGTGCGAGTGGGCGGTGAGGTCCACTTCGACGGCGACGACCTGCTGACCCTGCCGCCCGAACGCATGCGCGACATCCGCGGCCAGGACATCGCGATGGTCTTCCAGGACCCGATGTCTTCGCTGAACCCGGTAGTGCCGATCGGCATCCAGGTGACCGAGGTCCTGGAGCGACACCAGGACATGAAGGGGGAGGCTGCCCGCAAGGCGGCCGCCGAGCTGCTCGACCGAGTCGGCGTCCCGGACCCGAACCGTCGGCTCAAGGAGTACCCGCACCAGCTCTCCGGCGGCATGCGACAGCGGGCTCTCATCGCCATGGCACTGGCCTGCCGACCACGCGTGCTGATCGCCGACGAACCGACGACGGCGTTGGACGTGACGATCCAGGCCCAGATCCTGGAGCTGCTCAAGGAGTTGGTCCGCGACTCCGGTGCGGCTCTGGTGCTGATCACCCACGACCTCGGTATCGTCGCGGGGCTCTGTGACGGGGTCCACGTCATGTACTCGGGCAAGATCGTGGAATCCGCGCTCCGCCACACCCTGTTCGCCGAACCGCGCCATCCCTACACCGGCGGCCTGCTTGGGTCCGTGCCGAGGCTGGACGCTCCCCGCGGCGCGGCGCTGCACCCGATTCCGGGTTCGCCGGCCGACCTGCGACCGTGGTCGCAGGGCTGTGCCTTCGCGCCACGTTGCGCGAACCGGGTCGACCCGTGCATGCAGGAGACGCCGGCGCTGGAGACATCGCCCGACCGGGCGCTGCGCTGCTACAACCCGCTGAGGGCCGACGAGGAGGTGCCGGCATGACCACCGGGGCAGCCGACACCGATCACGGTGCCGCGGACGCCGCCGACCAGCCGGCCACCCCGGGCGAACGTCATCGCGAGCGGCGCGAGATACACGGCGAGGACCTGCTGTTGTCAGTGCGAGATCTGCATGTCTACTTCCCGATCAAGTCGGGGATCTTCATCGACCGTGAGATCGGCTCGGTGAAGGCGGTCGACGGTGTGGACCTGGACGTGCCGCGCGGATCGACGGTCGGTCTGGTGGGTGAGTCCGGCTGCGGGAAGACCACGTTTGGACGTGCCGTCCTGCGGCTTGTCGAGCCCACCGGCGGGACGGTTCACTTCGACGGTGTCGACGTCGCCGGTCTGGCCGGCGAGGATCTGAGACGAGTGCGTCGTCGGATGCAGATGATCTTCCAGGATCCGATGGCCAGCCTTGACCCGCGGCAGAGCGTCGAGTCGGTTCTGACCGAGCCGCGCCGCGCACACGGCATCGAACGCGGGCGGGCGAAGAGCGTCGGTGAGTTGCTGGATCTGGTCGGCTTGCCGGCCTCCTCCGCATCCCGGTACCCGCACGAGTTCTCCGGCGGTCAACGCCAGCGGATCGGAATCGCCCGGGCCATCGCGCTCGATCCGGATCTGATCATCGCCGACGAGCCCGTCTCCGCGCTGGATGTGTCGATCCAAGCCCAGGTGGTGAATCTCCTCGAGGAACTCCAGGACAGGCTGGGTCTGACGTATGTCGTCATCGCGCACGACCTCGCCGTGGTGCGTCACATCGCCGATGTCGTCGCCGTCATGTACCTGGGCGGGATCGTCGAGCAGGCATCGTCGGACGCGCTCTACAAGGCTCCGTACCACCCGTACACCAAGGCCCTGATGTCAGCGGTGCCGATTCCCGACCCGATCATCGAGGACACCCGACAACGGATCCTCCTCACCGGTGATCTGCCGTCACCGGCGAATCCGCCCACCGGGTGCCGCTTCCACACCCGGTGTCCGTACCGGCAGCCCACCCGGTGCGACGACGAGCGGCCGCTGCTTCGGGTGATGTCGCCGGAGCATACCGTCGCCTGCCACTGGGCCGAGCAGATCCACGCCGGCGACATTCAGCCGCGGGCCAGTGCGGTCGTCGAGGCTGCGGTCCGGGACGAACCCCCCCGGCAAGGCGTGCCAATACCCAGCGACCCCGACGTGACGACGCTCGGCCCGCCGGCCGGCGTCTGAGGTCCGTACTCGGTCGTGATCGCTCGAAGCACGTCGAGTCTCGCGGCACGCCGAGCCGGCCACAACGCCGCAAGCACGCCCACCAGTCCGGCCAGCACCACGAAGATGGCCAGCTGTGCCCACGGAACCGAGAGCACGTCCGCGGAGCATGGCTCAGGACACCCGCCCGACGGTGTCGAAGCCCTTCATCCGCTCCAGCACGCGTTCGGCGGTCGGCGCGGTCATCTCGTCCACGATGCGACCATCGGCGAGAAACAGGACCCGGTCGGCGTACGACGCTGCGTTGGGGTCGTGGGTCACCATGACCACGGTCTGGCCGAACTCCCGCACCGAGCGACGCAGGAAGCCCAGCACCTCGGCGCCGGAGCGTGAGTCGAGGTTCCCGGTGGGCTCGTCGGCGAACACGATGTCCGGCCGGCTCGCCAGCGCCCGTGCGCACGCGACGCGCTGCTGTTGGCCGCCGGAGAGCTCGTTGGGTTTGTGCCCGAGGCGGTCGCCGAGCCCCACCGTCGAGATCACGGTGTCGAACCACTCGGGGTCGACCTTCCGGCCGGCGATGTCGAGGGGGAGCGTGATGTTCTCCTTGGCCGTCAGCGTCGGCACCAGGTTGTACGCCTGGAAGACGAAGCCGACCTTGTCCCGGCGCAGGCGGGTGAGCTCGGCGTCGCCCAGGGTGGTCAGCTCGGTGTCGCCCACGTAGAGCCGGCCACTGGTTACGGCGTCGAGGGCGGCCATGCAGTGCATGAGCGTCGACTTGCCCGAGCCCGACGGGCCCATGATGGCCGTGAACCGCTCTCGGCCGAACTCGACGGAGACGTCGTCGAGGGCGACCACCTGCGTGTCGCCCGCGCCGTAGACCTTGGACAGCTGCACGGCGCGCGCCGCAGCGGTGGACCGGTCGGCAGAAGGCGTCGGCGTGGTCGGGGTGGTCACCTGGGCTCCTCGGTCGAAAGTCGTGACGACCCGACGCTACGGCCGTCTCCTTCGAGCGGAGGAGACACCATGGCCCTACTCGGTGGCGATGGCCCGCAGGACGTCGAGTTTGGCGGCACGGCGGGCCGGCCAGACTGCGGCCAGCACCCCGACGAGTGCAGCGAGCAGCACGAACCCCGCCAGGCGCCCCCACGGGATCGCCAGGACTTCCAGGCCTTCCCCGGACAGGGCGCTCTGCAGCGCGACACCGAACACGACACCCAGCACGATTCCCAGGACCGCACCCAGGACGGCGATGGCGACCGACTCCCACCGCACCATCGCGCGTAGCTGCGCCCGGCTCATTCCGACGGCACGAAGGAGGCCGACCTCGCGGGTACGTTCCATCATCGACAAGGCGAGCGTGTTGACGATCCCGAGCACGGCGATGAGCACCGCCAGGCCCAGCAGTGCGTAGACCAGGCTGAGCAGCCGGTTGACCGGCGCACGCTGCTCCTCGTCGAAGGCTTCCTGATCCTTGACGGTCACCGTCGGCAGGCCGGCGGTGATCTGTTCCAGGCTGCTGCGCGTCCGCGCCGGGTCGGCGCCAGGACCTTGTACGACGTAGACGAAGCTGTCGGCGGGACTCACGCCGCCAGCCTCCAGAACGTCGAAGCCGATCACGACGTCGCTCCCGACCACGGTGTTGTCGGCGAAGATGCCCACGACGTCGAGCTCGCGGTCGCCGGCAGGCAACGTGACGGTCAGGCGATCGCTCACGACGAGGTGCTCGCGCTCGGCGAGGGCCGTGGACACCAGTGTTCCACTGGAACCGAGGTCGGTGTCCCCACTGGTGACGTCCAGGCGCACCGCTCTAGAGAACGCGCGCGGATCGAGTGCCGCGATGTTCGCGTCCTCGCCGGCGACCTGCCCCACTTGCCAGCGGACCTGCGCCACCTCGGCCACACCCTCGATGGTGGCGACCTCGCTGGCGACGCTGGTCGAGAACGGCTGCCCCACGGCGTTGGAGATCACGAAGTCGGCCGTCAGGTCGTCCTCGAGGGCGACATCGATGCTCTTGTTGGTCGACTCGCCGATGACGGCCATCGCCGACACCAGCGCCAGGCCGATCATCAGGGCAGATGCCGTCGCGGCGGTGCGCCGCGGATTCCGCAGGGCGTTCTCCCGAGCCAGGTGACCGACGGTCCCGAACATCCGCGGGTAGCCGGCCGCGATGACCCGGACAATGGGACCCGCGAGCACGGGTGCCAGGAGCGCGATACCGAGGAACACCGCGGTGATGCCTGCTCCCACCAGCTCGGCCCGGCGTGACGTCTCGAGGAACAGACCGGCACCCAGCGCGGCCGCGCCCGCCACCGCGAGCGCTCCACCGAGTCCCGCGTGCAGGCTTCGAGGGGCCTGCGGCAGCGCCACCTCGTCACGCATGGCCGCGACGGGTGGCACCCGCGCGGCTCGACGGGCCGGGATGTAGGCCGCGGCCACGGTGACGGCGACTCCGACGAGGTACGCGACCGCCACCGTTCGGGGTTCGAGCACGAGGCCACCAGGGCCGAGATCGAGGCCGAAGGCACCGAAGGCGACCTTGAGCAGTTGAGCGACACCGAGCCCCAGGACGAGCCCGAGGGTGGCGCCGAGCAGGCCGACGACGAACGCCTCGGTCAGCACCGAACGCGTGACCTGCCGTCGCCCAGCACCGAGCGCGCGGTAGAGGGCAATCTCCTGACTGCGCTGGGCCACCAGGATCGAGAACGTGTTGAGGATGAGGAACGTACCGACGAACAGCGACACGGCAGCGAAGACCAGCAGAAACGTGGTGAAGAAGCCGAGTGCGTCGCGCAGCCCGTCGGTCGTCTCGTTCGACGTCTCCGTGCCGGTCTTGGCCTCGAAGCCGTCGGGCAGGATGGCCTCGACTTCTGCACGCAGGCCCTCCTGGCTGACGCCGTCCCGGGCGGCGATCGTGATCGTCGTGAACGCGTCGGCTCCACCGAGCAGCAGTTGTTGTGCCGCCCTGGTCTCGAACAACGCCAGCGTGGCGCCGGCCAGGCCGGCGCTCTCGCCGAACGTCGCCGTGCCCACCAGCATGGCCTGGATCTCGGCCTGTTCCCCGCTGGTGATCAGGCGCACGGTGTCGCCGACGGTGTATCCGCCCAGCTCGGCCGTCCGGGTGTCGACCACCACCTCACCGTCGGCGGTCGGGCGCCGCCCTTCTTCGAGTTGCAGCGGCGACTTGCCCGTCGTGTTCGGTGCGTCGGACCAGTTCGCGCCGATTCCGGGAGCGCCACTGCCGCTGACCACGCGGCCGTCGGTTCCGACGACGAACACCGAGCGGTTCTCGACCACGCCGTCGGCCCGCAACGCTCCGTCGAGAGCCGCGAGCTCGTCCACCATCGAGGCCGGCACGGTTCGTCCGTCGTTGCTGACCGAGTCGTTGCCGACCAGCGAGCTCAGGCCAAGGAAGCCCTCGGGACGCACCACCACGTCGCCGTTGAGGTCGCTGAAGATCTCCTCGAAGGTATTGTCCAAGGTGTCGGTGAAGACGTACGAACCGGCGACGAACGCGACGCCGAGGACGATGGCGAACGCGCTCATCGCCAGCCGCACCTTGCGGGCGACCAGGTTCTTGAGCGTGACGCGCAGCACGGTTTACAGGGCCCCGGGCTGGACCAGGCCACTTTCGTACGCATAGACGGCGGCCTGCACACGGTCGCGCACGTCCAGCTTGGTGAGCAGGTTGCCGACGACGGTCAACGTGGTGTCGAACACCCACTGCCTCGAACGAAGTACGTCGATCCGCCAGTTCACGTGACCACATTAGGTCTCGCCGGCGACCTCGGAGTCGCCCGGGACGCCGAGTGCGCCACTCCGTCGCGAGGAGGAACCGTGGGCCGTCAGACGTCGACCGGAGAGGTCCGCGGGGAGGGGGCCTCGTCGGCGACTGCCTCGGCGGCTGCGGCCTCGGTGGCGACGGCCTCCGGCAGCGGAGGGACGGTACCGCCGAACGACGGGCACAGAGCCTTGTGGGCGCACCAGTCGCAGAGCCGGCTGGGGCTGGGCCGCCAGTCGCCCGTCACCGCCGCCCGCTCGATGGCCCGCCAGAGCGCGCACAACTTGCGTTCGGTGGCCAGCAGGTCGGCCTCGTCGGGCTCGTAGTGCAGGATCTCGCCGCTGCCGAGGTAGACCAGCTGCAGTAGCCGTGGAATCCGGCCATGGATTCGCCACAGCACGAGGGCGTAGAAGCGCATCTGGAACATGGCACGCTGCTCGAACCCGATCGGTGGAGCCTTGCCGGTCTTGTAGTCGACCACGCGCATGTCGCCGGAGGCCGGTGCGCGGTCGAGCCGGTCCACGTAGCCGCGCAGGCGCAGGCCGGAGTCGAGGGTGGTCTCGACGTACAGCTCGCGCTCGGCCGGCTCGAGCGCCCGCGGGTCCTCGAGGGTGAAGTACCGCTGGATGAGATCCTCGGCGCCGGCCAACCAGCCGCCCAGAGCTGAGCCGTCCTCGTCGTCGGCGAAGAGACCGGCCACCTCGGGTTCGGCGGCCAGCAACTGCTGCCAGGTGGGGCCGACCATGGCCCGGGCCCGCTGCGCGGTGCGCTCCGCTGCCGGGAGATCGAACAGGCTCTCGAGCACTGCGTGCACCACCGTGCCGCGCGTAGCGGCAGCACTGGGCG
>Ga0126304_10000574_pt1 | contig 15424 bp, 9 predicted proteins | sample Plot25_FD_92538 | JGI IMG/M metagenome (GOLD analysis project Ga0126304, IMG submission 92538) | Serpentine soil microbial communities from UC McLaughlin Reserve, CA, USA - Plot25 | ecosystem: Environmental > Terrestrial > Soil > Grasslands | place: USA: UC McLaughlin Reserve, Lake County... | reverse complement strand
GGGTCGCCACCCTTGAGCCTGACGACGCGTTTGCCCTGACGAGCCGCTCGAATCATCAGCTTGTTGATCGTGTCCTGCTTGACGCTCGCGCGACCCGCGCGTTTGCCGACGCAGAAACACGGCGCGGCGGTGAGCTGCCGCAACGCCTCAGCATCGACCAATGCGTCGTACAGGACGAGGTCAGCCTCTTGGACGCGCTTCAGCGCACGAACGGTCCACAACTCGGGATCGCCTGGCCCTGCGCCAACCAAAGAGACTCGTCCTTTACTCAACTCCCAACTCCCAACGCTACTTCGCTTCGTAGAGTCGATTCAACGCTTCGAGCAGCAATGGACGCCGACGCTCGATCGGCACGCCGTCCTGTTTCCAGCGGCGCCGTGCCTCATCCGCCGCCGACATCCACTCGTCGAGGTCGCCGGGGAGCCACGCATCGAGCGCTTCGCGCAGCAGACCCGCGAGTGCCGGTGCACGACCATCGGTCGAAATGGCGATCGTCACACCTTCACGCCGCACGACGCCTCCGGCATATGCCGTCGCATGCGGCGGATCGTCCACCGCATTCACGAACAGCTGCCGCCGCTCTGCGGCCACGAGCACCTGTCGATTCACCTCCGGTGGCGCTGCGGCGATCACGTACCACGCGCCATCGAGATCCGCCTCTTCGAAGCGGCGTCGCTCGAGTGTCACGCCCGGTTGCTCGAGATCGGGTCGAATGTCCGGCGCGACGACCGTCACCTCCGCGCCTTCGCCGATCAACCCGTGAAGCTTCCCGGCGGCGACGCGTCCTCCGCCGACCAGCACCACCCGACGGCCGCCGAGTCTCAGGAAGGCCGGATACATCGTTCGAACCGTTCGGAACGATCGTTCATGCGTTCACCGTCTGCGGCGCGACGACTCTCTCGAAGTCGGCGAGGCCGCGACCGATACGCACCGGCCGCTCGACGCGGTCCTGCATCACTTCTGTCGTCTTGTACCCATTACCGGTGATGCACACCACCACGGATTCGTTCGATTTGATCACCCCGCGGCGCACCAGCGCGCGCGTCGCAGCGAGCGTCGTCCCGCCGGCCGGCTCTGTGAAGATGCCTTCAGTGCTCGCCAGCAACTGAATCGCATCGAGGATTTCCTCGTCACTCACCATGGCGCCGGTTCCACCCGTTTCCTTGACGACCTTCACGACCTGGAATCCGTCGGCGGGATTGCCGATCGCCAGCGACTTGGCAATCGTGTTGGGCTTCACTGGCTCCGGGAAATCCTCACCAGCTTCGAGCGCGCGGACGACCGGCGCCGACCCCGTGGGTTGCGCGGCATGAATGCGCGGCAGGGTGCCTTCGACAAGACCGACTTCGCGCAGTTCGCGGAGTCCCTTGTAGATGCGCGGCAGCAGCGTGCCGCCCGCGACCGGCGAGACAATGTGATCGGGATACCGCCAGCCAAGCTGCTCGGCGATCTCGAACCCCATCGTCTTCGCGCCTTCGGCGTAGTAGCTGCGCAGGTTGATGTTCGCGAAGCCCCAGCCGTAGCGATCCGCGATCTGCGTACACAATCGATTCACGTCGTCATAGTTGCCGTCGACAGCGACGACGCGCGGGCGATAGATCGCCGCGCCGAGAATCTTCGCGGGCTCGAGATCGTGCGGAATGAAGACGTAACACGGCAGACCGAGACGCGCCGCGTGTGCAGCAACGCTCCCGGCCAGATTCCCGGTTGACGCGCAGGAGAAGACCGGGAACTTCAGTTCGACAGCTTTGGTCGCGGCAACCGATACGACACGATCCTTGTAGGAGAAGGTCGGATGGTTGACCGAGTCGTCCTTGATGTAAAGCTCCGAGAGACCGAGTTCCTTCGCCAGTCGCGTCGCTCGCACGAGTGGCGTGAACCCTGAGTGGAAGCCGGTCCGCGGCTCCTCCACCGGAAGCAGTTCGAGATAGCGCCAGAGCGATCGCGGTCGCGACTCAATCAGCTCTCGCGTCATCACCTTGCGAATCGCGTCGTAGTCGAACGAGACCTCGAGCGGCCCCATACATTCACTGCACACGTAGGAAGCAGCGAGTGGATACGTGGCCCCGCACTCGTGACAGGTCAGTCCGACGACGTAACTCATATTTCCCTCAATACCCAATGCTCAAGGCTCAATGCCCAACGCTCACCGCCGGCGCCGGCGTCGTCTGATGGACATTCAACGTTCGAATCGTCGCGTCCACGCCGGCACGCGCATACAGCGACCTCAACATCTGTTCGACGCGGACCGCACCTCGCCTGACGAGCAGCGCGACTGACGGCCCAGCCCCGGAGAGGAACGCACCCAGGACGTCCGGATCGTCAATGGCTAGCACCTCGCCGAGCAGCGGCACGAGCGATGCGCGCGCGGGTTGATGCCAGCGATCGCGTACCGCCTCGCGAATGCGGTCGTACTCACCGTGCTGCAGCGCGTGCACCAGCGCCAGCACGCGCTGGAGATTGAAGATCGCGTCGGCACGCGAGACGTGACCGGCGAGCGCGGCCCTGGCCTTCGCCGTCGCGAGGCCGACTGCCGGCGTCGCGACTACCACCTGCACGTCCTCGGGCCAGATCCATCGCATGGCCAAAGGGTCACACTGCTCGACCTGCAGCACCGAGTTCAGCCCACCGAAGAGCGCCGGCGCCGCGTTGTCGGCGTGACCTTCGAGCCTCGTGGCAATGCCGAGCAGCACGTGGTCGTCAACGGGCGCGGTCACGCGCTCAAAGAGCCGGAGACCGGCGACGGTTGCCGCCGCGCTGCTGCCGAGACCGGCTGCCATCGGGATGTCGCTTTCGACCTCGACCTCGACCGACGGCGCGCGAACACCGGTCCGTCTGGCGATCGCCTCAAAGGCGCGTTCAACGGCGTTCTGTCCCCGGACCGGCGGAGTACTCGTCGTGACGGTCAGCCGCGCGCCGCCGTCATCGCGAACACCCACAATGCGCGCGCGCAGATACAACTGAACGGCGACACCGAGCGTATCGAAGCCGCCACCGAGATTGGCGACCGAACCCGGCACCACCACTTCGCCCCTGATCGTCCTGGACGCTACCTCACTAGGGCTGTTAAGTGACACGAAACAAAAACGATATCACGAATTCCCATTGACGAGCATGGGCAGGGCGAGCGGCGGCACGGCATGCCATTCGGTCTTGCCGATCTCGGCAAGTGCCGCATGGAGTTGGGCTTCCGCGCAGGGCTCGAGGGTGATGACGAACGGCAGCTGGTCCTTCGGATAGCCCGGTTCCTGTAGAAGTGCGTCCAGATTGACCCCTTGACGGGCCAATGCTGCTGCGATGAACGCCAGGATCCCTGGCTTGTCGTGAACGACGAATCGCAGGTAATAAGGCATCGGCGGAGGCGCCGCGGGCGACCCGGGCAGCCACTCTTCCACTTCGTGACGGCGCCGCTCCGCCGTCAACGACAAGAGATCAGAGACGACGGCGACCGCCGTGGCAAGTCCACCTGCACCGGCTCCGCTGAAGCTGGTCTCGCCCCCGTACTTTCCGTAGATGCTGACGAAGTTGTTGGCGCCTTCATTGCGCCCGAAGCTCGAACCTTGCGGCACGAGTGCCGGTCCAACCCACGCATGAAAGCTGTTGTCTACGATCTGCGCGCGCGAGACCTGGCGAATCGTACAGCCCAAACGATTCGCGTACTGAAAGTCCGCCGTCGTCAGCGATCGAATCGTGCGACGAGGTACCTCTGCCAACTGGAGATGCCGTCGGAACGCGACGCCGACAAGGACGACGAGCTTGGCCGCGGCATCGTGGCCATCGACGTCAGCGGTCGGATCGGCCTCTGCATATCCGAGCCGCTGCGCATCGGCGAGCACCGCCTCCATTGGTTCGTGCGAGGCGGACATACGGCTGAGGATGTAGTTGCATGTGCCGTTGAGAATGCCAGCCACTCCGGTAAGACGATCACCGGCAAGACCTTCGCGAACGCCATGAATCAGTGGCACGCCACCTGCGACGGCCGCCTCGAAACGGAGCTCGACGCCGCGGACGGCCGCCGCTCTGAGCAACTCGGGACCGTGAGCCGCGAGCAGCATTTTGTTGGCCGTCACCACCGATGATCCGCGCTCGATCGCCCGGCTCACCCATTCGCGCGCGGGATTCACGCCGCCGACGACCTCGACGACGATATCGGGCGCCGACGCCAAGATTTGTTCGTACTCATCGGTCCATGTGACAGAACCCGGCATCCACGCGGCGCGCTTTCGCGCGACATCGCGGTTGAACACATGGGTCAACTGCAACCGCGCGGCAAGCTCTGGCCGTTCGACCAGAATCCTGGCGACGGACGCGCCGACGGTTCCAAATCCAAGCAGGGCGATTTTGAGCGCTCGGTGCGACATTGCTCTACAGTTTATAAGGTTGGTTAGTGGCTGGTGGTTGGTGGTTGGTAATCTTGGAAGTTGGAAGTTGGGCGTGGTTGGTAGTTGGTCGTTGGGAGTTGGGAATTGAGTCAATTCACGATAGGCATTATTCAGGACCACGCCGGCGCCGAACTGCAGGAGAACGTACGCCGCGCGGAGAAACTGTTACGCCAAGCGGCCGGCAAGGGCGCGCAGATCATCTGTCTGAAAGAGCTGTTTAGCTCGCCCTATTTCTGCAAAGCGCAGAAAAGCGACCGCTTCGACCTGGCCGAACCAATCCCTGGCCCCAGCACGGACGCGATGCAGAAGCTCGCGCGCGAACTGGAAGTGGTCATCGTCGTGCCGGTGTTCGAACGGCAGGCCGCAGGCGTCTATCGCAATTCGGCCGCTATCATCGACGCGGACGGATCGCTCATGGGTGTGTACCGTAAGATGCACATCCCCGACGACCCGCTGTTCTACGAGAAGTACTACTTCACACCTGGCGAACACGACGAGCGCGTCGGAAGCGCCGGTGGCTTCAAAGTGTGGAAGACCCGTTACGCGACGATTGGCGTCCTCATCTGCTGGGACCAGTGGTATCCGGAGGCCGCGCGCATCACGTCACTCCTCGGCGCGCAGGTGCTCTTCTACCCGACGGCGATCGGCTGGCATCCATCTGAAAAGAAGGAATGGGGCCAGGCGCAGGTCGATGCGTGGAGAACGATGCAGCGCGCGCACGCGATCGCCAACGGCGTGTACGTGGCGTCACCAAATCGCATCGGCCATGAGGACGAGCCAGGCACCGACGGGATCACGTTCTTTGGCCATTCGTTCATCGCCGATCCGTTCGGCCGCTATATCGCGGAAGGTGGTGAGAAGGAAGAGGTCCTGATCGCGACGTGCGATACAGCCCTGATCGAAGAGGTGCGCCGCAACTGGCCGTTCCTGCGTGACCGTCGCGTGGATGCCTATGCCCCGATTCTCAGTCGTTATCTCGAACGTTGAGCATTGAGCATTGGGCTCTAGCGTGACGTATCGCATGCCAGCGGAGTGGGAACCGCATCGCGCGACCTGGATTAGCTGGCCTCATCACGAACCGGACTGGCCGGGCAAGCTCGGGCCGATCCCGTGGGTCTACGCGGAAATTGCCCGCGTGATCGCCGACCACGAAGCCCTCGAGATCCTCTGCGCATCCGAAGAGATTCGCGCCACGGCCTGCGAGATCCTCGATGCCCACGACGTGCGGCGAGACCGCGTTCGTCTCCACATCGTCCCGACCGATCGTGTGTGGCTGCGCGACTCGGCGCCGACTGGCGTCCTCGATGGCGCTGGTGATGTCGTGTGGCTCAACTGGGCCTTCAACGCGTGGGCGAAATACGACGATTGGTCGCAGGACGCGAAAGTCGGGGACGCCATCGCCGCGATCACGTCGCGCCGGCGCGTCGAACCGGCGCGCGCAGACGGCAAAGGCCGGATCGTGCTGGAAGGCGGCGGCATCGAGGTCAACGGCCACGGGCTGATCCTGGTCACCGAGGAATGGCTGCTCTCCGACACGCAGGTACGCAATGGGGGACTCGGCCGCAGCGATTACGAGCGGATCTTTGCTGACTGGCTGGGCATTCAGCAGACGATCTGGCTGGGCGAGGGCTGCGTCGGCGACGATACGCACGGCCACATCGACGATGTGGCGCGGTTCGTCGATCGCAATACGGTGGTCCTTGCCATCGAGCAGGATCCGGCCGATGAGAACCATGCGCGATCGATGGACAACATCCGTCGCCTCGAGCACATCTCGAAAGCACCCGGCATCGGCCCACTGCGCATCGTGCCGTTGCCCTTTCCGCGTCCGGTGATGATGAACGGCGAGCGGCTGCCGGCGAGTTACGCGAACTTCTACATCGCGAACGGCGTCGTAATGGTGCCGACGTTCAATGACCCCAACGATCGAGTCGCGCTCAACACCATCGCCGAGCTGATGCCCTCACATCGTGTCGTGGGCATTCATGCGGTCGACCTTGTCTGGGGGTTGGGGACCCTTCACTGCCTTACGCAGCAAGAACCTGCCTCACGAAACGCGGAGGCGCCGAGACGCGGAGAACATTAGGATAAAAAAGCTCCGCGTCTTCGCGTCTCCGCGGTACGTCGATCAGCGTGTCTTGATGGCAAGTGAAACGGCGACCGTGGCGCCAGGCATCGCGACGCCCGCAATCTCCTGATACTTCTCGTCAAGCAAGTTGCTGCCATCCACGTACAACTCGAAGCGCTGGTTCAGGCGCTTGCCGATGCGGGCGTCGAGCAGCACGTAATCGAACATTCCTGTCGTGCGCGAGCGGCGGCGGTACTCGACCCGCGGCGCGACGCTGAACCGCGCCGGCAATGGAATCGCGGCTGCGGCGATGAATGAGTGCGGCGCGTAGTCGAGCACGTACTTCGACAGCTGATTCACAGCTGCCGCATCGACATCGAGCGCCGTGTACTCGGCAAGGATCATCGGGCCGCCCGTGAAGGTTTTGCGCACGCCGAGCTCGACGCCGCGCGTGTCCACGTCGCGGATGTTGTAGGTCCTCCATCGATCGGCGGTCGTGGGACGCAGCCAATCGATCACGTCCCCGTCGGCGCGTGCGAAGATGGTCGCCTGCACGATCCAGCCTCCCGTAATCAGGAGATCCGCACCGCCCTCGCCGGCCCACGCCGTTTCAGGACCGACTTCCTCACGCGCCAGGTTCGCGGGATCCGAGTAGTAACGCTCGGTAAACGTTGGCACGCGGAAAGCGCGGCCCGCCGACGCACGCAGCCGCAGCATCGAGAAGGCCCACCAACCGATGCCTCCGGAAGGATTCCACGACGTACCGAACTCGCTGTAGCGATCGACGCGCAGCGTCCCGTCGACCTGCGTGCGTGTCCCGATCTCCTGCCGCCACTCACCAAAGCCGCTCACGCGCGCCGTGGAATGGTCGCCGAGATTCGTCGAGCGGATCCAGTCGCCACCGCTCTCGATGCCCGCCGTCAGCGTCCCGACGTCGCCGACGCGCCGCGCGCCGCTGAAGCCGGCCAAACCCGCATGGGTGCGATGACGGTTGTCTGAGAGTTGCGGCTGCAACTGGTTGAACAAGAACCGATCGCCGTGCGTGCGATATGACGCGCTCGCGACGGTGCTCCAGCCGCCGACGTCGGCAAACCGATGATCCGCAGCGACCAGCGTCTGATTGGTCCATTCACGCGACGGCGCATTCCCACCGTAGAAGTTGTTCGCGCCGAACTCCTTCCCCAGGTACGCAATCGATATGTTCGTTGCCGCGCCCAACGCCGTCCGCGACCTGATAATCGTTGTCCTGTAGTCGCGGTCGTACATGAAGCCTGACGAGCGATCGGCGGAGACGGCGAGCGACTCGCGCACGGCTCCGCGCTGGAACCCAGCCTGTCCACGGCCGCTGGCGATGCCGAAGCTTCCTCCCTGCACGACAAGTGATGGTGATTCGACGGCGCGGCGAGTGATCACATTGATCGTCCCCCCGAACGCGTCCGCCCCCAAGAGCGACGACCCCGGACCGTAGAGGACCTCGATCCGCTCGACGGCGTCGAGCGGTACGGGGACATCGCCGTTATGGTGACCGGACTGTGCATCGTTCAGCCGGACGCCGTCCACGAGTACCAGCACCTGGCCGAAGTTGGCGCCGCGAACGGCGAAATCACTTTGCGCCCCGTGCACGCCACGCATGCGCACGTCGACCGACGCGGCCAGGCGGAGCAGGTCGGCCACCGACTGCACCGGCAGCCGTTCAATCTGTTCGCGCGTCAGGATGGTCATGGTGCGCGAGACGCTGCCCAGTTCGACCGGCCGGGCGGCTCCGGTCACGACCACGGTCTGGCGAAAGTTGTCCTGGGCAAGGGCCGCCGCCGGCCAGAGAAGGGCGACAACAAGGCCAGCGAGCCTGTGATTTAACCATCCGTTTCTCAAGAAACCCGTCCTCGGTGGCGATATTACTCCGCGTTTTTGAGCGCTTCTTGATTGCACAAAGGCCAGCACAGGCGTAACATCCGCCCGTCTCAGCCCCACGGTCGGTCGGCCCCAACCCTCAGGAGGCAAAATGAAGCGTGCACTAGCGAGGTGCGTGGTGTCGTTTCTGTGGTTGGCGATTATGCCAGCCGCGGCGTACGCCCAGGCTTCCTTCAGCGGAATCGTGAAAGATACGTCGGGAGCTGTGCTCCCCGGCGTCAACGTCGAGGCATCGAGCCCGGTGCTGATCGAGAAGAGCCGCTCCGCCGTCACCGACGGAGATGGTCGCTACATCATTCAGGATCTCCGCCCCGGCACCTATCGAGTGGCGTTCACGCTGCCCGGGTTCAAGACAGTGGTCCGCGAGGGACTCGAGCTCCTCGGCACGAGCGTTGTCAACGTCAACGCAGATATGGCGATCGGCACGGTCGAGGAAACGATTACCGTCTCCGGCGCGACACCTACGGTGGACCTGCAGAGCACGACGCGGCAGGTCTCGATCACGCAGGAGATCGTCTCGTCGCTTCCGAGCTCCCGAACTCCATTCGCACTGGGCGTGCTGATTGCGGGTGTCAGGCAGGACGTCGGCGGCCGTGACGTCGGTGGTGCAGTCGTTGCGGAAGTCGCGTCGCTCGTCGCTAACGGCGGCCGAACCGGCGACCAGCGGATGATGGTCAACGGCGTGGCGCTCAGTTCCGGGATCGCCGGCGGGTGGGGCGGCGGTGCGGTGCCGAACGCGGCGGGGACGGCGGAATTCGCCATCGACGTGTCAGCCGTGGACGCACAGGCGGCCACCGGCGGCGTGCGGATCAACTTCATTCCGCGGGACGGCGGCAACAAGTTCAGCGGCATCATCGCCACGAGTTATGCGAAAGACAGCTTCGCCAGCGACAACTACACCGGCACCGACGTGCAGCAGCGCGGGCTGACTGCGCCGAGCAAGATCAAGGCGAACGGCGAGTTCAACCCCGGCGTCGGCGGACCGATCAAACGCGACAAGCTGTGGTTCTTCCTCTCCGGGAAGTATGTGTTCGCCGACAACCTCGTCGCGGGAATGTTCTTCAACGAGAACGCGAACAAGCCGAACGAGTGGCGCTATGTGCGCTCAACACGGCAAGCGATCCTGCATCAGGATCAGCAGATCTTCCAGACCCGGCTCACCTATCAGGCGAACCAGAAGAACAAGTTCGGGGTCACTTTTGACCAGGAAGCCTACTGCGGCTGTCCGAACGGCGTGACGGCGACGACTTCGCCGGACGGGGCTGTCGACAGGCGCTTCCCCACTCAACGCTTTGTGACGGCTGATTGGACCTCCCCGATCACGAATCGGCTGCTGCTCGAAGCGAGCGGCATCCATCGCGTCGAACGCTGGGGTGGCATGCACCTGCAGACCGGCAAGGGCGACAACATCGAGGCCATCATGCCGGGCATGATCTCCGTGACCGACAACCCGAACCCGGTGACCGGTGGAAGCCTGACGTACCGCTCGGCCGCGCAGTACAACAACTCGTGGAACTGGAACCTCCACTATCGCGCTGCGGCCTCGTACATCACCGGGTCCCACAATTTCAAGGTCGGCTTCAACAACGCCTACCTCCATCACGAGAACACAACCTACACCGATCCGAGCGCGCCGTACGCCTACTCGTTCGCGAACGGGATACCGACCTTTGTCAATTATCGAATCGCACCTCGAACGGTGAAGCTCGACGTCGACTACGACTTCGGCGTGTTCGCGCAGGATCGCTGGACGATTGGCCGATGGACGCTGCAGGGCGGCATCCGCTACGACGCGTTCGCGAACAGTTACCCGGAACAGGCGCTCACGCCGACGGCCCTCGCGCCGACGCTCAATATCCGGTTTGACGAGATCGACAACCTGAAGTGGAAAGACATCACGCCCAAGATGGGGGCCACTTACGATCTGTTCGGCACCGGCAAGACCGCGCTGAAGGTGACGCTGAACAAATACCTCGAAGGCATGGGAACGACCGGAGCCGGCGGCGTGCCCAACGTGTCAGACCTGCCGAATCCGATCAACCGGTTGAACACGCAGACGAATCGGCCGTGGACCGACAATGGAGCCAACGGGGGAATCGCGGGCGACTTCACACCGCAGTGCAACCTGCAGGACTACGCCGCAAACGGCGAGTGCGGAGCCCTGCTCAATCCCGCCTCCTTTGGCAGTCTCAATCCTGCCACCAGCTACGATCCCGACCTGATGCAGGGCTGGGGCAAGCGCTTCTACAACTGGGAGTTCACTGGCGGCGTGCAGCACGAACTCATGCCCCGCGTGTCGCTCAACGTCCAGTACGCCCGCCGATGGTATGGGAACTTCCGGATCTATGACGACCGGTCGGTCTCTGCCGCGGACTACGATCGGTTCACCATCACCGTCCCCACCGATAGTCGCCTGCCCAACAGCGGTGGCACGCTGACAGCGTTCGACGTGAAACCGACAGCCCCAACGACGCAGAACCTGCTCGTCACGCTCGCCGACAATTACGGCAAGCAGACCGAGCGCTTCGACGCCGTGAACGTTTCGATGCAGGCGAGGCTGCAGAACGGTCTCGTGGTGCAGGGCGGTTTCGGGCCTGGTCGACAGGTGACTGACGACTGCGACATCGTGGATGACCTGCCAGAGTTGCTGCAGGCCACGGCGTTAATCCCCAACCGAAGCGGAGGCACGACGGCGAGACCGCTCGAGCGCTGCCACGAGAACAACGGCTGGCGAACGGGTGTCTCGGGTCTTGCCTCCTACACGATTCCGAAGATCGATGTGCTGGTGAGCGGCACCTATCAGAACCAGCCGGGAACGCAGCTGAACGCGAACGCCGTCAACTTCCCTGCCACCTCGACGACGTTGGGTCGCGCGTTTACTGGCGCGCCAGCTGGCCGAGGCTTCAACCTGATTCCGGCCGGTGAAGTGTTCATCGAGCGGCTGAACCAGATCGACTTCCGCGTCGCCAAGTTGCTCCGGTTCAACGGGACACGCACAAGCATCAATTTCGACTTCTACAACGTGATGAACTCCAACTCGGTGCTGACGGAGAACGCGACCTTCGGCACCGCGTGGAGGACGCCGCAGTCCATTCTGTTGCCTCGTCTGTTCAAGTTCAGCGCGCAGTTCGATTTCTGAACGATCGGGCCGGTCTGAAAGGCCGGCCCTCCCCCCGCTTTTTGGACGGGCTTTTGAGCCCCGCCGGATTGCCTAAATACCTGTCTCGACGTAACATCCCGCCGTCAGAGCCCGGTTCGGCATACCCTCAGGAGGCAGAATGAAGCGTGCTTTAGCCCGAAGCCTGCTGGCGTTGCTATGTCTGGCATTGTTGCCAGCCGCGGCATACGCCCAGGCGTCGTTTAGCGGGATCGTGAAAGACACGTCGGGAGCCGTGCTCCCCGGCGTCAATGTCGAGGCATCGAGCCCAGTACTGATCGAGAAGAGCCGCTCCGCCGTCACCGACGGAGACGGGCGCTACATCATTCAGGATCTCCGCCCTGGCACCTATCGGGTGGCATTTACGCTGCCCGGGTTCAAGACCGTCGTGCGAGAGGGACTCGAGCTCCTCGGCACCACCGTCGTGACCGTCAACGCCGACATGGCGATCGGCACGGTCGAAGAAACCATCACGGTCTCCGGCGCAACTCCCACCGTAGACCTGCAGAGCACGACCCGGCAGATTTCGATCACTCAGGAACTCGTCTCGAACCTTCCGAGCTCCCGAAACCCGTTTGCGCTCGGCGTGCTGATTGCGGGTGTCACGCAGAGCTTCGGCAGCCGCGACGTTGGCGGCGCCGTCGTTGCGGAAGTCGCGGCGCTGGCGGCCAACGGCGGCCGCACCGGCGACCAGCGCATGATGGTCAATGGCGTGGCGCTCAGTTCCGGCATCGCGGGAGGCTGGGGCGGCGGCGCAGTGCCGAACGCGTCCGGAACGGCGGAGTTCGCGATCGACGTCTCGGGCGTTGATGCGCAGGCGGCGACCGGCGGCGTGCGCGTGAACTTCATCCCGCGCGACGGCGGCAACCGCTTCAGTGGCACCATTGCGGGCAGCTATTCCAAAGGCAGCTTCGCATCGGACAACTACACCGGCACTGATGTGCAGCAGCGCGGACTGGCCGCGCCGAGCACGATCAAGGGCAACGGCGAGTTCAACCCCGGTGTCGGCGGACCGATCAAGAAGGACAAGCTGTGGTTCTTCCTCTCAGGCAAGTACGTCTACGCCGACAACTTCGTAGCGGGCATGTTCTTCAACGAGAACGCCAATAAGCCGAACGAGTTCCGCTACGTGCGATCGACCCGGCAGGCCATCCTCCATCAGGATCAGCAAATCTTCCAGACCCGATTCACGTATCAGGCCAACCAGAAGAACAAGTTCGGTGTGACGTTCGACCAGGAGGCCTACTGCGGGTGTCCGTTCGGTACCACCGCGACGATCTCGCCGGACGGCTCACAGGATCGCCGCTTCCCGAATCAGCGCTTCGTCACGGCTGACTGGACCTCACCGGTCACCAACCGCCTGCTGCTCGAGGCCAGCGGCATCCATCGCGTCGAGCGCTGGGGCAACATGCACCTACAGACCGGCAAGGGCGACAACGTGGACGCCATCGTCGCCGGCATCACGTCAGTGACCGACACCGGTAACCCGGTGACCGGCGGCAACCTCACTTACCGCTCGGCCGCGCAGTTCAACAACTCATGGAACTGGAATATCCACTACCGGGTGGCGGCGTCGTACATCACCGGTTCGCACAACTTCAAGGTCGGGTTCAACAACGCGTTCCTGCACCACGAAAATACGACCTACACCAGTCCGACCACGGATTACAGCTACAACTTCATCGGCGGTGCGCCGACGTCACTGACCTATCGCATCGCGCCACGCACGATCAAAGTGGACGTCAACTACGACATGGGCGTCTTCGCCCAGGATCGGTGGACGGTGGGCCGCTGGACGCTGCAGGGCGGCGTCCGCTTCGACGCCTTCAAAAACAGCTACCCCGAGCAGTCGATCGCGCCGACGTTCCTCGCGCCGAATCTGAACGTGAGGTTCGACAAGATCGACAACCTGTCGTGGAAGGACATCACGCCGAAGATGGGTGCGACCTACGACCTGTTCGGCACCGGCAAAACCGCACTGAAGTTCACGCTGAACAAGTACCTCGAAGGGATGGGGACGACGGGCATCGGCCCGGCCAACGTCTCCGAGAATCCGAACCCGATCCTCAGGCTCGTCGGCACGACTGCGCTATCGAGCCGTCCGTGGAATGACGGCCCCACTGGTGGCGGCATCCCGGGAGACTTCATTCCACAGTGTGATCTGTTGAACTACCAGCCGAACGGCGAGTGCGGCTTGCTGACCAGCGCGGCCACGTTCGGCACGATCGGCGGCGGGACGAATTACGATCCGGATCTGCTCCGCGGCTGGGGCAAGCGCATCAACAACTGGGAACTGACGGCGGGCGTGCAGCACGAGCTGATCCCACGCGTCTCGCTGACGGTGCAATACGCGCGCCGGTGGTATGGCAATTTCCGCGTCACCGATGACACCAACGTCACGGCTGCCGACTACAGCCAGTTCTCCGTCAACGTCCCGACCGACTCGCGGCTGCCGAACAGCGGCGGGACCGTCACCGCATTCGACCTGACACCGACCGGCAATGCGCGGGCACCGCAGTACCTGGTCACGCTGGCCGAGAACTACGGCAAGATGACCGAAGTCTTTGATGGTGTGAACATCTCGATGCAGGCACGACTCCAGAACGGCTTGCTGGTGCAGGGCGGACTGGGGCCGGGCCGTGTGGTCACCGACGACTGCGACATCGTCGACGACCTGCCAGAAATGCTGCACGTGGACGCCGCGGGCAACCCGAGCCGGATCACGACAAACACCGCCCGGCCGCTCGAGCGCTGCCGTCAGAACAACGGCTGGCGCACGGGCGTATCGGCGCTCGCGTCCTACACCATCCCGAAGGTGGATGTGCTCATCAGCGGCACGTTCCAGAATCAGCCGGGCGCGCAGATCAACGCGAATGCCACGACCTGCTCTGGGCCGCTGACCGGTTCGTGCACCGCATCGACGACCACGCTGGGCCGCCCGTTCAGCGGTGGCGCGACCCGCGCGATCAACATCATTCCCGCTGGGGATGTGTTCATCGAGCGGCTGAACCAGCTAGACTTGCGGTTCGCGAAGCTGCTCCGGTTCAACGGCACCAAGACCAGCATCAACTTCGACTTCTATAACGTGCTGAATTCCAACTCGGTGCTGACCGAGAATCAGGTGTTCAGCACGCAGTGGAGGACACCGCAGTCGATTCTGCTGCCGCGACTGTTCAAGCTCAGTGCGCAGTTCGATTTCTGAGACACGAAGAAGCCGTTCACGAAGGAACACGAAGAAAGGAAAAAGGCCCGCTCGGCAAACCGGGCGGGCCTTTTTTTGTTCGTAGAGGCGCGTCAGACCGCCCTCAATCACGGGCCTTTAGACCCGCCTTCCATCACGCGCCCAGTGCTGTGACCTCGACGCGCCGCGGTTGCGGATACGTTTCCCACACGCAATCGAGGAACTGGCCGACCAGGTTTGAGGCCTCGCCTTTGCGGCTCGCGACGCACACTTCAATCGTCGCACCGGGATCGCCCACCGGAAGAACCGCAACGCCACTCGCCGGCTGCGGGCTGGTCAGCGGCACCCCGAGACAGAGATAGACGCCCTTGCCCGAGGCCACGATCATCAGGCCGGCGTGATTGTATGGACCGGCGCCCGGCGTCGGCACCATCGGTGCCGCGATGCCGTGGCGGGCATACAGTTCGAGTACACGGTCGTAGAGCGCCGGCGACATGTGCCGATCCCAGAGCAGCAGCGGCACGTTCGCCAGATCGCGGATGCGGACTTCCTGCCGCCCCGCCAGCGGGCTGCTGTCGGCAATCACCGCCTGAATGCGCTCGTGGAAGATTGGCGCGGCATCGACCTGCGCGTCATCGAACGGCGGACGCGCAAAGACGACGTCGAGGGCCGACGTCTTCAACTGCTCGTGGACGTCCTCCACGCAGTAGACGTCGCGGACTTCG
>Ga0126304_10000573_pt1 | contig 15431 bp, 15 predicted proteins | sample Plot25_FD_92538 | JGI IMG/M metagenome (GOLD analysis project Ga0126304, IMG submission 92538) | Serpentine soil microbial communities from UC McLaughlin Reserve, CA, USA - Plot25 | ecosystem: Environmental > Terrestrial > Soil > Grasslands | place: USA: UC McLaughlin Reserve, Lake County... | reverse complement strand
TTTATTTATATTAAATGAAAGATAAAAAAATTTTTGAAAATCTTGAGGTAATTATATTTTCATATATTATTTTAGCTTTTCTCGGTTCCTTAGATCATGCTTATGCTTTTTTCCATGATCAAGATGCAGGAAATACAGGTTTTGAGAAATCAAAACAAATTATACAAACATTATTTGATAGAATAAATAATGCTTCTACCAATTATCAAAATGATATTGCTACATTAGACCTATCACTTAGCAACAACAATAATGTAACAATAGTAAAGAAAAATCAAGAATATATTGACAATCTAAAAGAGATCATATCCTCTGCTAATAAAACCCTAGTACAACAAGAGTATACATCCCTACTGAATAACTATATTGTTTCAATTGAAAGTGAAATAGAAAGCTACGACCATTATAATAAATACCTTATAACTGGAAATATTACTGAAAATAAAATATCCATGAATCTACTTTCAAAGGCATTTAATTATGAAACCAAAGCAATTAACGAATACAAACAACTGGAATTACAATAGATTACTTCTATATCTTTTAAAAAATATACACCATATAGAGAATTATCAATTTTCTCATTACCGCTTTAACTTATTGGTTTTTATATCTATAAGTCATTCAGAACAATATGAATTGTCCTTGTTGTGGAGGAAAAATGAAAGCAAATCCTGGAGATAAATTAACAGTTTTTAAATGTAATAGTTGTGGTCTAAGTAATACAGAACTCAAAAATAATATAAAATGAAAAATAAATTAAGTAGCAATAATTATTATTATTATTATTATTATAATTAGATTATTTAGTAGATCCTAATAAAATTTGACCAAAGAAATTAATCATTTAAAGGTGTAAAGAAAGATCTTTTATTATTTATGTTTTCGCTCAGCCTAATTAAGTGGTAATAAAATTTATAATCCATTTTTTCTTCTTTCTTAAATGAATCAAAAGGCGTAAGTATCAAAGTTAATAATTTATTTGAATATTATTTAGATCATTAACAATATTTGTATTTTATAATAAATACTAATTTTAACTCTAAATTCATGATAATTTTTATATCAATCAAGATCTTGTGTATGTAAAGCAAAGTAATATCTAATAAGTATAGATTTAATGGTATAATGAACGATTACATTTATTTTTTTATAATAAATCGCAAAGGTAAATAAAATAAAATAATAGATACTATTACTATCAAATAAATATTAAATGTAAAAAAAATATTTTCTTTTATAATAGGTTTCTTATTTGTTATAGTGGTTTGGTAGTTTTCTAGGAGATTTGCCACGCTTTCATTTGAACTTCTTGGAGGTTTATCAAAATCAAAAGCCCCTACAATATTATTAGATAAAGAATTTCTACTATCAACCATTTTTAGATTAAAATTATACTCTATGAATTTTACAATCGACAGTGTGTCATAGAATGTAGAATCTACTATACCCTTATGTGAATACGGAGAAATGAATAGTGTGGGCACTCTAAAACCATGTTCGGATCCAGGAATTAGCGGCGGGGGCACATGGTCATACCAACCACCAGAACCACTATAAGTTAAGATAAAAAGACTATTCTTCCAATATTTACTTTGCATCAAAGAAATAATTAAAGAGACAACTGATTCCTGACCTTTTAAAATATCTTTTGGACTACTTTCTTGACTCTCAGGTAAAATAATGTACGATACAGAGGGTAAATTATGCTTGAGATCATGGAAATAATTACTCAGGTCTTGTATTCTTCCATTTAGTGTAGTATTTTCCACAAATCGAGGAATTCCAAGAATTGGATTTAAAGTAAGATAACGCTTTGACGATTCATTCTCATTGGTATAATTTAGACCAGAATCATAGTTTTCTACATAAATTTTCCACGTAAATCTTTTTTTTTCTAATAAATCTAATACTGTAGAATTAATAGATAGACCTTCTGTAGGGACATATTTTTTAAACTTCCCTTCTTCTGCAGTAAATAAATGCAGATTATTTGTCAAGTCCGTTTGTCTGGTGGCACTAAAAAAGTTATCTGCTAAAACAAAGTTTGATGCCAGAAACCAATATGGACCAATTTCACTATTGTTATAATATCCCATTACAATAGTATGATTGTCTTTCTTTGCAATATCATTTGGTTTTAAGGTGTTATCATTTTGAGCAAGAATAAACCCATCCATAAAACCGTAATTGTAAGATTTCTCATAAACTAGTGGTCCATATTTTAAATTAGGTGTCTTGGTATTTTTTAAATGAAAAGGTTCTATCAAACCTTCAGTATTATTAGGTATTACTTTTAAATCAAAATAATTCGTCCCATTGAAATTCAAAGGAGAATTTTTATTCTCGTATTTAATATTACTAGTACTTAATCCAATGTCTACAATTGATCCGGGTGGAATATCTTTCGTTGTAAAAAATGAAGAAATTTCATTTTCATTCAATGATCGGTTCCAAATTAAAAGGTTGTCTATACTACCAACATAAAAATTATTTTGTTTTAGAAAATTTGCACCTAATCTAATAAATGGCAAGTTATTGTCATCTGGTATTTCCCCTTGAATATTTTTCTCTGCTTGTAAATTTTTATCTACAAACAATTTTAACACTGACTGGTTATAGGTTAATAAAACATGGTGCCAATTATTATCTGTATAGTTATTTTCTGATACTACAAAAAAATCTTTTCCATTCTTTGTTTCGAAACCAGCTGTTAGATGTTCTTTTTCATTAAGCCATATACCAAAGTTTAAATTATTTCCAGCCGTTTCTTTTCCAATTCCACCTTTATTTATAAGAAAACTTTCTTTTCCTGCATTAGAAGTATTACTATTAAAACTCAATGATATTGTAAAATTTTGAAAGGACGGTGAGAATTCAAATGGATTTATTGGAATACTTAGATTTTTCGGAAAACCATTACTTTCTTCATAACTTCCAAAATAATTATCAAAACTTCTTCGTCCTTGAGAAATAACGATCACATGATCAATAGGTGTTTTATTCTTTTGAGATAAACCGAAATTATCATAGGAATAGGCTATTGTAACAACAAAAACAATACTACTAATGGAGAAAGAGAAAAAAACCAAAAGTATGAAATAAAGTGATTTGAATAGCATTTTACATCAAAGTTATCATTATAAACTAATAATTGTCTTTTATTAAATCCATATAAAAATTCATGTTATTAGTTAAACTCATATACTATTATCGCGGGACTTGAAAATAATTTATTATTTTCTACACTACTGTAATTATGGTAATTAACATAAACTGGAACTCCATCATACTTTTTAACATAATCTTCAAGTTCTATTGCTTTATTTTGTAAAAATTTTCCATTATCAATTTGAATTTTTTCATAAACAATATAGTTTATTTTCTTAGCTAATATCGAAATATCTATATTTTCTAATTTTTGATATGAAGGATTGTTATTTGATTGAATTGCTATTGAATCTCTGTGAGAATAAAATTTTATTATATTTGACATGTGAGTATACAGAGTAAGAATTGTCGAATTCTCTGGTGTATTGTCTTTAATCCACATCGCCGCATCTTTCATATGAAAGAGGGATTCTGAACCGAGAACAGGATTATAAGAAATAGACAAGAAATATTCATTAATGTTTTGGTTATTTGAAAGTAATGTCAGTGGAATTATACTAATTAAGAAAATCTCCTTCCTCGGAATCCTCTTAATCCAATCTCCTGAAAGAAAAGAAATACCAAAGATAACAAGAAAGGGAGTAATCGAAAAAAGAAAATGATATCCTTTAACGGACAACATTTGATAGAAAAGTAGGGGAATAGCGATCCAGAGAAAAGAAAGTATCACGTTCGAAAATTTCCAATTTCTTCTGCTAGATATAATATATAGGTAGGCCATGACAAGCAACGAAGCTAAAATATAGCCTAAAATATCCGTAAAGATAATAAGAAAATAATAATTGCTATCATGATTTGCTGGTCTAGAACTTTGCCAATCAATATATTCTAATAATGATTCACGCGCTTCTTCTAAGGTAATAAAAGAAATCCAATATGGAGAAGTTATAAAAATAAAAGATAAAGTAACAATGAGAATATTTTTAAATCTTATTTTCTTATTTATAAGAATTATAGTTATAAGAGAAATAGCAAAAGATATTATTCCAACCTCCTTTGAAAGAAAGCTAAGACCAGAAGTGATTCCTATTCCATAAAGAAGTAAGATTGTATTTTGCCGAGAATATAGTAGAAGTAGTAATAGATCAAGAACAAAGAAAAATGCCATTGAAACATCAACAAGAGCCTGTTTGGAGATTACAACATGGTATGGAAGTAAACTAAGAATAAGAGAAGAGATAATCGCAGTTTGTTGGTTGTATAGAAATTTAGCAATAAAATAAGATATAACAACAATACCACAACTCAACAACACAGGAACGATCCGAGCATTAAATTCGTTTATCCCAAAAAAATAAAATGAGAGAGAAATCATAAATTGCAATAATAAGGGATGAGCTCTAAAAATAGAGAATTGTTCTTGATATTCACTATAATTGGCAAGTGATGCTGCCTGTCCAGCATATATTGCTTCATCATTATTGAAAGCTAACCTATCCAAGTCATAAGTTCTTATCGTAAATGCAACAACAAAAATTAAGGAAATTATACATATTTCTTGTTTTGAAATAGTATAATAATTATTATTAGTTAAAAAATATTTAAAATTCAATAGTTATATTCATTAGAGCAATAAAAATCCTTTATATTTTTATCATTATAAGAATATACTAAGAGAAAAAAATTAAGGAACAGGTAACGGTCTGGGAAACGGGGGCTGTTCACCTGTTAATGTAACGCTGAACCATTTTGTTAAAGGTCCAGGGTTGATACAAGTTAATTTTGATGTTAGCTCGTTTGGTCCTACTTCTATCTCACGATATTCTTTTGTATAATTAAAGGTCCATGTCGAGTAATCACTGGAACCTCCTGGTCCTGTAGGAGTAACTATTTGAGATGGCTTTTCATTATTCCAATCCACTTCTACTACGCAATCTCTAGAGGCAGTATCACTTGATGTTCCATTGATACTAAGCTCGCCAGCAGGAACTTTGTCAGCATTTTTATGAGATGTAATTTTTACAAACATTTTAGGAGTAAATTTAGAATCAGAAGAAGATTTTGCTTCCTCAGTTTTTTGAGCATTCATTGCAGGTCCTTTCAATGGTGAATCTTCCTGTTGAGGATATGCTTTTTCTATCGTAAATCCTACTATAGAAATTGTTGCTAATATTAAAATTGTAAATAGGTATTTTTCATGATTTCTCAATAAAAAATGAACAGAATATGATTTCATTAAACTTGAAAATAAGAATGTTTATTTAATAAGTAGTGTAAAAATGGATAGAGCACCTACTAAAGATATATTCGCTTATTGAAATCTTAATTTGAATTGAGATAGTTTATCATCTAATAAAGTAAAACACTAAGTACTCCTAAAGACACACCGAGAAGAATTACAATAAATCCCTTCGTAGTCCAAGACGGATTGTTATACATAAAGGAACGTTTAGGTCCGACAAATGATTTGCTTTGATAGTAAAATATAACTCCAAGAATGAGGATAATTACTCCTAGAACGATCAATGGTAATATCATAATCTCTTTCGAGATAAAAAAGTTAGAATTAGAGTAATAATTCTTTTGCCTTTATAATTATAATTCAATTGATACATATGAATTATGAGTTTTCGAATAGTATATATGAAATGAGTTAAAATTTTCTCTTCGTTCACAAGAGATTTAAAGATAAATAATGACACTCTATTATATTATTGGAAAATTGTTAAATATGCATTAGTAAATATTCATAAAAAATCGACTTGAATTTTTATAAAATCTTCATAATTCAATAAGCTAAGACTATTATAATTAGGTTTTTTGAAATGAGTTGCTATCCTTCTAATAGTTCCAACTAACCCTATCGAATAAAGATCCTTATAACTAATTTGTAAGAAAAGATATAGCAACAGAAGAAAGGAAAATTGGATTGTTTAATTTATATAGAAAGTATATGAGAAAAACAGGCGATTTGTACTATATTAACAATCCACGTGTTTACACTATTTCAGCGATCATAGGCTAGGTTTTAATTTGATTTAATTTGAATTTCTGTCTGTAAACAGTCTTTGATGTTCTTCTAGCATACACCTGTTATATACAAAATCGATTCCATTTGTTTTTGCCATTTCTTCTGCACGTTGATTAAAAATACCTTTTTGTAACCATATTACCTTTATTCCTTTTTTCTTTAATAAATCCTCTACTACCGGGACAATATCTTCTGATTTTCGAAATATGTCTACGATATCAACGTCTTCTTTAATTTCGGAAACCTGGTTGTAGGATTTTCTTTCTAAAATTTCTTCAGTTGTCGGATTTACTGGTATAATATTATAACCATTCTTTACTAGATATTTAGGTACAAAATGAGAGGGTTTTTCTTCATTTTTAGACATACCTACTACTGCAATATTTTTTAAATTATAGAATTTTTTTATTTCTTCGTCTGTGTGATGATCTGTATCCATTATTTCAAAATATATCTTAAAGTATTTATTGATTATTAAAGTGACGGTATAATGTTATCACTAATTATAAATAAAATTTGGAAACATATAAAGGAAACTCAATCTTCAAATTGTTTTTATTCATTTTAATTCATCTTCAGATAATGGAAGAGAAAATCCACCCTCTTCCAGAGGAATATCAGCCATTGAAATTGCATCTAACAGGTTAGAATCTAAATCTATAGATTTAATCTTGTTTCTTAACAGATTGATTAAATCATATGTAGTAAGTATTCCTATTATATCATTATTTTCAAGAATTGCCAAATGTTTTATTTTTTTTTCTACCATTAGTTTTGTTGCATCATTTACGGTGGAATTTTTACTAATAGTTATTAAAGGAGACGACATTACTTTAGCTGCAGTTAATGTATTTGCAAGAAGGTTTTTCGCACATATTTCTTTTATCAGGTCTTTCTCTGTCACTATTCCTATAATTTTATCATTATTATCTATTATGACTACTGAACTAATCCTACGTTTTACCATGGTTTTTGATATTTCTAAGGCGGAGATTTCATAATTTACCTTTACAACATTCTTACTCATGATTTCATGAATATAGGTTGAGTTAGAGTCATCCGAACTATGCATCAATATAAATTTCAAATGGTTATTAATTAAATTTTATTTAATTTAAATAAATAGTAAGGAATGAAAAAGATAAGATTGAATACATGATTCAATCATGAACTTTATTATAATGTAATTCTATATTATAATGTGGGAAGATGGGACAATGATTCTGGCCGAAAGTCACCTTTAGGACTAACTAGGAAAAAAATAAAATATATTATGTACGGTGGTTTTGTAATTGTTGCTATTGTTGTTTTATCAGTTTTTATCCCTCGGGCAGGATTGACCGTGGAGATTTTTGAAAGAAGCGATGCAATGCATTCAGTCAAAACAATAAGTATCAAGGTAAACAATAATAGTCTCCAAGAAATCAAAGATGTTATGGTGCAATTTGGTGAAAACGGTAAACTCCATTCGTTTGGAAATATCGGACCATTCAGTGCAATAGCTATAACTCCTGACCCTGACGAATTGAACTTTGATAGAGTTATTGTATCTGCAAATGCTGGAAATATTAAGACTATAAAATTCAGATAATTTGATACTGTAGATCAAGTTGAAATTAATGAACGCAGTAAGAGAATTATATTACTTTTTCGCTCCCATAGTCTTCTTACAGAGTAAGGGAGCCAATTTTCACCATATGGTATATATTCATGAACAGTAAATCCTTTTGATAATAAATTGACTTTTAGTTTTTCACGAATTCCCTTTAAAAATTGAAATTGTAAATGTTCTTTTTTAAAGTTATATAAATAAAATAGATCTAAAGATTTTTGAATTATATTAGCGTCATGGGTTGCAATTGCAAAAATTTGGTTTTCTCTAAGATTATCCTTTTGCGAAAGTAAAAGTTTCGCCATTTCAACATAATTGGTATCTATTTCAACTTTCGTTTTGAATGCATATTCCTTTTTTTCATGATAAGCACCCTTTACTAATCTTATAGTGGGCTGATATGCCAATAATTTTATCAAATCAGAATAACTTCTTTTTAAATATGATTGGAGTACAATACCTAGTTCATGATTTTCTTCTCTTAACTTTTGATAAATTGTCAAAGTGGATTCAACGTTCTTGAAAGATTCCATATCTATCCAGATAAAAATATTATTCTTTTTTGCAATTGAAGTTATTTCTATTAAGTGGTCTAGACAGAAATTCATATCCACAGATAGCCCGATTTGTGTGGGTTTTATTGAGATTGATCCTTCAATACCACTTTCTCTCATTTTTTTTATTAGCTTTTTATATTCTGTTACAGTTTTTTTTATACTATCTTGATTTTTTAAATCTTCACCAAGATAATTGATAATACAACCTAAACCTCTTTCATTTGCAGTCAAAGCATAACTTAACGCATCATCTATTGTATATCCAGCAATCCATTTTTTAGATAACCGAAAAAGAAGTTTTTCTAATAGAAAAGGTTCCTTATGATAAGAATGAGGAAATTTATGGGAGAAATGGTCGTCATTAACAAAATAATTCATAATATAACTTCAAGTTCTTTATATTAAAGTTATTTTGGTGTACAAATGTTATAGTATCTTAAGGTTTGGAATGAATTGACTAAATTATAATAATATTGTGATTTCCAACTATGCTAGATAAACGGGGACATTCTTTTATATTCATTTGTTCTATATTTAATAGAATAATAATGGGTACTCAGATGACCAGTGCAAGAAGAGGAATTCCTACAGAGGAAATGCTCCAGGTTGCAAAAGATGAAGATATCGATATAAATTATATAATTCAAAAAGTAGCAAATGGTTCTGTAATTATTCCCAGAAATAATATAAGAAAACAAAAAATTAAAGTTGTTGGGATTGGGAAGGGCCTAAAAACCAAAGTTAATGTTAATATTGGAACCTCAACTCTATATCAGAACTTGGACGAAGAAGTCTCAAAGGCCAAAGTTGCGGTGAAATATGGGGGGGATACGATAATGGACCTTTCTGATGGTGGAAATTTAGATTTGATCCGAGAAACACTTTTAGATGCTGCACCAATTACTTTTGGTACTGTTCCTATTTATCAAGCCTATGCTTACGGTGTCGAAAAATACAAAAATCCTTTGAATATAACTGAAGACGATTTTTTAAATTCATTTGAAAAACACGCCAAAGATGGAGTGGATTATACTACCATTCATTCAGGTATAACAAAAGAAATAGCAAAAAGAGTTCTAGAAGTAAAAAGACATGCAGGTATAGTGTCTAAAGGTGGGACAATTACTGCTGCATGGATGTTAAAATACGATAAAGAAAATCCATATTTTGAACACTTTGACTATATGTGTGAAATAGCTCGAAAATATGATGTAACTTTTAGCTTAGGAGATGCATTAAGACCTGGGTCTATATTGGATTCACACGATGAGCTCCAAATACAAGAAATGATAAATGTAGCTAGATTATGCAAGAGGGCACATGAAAAGGATATACAGGTTATGGTTGAAGGGCCTGGTCATGTTCCCTTAAATGAAGTTGCAGCAAATGTTAGATTGGCAAAATCATTAATTGGAGAAATTCCCTATTATGTACTTGGACCACTAGTTACCGATATTGCAGCAGGATATGATCATATTGCAAGTGCCATAGGTGCTGCAGTATCTGCTTCAGAAGGAGTCGATCTTTTATGTTATCTAACCCCAGCCGAACACTTATCATTGCCCAATGTTGAAGATGTAAAAGAAGGATTGATTGCCTATAGAATTGCTGCTCATGCAGGTGATTTAGTAAAGATTAGAGACAAAGCGATAAAATGGGATAGGGCAATTACCAAAGCAAGAAGAACCTTAAATTGGCAAAAGCAAATAGAACTCGCTATAAATCCAGAAGAAGCTGAGAGAATACATAATAGACAAGGGCAACATGAAGGCAATAATGTTCCATGTACAATGTGCGGTGGAGCTTGTGTATATATAATGTTACCACAACAAAGAAAATATGAAGATAAAGATGAAGTTGTTAATGAAATAAAACAATAAAAGAATAATAATTTAGAATTCATTCATGAGTAATAATCTTCTCTTATTTTAATTCGCTATCTATTATTTTATATAATATCATAACAAAAGTTAAGTATATCCACTCTAGCTTATTCACTATGTTTGGAAAGGCCAAATGCAAATTGTGTGATAAAGAGGTGAGATTTGCTATACGACACTTAAAAAATGAACATCTTCAAGAATTTCAGAAGTTAACCAATCTAAACATGTCAAAAATAATGAAAAAATATTTTATAGAATAAAATAGTGGTCATACTCTCTTGTAGTGTAGTCTCTAATAAATAATTACAATATTTTTAGTGTGATAAAAAATTAGGATTTGTTAGTAACCACCTTTCCTCTATCTATTCTGTAAGCCTTTTATCAATCATCAAGATTATCTTGAAACTTAATTCCAACTTGGGAAATTTCATCTAAATATTATACATGTATTTCGATGTGGCAAAATTTTCTATTATGATTATCTAAAACATTTATCTTTATTACAGGATAGTATATATTTTGTGAAATGAAAAACCATCATTTTTCTAACCTATCTCGAATGAACTTTGACTTATCAAAAGATCAAAAATTTTTTTTACAAAAAATTGATGATATTTGCAAATTATTAAGAGAAGAGGAGGAAAAAAGTTACCTCAAAGAGTCACTCAATAAAAAAGTTATTCCTTTGTTCAATAAAATAGGAATGTTAGGTTGTCCTATCTCAAAAGAATATGGTGGATTAGGATACGATATGTTAAGTTATTTACTTGCATTAGAACGAATTGGAGAGGAGGGAAGTTCCATGAGAACTTTTTTTTCTTGTCATACCTCCATTGGACAAATGGTATTACAAAATTGGGGAACGGAGGAACAAAAAAAGAAATTCCTTCCTAATACTACTAAAGGAATAGATATCATGGCTTTTGCTTTAACAGAACCCAATGCCGGAAGTGATCCCTCATTACTAGAAACCACATTTGAGGAAAGAGGAGATCACTTTATAATCTCTGGAAAAAAACACTGGATAGGTAATGGAACGTTTGCAAAAACAATAACTACCTATGCGAAGGAAAAAGGAAGTGATAAAAAAATTTCTGCATTCATTATAGACTTAAATTCACCATCAATTAAGAAAAAAGAGATTAAAAATAAAGTTGGGCTCTTAACTGTAAAGAATGCAATAATAGAATTCAATAATTATAAAATTTCAAAAGAAAATTTACTTGGATTACATGGTAATGGATTAAGTATTGCATTTAGTGCTTTGATAGACGGTAGGTTAAGTGTTGCTGCAGGTGCTATTGGCGTGATGAAAGATTGTTTAAAAGAGACTATAAGATTTTCTACAAATAGAAGTCAACATGGAACGGTATTAGCAAAGAAACAATTGGTGCAACAACACATTGCTCAAATAATTGTGGCCTTAGAAAGTACAAAATGGCTTGTTTATAAAGCTGCAACAATCAGACAACAACTTCAGACTTACTTGGCTACTTTAAAATGTGAAGATGATCGATGGCTCTTTAAAATTAATAGAAAAAACAAAAAATACTCTGATTTACGGAATGAATGCGATAGATTATCAGCAATTGCAAAATATTATGCTACAAATGCTTCTATAGATGTTACTAATAGATCGGTTCAAATATTTGGAGCAGAAGGCTACAAAAAGACATCAAGAGTTGCTAGGCATTTCCTTGATTCGAGAGCAACCACTATATATGAAGGAGCAAATGAAGTTTTAGAATTAAAAATAGCTACTGAAATTCTTGGAAATGAGTATAGAGCATATTAAATGGCATTTAATTGTTCTTCAACTCTATGAATTTGACACAATTGTAAACTTTGATTATAATTATATAATATCTTATCTATTATGAACCGAATACTCGCGTAGGTGACTTCAATTTCAGAAAGAATTAAAGTGATTTTGTTACTAACTTAAAGTTAAGATTCAACCATTATAGAACCTAAAATTTCTTTAAGTAATCGAGCAGCAAGATTAGCAGTAATATTATTAATATCAAAAGAAGGAGACAATTCTACGATATCACAGCCAATTATTTTATTTTTTGTCAATATTTTTTTGATAAAATATAGCAATTCTAATGGATTAATCCCACATGGAGTTGGAACTGAAACTCCGGGTGCAAAAGCGGGATCTAGACAGTCTAAATCTATCGAAATATAAATATTATTATTGGATTTATTTGTACATATTTGAATTATCTGTTTGAGAATTTGTTTTGAGCCATACTCTTGAATATCGATTGGATCAATTATATTTGCACCATATTTTCTTATATTAAATACCTCTTCTGGTTCACATGCGCGAATACCTACAAACACACTTTTCTTGATATTTATACAATCAATAGAATCGCTGACAACTGATCCGTAATAATCTTTGGTTGATGTGACAAAGTCGGGGTGAGCATCAAAATAGATCAAATTTATTTCTTTCTTCGTACTGTTTTTTATGGCATGTAATGTTGTAGTTGTTATTGAATGATCTCCTCCAATAATAATCGGAATTTTATTTTGTATAATAAGTGTATAAATTTTAGAATATAAATTACTACGCTGTACATTTCCTATATCTAAAACTTTTTTTGTAGATAGGCTCCCTTTTATTGGACAGATTGGTATCATTTTACCTGATCTCTTAAAATATTCTGATGCGAATAGTGCTTTTCTTAATTGATTTGGTCCATTTCTTGTTCCTTTTCTGGATGCTTTAGATTTAGATTCATCTGGTACTCCCAATAATACAATATTTGATTCATTAATATTAGTAACATTAGAATAGCGCATATTTACTCAATTATTATGGCTCTTTATTTCAACTTTTTGAAAACCAACTATGTGAATAGTTTAGAGGGGATAATCGTTGACCTAACGTAAACCTCATAGCCCAAGTGATTATAATTATATCTAAATAAATTTATCAGTTAATATTAAAGATCTCATCTTGGTAATAACTTTCTTAATACAACTTAAATGTTAATAAGAATTTATAATTTATTTAAATAAAACTATACCTATAATCTTTAATCACTTCAATATATTAATTCAATGAGTATAATGAACGAGATAATTGGCACAATTACTTGAGAAGTACTTTCCCTTATTAATGCTATTTGTGCTTCGGTATATAATATGTTTCAACAATAAGTTCGGTTTGATAAGTTCATAAAATTTGCAAATAGAATTATGATGTTTTTCCAATAGTTATATTGTTAGAAGATAGTCTCAAAATATGCTATCAAAATAACTATTACATTACTATAGTTTATTTTATCTTTACAATATTGATTTTGTTTCCACATTTCTTTCTTCAATTAATCCTAATATTCAGAAAAATAGTATTACTTTTGATTTTCAATAGATAGTATATCAAATATAAAGATTAGAATTATATGAATCAAGATTTGTTTTATTCATTATAATATTTTAATTTACTATTTCAATATAATGCTTAGAAATATATACTTAAAAATTAAGGTTAAAGTATTGTATAAGGAAAATATTTTTTTCTCACAGAAAAAAGAGATCAATAAGGACTATTTTAGAGGAGAAGTTGTTATGATTGAGGTTTTAAATCAAAATAATTCGGTTGAACATGAAATGTATCATGTATTTTTTAGAAAAGGTGCTTTAACTACTTTACATTTTCATGAAACTGAACAAATCCTAATTACGACGAATGGAAAAGGAATTTTATGTCTATTTAAAGAAAATATTATTGAAAATCTTGAAGAGTCTGCAGAAACAATTATACTTGAAGATGGAGATGTTGTTAGCATACCTCCATTTATTTGGCATTTTCATGGTGCATTAAAAGATGATTTTGCTCATATCGCATTTAGGAATAGGTATAGAACTGATTCAAGTGGAAACAAAATACAAGCAGGGAATGTATGGGAAAAGGATTTTGTTGATCATTTACAACACTTAAATAAGACTGAAATGTATGAACTTTCTTTAAAAATTGATCAAAAAGTAAAAGAAATAGTCCAAAATGAATTAGTGAAGGCCTAACTTTAGATAACCACCATAAGTTAATAACTTGTCTAATTAACGTAGTTCATCAAAAGATGAAGAAAAGGATGGTTTCTTGCTAGACATAAAGTTAAAATACTCTTTAACTTCTTTTCTTAAAAGATAAAATATTATTAAAATATTTATGATTATAGTAAAAATATTTCCAAATAATATAGATGGATTGCTTAAAATTGATGCTATTATAGTGAACAAACTTAACACTATTAGAATCATCAAAACGTTACCTAGTACAGATATAAAAGATATTATTAGAGTAATAGTCCGTGCCCAGGATTTACCTTTTAAAAGCCCATAGGATATTAAGAAATGAATTAATGAAAACAGAGTTATAATAACTGCTATAAAATAAATAAAGTAATTAAAATTTTTGATTATGTTAGAATTATTGTTATTATTACTAAAATTGGTAATATTTATTTCTGTACCATTTGAAGCAATCATATCAAGGCTATTTAAAGTAGTAGCAAAATTTGAGGCTAGAAAAAAAACAACTATTCCACTAAATAGCAAAAATGAACCATTGAGAATCATCAAAATAGAAATGATTGTAATACCAATAGGTCGCTTACTATTCATCAAGAATTTTGTTATATACATATAGATTTATAAATATATAATTTCAAAATATTGCTCAAATGATAATAATATAAGGTCACTCCTTCAATAACAATAACTTTCGCAGATAAAAGAATACAGAATGCTGTCCAATTGAGACTGTTTTAACATTTGTTTAAGTGGTTATGTAATAATTTATAGTAAAGACAAAAGATATTTGGCTTTAGTTAGTATTGGAAAAATCGCTAAAGATCTAATACCTTAAATCAATTCTTTTATCGAAGAGATAATGTTATAATATAAAGTAATGAAATAAAATTATATTGAGTTAACATTGCATAACAAATCATAATTATTAAAATTATTTTTATTTTTATTCTTCTATTGTATGACTTTGTTCGCGCATAAATTGTGTAAGATAATATTTTCCACCTGTACCTTTTCCTGAGAAACCAGAATTTTTCCAGCCACCAAAAGATTGATTTCCTACAAGCGCACCTGTAGTTGAACTTTTTGGTCTATTTACATAGACAACTCCAGATTCTATATTATTTAAAAAATCATTTATCTCTTTTTTATCTTTTGAATAAAGTCCAGCTGTTAATCCATATTCAGAA
>Ga0126304_10000572_pt1 | contig 15440 bp, 16 predicted proteins | sample Plot25_FD_92538 | JGI IMG/M metagenome (GOLD analysis project Ga0126304, IMG submission 92538) | Serpentine soil microbial communities from UC McLaughlin Reserve, CA, USA - Plot25 | ecosystem: Environmental > Terrestrial > Soil > Grasslands | place: USA: UC McLaughlin Reserve, Lake County... | reverse complement strand
GGCCATCGTAATGATCTGGTTGACGATCGACATGCCGAGCCCTCGTCCCTGGCTTCCTTTGGTGCTGAAAAACGTTTCGCACATTCGCTCGCGGGTTTCGCTATCCATGCCGACGCCCGTGTCGCGCACTTCGATGACGACGAAAGTGCTCTGGTGGTCAGGGCGTTGGCCCACGGTCTCTTCCCGGAGCTCCACAGTCACGATCCCGCCGGCCGGCATCGCATCGCGGGCGTTAACGACGAGATTCAGGACTGAGCGCTCGAGCTGAATCGGGTCGATGAGCACGCGGCTGACATTCCAGGGGATTCGAGTCTCGAGACGCACGCGAGATCCAGCTGCCCCTCGCAGCAGCGGTAAGGACGCGTTCATGACGTCGGCCGGGCTGACAACACGCGGACGCTGTGCGTTCACGCGACCGAGCGACATCAAATTGTGGGTCAGCTCCCGGCCGCGATCGGCAACGCTGGCGAGTTCGCCTGTCAGCCGGTGGACTTCGGGGTTATTTCCGGCCGCGTCGGCGACCAGATCGACGTACGCAAAAATCGCGTTCAGTACATTGTTGAAGTCGTGCGCGACCCCGGCGGCGAGGCGACCCATCTCGCCAAACTGCTGCAGTTCGGCGAGGCGTGCCTGGTACGCGTCGAGCTCACTCTCGGCGCGCAGCCGCTCGGCCTCGGCGTACAGACGCGCCACGATGTCGCCGACCGATGCCGCGAACTCGCATTCGGGATCGGTCCACTCCCGTGCGCTCCCAACGTGCTCGTGGCAGACGATGCCGATGATGTCGCCGCCCTGAAGAATCGGGGCGTCGAGCATCGCGGTGATGCCGAGCGGCGCCAGGTACGACGCACGGAATTCCTTCGATATCGGATCGTCATCGCGGTCGACGATTCGAACGACGCGCGAGCTCTCCAGCTCGCTGAAGTAGATGGGAAAATCGCAGGCGTGCAGGATGGCGCCCTCGTAGATGTCGCCTCGATCGAGTTGGTGTAGATAGTCGCAGCGTATCGAGCGGGGTTCATTGAGGAAGAACCAGACACTGACGCGTCTTACTCGCAGCGCGTTAGCGCCGATCTCGGTGACGACTCTGAGCACATCACGCAGCGGCCTGATGTCGGTCACTCGCTCTCGGGAGAGGCGGAGCGTGACCGCCTTGAAGGCCTGCCTGGGATCGGATTCAACCGGGACAATCGGGGTGGAATGGCTCATCGGACAACCCCTGCAGTGGAAACGGCGGACCGCGGTGATCGCACCCTCGATCCGCGAGTAGTGTAGTCCTATGAGGGCCCGGTCGGTTTGGCAAGAAGCGAGGCGGTTTATCATCTCGCCTGAGCGCATATGGCCGCGTCCCTGAGTCCAGGCGACCGTGTCGGCCCTTATGAAATCCCGCGCAACTCGGTGCCGGCGGTATGGGCGAGGTGTATCGCGCGACCGACACAAAGCTCGGTCGTGACGTCGCGATCAAGGTATTACCCGCTGCGGTGGCTCGAGATGCAGATCCCGGGATGTCCACCGACCCGCTCACGAGCACATTTGGCGGTTGGGTGGCCGTCGAGAACGCCGCGCTGGCGCTCGCCGAGTCTGCGAACTTGTTGTCGATCCCAGGGCGGACCTGCTCCAACGGTGTGCCCGTTCCGACGAAGAACCCGGCCTGGGCGGTGTTCGTGCACGAAGTTCGTGAGGCCAGCATGAAGGCCTACAAAGCCGCCCAGGCCAAAGATCAGGACAAGATCATCGAGCTCTCTGAGACGCTGAGCACGGCGTGTGCCGGCTGCCATCGCAAGTGGCGCGACCGCAAGGCGGCAGACAACCGCTGTAAGTAGGCATCCCGCCTTGTCCGGTCCTGACTGAGCGCTAGAAACTCCAACGCACTCCGAGCCTGGCAATCCGCGGATTCACCGTCGTCAGCACGTTTCCGAAGCTCGTGCCGGTCTGCGTGTTCACGCTGAGAATCGCCGGAGAATTGGTGACGTTGAAAATGTCGAACAGTCCTTCGAGCTTGCTGTCGCCGATGCGGATGCTCTTCGAGAAACGCAGATCGAGGAGCCGCACGGTTGGATAGAAGAAGGTGCCGATCGGTTCCACCGTTAAATTCACGGTGCCCTGGGTCAGGCCGGTCGTATTGAGCGTGCGCCCGTACGGTTCGCCCTTGGTGATGCGAATCGACGCCGACGTGGATATCTGCCACGGCAGTTCGTAGCTCCCGAGGAACTTGTACTGCCAGTGCCAGTAGTCTTGCCGGTTGTTGTACGTGAGCCGATTGGGATCCTGCGGCACCCCGAACCCGCCGGTGTCGGTCGCGATGTCCTGCGAGATCGCCGATGCAAACCCCCAGGTGTCGTAGTGGCTGACATCGAATCCGGTGAGCACCTGTGATTTGCCCGTGAGACGTTTGACGACCTCGACGTTGTAGGTCGAGTAATCCGCCGTGAACAGCGGATCGTTCATGAGCACGTCAGCCCGTTGACCGACGTACGCCCTATCGAGACTGTAGAGCGTGATGACCCGGTCATCGGCGGTGGAGGCAACGTCACGACCGCGATCGGTGAACGAGACGGGGATGTTGTAAGCACTGAACGGAATCGCGGTGTTCTGCAGTTTCATGCGGTTGCGTTCCAGCTTGCGTACGTAGTTGAAACGCACCGCGGTGCCCGACATCAGCTGTTGGTCGAGGCCGACGACGAACTCGTCGGTATAGGGCAGTTCGAGGTTGGGATCCAGGGTGCGATTCGCGCCGCCTTGTGTGGAGAGAAGGTTGGCAGGATTCGGAACGAATGGCAGGGTGCCATCCCACCTGTAGCGCCTGACCGTGCGCGCCATCGGATTCACAAAGCCCGACATCATTGAGTTGGCATTGGTCATCGTGCCGGCGTTGTAGGAGTAGCGGCCGTAGGCGAGCTTGAGTGCCGTTCGTCCAGTGCCGAACATGTCGTACACAGCGGACACGCGAGGCACGAACCCGTTCAACCGGTGGAACGCGAATCCTGGGTACGTCACCTCGTCCTGATACGGGCCCGTTCCCGCTTTGCCCTGCTCCTCGTAATACGGCTTGAACGAATCGAGTCGTACGCCGGCGTTGATGGAGACGCGGCCGAGGCTCCACGTATCGTTGATGTAGGCCCACTGGTGCGTGACCTCGTTCTCGAACGAGAACGGCGTGTCGTAGGTCTCGATCTCGGCCGGGGTCGCGAACCCTCCCCGCCAGAACGTTCGAATGCTGTCTTTGGGCGCGAGGAAAAAGTACGGCGCTCCCTCGTACAGGTAGCCATAGCCAACGCGCAGGTTGTGATCTCCAGATCTGTCGCCCGACGTCGTCAGCGAATACACGCCAGAGATGTTCATGTGATGGCTGCGGTCGATGAACGGCGCGTTGCGTCCGCCGCGCACCAGCTGCGTGTCGAGATCCATGCGCGCGATCTCGTCGGCGCCTGGTCTGGTCCACCACCGCCAGCCGAATTCGCCCCACTTCACCTCGAGCGTCGAGCGGTTGGAGAGAATCGAGGTGAGCCCCGCGCCCTGAATCCAGTACGGAAAATCGGTGAGTGACGTCGACGCCGAATCGACGAATGCCGACGCTCCCGAATTCGGCAGTGACTTGCTGTTGTACTGCGCCGAATAGGACAGCGTATGACTCGAGTTGAGGCGGAAGTTCAGTTTGGTGACGTGATTGCGCAGCGTCGTGAACACCGGCTCGGGCAGGCCGGTGTCGGTGTTGTAGTAGCCCGGCGTCCAGTTGTCGGAGTTGAGGTTGCGGAAGCCGTAGAACCACCAGAATCGGTCGCGCATGATCGGTCCGCCGATGTCGGCGTGGACGGACTGGTAACGCGCCACCGAGCTGGTGTTGCTCACGCCTTGCGCTTCGAGCTCGGGAGAGAGATTCGAGCTCTGGAGGTCGAGCGGCTCGCGGTCGTAGAACAGCAGACCGTGGACGTTGTTGCCGCCGCTCTTGACGATGAAATTGTTGAACGAGCCGCCGACTGGCGCGTCGGCGCCTTTGCTGGCACCGGCGACCTGCACTTCCTCGTAGACGTCGGGGTCCTCGTACTGCAGAGACGCCATGATGGCGCCTTCAATCACGTTCCACTGCGAGGTGCTGCCGAACACGCGAAACTGCGCGCGCAGACCGGCGCGGCTGCCGCCGACGTCGGGCGCGGTGAGCTGCACGCCCGGCGTGACCGCCAGGACTGAGAACACGTCATGGCCGGTCGGCAGGATCGCAGTCAGCTCTTTGTTGAAGTTGCTGGCGACCACCGCGTTGGTGACGTCGATGATTGGTGATTCGCCGACCACGGTGACGGTTTCGGCCACCGACGCCACCTCCAGCGCAATGTTGAGACTGGACGTGAAGCCGGGTGTCAGCGTGATGCCTTCGCGAATGACCGTCGCGAAGCCCTGAAGCTGGAACCGTACGCTGTACACGCCCGGCGGCAGCAACGCGAACCGGTAGCTGCCCTGCTCATCGCTGACCACTGACCGGCCTCCCAACAAGGCCGGGCTCGTGAGCGACACGTCAACACCGGGCAAGGTCCCGCCCGACGGATCCGTGATGCGCCCGGTGATGACGCCGTCCTGAGCCCAACTGGTCGCGGCGGCGACCAGCAGCAGACACAACGCGGATCCGACTCTGAACACCATCCTCATGACCTGCCCTCCCCGATCAAGCGCTACACGAGTTGCCGTCGGCCGTACGATGCGAGTGGATAACGACGATTGGATGCGCGCGTAATCTATGCCCGCTCTCGGCCCAGAGCAAGAGGAAGTGAGGCGTCGGGGAGTGATGTGGGAGTGCTGAGTCGAACCCCGATGTCCTATGAGGCCACCGGGGTTCGGTCGTTGAGGAGTGTTCAGGCCGGAGCGACGTTCTCGGCGCGCGGGCCTTTCGGGCCCTGGCCGATGGTGAACGTCACGTTCTCGCCTTCGCGCAGAGAGTCGAAAGGCTTACTCGTGCACGCAGACTGGTGAAAGAAATACTCGGTACCGTCCGGCGCGACGATGAAGCCGAAGCCTTTGTCCGTGATGCGTTTGATCGTACCGTTGGTGGGCATCTGTTAGATCCTCTGAAGAACTGGCCGAAATTGGCATGGGTGACCTGCCGAGTGAATCGCGTCGAGGCAGCAGGGCCGTGGCCCGGTTCCCCAGCGTGAGCTCTATAGTGTGACTGGAGTCGAGGTCTTTTTCAACGTCGTGCGGAAGGAGACTCGCAGATCCGGTGCTTAGTTGTGCTTCGGGGCCGAGCTGCCGATGCCCTTTCGCTCGTTACGCTGTGCACAGTAGTCGGCGTACGCCGCCACGGTCGCCACACGTGTGGCGTTCCAGACTTGATGGCAGACCGCACACCGCCAACTGGCACCGCTCGTCTCACTCACATCTCCGAGGGTGGGACCTGCGGTGTGGCACAAAGGGCAAGCGGTCGAGGTGGCAGTCAACGGCGACCCTGCTGGATACTCTCGCTCATGCTCTGCGACGGATCATTCCAGAGGAGCAGCAGTGCCAGCGGCGGCAGCAAGCCGAGGGCTGCAAGCGCCACCAGCCCGCCCGGCGACGTCACGCCGGCGATAAGCCCGATGACGATCGCGGCGAGCACCCACACCACGGCCACGCTCGATTTGATTTGTCGAATTCCCATGCTTGAATAGTACGGCGGTAGCGATACGGCACGCTGTACCAAACGAGACAGCGGTATCCGAGCGAAAACGCCATCATTCGGGCATGTTTCGCCGCACGGTCTTCACGGCTCGCCCCCCGGACGGCGACTACATCCTCAGCCCGACAGGTTTTACGTGGGGCATCGGGCGCTCCAACGTCGACGGCAGCCTCATGCAGATGACCACAGGGGAGCGTGAGAAGAACGTCGCGCTGGCGACGCTCTTCATGCTGGCGGACCGCGATGGGGCTGATGCGTGGGAGACCGTGGGCACGGGCTCGTACTGGCTCGTCAAGCGATATCGCTCTCCTCAACCAACTCCGAGATGAGCGCTTCGGTCGTGAGCAGCAGCGACGAAATCGATGAGGCGTTCTGCAGCGCGCTGCGCACCACCTTGGCCGGGTCGATGACCCCCGCCTTCACCAGGTCCTCGTAGATTTCGGTGGCGGCGTTGAAGCCCTCGTCCATCTTCATGTCCTTGACCTTCGCCACCACGATCGATCCTTCGGCACCGGCATTGGTCGCAATGTGCCGCATCGGCTCTTCGATCGCCCGACGGACAATCTTCAGGCCGATGAGCTCGTCCCCGGTGAGGGCGAGGCCGTCGAGCGCCTTACCCGCACGCAGGAGCGCGACACCGCCGCCGGCTACGATGCCCTCCTCGACTGCGGCTTTCGTCGCGTGCATCGCGTCCTCGACGCGCGCCTTCTTCTCCTTCATCTCGGTTTCGGTCGCCGCACCGACCTTGATCACCGCGACGCCACCTACGAGCTTCGCAAGCCGCTCCTGCAGCTTCTCGCGGTCGTAGTCGGAGGTCGTGTCGTCGATCTGCGTACGGAGCTGCTTGACGCGTCCCTCGGTCGCGGAGGCCGTCCCTGCACCTTCGATGATTGTCGTGGTGTCCTTGTCGATGGTGATCTTCTTGGCGGAGCCGAGATCGGCGAGCGTGACGCCCTCGAGCGTGACGCCGAGGTCCTCGGTGATCGCGCGGCCGCCGGTGAGAATGGCGATGTCTTCGAGCATGGCTTTCCGGCGATCGCCGAAGCCGGGCGCCTTGACGGCGGCAGCCTTCAACGTGCCCCGGAGCTTGTTGACGACCAGCGTGGCCAGTGCCTCACCGTCGACGTCTTCGGCGATGATCAGCAGCGGCCGCCCCAGCTTGACGACCTGCTCCAGTACGGGCAGGAGGTCCTTCATTCCGCTGATCTTCTTCTCGTGGATCAGGATCGCTGGATTCTCAAGGACGATCTCCATGCGTTCCGGATCGGTCACGAAATACGCCGACAGGTAGCCGCGGTCGAACTGCATGCCCTCGACCACTTCGAGCGTGGTCTCCAGCGTCTTGGCTTCTTCAACCGTGATGACGCCATCCTTGCCGACCTTGTCCATCGCTTCCGCGATGATCGTGCCGATCGCCTGATCGCCATTCGCGGAGATCATGCCCACTTGCGCGACCATCTTGCCGGAGACCGGCCGCGACATCTTCTTGATCTCGTCGACGATGACCGTCACCGCTTTCTCGATGCCACGCTTCAGATCCATCGGGCTCGCGCCGGCGACGACGTTCTTCGCGCCTTCCCGATAGATCGCTTGCGCGAGCACGGTGGCCGTCGTCGTGCCGTCACCGGCGGTATCCGACGTCTTGCTCGCCACTTCGCGCACCATCTGGGCGCCCATGTTCGCGAGCGGATCCTTGAGGTCGATTTCCTTGGCGACGGTCACGCCATCCTTGGTGATGGTCGGGGAGCCGAACTTTTTGTCGAGGATGACGTTGCGGCCCTTCGGACCGAGGGTGACCTTGACGGCATCCGCCAGCTGGTTGATTCCGCTGAGGATGGCCTGTCGCGACTGTTCGCCGTAGACGATCTGTTTTGCCATATCTGCCCGCTTCTATTTGCTGTCGATAATCGCGAGCACATCGTCCTCGCGCATGATGAGGTACTCCTGGCCATCGAGCTTGATCTCCTGGCCTGAGTACTTTCCGAACAGGATCGTGTCGCCGTGCTTCACGTCAGGCTGCTGGCGGCTGCCATCTTCCCTGACCTTGCCGAGGCCGACGGCGAAGACCTTGCCCCGCTGCGGTTTCTCTTTGGCGCTATCGGGGACGATGATGCTGCCCACGGTCTGTTCGCCTTCGTCGAGGCGTTGAACGATGAGACGGTCGTGCAGTGGTGTGACTGTCATGTGGCTCCAGACCTGGTTGAGGGATTGACTGGCCGGACACCAGCAGCGTACGCGACTCGCGCGCGCGCCGCTGTGCTGAAGAGGACACCTGCTCTCGACCGTATCCCAGTACGCTATTTCGGTCGCCCGTGTCGGGAGACAGAAACGAGTGCCTTATGTGGAAATGGATGACGAGCTGGCAAGCGGTCGCACGCAAACCGGCGATTGCCCATCCGGTCGTCCGAGAGCGGCGCTCGAGCGCGGTGTCAGGAGCGTATTCGTCTCTCCACGAATACCTGGAGCACCGGTACGCCGACGTGACCGTGCTGACGTTTGGCCAGATCGAAGATCTACTTGGGTTCGGGCTGCCACAGCTGGCGCGCACCTATCACGCATGGTGGACGCTGGGAGAGACGAATGGGGAAGGCCCCCGGCATTCAGATGCCTGGACCCTGGCTGGCAGGACGGCCACACCAAATTTGCAGGCCAAGACTGTCATCTTCGCGCGCACGTCTACGGCGAGGCCTGGTCTCCAGTAGAAGCAGGGCTCACAGGGAACCTCGCAGCCTCCGCCATAGGTCCTTCAGCAGCGATCCGTCACGTGCAGGACGGCGCTGATTTGGCGCGCCGCCTCCTTCTCTCTGACGTGCGGCAGTTGTCGCGGCATCCATGGCGATAGGCGCGCCTGAGAAGACGACGGCGGGCACGCCGAACGTGGTCAGCTCGCCGGGCTCGCGGGCGCCGGGGATCATTGGCGCCTTGAATGCCTCGGGGCCTGTGCGAGTGAGGTCATCTGAGAATCGCATAGGTCGCTCTTAGAGCTGCTCCATCCAGTTCCGCAGTAAGTACGTGGCTGCGTCCTCGTCAGTGCGATTGAGGCTCACCCAGTGCGTGCCGTTCGCCGTATCGGCGGGTCCGTTGCGGGTGCGAACGGACACGTCTGCTCCATCCAGCGTCATGACGAGGGCGCTGCGTCCGTTGTTCGTCGACTCGAGTGTCACACCGTGCTTCTCAGAGTCTTCCGCCAGTATCAGGGTGCCGGCACCAGCGCCGTCGTTGTAGCTCGCGACGAGCGTTCTCATCGCCGCCACGATAGCCGGCCACCGCTCGAGGCAGGACGAGTGCCGCTCATGTTCCAGCTCGACGAGCGTCTGCGCCTCGAGAGAGGCGGCGCGATCGCGCCGCCCATGGTTCTCTCCGATGCGTCGGGACCAGTGTGGCGTCGTCGTTCCCACGTCGTGTGTGTCTCGGCTCACGGGCGGAACACCTTCTTGTTCGCGGTTCTGGTGGTCTCCGCAGCCGCTTTGTCATCGTCGGCTTGTTTCTTCAGGAGCGCGGCCTCGCGTGCGGGCGCTTCGCGCTGGTCCATCGCCACCGCCGTTGCCTGCGCCTTGCGGGCGATGATGTCCAGGGGCAACGAGGTGATCACGAGGAAGAAGGATTCGCTGTACTCCTTGCGCTGCAGTACCACCGTCGTATCGGCGTGACGCCATTCGGCAATGACCACCGCGGCGTCCAAGGCAACAGCACTTGATGTTGTCCGCCTTTGCGGAGACGGAGACGATGGTGCACCGTACACCGCAGTGAGCGAGCCGACCATGTCGTCGGTCGTAAGGCCCGATGTGCGATCCCGCGCGTACTCGATCGCCATCTTGAACAGTTGGTCATCGACGAAACTGAACACGACTTCGCCGATGGAATCGCGATCAGGCTGGGGAGCACCCGCCATGTAGCGCGGTCGCCATTCCAACTGTTGGAGCAGCGCGGGTCGGTTGTGGACGGTCGTCAGGCGCGCGGCGTTCTGCGTGACCGCCGTCACGGTCGCCACCGTCGCGCCGAGTTCGAATTCGCGATAGCGTGACAGTTCAGCCGATGAGACGGTGGACACGGCGAGCACGATACACGCCGCAGAGACACCACCGCGGGTGAAGGGAAGACGCATTGAGCCCAACTTTCAGAGGGGCTTTGATGAGGGCTGACCGCTCGGCGGAATTGCGGGAGAACCAGTACTCAGGAAAGCAGTGGACGGTAAGTATCCGCGCAACGTGCGGCGGTTCAGAGTCAGAGAGAGGCGACGAGCAGCACGCGTCCGAGCCAGGTCACCAACACAGCGAAGACGACGATGAACGCGATGCGCGCACGCGTCGCGTCCTTGCGGCTGGTCACGGCGTTCCGCAACTGCCACTGACGCCATCGCTCCTCGGAGGCGACGTTCTCTGGTGAGACGGCGTGGACCACGCTCATCGACGGACGAGACGCAGTATCTGGAAGCGCTGGATCCTGGAGATCGATACTCATGACAACACTCACCTTCATAAAGCGATGCCCGTCCAATCTACAGGGATCGAAGACTCGGCGATGTGCTGTTGTGAACAGTCGTGCGGGCGTTCAGGCTTTTTCGAAGAAATCGACCGGCTGCGATGCGCTCAGAGAACATCGCTCGCTGGGCTCGGCCACGAGCGAGTCGATCGGCGCTCCCTCGCTGGGACGAGGCATAATGGCCGACAAGGAGCAAGCAATGGGAGACAAGGGCGGCAAGAAGGACAAGGAAAAAAGCAAGCAACAGCACGCGCAGAAACAGAAACAAGAGGCGGAACGGAAGCAGGACAAAGCCCGGCCAAAGACTCCGTAGCGACACGCTCGTCGCGTCGAAAACCAGAGGGAGAGGACATGAAGGTCGTTGTGGATTTGAGCATGTGCGACCTCCACGGGCTCTGCGTGGAGGCAGCGCCTGAGGTCTTCCAGATTGGCGACGACGGTGCACTGCACGTCCTGATCGAGGCGCCGCCTGACGGGCTGCGCGCGAAAGTCGACAAGGCCGTGCGGGAGTGCCCAACAGGTGCGATCGCAATCGAAGAGTGATGTGCCCCGATGCTGCGCCGCATCGTCATCGTTGGCGCCTCGCTCGCAGGCCTGCGTGCGGCCGAAGCGCTGCGCGACCGAGGCTTCGATGGTGAGCTCACGCTCATTGGCGACGAGCCACATCGTCCCTACGATCGCCCGCCGCTCTCGAAACAGGTGCTCCAAGGCGCCTGGGAGCCGGAACAGACCTTCTTCCGCAAGAAGGACGGATACGACGCGCTCGCGCTCGACATGCGGCTCGGCGTGCGCGCGGTGTCCGTCGACCTCCGCGCCAGGCGGGTCGCCCTTGCCGATGGTACGTTCGCCGACTACGACCGTCTGATCATCGCGACCGGTGCGCGCGTCCGGACCCTCGCGGGCATCGCACCACGCGCAGGCCTGCTCGCCCTACGGGGTCTGGACGATGCGATCGTGCTGCGGCGGGCAATGATGGATGCGCCGCGTGTCGCGATCGTGGGTGCAGGGTTCATCGGACTCGAGGTCGCCGCCTCGTGCCGCGATCGCGGATTGCCAGTCACCGTGATCGAGTCGCTTCCCGTCCCGCTCTCGCCAATACTTGGGCCGACGTTCGGCGACATGGTCGCGGCCATGCACCGGGATCACGGCGTGGACCTTCGCACCGGGGTTGTCGTGACCGACGTCCTCGGCGAGTCGCGCGTCGCCGGGCTCGCGCTCTCCGATGGCTCACGGATCGATGCCGACGTAGTGGTGGTCGGCATCGGGGTGACTCCAAACACCGAATGGCTCGAACGCAGCGGCCTGACCGTCGACAACGGCATCGTCTGCAAGGGCTCCGGTGAAGCCGCACCAGATGTGTATGCTGCCGGCGATGTGGCCCGGGTCGCAAACCGGTGGTGCGGCGACTCACCGCGAATCGAACACTGGACCAACGCGGTCGAGCAAGCAGTGCATGCCGCGGAGAACGCGCTCGCCGGCTCCGAGGCGTCTACGAGTTTCTCGTCTGTGCCGTACTTCTGGTCGGACCAGTACGACCGCAGGATCCAGTTCATCGGTGCCGCACGGCCACACGACGAGATGGTGATCATCGACGGGTCGCTCGCCGATCGAAGACTGACGGCGCTCTACCGACGCGGCGATCGCCTGGTGGCGTGTCTCGCTCTGAATCAGCCGCTGGCGGTGATCAAGTACAGGAAGCTGGTCGCTGCCGGCGAATCGTGGAAGGCTGCTCTCTCGGGACCGGCCGCTTGGTAGCCCAGCTCTTCGGCACTGCCATCGCGTATGGGGCGTTCCGTACTCGCCACGATGATCGCGCAGCGGTGTGCTGTCTTGGACGGTCACAAGATGAGAACGCCGATACAGTGTGACACGCATGAATGGATGCTGCGCGCCTGCAACCACGTTCAGGCCGACTCCGTGAACGTCGATGAACGAGCCTGAGACGCGGATTGGACTCTCCTCGCTGGTTGTGAAGGCCTTCGGCATCAGTGACGCTGGCCGGGTGCGCCCGTCGAACGAGGTTCTGTTTCTGATTGCCGCGCTCACCAAGACGATGCGCATCTGGCAGACGAGCCTTCCGGAGCCAAAGGCGCAGTTCGGAAACGAGCGCGGTCATTTATTTCTCGTTGCCGACGGTATGGGAGGCCACCACGCCGGCGAACAGGCGAGCGCCCTGGCCGTGGTCGCGATCGAGCAATTCGCGCTCAATACGTTCAAGTGGTTCTTCCATTCGGACAAACCCGAAGCCCAGACTGCGCTGAAGCAGTTTCAGACAGCGCTCCATCAGGCCGACTATCGGGTCGTCGAGGAATCGTTGGAGCATGCGGAGCTGAGTGGCATGGGCACGACGTTGACGCTGGCTTATCATCTCGACGGCCGGGTATGTGTCGTCCACGTCGGCGATAGTCGCGCGTACATTTTCGAAGGCGACGCGTTGCGCCAGATCACGCATGACCACACGGTCCCGGAGGACATGGTCCGCCGGGGCGAGCTCCAGCCCGAGCAGGTCGCCCAGCACCCGCTCCGCCATGTGATTACGAACGTGGTCGGCGGCATCGAAGCCGGCGTCTACGTGGAAGCGCACGCGCTCGACGTGAAGGCCGGCGATCGCCTGCTGCTGTGTTCCGACGGGTTGACCGAGATGGTGACCAACGAGGCGATCGCAACGGTTCTTCGCGCGGAATCGGATCCAGCGGCTGCCTGCAAGACGCTAGTGGCGCAGGCGAACGACGCGGGCGGCCGCGACAATATCACCGCGGTAATCGTGAGGTTTGATCCGGTGTCGTCGTAGCTCGCGAGGACCGTACCTAAGGGCTCCGGCGATGGTGCTTGTCTCGCGGTCGCACGTTCGATTGCAGTCGCGAGTAACACCGAGGTGTCGATCTGGAGTGGAGAGGGGCCAGACACTGGCGCAGCCCGCACACCCGTCCGGCATCCCAGTTGCCGTGTAGTGCGCGACTCACACCGTCAGCCGCGCCCGCGGCGTCGGTGCGTCTTCTTCATTGTCTTTGCCGTCCGCAATTTGTCCGCTTGGCTATGCGCAACGTTCGCGCTCGGGTCGTTCCGCGTCGGCTTCCGATGTCTCTTACCGGGCGCATCGACCGTGCCGCCGCTACGCCCTTTGTTTCCTGCGCGCGTCGTTGCGGCGGCCGGTGTCTTCGTGGCCTTCGTCGCGTCCGCGAGCTGTTCGAGCAGGTGCGCCGCGCCGTCACGCACACTGACGATCTGCTGGTTCAGCGTCTCGCGGTCCATCCAGCCTTCGGCCTTCGCTTGAATGGTCCCGACCATCCGTCCGAGCTGCTCGGCAAAGGCCACCAAGCGCTGCTCTATCGGGTCGGTTGTCGTCGCGCCTGAGGCGCTGGATGTCGTTGTCTCACGGTTTGCGTGTTTTGTTCCGCTGTCGCGCTTTGTCATGCGAGCTCCATTCTGCGGTGTTCAGTCGCACATGAGTGTACGGCTCATGGTGGTGCTGGCCTTGTGGCATTTTGGACACCGTAAGCGTCGCATGGCGATGTCTCCCTTTCGAGTGCGTCTGCGCTTGCTGAGGCGTCCGCCAGGAAGGAGGTGGAGGAGTTCGCGACTGGCTGAAGAAGCGCGCGAGGTCCGCGGTCGGCATCGTGAGGCGCCGGAGGAGATGCGGCGCAGCGTCCGCGAGATGAAGGACGCGCAGAAGCCTGGCCGCACTGATGGCCTGTGTCTCCTGGCTACGGTGAAGCTTGTCGCTGCCCGGCCAGGCTTGCCGCTGCCGTGGGCGTGCTACTCTCCCCCGGCCCGGCGCCGAGTACGATCGCCACCTCGTGTACCCCGCCATCGTCGTGCAGCGGGATCGCGCGGGCGTCAACCGCGACGCCATCGAGTTCAGCCGACCCGATTCCCTTAGACTGATGCTCGGGATTCGACACGGTGAAGCGATAGCGCGTGCGACCGACTGTCCAGTCGAGCGAGTATTGCGGCCATACCGCCGGAATGCAGGGATCCACGCTCATTGTCGCGCCGTTCCGCCGGAGTCCGAGGAGCGACTGGATGGCGGCCTGGTACATCCATCCCGCCGACCCCGTGTACCACGTCCAGCCGCCGCGGCCGACGTGCATCGGGTGCGCGTAGACGTCGGCCGCGACTGCGTACGGCTCCGCACGGTATCGCTCCGCATCTTCCGCCGTTCGCATGTGATTGATCGGGTTGATCATGTGGAACAGCTCCATCGCCTCCTCACCCATCCCGAGACGCGCCAGCGCAATCACCGTCCAGATCGCGGCGTGCGTATACTGGCCGCCGTTCTCCCGAACGCCGGGTACATACCCTTTGATGTAGCCGGGATCGTGCGCCATCCGATCGAACGGTGGCGTGAGCAGCAGCACGATCTGTGCGTCCCGCCGCACGAGATGCGCACGGATGGCGTTCATCGCCCGCTCGGCCCGCCGGGGTTGTGCTGTCCCTGCGAGCACGGCCCACGACTGTGTCAGTGAATCGAGCTTGCATTCCTCGTTCTGCACAGACCCGAGGGGCGTTCCATCGTCGAAATACGCGCGGCGATACCAGTCGCCGTCCCATGCCAACTCCAGCATGCCGGTCAACCATCGCGCCTCGTCCCGATAGGTCTGGGCGAGGTCACTTCGCCCGCGGCGGTCGCAGATCGGGGCGAAATCATTCAGCACGGTCACGAGAAACCAGCCGAGCCACACGCTCTCGCCCCGACCGGCGTGTCCGACGCGATTCATGCCGTCGTTCCAGTCTCCCGAGCCAATGAGTGGAAGCCCGTGAGCGCCGTACTTCATCGCGTGCGCGATGGCGCGGATGGAGTGTTCGAGCACGGACCCGGTTTCTGAGGACGTACGGGGCAGCACGTACGCCTCCGATTGATCGGGTTCGAGCAGCGGTGCATCGAGGAAGGCGACGACTTCGTCGAGCACCGAATCATCGCCGCTCTGCGACACGTAGCTGGCGACGGCGTACGGCAGCCACAGCAGATCATCGGAGCATCGTGTTCTGGTACCGCGTCCGCTGGGCGGGTGCCACCAGTGTTGGACGTCACCCTGGACGAACTGCCGTGACGCGGCGTGGAGGAGGTGCGCGCGACACAGGTCCGGCCGGGCGTACATCAGCGCGAGCACATCCTGGAGCTGATCGCGAAAACCGAAGGCACCGCCGGGCTGATACGGACCGCTGCGCGCCCAAACGCGACACGTCAAGGTCTGATAGAGCAGCCAGCGATTGACGATGAGATCGAACGAATCGTCGGGCGTGCGGATCTGGACGGCGCCAAGCATGTCGTTCCACATGTGCTCGACTGCGGCGAGCGTGGCCTGCGCCTGCG
>Ga0126304_10000569_pt1 | contig 15463 bp, 11 predicted proteins | sample Plot25_FD_92538 | JGI IMG/M metagenome (GOLD analysis project Ga0126304, IMG submission 92538) | Serpentine soil microbial communities from UC McLaughlin Reserve, CA, USA - Plot25 | ecosystem: Environmental > Terrestrial > Soil > Grasslands | place: USA: UC McLaughlin Reserve, Lake County... | reverse complement strand
CCGAGAGCAGGCCGTAGGCGTACTCGCCCTCGACACGGAAGGTCGCGCCCTTGATACCCGCCTCCTGACCGGGCTGCATGTCGAGCACCTCGGCCTTGAAGCCGCGCTTCTCGGCCCACTTCAGGTACATCTTGAGCAGCATCTCGGCCCAGTCCTGCGCGTCGGTGCCGCCCGCGCCCGACTGGACGGAGCAGATGGCGTTGAGCGCGTCGTGAGGGCCGGACAGAAGCATCTCGGTCTCGGCCTCGGCGACATCAGTTTCGAGACGCGCGACCAACTCGCGCAGCTCGCGTGCGCTCGACTCGTCTTCGGCCGCGAATTCAAAGAGCACTTCGGCGTCGGCCACGGCCGACTCGAACCCCTCCTGCCGCTTAACGACGCGCTCCATACGGCTGCGCTGCTGCAAGACTTTCTGCGCCGCCTCCTGGTCGTTCCAGAACTCGGGCTCGGACGCCTGCGCTTCGAGCTTCGACAGCTCTTCGCGCTTCGCCGCTACATCAAAGAAACCTCCCGAGCTGTTCGACGCGCGTGCGCAGGTCATCGGCGCGCAGGCGCAGGTCGCGGTCTTCACTATCACTCAACTGTAAAGCTCTCGACATTCAACCTCCAGGACAGTCGTCGTTTAAAACTGAAGCTTCTGCTTCCTTCTCAACGTCGCCGCCAGAGCCGCGAGGCTCAGCAGCGCACAGGCGGCGACGAACGTGTCGCCGTACTCCACGTAAAAAGTCTTTCCACCAGCGGAGCGCGCGACCGGCCACGTGCGCACGGCCTCGACGAAGCGCCCAGTCTCGTCCGAGACCTCGCCGCGTTCAGTGATGCTCGCGCCGACGCCGGTGTTGGTGACGCGCAGCAGCGGCCGTCCCGTCTCGACCGCGCGGAAGACCGCGTTCGAGAGGTGCTGCCTGAGAATCGCGGTGTCGCCCTGATAGGCGTCGTTCGTCATCTCGATCAGCACGTCGGCGCCTTCGAGCGTGAGCCGGCGCGTGATGTAGGGGTACGCCGACTCGAGGCAGATGAAGGTGCCGGCCAGCGGCCGTCCCTCGACGCGCCCGAGCGGAATCAGCGTATAGCGCTCGCCGGGCGTGAAGTCGCCGACGACTCCGCTCAACAAATCCGCGCCGGGCACCCAGCGCGGCAGCGGCACGTACTCGCCGAACGGCATCAGGCGAATCTTATCATACTGCGCCGCGAGCAGACCTTTTTCGTTCACGAGCACAGCCGCGTTGTACCCGCCGCCGCCCGCCGCCGGTTCGAGCGAGTTGAAGAGCAAAGACACGCGCCGCTCACCCACGAACCGCGCCACCTCCTCTCGAAAGCGCCGGTCGCGTTCGAGCGAGAAGTTCATCGGCGACTCGGGCCACACGACGACACGCGGCGTCTCGTCTCTGACAGCGCCGCCTTCATCGAGCTTGCTGAGCGCCGCGTCGCTCAGCTCGAAGTGACGGCGGCGGAGGGCGTCGTATTCGGACGCGCTCCGGTCGAAGTCTGGGATAACATTCGGCTGCACGGCGACGACGACCGCCGACGCCTCACGCTCGGTGCCCGGCGCGGGGCTGAGTTCGGCGGCGTAGACGGCAAGCACGACGAGCGCCGCGATGGAGAGCGAGACGAGCGTGCCGCGCACATTTCGCTTCAGCAGCGCGTAGGCGAGCGCTGCATTGACGGCCAGCACGAGGAAGCTCACCGCGTAGACGCCGCCGAAGCGCGCCGCCTGTATAAGCTCGGGCCGGAACGCCTGAGAGTATCCGACGGCGTTCCAGAGCTGCCCGATGACGCCGAGCCTCGCCCACTCACACGCGGCCCAGACCACTGGGGCGAGCAGGAGCGCGGCCGCGCCCCAGCGCGAGCACAGACGGGTGAGCGCGAGCGTGAAGAGTCCGAAGAATGTTCCGCCCCCCGCGGCCACGGGCAGCAGCAGCACATAAGCCAGCGGCGCGGGGAACCCCGCGTAGCGAATCATCGGATAGGTTAGCCAGTGACAGGAGGCGTAGAAGAAGAGCGTCCCCGCCATCCACCCCGAGACGAACGACGGCGCCGCGCGCGTGCTACGCACGGTCTGGTAGAGCAGCGGGACGAGTGCGACCCACGCCAGGGGCCAGATGCCGAAGTCGGGGAAGGCGAGGAGGAGGAGAAGCGCGGAGGTGATGGCGCAAAACGCCTCGGCGAGAGTCGGCACGGCCGCACGCACACGCGACGGGACGAGCCCGAGACGTCGGCGCGTGCGCCCCGCTACGTCGGCTGAGACGGTCTCCCGCACGCACGGAGTTTAACAGAGCGGCCGCCCGAGCGTCATCGCGCTCGGGTCTCGCGGCGTGGGCGAAAAGAGGTGCGAAAATTATCTGGACTGGGAAGTGCGCTGCGTCAAAACGTCGGCCTGCGGGAGTCAGAACGACGTAAAACGTCACCCTCTCGGTGACAAATTTTGTCGAGGTGACACTTACGCGCTGGGCGTCTGTGGCCAGAGAGTGACAGCCCCGGCGCGGCTGGTTGACAGGGTGTCGCCGCCGGTTTACAGGGCGGAAGGCGCGAAAACGTTTGGAAATGGCGTGGGAGAAGAGAGGGCCCCAAAAGCAGGAGAACCTGGCTGTGGCAGCCAGGTTCCTGAAAGGTAGGGGATTTGTAGGGACGCTCGGCGGGCGGCTGGCGTAGCGGCAGGCCACGCTCAGAGAAGTGATGGCGGCGGGGTCACGGTTTAACTTCCTCCGTGCTTGCCGACTCTCATAAAAGCACTTCGCGTGCCACGGCGGAGCGAGGGCCGAGCATTTCCAGGAAAGCGGGGCAGACGATTCTGGAAGGCGGCGAGCAGTGACCGGGAACGCCGGCGCGGCGTGTGAAGGCTCGGGGGCGCGCGTGAAGCCTTAGCCTATCGGCTCGACCTCGACGACGTAGTCGCGCGCGCCGACCACACGCACGTTCGAAGTCCCGCGCCCGACACGTCCGCCGCCGCGGACGCGCGCACACCACAGCTCGCCGCCGACGAGCACGAACCCCTCCGGGTCGAGCGCGCTCTCGACCGAGGCGACGCGTCCGACGAGGCTCAAGGGGAGGCGAGAGTTCTTCTGCTGCCGCGAGTGGTGTATGACGTACGCGAGCAGCGCGAGCGCCGGAGCCGACAGGGCGAGTAGTGAGATGAGAAGCAGGCGCATTCTCTTACTTCTGTTTCCGGTCGGGTGGCATCAGGAGGATTAACCACAGAGACACAGCTTAAAGCTTTAGCTGTGTCTCTGTGGTTAATTTTGTCCTTATCTACTTGATGCCGGCCTGAAGCTCGCGCTGGAGGGCGACGGCTTCCGGGTTGTTCGGGTCGATCTGGATTGCGCTCTGCGCATAGGCGGTCGCCTGCATGCGGTCGCCGCGGTCGAGGAAGATGCGGCCGAGCAGGATGTGCGCGTCGATCAGCTTGTGCTCGGTGTTGTCCCAGAAGATAGCGGTCTTGAGCTGGGTGATGGCGGGCGCAATCTCGCCGCGGCGCATGTAGATGCGCCCCGTGAGGAGGTAAGACTCGGCGTTCATCGGCTCGATGCGGAGCGCGTTGCGCAGCTCCATCAGCGCCTCGTCGTCGCGCCCGGCAGTGTAAAGCTCGCGCGCCTTGGCGAGGAAGTCCTGCGCGCTGGTGCCCGGCGTGGGTCTGCTCGCCTCGTCCTCGTCCTGCCTGACGGCGCGGACGAACTCGGCGCGGTTGAAGTCGTCGCGCAGATGAACGGGGAGGAGCGAGACGGTCTTCGTCTGCTCCCACTCAATCTGCGCCTTGCCGTAACCGGGGAAGAGCTTGCGCGCCTCGTTGTCGTTGGCGGCGGCCGCCTCGGCCTGCCCGAGCTTCTCCAGCATCTTCGCGAAGAGGAAGAGCGCCGCCGCGTCGCGCGGGTTCTCCTTGACGACCGCGCGGAGCTGGTCGGCGGCCTCCTGGTGTTTGCCCAGGAGCGAGAGCGCGTAGGCGTAGTTGTAGCGCACCATCGCGCCGTCGGGCGAGTCCTCGGGCGCGCTCTCGACAGCGCGGCCCAGGAAGTTTGTCGCCTGCTTGAGAAACGCCTCGCGCTTCGTGGGGTTCTTCTCCTGAATCGCGGCCTGCGTCGAGATGGCGCCCGCGTTGTTGTAGATGCTCATCAGCGGCACCTTCGTCGTGAGCGGGAGCAGCGTGTCAACCGCCGATTGCAGCTCGCCCGCGCGCCAGTAGGCGAGCGCGGCGTAGAAGGCCGCTTCGGCGTAGTGCGTGTCCGTCGGCTGGAGCAGCGAGAAATGCTCGGCGGCCTTCTTGTGGTCGCCCTGCGAGTAGAAGCGCTGGCCCAGCTCGAAGGCGGCCTGCTTGTAGACCGAGCCGGGGTTGGCGCGCTCGTACTCGCGCATCGCGTTCTGGAGGAAGTTGGGCTTGTCCGGGTGGCCGTTCGGCAGCATCGCTCCCTTGACGTAAGCTTCGAAGGACTTGGGCGGCACCTTCGTCGCCTGCTCGACGATGAGGTTCTGCGAGAAGGGCAGCTTGTCGTCCTGCTCGTAGAGAATCTGGTAGGCGAGTTTGCCCTGCACGGTCTGGAGGTTGATGAGCGCGTCGCCGAAGAAGAACTCGTGCGTGGCCCAGCGCCCGTCGTTCATCTGCTTGCCCGCGATGCGCCCCTCGTTGACGCGGACGACGCGCGCGGAGCCGCGCACCTCGGCGACCGTCTTCTCGTCGCGGGGCGTAACCTCGTAGTTGCCGAGCACCACCAGCGTCGCGCCGGACTCCTTGGCCAGCTTGATGGCCGTGGCGCGCGAGGGGATGACGGTGAGCGGCAGCCGCAGCCGCTGGTAGCTCAGCTCGCGCGCGTCCGAAGAGACGACCCGCAGGCCGTGCGCGCCGAGCAGTTCCGAGAGCTGGTCGGCGAAGCTCTCGCCGACCCAGTTGGCCTCCCGATTGCTCGAAGTGTTCTCAAAGGGGAGGATGAGCACGACGTCGCTCACGGCCTGCGCGTGTAAGCGCGTGGGCGCGAGCGCGGCGAGGGTCGCGAGGAGTGCGAAGAGCGCGGCGGCGTAACGTCTGACCATCGGAATCACCTTTTGCGAAAAAGCAGAGAGGCCGTCGGCGCTCTCCGGTAAAACCACGGCGTCGGCGGCCTCTTCTACACGCTCACCCGAAGGAGCGCGGCTCAAAAAAACGCCCTTACTCAACCGCCGGGGCTGGCGGAGCCTGGCGTCCCCTACGGGAATCGAATCAACTCTTACCGCCGTGAAAGACCTTGTCAGCCGTATTGTATGTGTTAGCTCCGGCTCACACAAGCTGGCATATTCTCTGCCGTTTCAAGCAGACAAGCATAGATGCTTTTGGCATGGGTCGGGATGCTTTGGCGGCCGTCCGTGGGCGGGATAGCGCGCGGCAGATCACCGAACGCGGCTCTTTGTTCGGGTTGGTCTGATGTGCGATGTGTGAGAGTTTGTCCGCGGCACGCTTCAGCAGGCGGTAGCAGAGCAGACGCAGCCAATTCAGCCCGCCCACACGTCCGTCGCATACTGTTTGACGAGAGCGCCGGAGGCGATGAACGGCGCGGCCGTAGCGAAGAGGACTGTCGCCGCACCAGGGTCGCAATCGTCCCTCCGCGCGGACGCTGCGGGGCCTCAGCGCACGACATCGTGGTCAGGCCGTTCTCTGCGAGAGCTCGAACAACGCCTCGTCGATTTCCGAGATCGTATGCCAGAGAAGTGTCTGGTCATACTGAATCTCGAACGCGAGCCTGTTACTCGAAGCCGGGTCGTCCAGAAGGTAGCCGGTGGCTTGAACATGCCCGAGCTTATCGGCCTCGATTCGGATATAGAGTTGGTCTTCGATGGTCTTGAACTCTGCAACGCCCTTCAGGTCTTTATACACCGGCTCAAGCTGCTCTTTGAATCGAATCATGTCACTGACGCACATGTATATCTCGACCTCGCCTCTGAACCCACCGACCTCGACCCGGACAAGAGCCTTAGTCCAATCATAGCCCTCCGTCTTCGGATCGGCGGGAACACCCAACAGGGTCACTTCAAGGCGCTCTTTTTCTGGAAAGCCTATCGAGAAGAATGGCATGAATCCTCACGGCGCGACGTGTCGCCTGTACCACCTGCGCCCGTGCCAACCCTGCACGTGCCAGCCGAACCTTGAGACCGGGTCAAGCTCCTGAATCCAGAAGCCCGCCGGGATGCGCTCCGGGCTGACAACCCGCCCGACCTCGACGTCGGCCACGACAAAGCCTGCCCCATCGCCTTTGTCGCGGCGGGCCAGCACCCGACCCGTCGCGTCGCAGATGCTCGCGCCCCCGCCGAGTTCCGTCACGTACTCCAACGGCAACAGGGGCGTCCGGCAGCGAATGCTCCCACAGTGTGTCGCCTCAACGACCGGGCAACCGACAAGCTTCGCAAACGGCGCTGCCCAATCGGTGTACCGTTCGATAGAAGTTTGGAGATACTGATAGAAAGGGAGTCCCTTTGGCGCGCCCCACGTGAAGGAGCCACCCACGACAAGGTCGGCCTCCCCTCGCAAGCGCTCTACGGTTCGTGTGCGATTGAACTCCTGGCACAGGGCGACGCCCACCGTCAGCCCCCCAACTTTAATCAGGCCGTCATCCGTGCCGCCGACGTAAAAACAGTTCTCCCACATGGTGGGGATGTCCTTGTCATGCCTGCCGGCAATGCCTTCGGGGGTTGCGAGAAAGAATGCGTTGCGGACGTGCCCGTCGGCATCATGACACAGGAACGAGCCGCCGACGACGGCCCCGTGTCGCCTTGCAAGCGCGTCAAGCAAGGCTGTGGCAGCCCCGTCAGGCGGCAACGAGTGCTGCGACAATTCCGGCAGGAATCCCATGCCGGTGGTAAAGAACTCGGGGAGGATGATCCACTCGGCGCCTTCGTGAGCTGCCGCATCGGCGAGGCGCCGACAGGCCGCCAGGTTGGCTTCGACATCGCCGACCACCGATTCCATCTGGATGGCTGCCACACGCATATCAAGCCCTACCTTTGTTGAGCGAGAAATTTATCCTCATTCGACACATAAACGAAAGCGCCGAACGCCCGGCGTCACCCGCCGCCCGAGAGATTGAGGTTAACAGCCACGCGGATGCCGTAAACGAAAACAGCCACCGCGAGGGTGACTGTAGCTCGTTGATAAGAGATAACGTCCCTCTCTGCTGTGATCAGTTGAGTATGTTAATGCCGAATAGCTAAAGCCACTTTACGCCCGGCATCACCCGCCGCCCAGCCCTGCGGAGATAGATGACAGGCAGCGTGTCGGCGGCCGGGTGCATGCCGTTGTTAGCTGGCGCCCCTGCGCGTGAGGGCGGCCTCACATGCGTTTCGCCCTCCACTGTCGGGTTACCGTTAGCGCACGCATCGTCCCCGTCATCGTGTCCCCGTCGAGCGTGGCGGGGAATTCGACGGTGACGCCGTGACGCCTCGCCGACAGGTTTATCGTTTGCCCTTTGACACTCCCGGCCACGGGTAAATCCCCGCCCTCGGAATTGATGACGCCCTTGAGCGACTCCCCGCTCTGTTCGAGCGTCAGCGTCCAGGTTTGTGACCCGCCCTTCCTCTTCTCGACAGTCATCTCCCACTTCCCGGCGACGCCGTTCACCGAGCTCGGCTGCGCGGCCGCCGGGACCTCTCGTGACTGTCCGGGCGGCGCCTCGGCCTGTGGCCCGACGCGGGCTGTGCAGAACTTCATCTGCACGCCGAGAGCAACCGTTAAGGCCAGAGTAGTTGACGCGACGAGCTTCTCATGCCTGACAAGCCAACCGAAATACTCCTTCATTGATGGCATGCCAGCCCCACTTACTCCTCACCCGCAGGGCCACGGTGCGAGAAGCCAGCTAACGCCCGGCATCACCCGCCGCCCCGCCCCATTGTTGTTGATGACAAGCGGCGTGTCGGCGGTCGGGTGCAGGCCGTTGTTCGATGTTGCTGTTCGATTCTATATGCTCCTGACGCTACCCCGAAACATTTTCAGCCCTGGGCTAAGAACATCGTGGATGATTTTTAATTCCCGCTTTGTCCATGCCGGGAGATAATGCTCGCCTGCCGGTGTCACGACCGGCAGGTTACGCCCCCGGAATAACTTGTCGTATATCTTCCGCGTCAATTTCCGGTCAGTATCGAAGCCGCCCTTGATAGAACTCGATACGTCCGCAAAAAGGTTCCACGCGCCATTAAAGCTGTGAGGATCAACCGGCCCAACACCTTTCTCCTTCGGCCACATTCCTAACACATCGAGGTCTAGCAGAACTGACTCCTCCGTGTTAACGCGGGTATTACGCTCACGGGCATATTTCAACAGGCTGCCGGTATCATCGAAACTCGGCACGAAGCCATCCGCGTCAACAAAGACACCATCCTTCTCATTCGAGTACCAGATGAGAAAGCAGTCGCTGCCGTCCAGACGATACCAAAGGATGTAATATTCACGTCCCATTAGAGGAAAACATCTAACGCCCGGTATCACCCGCCGCCCCAAGCCTCTGCGGATGATGAGAAGCGGCGTGTCGGCGGTCGCGTGCATGCGCTTGTTAGGCCGCGTTCACCATCGCAATATTTAATTGAAGGTGGCGCGTAAATCAGGCAGCGATGCGCCACCGCGCTAAATCGACTTGCTCTTTGACATGTGCCGTCCGCCTACCTTGCCGGTGGTTGTGCAAGAAGATGACTTGGTACAGCCACACGCTGGCGATGACGAACGCTCCGTTGCGTGACCAGCCCTTGACTGGGCACGCCTTCAGGTCGCAGGACTGGATGACTCGCTGGAAGAGCAACTCTATCGTCTCCTTGCGGTAAGCGTAGAGGTCATCCTTCCAACCGCGCCGCCGCGGCGGCAACTGCTTGGGCGTCAGCAGCCACCCGCCCCGCTCTGCGTAGCTCCGAACCAACTGGGCGCCGCCGAAGGTCTCGTCACCGAGCAGCACCGGCGTGACAGGCAGGCTGCGCTCTGCGAGAGCCCGCGCCACGACAGTGGCTTCGCCTTCACTGTTGAGCCGCCACGCGGCGAAGAGCGGGACGGGCGCGGGGAAGACGAGCCCCTGCAAGACTAAGCGATAGCCCTGCACCCAGCCGCGGTAGCCGCTCTTTGACCACGCCGACTCGGTATCCACGTTGCGCAAGCCCAAAGGGATACGGCCAGCGCGGCGCTGCTGCTTGTGCCAACGCGGCCCGCTGGCGGCGTACATGCGCCCGTCAATGGCGCTCGTCTGAGGCTGCTCCGAAGCGGGTGCGACCTCCTCTGCGATCTGGCGACCGAGCGCGGCGACTTGCGCCTCGGCCTCCGGGATTAAAGACTGCATCCGCCGCTCGATGGTGCGCCGATGCGGGACGCGGGCGAAGCCCAGCACGTCGCGTAATGCCGCGTCCTGGCTGAGCAGGCGGTGCGACTCGCGCTCTCTGAAGGTGCGCAGCGCGACGGCCGCAACGGCTAAGAGCAGGAAAGAAAGAGCTGAGTAGGTTCTGGGTCGGCCACGCTTTTGCGTCGGTGGTTGCGTCGAGTAGCAATCTTTAACCTGCTCAAGTAACTTGAGCAGCGCGTCAGGGGGTTGGGGTGTATGTTGGCTCATACCGCCCAATATGGCAGAAACCGCGCGGTTCCTGCTCCCCTGACGTTTTATGCGCCACCTTCACTTAACTACGTCTCACTCGACCTGCCGGCGGATGAGACGCAGCCGCAAGCGGACTGCCCGCGCCCGTCCGAGCGGCGCGACTGGGCGGCCTTCTGGAACGGTGACGAGGACGGTGTCGGCGCCGCGTCGGAAGAGGCAGTGACCTCCTACTCCACGACCGCGGCGCTACGTGGCATGACCCTGTGACGGGCGCGCAGGAGGCGGGAACGCTCGCCCAGCAGACGTCGCCCGACGGCACCGTCTACAAAGAGTATTCGCACGCCTCGGGGTGGGATGAGGGACTGGTAAGACTCTCGGAGGTCTGGTCTGTCGGGACGCGCAGGAAGTGGGCGGGCACGTCGTGGACGCAGGACAACGAGACGCTTGCGTACGAGCAGAATTCGCGTGCAAGGGAGACGAACGTTTACGACTCGAACAGCGACGGGTCGGTGCGCAGCCGTCGTCGCACGGAAGTCACATACACTTCGTTCGGGCTGCCCGAGGACGTGCGCGAGTACGACTCGAACGCCACGACAGTCTTGAGGCGCACGCGCACCGAGTACGTGTCCGGCTCGGTAAACGCCGGTGGCGTCTACACGAGCCGTCGCCTCATCGGGCTGCCGCTCAAACGTGAGGTCTTCGGCAGGGAGAGCGGGCAGGAGAAGCTGTTCTCTAAAGTCACGTTCGAGTATGACCTTGGGGGCGAGTTTCTGGCCGCGCCGGGAATTGACCCGGCGGCGGTAACGCAACACGACGAGGCGAACTTCGGGGCGGGCTTCAACGTGCGCGGCAACCTGTGCCGCAAGCGGCGTTGGGACGCGGGCGACCAGAATAACCAGTCAAAGTCGGTCGCGACCGAGGCGGGTTACAACACCCTCGGCTCTGTCGTCTTCAAGCGTGACGCGCTCGGACATCAGGCGGGAGTGTCGTACGCGGACTCTAACGGCGGCACGAGGCTGGCATACCCGACGACCATCACCGATTCGGGCGGGTTCACCGCTACGACCCGCTACAACTACGACATGGGAGCGGTGGCCGGGAGCAGAACGCCACAGCCGAACTTGACGACGAACCAGCCGGGGCCGGAGGTGGCGAGGCTCTACGACTCTGTGGGGCGCGCCCTGAAGGTGAAGGTGGGAACGCAGGGGGCATACACACGCTGGGAGTATGGAGCCAACGGTCTCTACATCAGACGGGCGATGGCGGTGGACGCTGGGCAGCCGGAGACTTCCGCCCTCACCGTCACCGACGGCGCCGGGCGTGTGCGCGGCACGCTGCGAGAGCTGCCCGGAGGCTACTCCGCACGGCGGTTCGAGAACGACAAATTTGGACGGCAGGTCAGACAGTACAAACCCGTTCGTGTGTCGGTCGGGACGTCTGACCTGTCGAACATTGCGGGCTGGCAGCCCGCTTTCGAGGACGCACCCTCGAACGGGGGAACGGGGTGGGTCTATGCCTCGAACGAGTACGACTGGAAGAGCAGACCGGTGCTCATCTCCAGCGTGGGTAGCCCGGCGACCACGAAGGAGTTCAGTTACGACGGCTGCGGTTGCGCTGGCGGGGAAGTCGCCCTGACCCGCGACGAGACCGGGCGGCGGCGGAAGGTCACGCTGGACATACTGGGGCGCGTGGTCAAGGTGCAGGATTTGGATGAGCAGGGGAAGGGGCTCCCGCTCACAGACGTCGGAGCCATCTACCGGACGGTGCTCAACACCTACAACACGCTGGATCAGATCACCGAGACACAGTCTTTCGCCGGCGCCGCCGAGAGTGACCCGACGAAGATTGTGAAGTCCACGTCCGTCTACGATGGGCACAGCCGGCTCCTGTCGAACCACTCGCCGGGGCAGGCGGCGAGCGGCGCCACCGTCTTCACCTATCACGCCGACGACACCGTTGAGAGCGTCACCGACGCCCGCGGCGTCAAGGTGAGCTACGGCTACAACCTGCGCCACCTGTTGGAGTCCGTCGTCTATGACCTCTCAGGAGTTTTGCAGGGGCAGGAAGTGGCGCAGACCCCGAACGCGGCCTTCACCTACGACGCGGCGGGCAACCGCCTGTCCATGTCGGCCGGCGCGAGTGGCAGCGTCTCCTACACCTACACTGCGCTCTCGCAGCTCGCCTCAGAGGCGCGACAGTTCCCGGGACTCTCAGGCACCTACACGCTCTCTTACGAGTACACGCTCTCCGGTCAGTTAAAGAGCGTGACGGATCAGACCAACTCGTCGTCGCCCGTGGGGTTCTCATACGAGTTCGACGCAGCCGGTCAGATGAAGGGAGTGACGAGCACGGGGATGGGGGCGTCCGCCCCGCTCGCCTCGAACGCGGAGTACCGCGCGTGGGGCGCGCTCAAGCAAGTCGAATACGGCGACACGACGGCCGTCGGCCTGAGCTACGACGCACGCGGGCTGGTGACGGGCTACGCGCTCAGCGGGGCCAAGGAGGCGCAGACGGGGGCGGCGCGGAGCGAGGGTGGCGACTTCCAGTATTACGCGGACGGGCGCGTGAAGTACGCGACCGACCACCTGAGCCGTTCGCGCGGGACGGCGCTGCTCGACCGTGCCTACGCATTTGACCTCGTTGGAAGATTGAAGGAAGCCTACTCCGGGGCTGATGCGCGCGTCTTCGTCGGCGACGTCACCCCCGGCTCGGCGGACGTGCCCTACCGGCAGAGTTACACGTTCGACGCATGGGATAACCAGCGAGACCGCACGGGGCATTACTGGGGCCGGGAGGACTCCGCCCCCGTGGGCTTCGACCCGACGACCGGGCGCGACCCCGCATGGGAGCACGACGCGGACGGACGGCTGGTGTCGATGAACGAGCCGTCGCCGAACGGGCTGACATACCAGCCCGCGCGTTTCAAATTCGACGCGGCAGGGCGGCGCGCGCAGACGACGCAGACGACGAGCCGACAACTTCAAACGCCATCGAACTCGATACAGACGACGGCCGTCACCGTCACCGACACCTTTGACGGCGACGGCTTGGGGGTGATGCGGCTCAAGGTCTCACAGGTCAACTCCAACTCGCCAGTCACTTCATCTGTTTACTACCTCCGGAGCAGCGTACTGGGTGGACGCCTGATCGCGGAGTATGGGGCCTCGGGTGCGCGACAAGCGTCCTACGCCTACGCGGGCGGGGAAGTGTTGGCCGTGCAGCAGGGGGCGGGCACCGCGACGCCGTCGCTGCGCTGGCAACACCTGAACCCTGTGACCGGGGACGCGAGGGAGACCGACAGCACGGGGAAGGTGAGGGGCGAGACGCACCTCGATCCGGGCGGGGCGGACGTGGGTGTGAGCGACCCGTTCGCTTCGAGCGCGTCGGGCGCTTCGGGTGGCATTGCCGACGGGATGAGTCAGGCGGCCGTGGACGCGAGGGCGGCGCAACTCCTCCCCGGCTACGGCGGGCCGAAGTGCATGGTTGACTTCGCCGTGACGAGCTGCGCGCTTGCCAACGGCGTGGCCGAGAGCGGGGCGGGCGTCATCGTCGACAGCGATACACCGGGCGGCAAATTCATAAAGTTCCGTAACAATGACACCGGCCAAACCACATACCGGTGGGCACCGCTGACGGCGGTAGGCGACCGATTGCTATATTTGCCGCTGGGGGCGTACATCGGGAATGTCGATGGCCCTACCTTCACGATTAACCTGAGGGAGATAGCCCCCGCCGGTACAAACCCCATATGGACGGCCAGCCTGAACAAGCTGCCGGGGAGCAGCTCCGGCCAGGACCAGAACGTCCGGTTCCCCAGCGGCCCCAACAGGCATTGGGCCGAAAAGGCTTTTGACATCTGGCGTAAACAGTTGGCGGCGCGGGAGCGGGAGCAGGAGGCCTTGAATAGGGCCTATCAAATGCTCACGGGGCGTTGCGCTACGTTTATCGAACAGGTGCTAAGGAAGGCCGCCGAGAAGACCGGACAATTAAGTGCACTTTCGGGGCCGGATGGTATACAATTCAATTTTAGCGCCAATTCTTCCCTCATAGCTTACCAAGCGGCAATGAACAGGGGCGAAGTTCGAAGCCTGGATGAGAGACCACAATTCAACATGCCTGCGGGCGCGGAGGGAGCGACAACCAGGCACTCCCGTGGCGACCCTAACGACCCTCTGATGTTTATGGGGAGGACAGTTACCTGGAGGGACAGTTTTTATAATTTAGACCTCCAGGATGCCGCGCGACAGACTCTTCATGAATCGATGCACCAATTCGAGGACTTTACGGACGCGGTGCTGGCCAACGCCGCACAATCCGCGGCCGGGGAGAAGCAGGTGTCTTACGGGACAAGCGCGTCGGAAGTGTCACGCGCCTCGACCGACCTCAACACTCTCCTAAGGAGGTTCTGCCCTTGAGAAAGCTGCGTCTACCACTCATTCTCGCGCTGTTTCTTCCCGGTGGAGTGTACGCCCAAAAGAGAGTGAGCGACTCATCCGGAGCCGGCGTAAATCGTTGCGTTCTCACGCAACGCACGAAAGGATCGTCTTTGCAGCGCTCGGCGGAGGCGATTGATCTGAGGGTGATAAAGCGCGACCCCGACGGCGGCGTGATGGTAGGCGGTTCCGTTTTTTTAAACGATAGGAAGGGATTGATTCTTCGCAGCAACGGGAAAGACCTGGACGGTATATTGATTCCTAAGGTGATGGACGTTGATGATTTTGCTTACATAACAAGAGATGTGGGTTGGAGACTGTACACCGGCACCCTTTACGCCACGAGCGACGGAGGCGCGTGCTGGCGGGAAGTCTTCACGCACCATGGGTTGTGGAACATTCATTTCGCCGACCGTCAGAACGGCTGGCTCACCGGCCGCGACGGAATCATCTACCGTACCGACGACGGGGGCGCGTCCTGGCGTAGACAGGACAGCGGAACCCGGCTCGACCTTTGGGAAATATCCTCCATTGATTCGCTGCACGCCTGGGTCATCGGGCGTTCGATGCAAAGCTCGTTCCCGCCGAAGAAGTCACAGACCGCTCTTATCGCGACCCTGGACGGCGGCCGAACGTGGCAGACGCTCGTGACGGGCGAGACCGTCTCCCTCAACACCGTCTCATTCGTCAACAGCTCCGAAGGGTGGGGGATAGACACGGACAACAATATCGTCCGCACGGTTGACGGCGGGAGGACGTGGGACGTCCGGCGCGGCGGCGATCGGGCGAAGGCAGTCTGGAGGAGCATCTTCTTCCTCAACCCGAGAGAAGGGTGGGTAGGCGGGGACGGAATTTTACACACCAAAGATGGCGGCGCGACCTGGGAGGTTCAGTTACAGAATGAACAGCCCGACGCCCCCTCGATCCAAGCGATCTTCTTTTCCGACAGCCAAAAAGGCTGGGCCGTCACAACGCAGGAGCTACTCTACACGTCCGACGCCGGCTTGACCTGGGACATGATATTTAGCGACCCCCGTATCACGACGGCACAGAGGTAGTGAAGCGTGCGCCCGCTGACGGTCGAGTAGTCTTCCCCGGCTCACGCCCTGAAGCGTCGGCTTGTTCCTCCGGCCGATTTCGAAAGTTAAGCTGCTGTCTCTACTTCTATCCTTCTAATCAGTAATCCCTCGCCTCGCAGTCTGCTTCCCCCGGGCTTCCACGCCGCCCGTCCCTCCTGGATGCGTTGCAAAGATTATTATTAAGCGCAGAACTGCTTCGAGGGTAGTGATGTTATGAAGCAGGCACCTCCGGCTCAGCGTCGAGCTGCGATAGACTCATCTTGTGCATGAGATCGCGAAGGAGGCGCCCATGACTATTTATTGTGGTGTGGACTCCCACGCGCGTCAACAGACTATCTGCTTCTGTGCTACGGACGGCGGGGAGGCTTGCCCCAAGGAGTTACGCCACGACCGCGATGACGTCCGCGGCTTCTACGCTCAGTTCACGGGCGAGGTG
>Ga0126304_10000567_pt1 | contig 15483 bp, 18 predicted proteins | sample Plot25_FD_92538 | JGI IMG/M metagenome (GOLD analysis project Ga0126304, IMG submission 92538) | Serpentine soil microbial communities from UC McLaughlin Reserve, CA, USA - Plot25 | ecosystem: Environmental > Terrestrial > Soil > Grasslands | place: USA: UC McLaughlin Reserve, Lake County... | reverse complement strand
TTTGGTGAGGCTCTTCCAGAGGTCGTAGTCGAGGGGGGCGCCGTGCTTGTTGTAGAGGTAGGCGGCGTCGAGCACGGCACCGTAGAGGTCGAGCTGGCGCTGCTTGAAGGCGCCGTTGCCGAGCCTCACGGGAGAGGAGTTCATGTACCCGGAGAGGTGCGAGAGCTCCATCTCGGTTATGTTCTTGCGGCCGTCTATGCCGTAGAGCGGCTGCAGGAGGCCGTCTTCGTCCTCATGGCAACGGTCTCTCAGCCAACCCATAAAGTGCCGCGCCTCGTCCTCGAAGCCGACGTAGATCAGGGCGTAGAGCGCCAGCGCCGCGTCCCTGAGCCAGGTGTAGCGGTAGTCCCAGTTGCGCTGTCCCCCGATCTTCTCAGGCAAACCCATCGTAGGGGAGGCGACGAGCGCGCCCGTCGGATCGTAGACCATGAGCTTGAGGACAAGGGCAGATCGGTGGACTATCTCCCGCCACCGCCCTTGATAGGTGCTGTTTGCGAGCCAACGCCGCCAGTATCTCATGGTCCTATGCAATAGCCTCTCGAACCCGACGTCCGACAGCCTCTCCCCTGGTCCCTCACCTTCTTCGAGATGTGCCAGGACGAACGTCGCGCTCGCGCCCTCGCCAAACGTGAATCGCGCCCCCGCAGCCCCTCTCTCCCACTCCTCCAGCCGCATGTCGGTAGCCAGCCCGAGAAGATGATCCCCTGAGGCGAACACGGCCCCTGATTTCCCGACCGAGACCGAGTGGTCGCGGCGGGCGTAGTCGAAGGCGGGCCGGCACTCGACGCGGAAATCCATCTGTCCCCTTATGACTCGCACGTTACGGACGAGCCTTTGATGCTCCCCCGGTCGCGTCAAGATCGGCATGAAGTCAAGGATCTCGGCAAGGCCTTCCGGCGAGAAGAAACGGGTAAGGAGCACGTTGGTGTCGGGCAAATAGAGTTGATGACTTCTGGTGTACTCCTCAGGACGCAGTGCGTAGTGTCCGCCCTTCTCGTCGTCGAGAATGGAGCAGAAGACGCTCGGTGAGTCGAAGGCGGGCAGGCACAGCCAGTCGATCGTGCCGTCGGTACCGACGAGCGCCGCCGTGTACAGGTTCCCGATGATACCGTGGTCTTCGATGGGCAGATACCCCACTCCAGCCTACCTCTCAGCGATCTTCATCAATCATCAGTGCATGTATCTTACAGCGGATTGGGGAAGGGCCGGCCCTTCCCCAATCCGCGCTGGTCAGCCACTCAGCACGTCGCCCTGCGGGCGGCTTGTCAGCAATTCAGCTTGTCAGCCAGTCAGATAATGCCGTGCAGTGCGCAAGCCGGTCAATGAGCTTCAAACACCGCACAAGCTGAAATGCTGAAGTGCTGAAATGCTGACCAGCTCAAATACAGGCCGTTTCTCCGGTTTGTAAGGTGGGTATACATCCGGTTGTTCTTCTTTTGGATTATGGTTTGGCAACGTATGGAGGTTAATCGTGGAAGAGATGCTAGGCGGAGCCAGGATCACCTACCTCGGGCACGCGACGTTCAGGTTCGTAACGGCGGGTGATGAGCAGATCATCATAGATCCCTTCCTCACGGAAAACCCCCAGACCCCGGACGACCTGAAGCACGTCGGTGAGCTCGATACCATCCTGATAACCCACGGCCACTTCGACCACTTCTCCGACGTCGAGCCCCTAGCAGGACAGACGGGGGCAATGACGGTCTCGAACTTCGAGATCTTCTCCTACCTGCAACGCCAGGGCATCGAGAATGCCATGCCGATCCAGAAGGGGGGTACGAGCCAGGTCGGCGGCATCAAGGTGACCGCGACCCACGCCTACCACTCCTCGAGCATACAGCTCGACGACGGAAGCTACATCTACGCCGGAGAGCCGGTGGGCTACATCATCGAGTTCGAGAGCGGCTTCAGGCTTTACCATGCGGGCGACACCGCGGTCTTCGGCGACATGCGTCTGATCGGGGAGCTCTACAACCCCGACCTCGCCCTACTACCGATCGGCAACCAGGTGGTGATGGGCCCGTTCGAAGCAGCCCACGCGGCCAGGCTCCTCGGCGTGGAGCACGCCGTCCCGATCCATTACGGGACCTTCCCGTTCCTGCCGGGCACCCCCGAGGAGTTCCAGGAGCACACCTCTGCCCTCGTCCCCGACCTCAAGGTCCACGTGATGGAACCGGGTGACGAGCTAGCATCTTAGGGCGGTTTTCTTGTAGGGCGCTTCGCGAACCGCCCTTTTTGGTTCGCGAAGCGCCCATGGACGAACCGCGGCTACAGGTTTCGGGCATCAGGGTTTAGGTCCCGGCTCGCACAGGCCTACATCGTTGCGGATAGCAGGACGAGCAACACGGCGCGGCATACCTCCCCGGCGGCGCCCACAACGTCGCCGCCGATACCGCCGAACGTCTCTCTGGCGACGCGCAGGGCGAATATGGCGACCAAGGGCGCGGCAAGTACGCCAAGCGGCGCGAGGGCGCTCGTCGCCAGAAGGAAAGGCAGCGGCGCAAGCAGAGCCAAGACGATGCCGCCGGTACGGCGCGGCCCGGAAAGGTTCCGCACAAAGGGCACGGATGAGGAGCTGGAAACCGCTGGCTTGCCGAAGGCGAGCGTGAGGAGCATCGCCGAACGGGCCGAGACCTCACCGGCTAGCAGGGCGAGCGCCGCGCGACCCGGAGAGGTGGCACACAGTGTGGCGAGTGCGGCCACGGTCGGAGCATAGACCAGGAAGAGCGCGCCGAGACCGCCGATACCGACGCGGGTGTCCGCGAGGACCTCACGGCGTCGGCCGGGGCTTCCGTGGACCATAAGCGCATCACCAACGTCGAGGAGGCCGTCAGCGTGGTGCAGGCCAGCGGCGAGAAGAACGGCCCCGAGCCCCAGGGTGGCGGCGACACCGGGAGGCACGACGTAAGCCGCCAGCAACAGGATGGCTCCTGGCAACCCCGTGACGATACCGACGAGGGGTAGCAGGGGGACCCAGCGCGCGGCTTCTTCCAGAGATGCTCCGCGAAACGGAAGGACCGTGAAGAATGAAAGGAACGCCTTCAACTACTTGATCCTGAGGCTTACCCCGGCGACGCAGAGGTGGACTTCCTCGGCCGCCGCGGCGGCGCGCTGGTTTACCAGTCCGAGCACGTCACGGAACCTCCTCCCAGCCTCGCTCTCCGGCACGACACCGAGCCCGACCTCGTCGCTCACGAGCAGGAGCGGCACGCCGAGTTCCCCTGCCCGAGCCAGAAACCGGTCGAACTCGGCAGGCGCCCGCTCCTCACGGGCCGAAACCCAAAGCGTCAGAGAGTCGAGCAGGACCGCATCCCATCGCTCCGCCGCTGGAAGGACTTCGTCGAGATCGCAGATCTCCAGCGTGCCCCACGTACCTGGTCTGCGCTCCCTGTGGATCCTGACGCGCCGCTCCAGGTCCTCATCTCTCCCTACAAGAGCCGTGGCTACGTAGAGGATATGCTCCCCTCCGATCGCGGAGGCCAGACGCTCGGCAAGAGCGCTCTTACCGCTGCGGGCGCCGCCGAGGATGAGGGCGCGAACAGCTACAGCTCCTCCTGGATCGCCGCTACAAGCCGCCCGTTCTCCTCACTACCCCGGACAGCGACGCGGAAATACTCCGGCCCGAGCCCCTCGAACGGCCCGCAACCCCGTACGAGCACTCCCCGCCTGGCGAGACGTTCGGGAAGCCCATCCGGCCCGCGGACGAGCAGGAAGTTCGCGGCGCCGGGAAAGGGCTGGAGACCGGCGATGGCATCCAATGCCCCGAAGAGCTCTTTACGCAGACGAGTCACCTCGGCTACCGAGGCTTCGGCGAAGTCCCGGTCCGCGGCGGCGGCGATCCCTGCGGCGGCGGCGACGGCGTTCACCGGCCAGGAGGGCTGGAGCGCCTGGACTCGCCTGGCATCGTCGCAGATGAGACAGCCGAGCCGCAGACCTGGTATCGCGAAGAACTTGGTGAAAGACCGCGCGACCCAGAGGCCTTCGTCGACCATCTCCGCCACGCTGATCCCTGGCACGAAGTCGGCGAAGGCCTCGTCGACGACGAGTACGGCGCCGGCTTCCCTTGCACGGGCCGCCACGTCGAGCACCTCACCGTAGCCGAGCGCGTCACCCGTAGGGTTGTTCGGGTTGCAGAGGAACACCACGGAGACCCCTTCGAGATCTTCCAGCAAGGTGGGATCCCACCCGAAATCCTCCTCGCGACGCCGGGCCACCCTGCGAACAGGCTCTATGCCTGAGGCTTGTGCTGCGGCCGCGTACTCCGAGAAGGTGGGTTCGAGCACCAGCGCCCTCCCGCCCGTTCCGGCAGCCCTGGCGGCGAGGAAGAGCGCTTCGGCCCCACCGTTGGTCGGGACGATCCTCCCGGCAGGAACGCCGAGGTAAGCGGCCAGGGCCGCACGTAGCCCGGTGTATTCCAGGTCGGGGTAGCGGCCTGAATCTTCGTAGAGGGCCCGCCGGGCGGCTTCCAGGGCGTCACGGGGCGCAGCAAGGGGGTTTATGTTCTGGCTGAAGTCGAGGAGGTCTCTGGGTGGAACCTTGAGGGATCTGGATACAACCTCTCCGTGCGCCCCGTGGTGACGGTCGCCGGGGTGCTGTGTCCAGCCCCTAACCACGCCCGATCCTCTGCGCCAGGAGCGCCAGGATGCCGGCCAACACGCAGCAACGGCGCATGAGACCCACAGCCCGCCGGATATCATCAGGCGCAGGGAGCCGTCCGTCGCCAAGGATCGGTCCTTGCCGCACCACGCCACCGTACACGTTGGCCCCACCGAGCCTGACACCGAGGGCGCCGGCGAACGCAGCTTCGGCCATGCCGGCGTTGGGGCTGGCGGTAAGGTGGCCGTAGCGAAGGGCGGTGAGGAGCGTGCGAAGAGGCCGTCCCGAGATGGCCGCGACGGAGAGCGTCATAACCCTCGACGGCACAAGGTTGGCTAGATCGTCCAGACGGGCAGAGGCCCATCCGATGTCCGCATAGGGAGGTTGCCGGTACCCTACCATCGAATCCAGCGTGTTTACGGCCTTATATGCCAGTGCGCCGGGGGCCCCGAATAGGAGGCCGTAGAGCATTGGGGCAACGACACCGTCGCTCGTGTTCTCCGCGACCGATTCGACGGCCGCCCTGCAGATCTCAGCTTCCGAGAGGCCATCCGTGTCCCGCCCGACGAAGCGACCGACCTGCGCTCGTGCTCTTACCAGCGGTCCTTCGCGCAGCCCGCGCTCTACGTCTCCTGCGGCCTCGCCGAGGCCACGCATCGAGAGCGTGGTCGAGATGAGGGCCGTCCCTATCATCCACCCCGGCCCGCCAGGCGCTGCGCCAAGGATCCTCCGCGTCGAGACGAACACCAAAGATGGTACCGATAGTGTGAGCACGACGCCCACCAGGCGTCTGGACCTTGGGCTCTGCAATCTCAGCGCCCGCTTCTCGAAGGCCGAGATGACACGCCCTATCAAGACGGTCGGGTGTACGGCCTCGGGAGGCTCGCCGAACACCGCGTCGAGGAGCAACGCCGCGGCGATCTGTCCCCCATGCCTCAAACTCATTCCCTGCGAGGCGCCCTGCGCGGCTTCTCATCCGAGAGAGAGGGACGGCCGCGGAGCGCCCCGACCAGCCCGCCCGCCGTTCCGAGGAGCACCGCCCGTAGGACGAAGTTGGCGATCGAGCGGCCGAGGTCCCGTAGTGCGGGCGGCTGCAGGGTCGCCTCGACCTCTTCGACCTGCGCCGGCGGCGGTAGGTCCCTGACCCTCTCGTGGGAGGCGCCGCGCTCTTTGCGTTCCTGCTGGATCTCCGTACGGACACCGTTGACGTAGGAGACGATCTTCGGGGCGGCCTGCGTGGCGTAATCACGTGCGCTCCCGGCGAGCAACGTCGCCTGCAAGGCGGTCGTCAGAAACAGCGTGATCCCCACCATAACGGCGACGACCGTAGCGGCAAGAGCACCGTCGCGAAGCAGTAGCGACCGGTAAGGCACCCCGGGGTCGAGGCGTGTAGGGCGCACCCTCAGGGCCGCCAGTATGGCCAGGAACAAGAACAGAGCCAGGGCAAGCCGCGTCCTGTACTGCGCTATTACGGCAAGGATCCAACCGGGCGTATCGGTGGGATCGACGAACAGAAAATACAGGTCCGAGGCGAGCGCGACGAGCACACCAACGATCCCGTAAGCGAAACCCGTCCTTAGCGGTCCAGAATCTCTCTCTGGGTGGCCGTACATACAAGGGAGGATACAGCATCCCCTGTGGGACGCTAAGTGATCGAAGATCCAACGTCTCTCTAGGAGGCGGACGCGACCGCGGACGGACGTCCCCTTAGGAGAAAATACAGCCCGGCGAGCACGATGGCCCCGCCGATGATTGTGAGGACGCCCGGCCTCTCAGAGAGGATGAGCCAGGCCAGGAGCGCGGCGACGACGGGTTCGGCCAGGATGGTGCCCGAGACGATAGAGGCTTCGACGTAGCGCAGGGCCCAGTTGAAGACCGTATGGCCCATCAGCTGTGGCCCAACGGTGATCGCCGCCAGCCAGAACCACGTCTCGCCCGAGTAACCCCAAAGCGGGACTTCGAAGACGAGGGCGACGGGCAGCAAGGTTGCCGCTGCCGCCGAGTAGACGACTATGGAGTAAGGGAGCACGCCGACACCCCCGGTACGGGAGGAGCGTCCGATCAGGACGTACACCGCCACCGTCAGGGCCCCAGCGAGGGCGAGGACGTTCCCGAGAATGGCGGCCGACCCTACGGTCCTGTCGGAGGCGATGACCGCAGTGCCCGCTATGGCGACCACGATGCCGAGGAACGATAGCGGGGTGGTGCGCTCTCCGAACAGCACGTACGCCAGCACCGCAACGAAGACGGGTTGTGTCGAGACGAGGACGACGCTCGCGGCCACGCTCGTGTAGTCGAGTGAGGAGATCCAGAACCCGAAATGGGCCCCGAGCGCCACACCTGAGGCTATCCCCGCGTACAGGGCACGGCCCCTCGGGAAGCGGTCCTTCCTGACGAGCGCCGGTGGCAGGAGGACTGCCGCCCCTAAGGCACACCTCCAGAACGCGATGGCAACGGCAGGCGCGTCCGCCAGCCGGATAAAGATGGCTGACGCCGACACCGCCAGCACCCCGACCGCTACGGCCGGGAGAGCGCCCCTACCCCGTACCTTATCCTGTACCAGACCAGGGCCCCGCTTTCCCTCAAGAACTGCCCCCTACGGGACCATTTCTTGTGCCACATCGGGCTACTATACACCGGCTCAGCCACCGCAGGCAGCCCAACCCTGCCGAAACAGGCCACCGTCCTCACGCAGTGCAGCGGGTCGGTCACAATAAGGACCTCATCTACGCTTCTACGGCGTGCGATCTCGGCCACCCTCGAGGCAGACTCCCAGGTACTCTTGGCCGCGTCCTCGCGCACGATCGCCGCCTCGGGTATGCCCATCTCGCGCAGGATGCCTGCCATTACGACCGCCTCGCCGGGCGGATATTCGCCCTCTCCGCCGGTCGGCATGAGGAGGTCAGCCAGGCCCCGGGTGTACAACTCCCCGGCGTGACGCGTCCGAACCTCCAGCGTCGGGCTCGGTCTCCCGCCACGCAGTACCTGCGCCCCGAGGATCACGGCGACCCTGGGTTTGCCCTCCGTATCGCCAGCGGCGACGGATGATGGCCTGTCCCTGTACACCCTCAGTAGTTCGCTTAGCTCACCGAGGACTCCTCCCCAGAACGTTCTCTTCAACGCCGGGCCCCGCGCCTTGCCCGTTCCAGATCCCCGGGTGAGTTGACGTTCATCAGCAGGAGGTCGGGGTCCCCAAACCGGCGCAATTCCTCCCCGACGTACTCGACCTCGTCCATCCCTTCCAGAAACTCGTGCACAGCCCGCACCCCCTCGTCGAGCGCCGCGCTGACGAGGGGCAACACCTCGCGATCGTAGGCGGCGCACAAAGGATGGATCCTGCCCCCATGATGCGGGACGACGGCGCGCACGTCGCGCGCTCGTAGGTGCTCCAGCAGGTAGCCGACCAGGTCTTCGCGCAAGAACGGCATGTCGGCCGCCGCGACAAACGTGAGCCGGTTCGTCGCCGCTGCGAGGCCGGCCTCCACACCGGCCAGCGGTCCGAGGCGGCCTGGTCGCTCGCCGGTGGCGAATCCGACTCCTTCGGGCCTGATGCTGCTCTCTCCGACCACGAGCACTTCCTCGCAGGAGTCCGTGAGGGCGTCGCTGACGCGTTGGATCAGGGGCACTCCTTCGACCTCGAGTGACAACTTCTCGCGCCCCATCCTGCGGCTCGAGCCACCGGCCAGGATTATGCCCGAGGCAGGGCTTCTCAGGAGGCCGCTCGGACGGTCGCTCCCACTCTCATGTCGAGGATCTTCTGGCGGAGCATTCTGACCCGGACCATACTACCTGGGCTACCCGTGCGACGGGCGAGGCGTTTTGCGAGGGCCAGGTCCACTGCGGTGGCATTAAGTTTGCGGGCCCTGAACCATGTGGCCACCTTTCCCGTGAAGATCAGGCCAAGGTAGTAACCCGTCGTTCTGAAGTAGCTGGGGAGCATCGTGTATTGTCGCGAGGTTATCGTCCCTGCCGGTACCTCATCCCTAAGCTCTTCGCGGATAACGCGCCGCTCGACGGCGAGCCACACGATGATGATCACGATGTAAACGAGGACCACGCAAAACAACACGAGGTAGCCGACAGGGCCGAATACGGTGGCCGTAAAGTTGAAGGTCGCGTGCAGTAGTATCGCCCCTAGCAGACCAAGCAAGGGCAGGATGACCTTCAGAGCCCTGCCCTGGACCCAAGGTATGAGGCCGATACCCATCCCCGTAAGCGAGGTGAACGATGCGTGGGCGAATCCGCCGAAGATCCTGCGCACGATAAACGTCTCCGCGCCGAACTGCAGACCGTAGAGCAGGTCCTCGGCGATGGCGAAGCCGAACCCGACGGCGGAGCCGTAGACGATACCGTCCATCAGGCCGGCGAACTCGATCAACCCGGTCCTGCGGCGCGCGAGGAAGGCGATAAAGAAGATCAAGAGCAGGGCCAGGCCCTTCGAGCACTCCTCCACCACGGGCGCCTCCACGACCGCGGTGAAGAAACTTGCTGTCTTCACGCTCGTCACGGAGCTGAGCGTGAGCTCGAAGAGCGTGTTGAAGACCAGCGAGACCGTCGTCGCAACGGCGAAACCCCACACGAAGACGGGTATGACGTAGCGAAGCGGCTCCCTCTCGTAGAGGTCTATCGCCCGGATGAAGAGGAGGTAGATCAAGGCTTGCACGATGCCGAACCAGATCAGGGACCCGCTCAGACTCACGAGGCTGCCCATCCGGAGAACGACATGGTTCGCAGTATACCCGCTCCTGATAGAATACTTCTGTCCTTACCGGAAGGAGAGGATTGGACAGGGATCTTCAAGATCGCAACTCCATACCGGCGGCCCTTCGTTACCTGACCCACGGGGTCTACGTGATGGGAACCCGACGTGGCCGCCAATCCAACGCCATGACGGCGTCGTGGGTGATGCAGACCTCAGAACGTCCCCCGTGCGTGGCGGTCGCGGTAAGGAGCGACCGTTACACGCACGACATCGCCCTCGAGAGTGGGACCTTCGCCCTCAGCGTCCTGCGCGAGGATCAGGTAGACGTCGCGACCCACTTCGCGGACACGAGCGGCGAGTACCACGATAAGCTCCAGGGTATCCCCTACGGCCTGACGCCGGGAGGCTCGCCTTTCCTCCTCGACTGCCTGGCCTACCTGGACTGCAAGGTCATTGACAGGGCCCGCGCGGGCGACCACACCGTGGTCGTAGGCGAGGTCACGGCGAGCGACACCCTCGACGAGAGCTACCCCTTGATCTACGACCCGAGCGAGTACGAAGAGGCCCTCCGGTAGACGAACAAGGAGCCCGGCCCTGTGCCTCCGGGGCCCGAGTGGCTTAAGATCTAGCCGATCCGGGTACAATGTATTCGAGCGAACAGATCTAATATCCGGAGGAGCGCTATGGATGCGACCCTACAGAAGACAGGAATAAGGCTATACACCGGTGACTACTGCCCGTTCTGCAGACGGGTGAAAAACGAGCTCGAGCGGCTGGGGCTCGACTACGTCGCGGTCGACGCCGACGCGGACATGCGGGAGGAGGTCATCAGGCTCTCGGGGCAGCGGGCAATCCCGATCCTCACCATCGACGACGAGGTGCTCGTCGACTCCTCGCGCATAATTCGCGAGCTCCGTGACCGCTACGCTTGAGCGACGCAACGATTCATCCTTCCTCCCACTGTTGGAGGACGTACTCGGCGTAGAAAGCGAGCGATTCTTCGGGCCCCTGTTCGAGGAAAGCTTTGGCCTTGCCTATGGGATCGAGGACGAGCTTTCCTATCTCGACCACGGGTCCCTCTCCCCACTCCTCGGGCGGGCGCCAGATACCGGGTGGGCTGACGTTGCGGCGGATGGTCTCGCCCAGAAAGCATCCCAGACCGGCCACGAGACCGTCTGAGAGTGGCGGGTCGTCCTCGGCCTCGTACCCTTCGAGGGCGGCGATGAGGAGTTCTTCGACCAACGGAAGGTACTCTGGCGCGTAGTCGAGGTCGACGCCCCAATGGGTGCTGCCGACTTCTCTGAAGAGGCCCGCGCACACCTCGGGCCGGTCCGGTGTGAGCCGCGCGAGGTCGAGCTGCAGCAGAGCGGCCGGCGACGTGCCGAGGTAGAACTCGACCTCAGGGGGCACGGGGTAGCCGCTCAATATCTCAAGTCCCGCCCCGGCGTGTTCAGAACTCCGCAGAATAGCCGCCCTGTCTAGCACCTCGCGCGACCGGCGGTCATCCCAGGGTCCGGTCTCGACCTCGACGAAGAAATGTCTTTCGTCCTGGCGAAGATATATGGGAAGAACGACCCGCCCGAGTGGAGATTCGACCTCTTTGAAGAGTTCGAGGATCTTGCCCCCCCGCTCTTCGAGCTCTTCAGCCACCCGCAGGATCGTGACCGGACGAGGGGCGTCGCGCTCGATCTGTATGGGGCTCTTGCGCTCTTCTAAAGCTTCATCTGTGCCTTCTTCGGGTGTTTCTTCCTCTTCTCGACGGAACATTCTGGCAAGCCTCCCCATCTGACCACGAACCCGCAGATTCTAGCATCGGCGAAGATTTGCCGGAAGCACCTCTATACATTACCCTTACCCGATGCCAGAACCACAAGAATTACTCCTGGTGCGTCACGGACAGTCCACCGCGAACGCGAGAGGCATCTGGCAGGGCCAGATAGACTTTCCCCTCTCGGAAGAAGGAAAGTGGCAGGCGAGCCTCGCGGGACGTGGCCTCTTAGGCGAACCGTTCGAAGGCCTCTACTCGAGCCCGCTCTCGCGCGCTTTGGAGACCGCAAAGATAATCCGCGACCGCACGGGATTCGCCGGCAAGGTAGTCCCTGTCGATGGCCTGAGCGAGAGGTACGGAGGCATCCTCCAAGGCCACACCTGGGCCGAGCAGGAGCAGCGAAACCCCGAGCTGGCAAAGAAGTTCCTCGCGATCCCTGAAGAGGAACGCTGGGCGCTCGTCGGCGCAGAGACGGACGAAGAGGTCATCGCGCGCTTCGAGCGGGCCCTCTCATCCATCCGGGACCTTCACCCCGACGGCTCGCGGATCGTTATCGTCTCACACGGGGGGGTGATGCGGGCGTTTCTGAGGAAACGCTTCGGGCCCGAGGTACTGCCAGGCGCGCAGCGGGCGGCCAATGCTTCGATCACAAGGATGCAATGGGGCCGGGGTGCGACGCAGCCACGCATGCTCGAAATAGCGTCGACGGCGCACCTCGCTGAAGATCCGGGTACTTCTACCGCGGAATGACCAAAGCATCAGGCATCAGCAAGGTTGACAGCGAGTCTTGAAGCCGGACACGTGCCGGGACTCGTGCTTACCGAGAGGCGCAGCGCAGTATCCCTCAGTTCGGTTGCGCCAAGAGAGCGGTACACACCGCCTTCCGATCCAAATCCTGAAACCTGAAGCCGCGGTTTGCGTAGCAAACCGCTCTAGCCTAGGGTACGGACGCGACGTGCGTTCGGGCCCCGGTCGTTACGACCGACTTCGTACTCGACTTCACCGCTGGGAGAGAGTTCCGAAGGGTCACCTTCTACCTCAGAGTGATGGACGAAGAGGTCGTCGCCCGTGGGACGTATCAGGAAACCGTAACCCTTCTCTGCGTCGAACCATTTGACGCGACCCCGCTCGCGTGGCGGACCGTCTACCCCGTCCTCGGACGTTCCATCGTCGGAAGCGGTGGGCAACGCGGACTCCTCTGCGGAACTGAACTCTCCCCCGTCGGCCTCGAGCACTATGGAGTCTTCGGCCACCTTCACGACGACGGCCTCAACCCCCGCCCAATGCTCCCTCCAGATCGGGTCCTCCGCGATGGAAGGGTCGAGCCACAGGCCCCAACCGTCGCGTTCGCCATGGTCGAGGACTCCTTCGAAGACGCTCTCGGGCTCGCGAGGTCCACGCTCACGGCGGTAGATGTCGTTGCGCGAGCGGAATGATTGTACCGAGGAGGCGCTGGTGCCGAGAGCGTCCGCGATCCAATCGTCCGACTTGCCGGTCTCCACCCACTCCCTGATACGGTCCATGTGCGGTTTCAACGCTATGCGCTTTCTGGAGTCTGCCATGCTACCGCCTGCTCCTTCTTTGTACCCGTGCTGATAGATGCTGCGCTGAGCGGTTGCTAGACGAGTTATTGTTAGAGATACCGCCAACTATTCTATCATTTTCCAGGGCTTGCGGGCAGCCTTCGGCCCTAGCGCGTGTGTTCACCATCCGCTGTGCCAGAGGTGTCCTCGCGGGCAGCCTCTGGCGGGGAGGCTTGTTCGGTAGTTTCGCGCGGCGGCTCGGGGAAGTCGGTGAATCCTTCACGGCCAAGGTCCTCCAGCATCTCCCCGACGATGGGAGCGGGGAGTTCGAGATACAGTGCGAGCCCCTCCGCGTGGGCGATGGCCTCGTAGGCGTCTCCCTCGTAACCGAGGGCACCTAGCACCCGGAAGACGTTCTCGGTGGGCACGAGCGTGTTGCCGCCGGCCGCCACGCGCAGGTACTGGAAGAGCGTGAGGTTCAGGCCCCCAACCACGCCTACCACGGGTTCGGTCTCGTGGATGCGTCGCCTTACGAACAGGCGTGTGTCGTAGCCATCGGCCCAGCGTCTCAAGACCTCACGCTCGTCGAGATAATTGTACTGGGCCACCCTGTGCTGGAACTGCCCGAGCAGCCTGCCCGTCAGCACGCGGAGGCTCTCGTCCCCGAAGAACCACTCGTCGCCCTCGACGTTCATGATGCCGCTCGCGCGGGGGATAGTCAGCCGCTCCTCCTCGTCCTCGAAAGTCTCGCGGAACTCGCGGACCATGCCGCGAACCTCATCCTCACTGCGTTCGCTCTTCATCAGGGCGGTCTCGTAGACCACAAGCGCGGGTTCGGGGCGCATCCTGGAGATCCCGTCGAACCTCTGCGCAGCCCTCTCGAGCCGCCCGTCGTAGTCCTCCAGGTTCCTGATCTTCCAGGCCGCCTCGCTGAGCCTGTCCGCTAACTCGACCATGGTCTCTCCTCAGCGTTCGTAAGAATTATTCCTCGCAATATAGCATCTCAGCATGCCTGCATTTCAGCTAATCAGCACTTCAGCCTGTCAGCTCTCTGTTTTCACTCTTGGCCGGATGCACGATTTGCAGTAGGTCAGCATCCCTGCGAACCGATTCAGATCGTTTTCTTCAATCCGTAGACACCGGGGGCGGTCTGCACGAATAGCGTACCCGGATTGTCTCTTACGTCCACGGAGAGCCTGGCCCTCATCGTATTCTGGGGTGTCCGCCCCGCGCTGCGCAGGTACCCCGACTGAAGCGCGATCTCCGTTATGTCCGAGTAGTGGAGGGGATGACCGACCTCCCTCAGAACCTCCCGCGCGGCGGCCTTGAAGTCCACGCCGTCCCTGGCCCTCAAGCTATTTCAGGAGAGACTTCGGGGTAGGCCCCGATCACGCCCACGTAAGGGCAATGCTCCTCGAGGGATTCGAGGGCGCGTTTCACCCTACCCTCATCCGGGTGACCGAGGAAATCTGCGAAGAACACATAGGTCCAGGCACGCTTGCGGCTAGGACGACTCTCGATGCGGGTAAGGTTGATCCCCTCCTCCGCGAAGGCCGAGAGCGCGTCCCTGAGAACGCCGGGGCGGTCCTTGACGGAGAATACGACGCTGGTCTTGTCCTTGCCCGTACGGGCGGCCCACGTGCGCCCGAGCACGATAAAGCGCGTCGTGTTCGCGCGGGCGTCCTGGATGTTGCGCGCCAAAACCGTAAGACCGTGGGCGCCCGCCGCCAGCACGCTGCCGATCGCGGCCACCCCGGGCTCTATGGATGCCCGGCGGGCCGCCTCCGCCGTTGAATCGACCTCATCCAGGCGTGCCCGTGGGAGCTCGCGCCTGAGCCAGCTCGCGGCCTGGGCCAGGGCCATCGGATGCGAGCACACGATGTTCACCCTCTCCATTGACGGCTCTGCGGAGATCAAATTCTGTGAGACGGGCAGGTACACCTCCCCGCATATCTTCAAGGGGCTGTTCATCAGCTCGTCGAGCGTGTGGGTCACTGCACCCTCCATCGAGTTCTCGACGGGCACGACCCCGTGCTCGACCTCCCCGCGCTCGACCCTTGCGAAGACCTCGGCGACCGTGGTCTGGGGCTCGAGTTCGATGCTCGTCCCGAACGAACGTAGGGCGGCCTCGTGCGTGAACGTCGCCTCAGGACCAAGGTAAGCGACCTTGAGGCGGGCCTCCAGCGAGATGGAAGAGGAGATGATCTCACGGAAGACGGCCTGGAGCCCGTGCCTGGGGAACTCCCCCTCGCCCAGCGCTACGATCCGGTCGAGGACGGCCCGCTCTCTGGCGGGGGCGTAAGCCGCAAGCCCTCTCTGGTGTTTGATCTCCCCTATCCTGCGTGCCAGCCAGGCACGTCTGTCCAGCAGGCGGACGATCTCCTCGTCCACAGAGTCTATCCCCCGACGCAGCGTCTCCATCTCTGTCCTGAGAGGCACGTCGCCGGATTCAGCAAGAGGCGTCTGTTCTCTATCCGGTAGATTCGATTGGGTCATGGCGTGTACGGTCTCCTGTAGAAATCTTGTGAAAAGGCGGATAAGGAGGAGCGCGGCCGCGCGTCAGGAAAGGGAGCGCCCCTTCCCGGTAAATCGCCGCAATGCGCAGGCCGCGTGGCGCATGATCGATTCAAAGTACCAGATAGTCGTCCTTTCTGTCAAAGGAGCGTTGTTTGCAAAGGGGCATGCCCCTTCGCAAGCTATCAGCGATCAGCCATCAGCCAAGAACAAGAAGCTGATAGCTGTTGGCTGATAACTGAATGCGCGATTGGCAGACAGCACGTTTCACAGAGGTTGGGCTCGTAGGCGATAGCCGGCATGATCGAAGTAGCCTCGAGCGTCTTGAGCGCTTACCGCCGAAAGTGCTTCGCCCAATGCATCTACCAGGGCTTCCTTCG
>Ga0126304_10000566_pt1 | contig 15505 bp, 17 predicted proteins | sample Plot25_FD_92538 | JGI IMG/M metagenome (GOLD analysis project Ga0126304, IMG submission 92538) | Serpentine soil microbial communities from UC McLaughlin Reserve, CA, USA - Plot25 | ecosystem: Environmental > Terrestrial > Soil > Grasslands | place: USA: UC McLaughlin Reserve, Lake County... | reverse complement strand
GAATGACGTCGGCGAACAGTGACGGTGTCTCTACGGGCATCGATCCTCCGGGGTGGTTTGCAGGCAGTTCGTGGTCGGCGGGGGATTGTAACGAGGAGAAAACCCGCTCGTAGCCTACGCGGGCGTCGTGACGGCAGAAGGCGCTGAGACGACGACCCGGTCCTTGCCCGACCTTTTCGCCTCGTAGAGCGCTGCATCGGCTGCGGCGACGAGCTGGCTCTGGCCGGGGACGAACGGGAACGACGCGACGCCGAAGCTCGCGGAGACGCCGATTGGTGTCCCGTCGGAGGCGGTGAGCCGCTGGTTCCGAACCAGCTCCCGGATCCGCTCGGCGACCTGCCGCCCGCCGTCGAGGTCGGTTCCCGGAAGGAGAAGGGCGAACTCTTCGCCGCCCCAGCGGCCCGCAAGGTCGATCTCGCGGACGCTCTCCTGCAGGCCCCGTGCGAAAGCCTTGAGGACCTCGTCTCCGGTCGGGTGGCCCCAGCGGTCGTTGATGCGCTTGAAGTCGTCGATGTCGGCGAGGACGAGCGTGAGGGGCTCATCGAAGCGCTGTGCACGCGCCAGCTCCTTCTCCAGCGCAGCCGTGCAGAGCCGACGGTTCGCCAGGCCGGTGAGGCTGTCGACCAGTGCCTGCTGCTCGACGGTCCGATGCTGGCGCGCGTTGCTGAGCGCGATCACCGCGTGACCGACGAGCCAGCCGGCACTCTCGCGCTGGTCGGAGCTGAAGTCCTCGCCGTAGAGGGTGAGCATGCCGAAGCTCTCGCGGCCGACGGCCAGAGGGAACTCGAGCTTCACGGGTGCCCTCTCGCCCCCGTCGGCGATGAGCACGACGCCGCCGTCGCTCAGCTCCCCGCGCGACGCGCCGGTCGCCTGGACGGCGGTGTCGACGATCACGCGGAGGAGCTGGTCGACGTCGTGCGTCGCGGCGAGAGCCTCGCCGAAATGGAGCGTCGTCTCCCTCAGCCGGCGCCGCTCCTCCTCGAGCTCGGTCATGCGCGCCTGAAGCTGGTCGGCCATCTGGTTGAAGGCCTGGGCCAGCGAGGCGAACTCGTCACGGCCGCGAACGTGCACGCGGTCGCCAAGCCGTCCGCGGGCGATACCCCTCGCAGCATCCGCGAGGCGGCCAAGCGTGGCGACGATCGACCGGCCCTGGATGTACGCGACGGCTGCGATCAGCAGCAGCGCCGCGAGCATGGCCAGGAAGAGACGCGACCGAAGCCAACCGACGGACTCGTCGATCCGCGCCTGTGGCGCGAGCACGACGAGCGAGATGTTCCGTGCACCGGCGAGCCTGTTCGAGGCGAGCGCACGGAAGCGCCGGCCCGCGACCTCGACCTCGGCCGGCTGGGGCGGGGTCCCGACCGTCCCACGGATTGGCGCCGAAGCGGTGAGGACACGGCCCCCTTCGACGAGGGCGAGCTCGCCGCCGTCCGAGAGGCCCGAATGCTTGCGCAGATCCTCGGCGAGGCGGCTGTCCATCGCGACGGGTGAGATCACGCGGCCGAGGGGGCCACGCCGTCCGACGACGGCGATCGAGCGGACGACCGAGGGCTTCCGGATCGACCCGATCGGCCGAGCGCCGCGCGGCTCGATCCGAACGCCGTAGCGTGCCGCGAGGCCCTGGAGGCGCTCGCGGTCATGAGTGGCGAGGGCCCGCTGGAACGACGGGTCGCCGGCGAGTCGCCTCGCTACGCGCTCGGCCTCGTCGACCTCCTCGACGAACGCCGACTGCGCGGCCCGGACACTGGTCTCGAGCGTGCCGTCGACGCGTCGCGTCTCGTTCTTGTCCGTCACCGCTTCCAGGCCGCTGAAAGCCGCTGCAAATGGCAGCAAAGCGATCAGCGAGAAGTACGCGACGAGCTTGAGCTTGAAACTCCCCATCCGATTCCCCTCAAGGCACCCGTGTTCGCTTCCGATAGCTCTTGTTGGAGTTGTCGGCATCGAGGGGGTCGAGCATGAGGGGAGCTTTACTTCACGTCACAACCGGCTTATTGCTGGGGCTGGCGCTTGCAGGCCTGATCCACGCTCCCTCCGAGGTCGTCGCGCAGCAGGAAGCGCGCGCGCCGTTCGTTCGACCCCTACCGGGCGCCGCCGGCCCGTGGGCGCAGGAGCAGACCGTCAGGTTGTCGCCGAAGGTGGAGCGCGACCTGGAGCGGCGCCGCCGCGAGCTGCTGGCGCCTCCACCGAATCTGCATCCCCCTGCGCTGCCGGCGCTGCCCTCGCTTCCGGCGGGCCCGATCGTCGCGCCGCCTCCCCCCGCGGCTCGTCCGATCGCGCTCGCTCCTGACTCCGTGCCGGGGGCTCCCAGACCGGTCCGCAGGCCCGAGCCCGATCCTCCTGAGGCCGATCCGACTCCGCCTCCGCCCGCCGCACCGCCCCCAGCCCCGGTGCCTCCGACTCCACCGCCGGCCCCGCCCCCACCTCCACCCCCGGCCGAGACCATCGCGTCCTCGCCGAAGCCGCCGCCGCCGTCCGACGACGATGATGACGACGACGGCGGCCGCGCGAAACGCCGCAAGCACGAAAAGAAACACAAGGCGAAGTGGCACAAGGCGAAGGAACACAAAGCCAAGGAGCGCAAGCCCGATCGGAAGCAGGAGCCCGAGCGAAGGTCGGACGATCAGGACGACGACGACGACGAACGCGGCCATGGCCGACACGACGACCGGCGCGGCAACGACCGCGACCGGGATCGCGATCGCGGCGACCACGATCGTGACCGCCATGATGATCGAGACCGGGACCGGCACGACGACCGCGACCGCGGCGACGGCGATGACGACTAGGATGCCGGCGTGCCTGCGCCCCACCATCTCGTCACCCGCCGCATGGGCGCCGTCGGGATCGCGCTGACGGCCTGGGACATCTGGCGCCGCATTCCCAAGCAGCACCGCCGCCGAATCGCCCGCGAAGCCCGAAAGCATGCGCCGACGATCGCGAGGGCCGTTGTGCGCCAGGTCAATAGCGCGCGCGAGTTCCGTGCCGCCTGGAACAAGCGCTAACTACGCGAAAACGTTTCTGACGATGCGGTCTTGCTCGCGGACGTGGGCGGTGGGATAGCCCTCGCTCGGGCTGGCGCGCCAGGGGCGGCCGACGTAGCGGAGCGGGACCCGGCCTGCGATCGACTCCTCGAGCCGGTGCCTGATCGCCCGCCAAGCCCCCATGTTCTGCGGCTCCTCCTGTGCCCAGACGACCTCCTGGAGCGCGGGGTAGGCAGAGACGACCGCCGTCGCGGGATCGACCGGGAACGGGTAGAGCTGCTCGATGCGCGCGACGGCGACCTCCGGATGCTTCTCGCGAAGCTCGTGGCCGACGATGTCGTAGTAGAGCTTGCCCGAGGTGAGGACGAGCCGCCGCGCGCGGTCGTGCGCGATGGAGTCGTCGATGACCGGCTCGAAGCGACCCTCGGCCAGCTGCTCCAGCTGCGCTGACGAATCCTTCAGACGCAGGAGCCCCTTCGGCGTCATGACGACCAGCGGGCGGGCGCTGGGGTCGAGCGCCTGCCGGCGGAGGAGATGGAAGTACTGCGCCGCCGTGCTGGGCGTGACGATGCGGATGTTCTCCTGGGCCGCCAGCTGCAGGAAGCGCTCGAGACGCGCGCTCGAGTGTTCGGGGCCGTTGCCCTCGTAGCCGTGCGGCAGCAGCAGGGTGAGCCGCGAGGTCTGGCTCCACTTCGAGAGGCCCGAGACGAGGAACTGGTCGGTGACGATCTGCGCGCCGTTGACGAAGTCGCCGTACTGCGCCTCCCACAGCACGAGGGCCTCCGGCGCGCCGACCGAGTAGCCGTACTCGAAGCCGAGCGTCGCGTACTCGGACAGCGGGGAGTTGAAGACCTCGAACGAGGCGGACGCGTCCCCGAGACTCTTCATCGGCGTGAACTGCTCGCCGCTTCCCGGGTCGTGAAGGACGAGGTGGCGCTGCGCAAACGTCCCGCGCTCGGTGTCCTGGCCGGTGAGCCGTACCGGTATCCCTTCGACGAGCAGGCTCGCAAAGGCGAGCGCCTCGCCGTGGCCCCAGTCGATCTCTCCTCCTTCGAGCCGGTCGCGGCGGCGCTGGAGCTGCCGCTCGAGCTTCGGGTGGACGGTGAAGCGGTCGGGGACGCGCAGGAGCTCCTCGTTCAACGCCCTGAGCCGGTCCGCCTCGACGGAGGTCGCAACCTCTGCGCCTTCCGTCGGAGGAGTCCGCTCGCTCGGTGGCTGTTCCTCCACGGCCTCGGCGAGCGACGTCTTGAGCGTCTCGTGCGCAGCCTTGAGGCTCGCCTCGACGCCACGCACGAGCTCGTCGGCCTCCTCCTGGGTGACGACGCCCTCGTCGACGAGCTGTGTCGCGTACTGCTCGCGCACGCTCGGCTGCTCCTTGATCCGCTCGGCCATGAGCGGCTGCGTGTACGCCGGCTCGTCGCCCTCGTTGTGACCCCATCGCCGATAGCCGATCAGGTCGATCACGACGTCCCGGCCGAACCGGCGTCGGAAGGCCATTGCAAGCCGGATGGACGCCACGGCGGCCTCCGGGTCGTCCGCGTTGACGTGGATGATCGGCACGTCGAAGCCCTTCGCAAGGTCGCTCGAGTAGCGCGTCGAGCGGCCGTCGGCCGGATCCGTCGTGAACCCGACCTGATTGTTCGCGATCACGTGCAGCGTCCCACCGGTCGAGTAGCCGCCGAGCGACTGGAGGTTGAGCGTCTCGGCGACGACGCCCTGGCCGGGGAACGACGCGTCGCCGTGGATCAGGACCGGGAGCGCGACTCGCGAGTCGTGGTCGCCGCCGCGCGTCGAGCGGTCCGTCTGCTCGCTTCGTGTCAGGCCCTCGACGACCGGGTCGACTGCCTCGAGGTGGCTCGGGTTGGCCGCGAGCGTGACGGTGATGTCCCCTGCGGCGGTCTTGCGCCTGCCCTCGGCGCCGAGGTGGTATTTGACGTCTCCGCTCGCACCCGCCGGCTGGTTGGAGATCGCAGCGAGGTTCCGTTCGCCCTCGAACTCGCGGAGGATCACCTCGTACGGGCGGCCGATGAGATGGGCCAGCACGTTCAGGCGGCCGCGGTGGGCCATGCCGGTCACGACCTCGTGCGCTCCGTCCTCCGCGGCCAGCTCGAGCGCGAGGTCGAGCATCGGAACCATCACATCGAGCCCCTCGCTCGAAAACTGCTTCTGGCCGAGGAACGCCTTGCGGAGGTAGCGCTCGAGCCCTTCCACCTCGGAGAGACGCGCGAGGAGCCGACGCTTGTCGTCGGCGTCGAGCGGCTCTCGATACGTGCCGGCCTCGATCGCCTGCCGCAGCCAGACCCGCTCCTGGTGGTCAGAGATGTGCTCGATCTCGTACGCGCTCGTTCGGCAGTAGGTCTCCTGGAGCTTCGGAAGGACGTCCGCAAGCGTCTCGCCCGGCACGTGGACGCGCAGTAGGCGCGCCGGGATCTGCGCCTGGAGCTCGGGCGTGAGTGGGGGGACCAGGCGCTCTGGTTCCAGTGCCGGGTCGCCGACCGGCTCAGAGCCGAGCGGGTCGAGGCGGGCGGCGAGGTGGCCGTGCATCCTGTAGGCCTTGACCAGCGCCATGGCCGCCGCGACTCCACTGAGAAGCGTGTCGTCGACCGGGGCCTGCGGCTGCGGCGGCGCCTCGGCCGCGGGGGCCGGAGGGGCCGGGGCGGCTTCGGCCTGCACGCCGTTGCCGTCCGCTTCGAGCACTTCGAGCAGGCGTGCGACGCCCGGGTGCTCGCGCAAGAGGGCGCTGTCGCCCTCGAAGAGCTCGCGCCACTCCGCGGGCACGGCCTCGGGATTCTCGAGGTAGTCCTCGAGAACGGCGCGTGCGTATCCGGCGTTGAGCCCGTCGACCTCAGCCACGATCCCTCCCTGTTCTTTGTAGCAGGGTGCTTTCCCCTGCGGCAGCTGGCGTTACCAGAGCGGCCGGCTCGTGATCACGCACACGATCATCCCGACCAGCCAGCCCGTGGCGGCGATGGCGACTCCGGCCGCCGCGAGGTGGCGGTTCCTGCCGCCGGCCATGGTCGCCGCGACGAGTCCGATGAACAGCGACGTGAGGCCGATCGTGACCGGGCGCTGCGCGATCGCGATCAGGCCGCCGAAGATGGCGAGCGCGGCGAGGAAGCCGGCGACGGTCTCCGCCGGGCCCTGGCGTTCGGCGACAGGCGGCGCCGTGCTCACCGCACCGCGACCCGATCGGGCCTGCGCGCCGGACCGCCGCGGCCGTGAGGCCCACCCCGGCGCGGCCGGCGAGCGTAACGGCGACCGCCGGAGGGATCGGGCTCCGTGGGGACGGGCAGGAGTGCCGGTTCCGGCGGCCGGGGCTCGGCCCGCACGGCCCACCAGACCACCGCGATCAGATAGATGATCGGCAGCTTGAGGACGAGCATCAGGAAGACGATCTCGACCACGTCCGGCCATTCTAGAGCGGCACGCCGCTCGTTGAGAGGCTGCGCGCGCGGCGGCTATTTGAAGGCCTTGAAGAACTTCATCGGGTCTTCCATCAACTCGAACCTGTAGTCCGCGTCCCGGCTCTTCCAGACCTCGATGTGCGCGTGCGGCGCGCCGTCGCGCCATGGCGTCACGTGCGCAACGACCTGCCCGGCCTCCACCTTCTGCCCTTCGCGAACCTTGGCCGGATCGCAGTGGCGGAAGACCCAGACGCGCTTTCCGCGCGCGGCTTCGATCTTCACACAGCCCCCGAAGACCTGCCCAGTGGTCGTCGGCCGCACGAGCGCCTGGATGACCGTCCCAGCCACCGGGGCCCGGACCGGGCTCCGCCCAGGCGCGAACCAGTCCTTGCCGGCGTGATGCTTGACGCCGTTCCGGTCTGGCGCGCCCTCGCCGTTCGCGAGTGCGAACTCGCTACGGAAGCCCGGAGAGGTCGAGAGCGGGCGGACGATGCCGTTCGCGGCCGCGTACCTCTTCCCCTTCCGCGCTTTGGCGTTTCGCGCGAAGTGCGCTGGGAACGGCACCTCGCCGAAGAGCCACGCGAGCCCGAGCAGGCCGAGCCGGTTGTTGATCTGGCGCTTCGGATAACCGACCCGCCACTTCCACTCCTCGACCGCGCCCGCGGTGTCCGGACCGTAGACGCCGTCGACGGCCTTGCCCTTGAAACCGAGTGCCCGCTGCACCTCCTTGATGTCCTCTCCTCCGAGGTACGGGTCCATGAGCGCGAGCTGGCGGCGCATGCGGCTCCTCCTTCGGGTCTTCCCCGTTGGATAGCTACGCACAGCCGCAGTGAGGAATCAAGAGGCCCGCGACACCGAGTTCGTGGCCGTGCCGCATCCTTTGCCTACGTTGGGCGCCGCCGCCGGCCCTGGATCAGCGCGTGGTTGAGCATCGTTGCGTCGTCGTCCTCGCGCGCGACCACAACGACCTTGTTCCAAACGCCCGGATACACGACCCTCTCGCTATACAGCTGAGTCCGAAAGCGTTCCTTGTAGACCCGGGGGAGGGCGTCGCCGGCGCCGTACATGCGTCGCCCCCCGTCGCTCCCACGAATGACCGCGACGAGCTCGCGTGTCTCCTCGTAGTCGTCAGCTGCGACGAACTCGGCCAGCGGCTGCTGGGGGGATCCACTGCTCAGGAAGGCGACGACGTATTTGCGGTCGCGCCCCCATTTGTTCTTGCGAACCGTCTCGCCGAGGCCGATGTGAATCGCGCCTTCGGCTCGCGCCGTGCCCAGGAACACCTGGTAGCGGGAATAGTGCTCGCGCTTGTCCGGCCATTGATAGGACTCGTCCTCTCGCTCCCGTACGAGCCGCCAGTCCTCGGCGAGATCCGCGTTCCACCCGCGAGCAGCGGCGTCCTCCTCGCCAGGCGCCCCGTCGGCATCAACCGGCGTGATGGCCGGATGGTGGAAGCCCGCCTGCGCAAGCTGAATGAGAAGTGGACCGAGCTCTCGATCCGGAACGCGTTGCAGAGTGACCGAGAAGGGACTCACGAGTTGCCTCCTACGTTGATATATGTATGAAACGTAGCAACGTAAAACTACGTTATCAAGAAGTCTGCTATACTAACGAGGCGCCAGGAACCAGACGGAAGCGTCGAGGCTCCGAAATCGCTCTTCGACTGTCACACCGGGCCTGAGTGCGAAGGACGACTCAACCGGGTTTTCCGCACTGAACGAAGAGAACGTAAGGAGCACTAGATGCATGCCACCATCAGACGGTACGAGGGAATTGACCAGAGTCGCACCGACGAGCTCGTCAAGAACGTCGACGAGAACCTGCTGCCCCGCCTGACCGAGATGCCGGGCTTCAAGAGTTACCACCTCATCGAGGCAGACAACGGCGTCATGAGCTCCATCGACTTCTTCGAGACATCGGAGCAATCCGACGAATCGACGCGCGTCGCAGCAACGTGGGTGCGCGAGGAGAAGCTCGAGAAGGCACTCCCGAATCCGCCGAAGATCACGGGCGGAGAGGTCATCGTTCAGAAGACGAACGACCTCGTTCGGGCGTAGTTCCCGACCACTGTCAGGGGAAGGTCCGCACCGCGGGCCTTCCCAGCACGTCGACCGACGTTCCGGCAACGCTTTGCTGAGTTCAGGGCCCAGCGAGGCCGACCCTAAGGGAGGCCGTCATGGCCGAAGCACTGACCAGAGACCAAGAGCTCGAGCGGACACTCAAGGAGAAACGCGCGCAGGGCTACCGAGTCGAGTCTCACAACGACACGGAGGCGGTGCTCTCAATGAGGGGGCGGCGCCGGTTCTTCAACCTGCTCCGCGGCGACGAGGTCCGCTACCGGCTGTCCTTCGACGAGGTGGGCCACGCGACCAGCCGATCGATCGATTAGACGTGGGCGAGCACCTCTGACGAAGAAGGCCCGCAAGCGCGGGGCCTTCTTCGTCGAGCGGCCCTTTTGCGCCCTACGCTGCACGAGCCACCCTCCGGATCGCAGCAGCATCACCATCCGCGAGAGGGTTTGATCTGGAGTCAATGCCAACGGCAGCAGTGACATTCGGGTAATTGACCGCCTCGCCATCGGAGCAGACGGTTAGGCGGTTCGCACAATGTCCGAGGAAGTGGAGCCAGCCGGGCTCGAACCGGCGACCTTCGCGCTGCCAGCGCGACGCTCTCCCAACTGAGCTATGGCCCCGCGAGCCGAAGTGTAGCGACCGCTCCGCCGGGCTTCAGGCGCTTGCGGCGTCGAGCTCGACCGAGGGCATGTCGCCCCAGAGATCCTCGAGCCCGTAGTACTCGCGCGTCTCCGGCGTGAAGACGTGCACGACGACGTCGAGGTAGTCCGCGACGATCCAGTTGCCTTCGCGCTCCCCCTCGACCGCCCGCGGCCGCGCGCGCTCGTCGGCCTTCATCCGCTCGCGCACCTCGTCGTAGATCGCTTTCGTCTGGCGGGCGTTCCGGCCCGTGGCCAAGACGAAGAAGTCGGTATAGGCGGTGACGGGCCGCAGGTCGAGGATCATGACGTCCTCTGCCAGCTTCTCCTGCGCGAGAGCGGCGATGCGGCGTGCTTGTTCGAGCGAAGTCAGTGTCGGAGAGCGTCCCTTCGAGTTCGCGCGCAGTTTAGCCACGCTCCGAGGACGGCTGCGAGTCGCCGTAGACGCCGAGGCGCTCGATCTCCCGTGCGACCTCGGGCGGGACGAGGTCGTCGATCGGCTCGCCTGCCGCGACCCTGGCCCGGATCTCGCTGGACGAGACCGGCCGCTGCTCGATCCGCAGCACCTCGACGTCCCCCTCGGGCGGCTCGAACCCCGGCCTGGCACCGACGACGATCCGGGCCAACCGGCGCACCTCGCCCGGTTCCCTCCAGCTCGCGAAGCTCTCCCACTCGTCGCCGCCGAGAACGAAGTACGGGCGATCCAGCTCTGCCGCTCGCAGGAAGTCCACCGTGAACGGATGGTCGTCGAGCCGTACTTCGCCGAACCGCCCCAGCGCGATCTCGGCCAGGTGGCGGCGGATCTCCGCGTCTGCGATGACGCCCTTGTGGCCGGGCCGCTCGGCGACCAGGACGAGCAGCCGCTCGGCGCCGAGCTGATCCCGGGCGCCCTCCGCGAGCGCGACGTGGCCGAGATGCGGCGGGTCGAACACGCCGCCGAGAATTGCGGTGGTCACGAGAGAATCAGCGTCTCGCCGTCGACCTCGACCTCGGCGCCGGTCTTCGCGCCGGCAGCTCGTAAGGCTTCCTCGAGCTCATCCGGCCGCGGCGCCGAGCCCGTTACCCGGAAGCCCCGGTCCGTGCGCAGGATCCGGAAGCCGCCGCCTGCGTCGGGACGAGGCCGGTAGACGAGGAACTCGACCAGGCCGTCGTCGTCCTCGCTCGGTGGCTCCGGCGCCGGCGGGCAGAGCTCGAAGAGCGCGTTCACCAGCTCGTCGATCCCTGCGCCCGTGATCGCGGACGCCCGGATAACCCGGAGAATGCGGTCGTCCTGCACGTCGAACGACACCTCCCCCGCGACGTCGACCTTGTTGAGGACGACGATCTGCGGCAGCCGGTCGAGACCCGCACCGTACGCCGAGAGCTCGTTGTCGATCAGCGCGAAGCGGTCGGCGGGGTCCCCCTCGGCGGCGTCGATCACATCGACGAGCAGGCGGGCCCGCTCGAGGTGCGCGAGAAACTCGTGGCCGAGGCCGAGGCCCTCGCTCGCACCTTCGATCAGCCCGGGAACGTCCGCGACCGTCAGCTGCCGGCCGCTCGGTGAGTCCACGGTGCCGAGAACCGGAGCGAGCGTCGTGAACGGGTAGTCGGCGACCTTCGGCTTCGCGTTCGAGATCCGGCGGAGCAGCGACGACTTGCCGGCGTTCGGCAGCCCGACGAGCGCTGCGTCGGCCATCAGCTTGAGCCGGAGGTCGAGCTCGAGCTCCTCGCCGGGCATCCCGACCTCCGCGAACCGGGGTGCGCGGCGCGTCGGAGTCGCGAACCTCCGGTTGCCGCGCCCGCCGGCGCCGCCGCGAGCCGCGACCACCCGCGAGCGCGCGCCTGCGAGATCGGCGATCAGCTCGCCGTCCTCGGAGAACAGCTGCGTTCCCACCGGGACGGGAAGCAGAACGTCGTCGCCGTCCGCGCCATGCTTGTTCGTGCCCCGCCCGGGGCCGCCACTGCCGGCTCGAAACCTCCTACGCCCCTTGAAGTACGAGAGGTCGCGAAGGTCCTGGTCGACCTCGAGCACGACGTCTCCCCCACGCCCGCCGTCGCCTCCGTCCGGCCCGCCCTTCGGCACGTACTTCTCGCGGCGGAAGCTGAGCGCTCCATGGCCTCCTCGTCCGGCCTGCACGCGGATCTTCGCCCGGTCGTTGAACACGGACCCACGCTAGCGCCTGGCTGGTACGGTGACCCGCCGATGAATATCGGAATCTTCATCTTTGAGGGCGTCGAGGAGCTCGACTTCGTCGGTCCGTATGAGGTGCTGACTTCTTGGGCCCGCCAGGCCGAGGATGAGCGTGAGCTGTCCGTCTTCACGATCGCCCGGACGGCAGAGCCGGTGACCTGCTCGCATGGTCTCCGCGTGATCGCCGACCGGACGTGGGACGAAGCTCCTCCGCTGGACGTGCTCGTGTTCCCGGGCGGCCGCGTCGGCCGCCTAATGGAGGACGAGCCCGTGCTCGACTCGGTGCGCCGCACCCGCGACGGCGGCGCACTGATGACGAGCGTCTGCACGGGCGCCCATGTCTACGCGGCCGCCGGTGTGCTCAAAGATCGTCCCGCGACAACCCACTGGGGCTCGCTGGCTTCGCTCAACCAGACCGACCCGACGATCGATGTGCGCCCAGACGACCGGTTTGTTGACAGCGGCGATGTCATCACCGCAGCCGGGGTCTCAGCCGGGATCGACATGGCGCTGCACCTCGTCGCGCGACTCGACTCGACGGACCGCGCGGAATGGGTCCGGCGCTACATGCAGTACGAGACGCCGCTGTACGTCAGCTAGTTCTGTCCGCCGGCGACGACGATCGTCCGGCGCTCGCCGCTGCGCTTGAACTCCACGCGTCCATCGCGGGTTGCGAAGATCGTGTCGTCGCGGCCGAGTCCGGCGCCGGGACCCGGCCGGAAGCGCGTGCCGCGCTGGCGGACGAGGATCATCCCGGCCTTCACGTCCTGGCCGTCGAAGATCTTCACGCCGAGGCGCTTCGACTCGGAGTCGCGGCCGTTGCGTGAGGAGCCCAATCCCTTCTTGTGTGCCATTAGCTCTCGTCCTTCGTCGTCGTTGCGGTCGTCGAGCGCGGCTTCGAGGTCGACGACCTCGTGCTCTTCTTCGCGCCGATCGACTCGATCTGGATCTGGGTCAGGCTGCTGCGGAACCCCGTGTGGCGCCGGTAGCCGGTCCGGCGGCGGTACTTGCCGATCCGGATCTTGTCGCCCTTCACGTGGGCCAGCACCTTCGCGGTCACCGTGCCCTTCGGGGCCAGCTCGGCCTTGCCGTCGCCGCCCTCGAAGATCACCTCGGGCTGGAACGTCTTGTTCTCGTCCACCGTCAGGCGGTCCACGAGCAGTTTCTCGCCCTCGCGGACGACGTACTGCTTTCCACCCAGCTTGATGATCGCGTAGCTCATAACAAATGCCGGGGCCTCGGCACCGTCTTGCGGTGCCGAGGAAGCGAGCGTGCGGGCTTTTGCCCGTGCGTTCGCCCTGCTTCCGCGGCAGCCATCAGTCTACCAGCGGCTTTTCGGGCTTCTTGGGCGTTTCCGGTGCAGCTTCCGCGCCGTTGGACTTCGCCGCGGCGGGCTTCCGGCGACGGCGTCCGCCGCGGGATCCACGGCGGGTCTTCTTCTTCGGCTTGGGAGCTTCGGCGTCCGTGGATGCTGCAGGCTGCTCCGCGGCGGGCTCGGCCTCGTCGCCGCCGAGCGCCGGGTCCGGCAGGTGGATCAGCACCGGAGCCTCCGCCGGCTGGCCGTTCTCGACGCCCTCTCCAGGCGCTGCCTCCGCCGTCGCCTCGGCCGGCTTCTTCTTCCGGCGCCGACCTCCGCGCGAGCCGCGCCGGGTTCGCTTCTTCGGCTTGGGCGCCTCCTCGGCAGCACCGTCCTCGGTCGGCTCCTGAGCGTCGGGCTCGTCCGCCTCCGGCTCGTCGGCCACTGCCTCGACGGCCTCCGCCTTCGGCTCCTCGGGCTTCGCGATCCTGCTCCGGCGCGCACGCGTCGGCTTCTCCGCCAGCGCCTCGGCCGTGATCGGAGGGTCTGTGGGCTCGGCCCCGTCGGCGAGCTCCGCGTACGCCGTCCCATCGAGCACCCGGGTGATCCGGACCTTCGCGCGCTTGCCGACGAGCTTCGCGCCTTCTGCGATGGCGATGTCGATGCCGTCGTGCTTCGCGACGCCGACGCTCGGATCGTGGAGGCCGACCTCCACTGGCTTGAGGCTGAGCTCCTGGCCTTCCTCGACCGGCGCTTCCGGCTGGAGCTTCGTCAGTGGGCCGCGCGCGACGACCTCGAAGTGCTCGGGCGCCACGCCCTCCTTCGGCTCGATGAAGAGCCGGCGGCGGGTTCGCTCCTCGATGGCTCGGAGCCGCTCGGCCCCCGGCCCGATCAGCGCAGCCGCGACGTGCGGGTTCAGCTCGACGCGGAAGGCGGCGCTGCGCGAGCTCGCCGCGAGCATCCGCAGCTTGCGCTCCGCTTCGACGGCCGCGGAAACCTCGGAGAAGACGATGCCATCGCCCTCGCAGGTCGGACAGCGCTTCGTGAGGATCTCGCGCGGTCCGTGCGAGACGTTCTGTCGCGTCATCTCCACGAGGCCGAGTGGCGAGATCTCGACCACGTATGTCTTCGTCCGGTCGCGCTCAAGCTCCGCCTTCAGCGCCTCCTCGACGGCGGCCCGATTCTTCGGGTTGGCCATGTCGATGAAGTCGATGACGATGATCCCGCCGATGTCGCGGAGGCGCAGCTGGCGGACGACCTCCTTGACGGCCTCGAGGTTGTTCTTCGTGATCGTGTCCTCGAGCCGGCCGGCCGACGACTTCGACCGCGAGCCGACGAAGCGGCCCGTGTTGACGTCGATGACCGTGAACGCCTCCGCGTAGTCGAAGACGAGGTAGCCACCAGAGGGAAGGTTGACCCGGCGCGAGAGGGTCGATCGGATCTCCTCGTCGACGCCGAAGTCATCGAAGAGCGCCGTCTTCCCGGTGTGCTTCCGGACCTTTTCCGCCATGTGCGGAGAGGTCTTCTTCAGGTAGCCGACGATCCGTCTGTAGGTCAGGTCATGGTCGACGACCGCCTGCTCGAAGTCGTTCGTGAAGAGGTCGCGGACGACCCGCAGCGGCAGCTCTGCCTCCTGGTAGACGAGCGCCGGGGTCTTCGCCTTCTCGCCCCGTCCCTGGATCTCCTTCCAGAGGCGCTGGAGGAAGTCGATGTCGCGCTCGATGTCCTCGGCCGACGCTCCCTCGGCCGCGGTGCGGACGATCATGCTCCCGGACTTCGGCGCCACCGACTTCAGGATGTCCCGGAGCCGGTTGCGCTCCTCCTCGGGCAGCCGGCGCGAGACGCCGAAGCCCTCGCCGCTCGGAACGTAGACGACGAACCGGCCCGGCAGCGAGATCTCGGTCGTCAGCCGTGCGCCCTTCGACTTCATCGGGTCCTTGACGGCCTGGACGAGGATCTCCTCGCCGCGGCTCAGCAGGTCCTGGATCTTGCGGCCGTGCCTGCGTCCCTCGAGTTCTGGGGTGACGATCTCGTCGACGTAGAGGAACCCGTTCTTCTCGAGGCCGATCTCGACGAACGCCGCCTCCATTCCCGGGAGGACGTTGTCGACGGTGCCCTTGTAGATGTTGCCCGCGATCGATCGGCTCTCAGGCCGCTCGAGGTACACCTCGGCGACCCTGTCGTCCTCGAGGATCGCGACTCGCTGCTCGGCGACGTCGACGGAGATGACCAGGTCGCGCTTTGCCGGCGGCGGGAGCGCTCGGGCGGTCGCCGTCCGGCGGCGTGTCTGGCGGGATCGCGCCTCGCGCGGCTTCCGCTCAGGCTTCTTCTCCGCCTTCTGGGCCTTCTCGGGCTGATCCTTCTCTTCCGTACGCGCGGCGCGATCGCCGGGCTTGCGGCGGTTGCGGCCACCGCGGCTTCCTCGCCTGCGGCGGCGCGTCGCGGCGGAAGTAGGTGTGTCGTTGGCCGCGTCTGCGGCCGGGGTCTCTACGGTGTCGGGTTGTCCAGCCTGCTCGGGGGCAGGCTCGATCGTTCGCTCAGCCGGCTTGCGCCGAAACCATCGCAACAAGTGAAAACTCCTTCGGTGATGTCGCGCGCACGAAGACCTGCTCCGGAGACCGGGCGCTCCGCGCGCTGCGAGATTGACATGGGACGCATATCTGCGAGCAAGGCTAGCAGCAGCGGGTTTTCAGCCAGGAAAACCGGATGGCTCAGGCTGCCGCCGCCGGCCGGAGCTTGGTCCGCCTCGTCCTGATCGCCCGAAGCCGCTGCGTGAGGCGTGCCCAGGCCCAGGGCTCGACCTCGCCGTAGCGGGCCGCGGTCTGAGCCCTGGTCGCCGCGAGGTACTCGAACCAGGCGTCGGCTTCCTCGATCAGCAGGAGCTCGAACGCGTCCTTCCTGTTCATGCGCCGCATCGTAGGACCGGCGCCGGACGGACTAGCG
>Ga0126304_10000564_pt1 | contig 15513 bp, 17 predicted proteins | sample Plot25_FD_92538 | JGI IMG/M metagenome (GOLD analysis project Ga0126304, IMG submission 92538) | Serpentine soil microbial communities from UC McLaughlin Reserve, CA, USA - Plot25 | ecosystem: Environmental > Terrestrial > Soil > Grasslands | place: USA: UC McLaughlin Reserve, Lake County... | reverse complement strand
TCTGCGAGGTCCTCTCCGGCCGGAGCCTCGACGAGCTCGTGGCCGGGCTGATGGGACGCCGTCCGACCGCCGAGTAAGATCGGCGAGATGCGGCTCTTTCTCGGCGCCCTCGTCGCAAGCCTCGCCCTCGTGGCCGCAGGCTGCGGCGGCAGCGACACCGCGGCGACCGGGGGACCCGGCGGTGCGGAGATCGCGCCGCAGAGCGCCGCCTTCTACCTGACACTGAACACCGACCTCGACTCCGGCCAGGTCGACCAGTTCGAGGACCTGCTGAAGAAGTTCCCCGACCGCGAGAAGCTCCTCGCCGAGATCCAGAAGGGCATCGCCGAGGAGGACCTGTCGTGGGAGACCGACATCAAGCCCGCGCTCGGCAAGACGTTCGACCTGGTCCTGCTCGACTTCCGGCGCTCGGACGACGTCGTCGGGATCGTGAAGCCCGCTGACGAGGCAAAGCTGAAGGCGCTCGTGGCCAAGGGCGACGACCCGGCCGTCACGCGAAAGGTCGACGGCTGGACGCTGATCGCCGACTCCGAGGCCGTCCTCGACCGCTTCGAGACCGCCCGGTCGAAGGGGACGCTCCAGGACTCCGACGAGTTCACCACCGCAATGGACGGTCTCCCGGACGAGGCGCTCGCGAAGCTCTACGTCGACGGCGGCGCGGCGACCACCGCGCTCGACGAGGCCGACGATGCGCCGTCGACGGGCAAGAACCGGCTGAAGACGGTCGCGTTGGCGCTGGGCGCCGAGTCCAGCGGGCTCAAGCTCGACGGCGGTGTGACGAGCGACCTCGAGGACGACCTCGCGGCCAAGAAACCGTACGAGGCGAAGCTGCTCGACGCAGCTCCCGAGGGCGCGCTGGCCTTCATCTCGGGGAACGGCTACGGCGAGGTCGACAAGACCCTGCGCGAGACGCCCGGGACGTATGACCAGTTCCGCGAGCTGCTCGGGATCGACCTCGACGGCGTGGCTTCGCTGTTCGAGGGCGAGTTCGCGTTCTGGGTCGGCAGGGGCGCGCCGATCCCGGAGGTCACATTCCTCGCGGAGGTGAAGGACGAAGCGGCGGCCACGGCCGCGCTCGACAAGCTCGCCGGCCTGATCCCGCCGGAGGCGGGCGCGCAGAGCCGATCGACGGAGGTCGACGGCGTCCAGGCGAAGCACGTGGTCGTCCAGGGCTTCCCGATCACGTATGCGGCTTTCGACGGCCGCGTGATCGTGACGACGCGGCCCGGCGCGATCTCGGACGTCCGCGACGACGGGGACAGTCTTGCCGACGACGCCGACTTCAAGCAGGCGAAGGACGATGCGGGCATGGACGACGAGACCTTCGGATTCGTCTACCTCAACGTCGAGGAGCTCGCAGCGCTCGGCCAGGGCTTCGCGGGCGTAGCCGGAGAGGAAATCCCGCCGGAGGTGGAGCGCAACCTCGAGCCGCTCGGCTCCTTCCTGCTCCACACCGGCGGCAAGCCCGAGGACGTGAAGCTGTCGGCCTTCCTCTCGATCGAGTAGGTACGCTCCGGCCCCGATGGCCGTCCGCGACTTCCTGTTCACGTCCGAGTCCGTCACCGAGGGTCACCCGGACAAGATTGCCGACCAGGTCTCGGACTCAGTGCTCGACGCGGTGCTCCGCGACGACCCGGCCGGGCGCGTCGCGTGCGAGACGATGATCACGACGGGGCTCGTCGTCGTCGGCGGCGAGATCTCGACCGAGATCTACGTCGACATCCCGAAGGTGGTCCGCGAGCGAATCGCCGAGATCGGCTACACGCAGTCGGAGTGGGGGTTCGACGCGAACACGTGCGGCGTCGTCGTGGCGATCGACGAGCAGTCGCCCGACATCGCGCAGGGCGTGGACATGTCGTACGAGCTGCAGCACGACCCCGGCGACGACGACCCGCTCGACCAGCTCGGCGCCGGGGACCAGGGGATGATGTTCGGCTACGCGACGCGGGAGACGCCCGAGCTGATGCCAATGCCGATCATGCTCGCGCACAAGATCGCGCGCCGGCTCGCAGGCGTGCGCAAGTCGGAGCAGCTGAAGTACCTGCGGCCCGACGGCAAGGCTCAGGTCACGGTCCGCTACGAGGTCGACGAGCACGGTCGCGAGACGCCGGTCGAGATCGTGCGCGTCCTCGTCTCGACGCAGCACGCCGACAACGTGGACGCGCAGACGATCAAAGAAGACGTCATCGAGCACGTCCTACACCCGATCCTCGACCCGCGCCTCTACGACGAGCAACGGCTCCACGACGACCGCGACTTCGTCTACGTCAACCCGACCGGGAAGTTCGTGCTCGGCGGGCCGATGGGGGACACCGGGCTCACCGGGCGCAAGATCATCGTCGACACGTACGGCGGCGCAGCCCGGCACGGCGGCGGAGCGTTCTCGGGCAAGGATCCGACCAAGGTCGACCGCTCCGGCGCGTACGCCGCGCGCTACGTGGCGAAGAACGTCGTGGCCGCGGGGCTGGCCGACCGCTGCGAGCTCCAGGTGGCTTACGCGATCGGCGTCGCGCGTCCCGTCTCGATGGAGCTCGACTGCTTCGGCACCGAGAAGCTCCCCGTCGACCGGATCGCGGAGCTCGTGCGCGAGGTCTTCGACCTGCGCCCGGCGGGCATCCAGCGCGACCTCGACCTGCGCCGGCCGATTTACGCCAAGACGGCCGCGTACGGCCATTTCGGCCGCGACGACCACGACTTCACCTGGGAGCGCACGGACAAGGCCGACGCGCTCCAATCCGCAGCGGGCATCGAGGCCGAGCCCGCTCGGGACTGAGCCCTCGCCGCTCCTGGCACCGGCAGAAAACGGTGCTACTCTGGCGCGCGAATGGGGGTCATCTCGCGCGTGGGGCGTCAGGCGCTGCCGCTGTCACCGGCGCCCGCGCCGGTGGTCGTCCGTGAACGTTCGCGCTTCCCGTGGGGCGCGATCCTCCTCCTCGTCGTCGTGCTGTTGCTGATCGGTGGGCGTGACTGGCTGCCGAACCTGATCCCGTCGCTACCAAACCCGTTTGCGGCGAAGACCGTCGACCGGAGCGGGCCTGCCGTGCTGAAGGCGATCGAGGACCTGAACGAGTACCGCGCCGCCTCGGGGCACTTCGAGACGATCGTCGACGTGGAGAAAGACACGAAGCTTCCCGCCAGCATCCTCGGCGAGCGGACACTCTTCCTGGCCGTCGGCGACGTCGACGCTGTCGTCGACTTCAGGGGTCTGAACGCCGGCGCTGTCGACGTCTCGAGCGACCGTCGTTCGGCGACGATCACGCTGCCTCCGCCACGGTTCACCGACGCCGGGCTCGACGTCGATCGCAGCCGCGTCGTCGACCACGATCGGGGCGTGCTCAACGACATCGGCTCGGTCTTCGGGGGCAGCGGGAGCGACCGGGAGCTCTACGTGCTGGCCGAGCGCAAGCTCGAGGCCGCGGCCCGCTCGGACTCCGGCCTCCTTGCGAAAGCGCGCGTCAACACGACTGACGTCCTGGAAGGCCTGCTCACGTCGCTCGGCTTCCGGCGTGTGACGGTGCGCTTCGAGAGCGCGCCCGCGCTGTAGAGCGCAAGCCCGCCGGTTCGCGGGCAGGGGCGGCAGGACCCCCAAGCAGCCTGCGTGACGGAAGTGTCGCAGCCGTCGTGCGCAAGTGTGTCGCGGCTTTGGGTCGGAACGTGCGCGGAGCTGCGGCGCCCGGAAAAGCGCGGAGCTCAGGCGGCCGGGCGGACGAAGAGGCCCGCGGCGGCCTTCTCCCCGATCGCGCGCTCGTCGCCGTTGACGCGCACCGAGAACTGACCCTCTCCGCGCTCCGCCGCGCCGACCTCGATCTGCGTACCGGGCGTCAGGCCCTCGTCGTAGAACCAGTGCAGGAGCTCGCCGTCGTGCTCGGCGAGCCGCACGATCGTCGCCTGCGTCCCGGTCTCGAGCTCTGCGAGCGCCGCGAGCTCGCGGTTCTCCTCCCGCTCGTACTCCGGGTCGACCGGCCAGCCGTGGGGGCAGCGGTCGGGGTGGCCGAGCCGCTCCGAGATCCGCTCGACCATGTCGTCGGAGAAGGTGTCGCCGAGCTCGTCGGCGTGGACGTGAGCCTCGGCGGCCGTGTAGCCCATGAAGTCGGTCAACAGGCGCTCGATGATCCGGTGCTTGCGCACGACCCGCTCGGCCCGGGCGCGTCCCGTGGCCGTCAGGAGCGCCTCCTTGTGCTCGCCCCTGCGGACGAGCCCCTCACGCTCGAGCCGCTGGAGCATCTCGCCGGCCGATGCCCGCGACACCCCGAGCATCTCGGCGACCCTCGACGCGAGCGTGGGCGTCCGCGAGCCCGTGGGCGCGTACTCGCCGATTGGGAACGCGAGGAAGTAGATCGTCTCGAGGTACTCGTCGACTGAATGTCGCTGGGCGGCCATTGAGAGGTTGTCCCCGCGGGGCGGAAGGGACGCCACTATACTCGCCGCGCCTGGGTGTAAGGTGACCCTTACAACGACCTGAAAGGACCGCTCAACCGATGAGCTCAGCTCAGATTCTCGTCCTCGGCGCCGTCGCCGGCTTCACGATCTTCATCGGACTGCCGCTGGGGCGGGTGCAGAGCGCTGACGCGAAGCTTCGCGCTGCGCTGAGCGGTCTGGCCGCTGGCATTCTCCTCTTCCTGCTTTACGACGTGCTCGCCCACGGGGTCGGCCCCGTCGAGGAGTCGCTGGAGGAAGCGGTGGCCGAGGGCGGCTCGTGGGCCGAGTTCGTCGGCCTCGCCGGCCTCATGGCCGCCGGGCTCATCCTCGGCCTGATGAGCCTCGTCTACTACGACCGCTGGATGAAGAGCCGGCCGGCGCCCAACCTCGTCGGCCCGGGCGCCGCCGCGGTCGCCGAGTACGAGGCGCGCTCGTGGTTCGAGCGGCTCGGGCCCGGACATCGGCTGGCGCTCTTGATCGCGACGGGCATCGGGCTGCACAACTTCGGCGAGGGACTGGCAATCGGCCAGGCGGGCGCCGCGGGCGAGATCTCGCTGGCGCTGGCTCTGATCATCGGGTTCGGCCTGCACAACGCCACCGAGGGCTTCGGGATCGTCGGCCCCATCTCGGGTGACGGTGTCCGCCCGACCTGGGCGTTCCTCGGCCTGCTCGGGCTGATCGGCGGTGGCCCGACCTTCCTCGGCACCGTCGTCGGCCAGGCGTGGGTGAGCGAGGCGCTGACCGTCGCGTTCATGGCCGTCGCCGCAGGCTCGATCCTCTACGTCGTCCAGGAGCTCTTCAACGTCATCCGGAAGTTCGGCTTCCCGGTGCTCGTGACGTGGATGCTCCTGCTCGGACTGGCGCTCGGGTTCGGGACCGACTTCGTGCTCGAGGCCGCCGAGCTGCTCGGCTAGCCGCCGCTCGCGAGGACCGGAAGCGCCAAGGCGACCGACATCTTGCGTCGCTGGTGCGCAGGCCCGACGTCGCCGTGATCGGCTACAAGGGGTAGGTGCCGCTGGCGTCGGTTTACCCGCTCGTCTCCGCGCGGGCGGTGGCCCGGCCGTTCACGTACGAGGTGCCCGACGGCACCGAGCCCGGCTCGGTGGTCGCGGTCCGGTTCGGGCGCGCGAAGCGGCGCGGCATCGTGACGGAGGTCGGAGTCGAGGCGCCCGCGGGCGTCGACGTCGCGCCCGTCGAAGGCGTCGTCGACGCGATTCCTCCCGCGCTCGTCGTGCTCGCGCTGTGGCTGGCCGGCTACTACGGCTCGACGCCGGCGCGGGCGCTGGAGCTCGTCGCTCCCCGCTCGCCGAAGCGCCGCAAGGAACAGCCGCCCGCGGCCGAGGTCCACGCGCTCCCGGGCGAGTCCGAGCCGGCGGAGCTGACCGCCTCGCAGAGCGACGCGCTGAGCCGCGTCGTCGCGGCGCTCGACGACGAGGGCGGCGGCTCTTTTCTGCTCCACGGCGAGACCGGCAGCGGCAAGACGGAGGTGTACCTCCAGGCGTGCGCGGCCGTGCTCGCCCGCGGGCGCTCCGCGATCGTGCTCGTGCCCGAGATCGCGCTGACGCCGCAGACCGTGGGTCGCTTCCGCGCCCGCTTCGGCGAGGAGGTAGCGCTCCTCCACTCGGGGCTCACAGAGGCTGCCCGCCGTGACGAGCGGCAGCGGGTCCAGTCCGGTGAGGCGCGCGTCGTCGTCGGCGCCCGCTCCGCGGTTTTCGCGCCGGTGCGCGACCTCGGGTTGATCTGCGTCGACGAGGAGCACGATGCGTCCTACAAGCAGGAGTCCGATCCGCGCTACGACGCGCGCACGGTCGCAGCGAAGCGCGCGGCGCTCGAGGGCGCCGTCGCCGTGTTCGGAAGCGCGACGCCACGGCCGGAGAGCTGGGAGCGGCTGACGCGGATCGAGCTCGGAGGGCGGCTGTCGGGCTCGCTGCCGCCGGTCGAGGTCGTCGACCTGCGGCGGGAGGCCGGCTACCCGCTCTCGGCTCCGCTGCTGGACCAGCTCGGCCGGATCGCGGAAGGCGGCGGCAAGGCGATCCTGCTGCTCAACCGGCGGGGAATCGCGCCCGCCCTGCATTGCCGCGCCTGTGGGACGACGATCCGCTGCCCGCACTGCGACGTCTCGCTCGTTCTCCACGGCGACGGCTCGCTCCGCTGCCACCACTGCGGCCACGCCGAGCCGGCGCCGAGGGTCTGTCCGGCGTGCGGCTCACCGGATCTCGCGAGGATCGGCGCGGGTACCCAGCGGCTCGAGCGCGAGCTGAGCAGGCGGCTCCCCGAGCTCGAGCTGATCAGGATCGACGCGGACACCGTCGACGCGCCCGAGGCGCTGAGCGACGCGCTGCGGCGGTTCGCGGCAGCCGACCGGGCGGTGCTGCTCGGCACGCAGATGGTCGCCAAGGGCCACCACTTCGCTGGCGTCGCGCTCGCGGCCGTGGTCGACGCCGACACCGGCCTCGCGATGCCCGACTTCCGCGCGGAGGAGCGCACATTCCAGCTCGTGACGCAGCTCGCCGGCCGGAGCGGGCGCGACGCGCCCGGACGCGTGCTCGTCCAGACCTTCCAACCCGACGCGCGGCCGATCGTGCTCGCCGCCCGCCACGACGTCACCCGCTTCCTCGCCGACGAGCTCGAGCGGCGGCGGGAGCTCGGCTACCCGCCGTTCCGGCACCTCGTCCGGATCGTCGTCTCGGGCACGGGCGCCGACCCGGCGACTGCGCTGTCGGAGCTGCGCGCCGAGCTCGACCGCGCCGGCCACGCCGAGCTGCTCGGGCCGGCCCCGCTTCTGCGACTGCGGGGTCGGGAGCGGGCGCAGCTGGTGGCGAAGACGGACCAGCCGGGCGCCTTCGCGGCGGCGGCCGGCAGGCTTCTCTCCGCGGCCGCGCCCGCGATGCGCAAGGCGGGTCTGGCGGCCGTTGTCGACGTGGACCCACAGTCGCTCTGATCCCTACACTCAGACCCGATGGAAACCGAGGCCGGCCAGGTCAGGAAGGAGAAACTCGACCCCGAACGCGAGGCGCGGCGGCGCGTCGCGCTCGCGCAGATTCGCCAGTACGGCGACCCGGTCCTGAAGATGCGCGCGAACGAGGTCGAGGCCTTCGACGGCGACCTCGCGACGCTGGTCGAGCGGATGAAGTCGCTGATGCACGACGCCAACGGCGTCGGGCTCGCGGCGAACCAGGTCGGCGTCCTGCGGCGCGTGCTGGTGATGCAGCCGGGCGAGGAGGAGCCGATCGTCCTCGTGAACCCCGTCGTTCGGGAGACGTCGAACGAGCTCTGCACGGACGACGAGGGGTGCCTGTCCCTCCAGGGCGTGACGGTGCCGGTCGAGCGCCGGCTCCGGCTGACCGTGGAAGCGGTCGACGAGAACGGCAACGACGTCAGCTACGAGCTCGAGGGCCTCGGCGCGCGCGTCTTGCAGCACGAGATCGACCATCTCGACGGCGTCCTGATCGTCGAGCGCACGAGCGACGACGCCCGGCGCTCCGCCCTCGCCGTCCTTAGACCGCGCATCGCGATCGCACCTTCGTAATGCCTCGCATCGGCGTTGCGGCCACGGCCGACTTTGGCGCCGACGTCCTCGAGCGGCTCGCCGACCGCCACGAGATCGCCTTCCTGCTTACGCGGCCCGACCGGCCGGCGGGCCGCGGCCGCCAGACCACTCCGCCGCCGGCGAAAGTCGTCGCGGAGCGGCTCGGCATCCCCGTGCTCCAGCCCGACTGGCCCGCGGAGGCCGAGCTCGACGCCGACAGCATCGTGCTCGTCGCGTACGGCGCGCTGATCCCGCGTGAGCTACTCGAGCGCCACGACTGGCTCAACGTGCATCCGTCGTTGCTGCCGCGGTGGCGAGGCGCGGCACCGGTCGAGCGGGCGATCATGGCCGGTGACGAGGAGACGGGCGTGACGGTGATCCGGCTCGCGGAAGAGCTGGACGCGGGCCCGATCGGAGCGCAGGAGGCGTTTGCGATCCGCCCGGACGACGACGCCGGCGCCGTCTATGCGCGGGCGGCCGAGCTGGCGCCGGACCTCCTCGAGGCAGCCACGTCGTTCACACCGCAGGAGGGTGAGGCGACGTACGCCGAGAAGATCGGCCCGGCAGACCGCGAGCTGGACTGGTCGCGGCCGGCGAAGGAGCTGCACGACCGGATCCGTGCGCTGTCGCCGCACATCGGCGCACGAGGCGAGGTCGAGGGCCGCAGGCTCATCGTGTGGCGCTCTCGCCTGGACGGAGATCGGCTCGAGCTGCTCGAGGTACAGCCGGAAGGCGGCAAGCCCATGTCGTACGACGCCTGGCTGCGCGGCTTACGCTCCTGACCATGGGCTGGCAGGACTGGATCCGCGACATCGAGGTCGAGCCGTCGCTGTACGCGGCCGACTTTGCGCGGCTCGGCGAGCAGGTGGAGGAGCTCCTCGACGCCGGCGTCCGCGGCTTCCACTACGACATCGGCGACGGGCACTTCGTCGAGCCGATCACGATCGGGCCGATCGTGATCGAGTCGATCGCCGACGTCGTCCACGGCCGCGGCGCAGTGCTCGACTGCCACCTGATGGTCGACAACCCGGAACGGCACATCCCGCAGGTGGCGCGTGCCGGCGGCGACAGCGTCACCTTCCACGTCGAGGTCACGGACGACCCCGGGTCGCTCATCGAGCTCGCACGGAGCCACGACCTCGGCGTCGGCGTCGCCTGCAAGCCGAAGACCGCTGTCGAGGACGCCGCCCGGGCTGCCGCGCGCGCCGACATCGCGCTCTGCATGAGCATCGAGCCCGGGTACTCCGGCCAGGCGTTCATGCCCGAGGCGCTCGACCGGATCGCCCGGCTCTGCGAACTGCTGCCGGAGACGCCGATCCAGGTCGACGGCGGGATCGGCCCGGACACGATCGGCCCGGCGCAAGAGGCAGGTGCGAGCCTGTTCGTCGCCGGAACCTCGATCTTCGGTGAGGACGACATCGCGGCCGCGTACGCCAGCCTCGTCGAGCTCTCCCGGTGAGCCTCGAGCGAGCGCTCGAGCTCGCCGAGCGCGGCCGCGGGACGACGCACCCGAACCCGATCGTCGGCGCGGTCGTCGTTCGCGACGGCGAGGTCATGGGGGAGGGATGGCACGAGCGCAAGGGCGAGCCGCACGCCGAGGTGATCGCGCTCGACGCCGCGGGCGAGCAGGCCCGTGGGGCGACGCTCTTCGTGACGATGGAGCCCTGCGGCCACCACGGCTCGACGCCGCCGTGCACCGAAGCCGTGCTCGCCGCCGGGATCGGGCGCGTCGTCGCGGCGTCGCTCGACCCGAATCCCGACGCCCGGGGGGGCCTCGAGGTGCTGCGGGCAGCGGGGGTCGACGCCGAGCTCGAAGACCGCTTCGAGGCGCGTGCGCAGAACGAGGAGTGGCGGACCTGGGTCTCGGAGGGGCGGCCGTTCGTGACCTACAAGGTCGCGGTCACGCTCGACGGCCGCGTCGCGCTTCCTGGCGAGCGCTGGGTCAGCGGCGAGGATTCGCGCCGCCTCGTGCACGAGCTGCGCGCGCGCTCCGACGCCGTCGCCGTCGGGATGGGGACCGTGCGCGCCGACGATCCGCGTCTGGACGCCCGCGGGATCGACGCGCCGAGGCAGCCGCGCCGGCTCGCGTTCGGACGCGGCCCGCTGGCCGACGGCTCCGAGCTCGAGCTCCGCAGCGGCCCCCTTGGCGACGAGCTCGCGGCGATGGCGACGGAGGGCGTGCAGTCGCTCCTGCTCGAAGGCGGGCCGACGCTCGCGGGCGCCTTCTTCGCCGAAGGCCTCGTCGACAAGCTGCTCGTCTTCGTCGCTCCGAAGCTCGCAGCCGGAGGGCCGGGCGCCTTCGACCACGTGGAGGTCGGGGCCAACCTGCGGCGTTTGACGGCCCGCCGTGTCGGTGAGGACGTCCTTCTGAGCGCCTATGTCAACGAACCCTGATCGCATCGTCACCCTGATCTCGCACTGGCTCGGCGGCCACCTCGCGACGGACGAGCTGAGGCGGCGGATCGACGAGGTCGGCACGGCGGACCTCGAACCCGGTCCCGCCGAGGCAGTGGAGGAGCTTCGCCAGGAGCTCGCCCAGGCCGAGAACGGTGAGCGCGGCCACCTCGAGATGGTGGCGCGCGAGACGCTCGAAGCCGTCGCGCTGGGCTAGCGTTCAGCGCATGTTCACGGGAATCGTCCGCGAGCGCGGGCGGGTGGTGCGCGCCGACGGCGGCCCCGAGGGCCTCGCGCTGGAGCTCGAGGCGCCCGAGACGGCCGCGCTGAGCGGGATCGGAGACTCGGTCTCGATCGCGGGCGCGTGCCTGACGGTCACCGCCGTCCAGGACGGACGCATGAGCTTCCACGCCGTTGCCGAGACGATCGAGCGCACTTCGCTCGGCCGCCTGCGCGCTGGTGAGGACGTCAACGTCGAGCCGGCTCTGCGCGCGGGCGACCCGCTCGGCGGCCACTACGTCCAGGGCCACGTCGACGCGGTCGGCGCCGTACGCGCCCTCGATCCCGAAGGGCAGGGGGCCCGCCTCTGGGTGGACGCGCCACCGGAGGTGCTCCGCTACTGCGTCGACAAGGGCTCGATCGCGGTCGAGGGCGTCTCGCTCACGATCGCGGGCCTGGACGGTGAGGGGTTCGCGATCGCGCTCATCCCGCACACGCTGGAGGCGACGACGCTCGGCGCGCTCGTGCCCGGCGACCCCGTGAATCTGGAGGTCGACGTGCTCGCGAAGTACGTGGAAAGGCTCGTAGCCGACGACGGCCGGGGTACGATCAGACGAGCATGACGTCCACCGCGACGCCACAGACATGTGCGCCTTTCGCCACCGTCGAGGAGGCGATCGAGGACATCCGCGAGGGCAAGTTCGTCGTCGTCGTGGACGCGGCGGACCGCGAGAACGAGGGCGACCTCACGATCGCGGCTCAGTTCGCGACGCCCGAGGCGATCAACTTCATGGCTATGCACGCGCGCGGCCTGATCTGCCTCTGCCTCACCGAGGAGCGCTGCGACGAGCTCGGCCTGCGCCAGATGACCGACCGCAACGAGACGCCGTACGGCACGGCGTTCACGGTCTCGGTGGAGGCGCGCGAGGGCGTCACGACGGGGATCTCCGCGCACGACCGCTCGCACACGATCCAGGTCGCGATCGACCCGAGCAAGGGCGCCGACGCACTCGTCCAGCCCGGCCACGTCTTCCCGCTCCGTTCCAAGCCCGGCGGCGTTCTACGGCGCGCGGGCCAGACCGAGGCTGCCGTCGACCTCGCCCGGCTCGCCGGGCTGAATCCGGCCGGCGTGGTCTGCGAGATCATGAACGAGGACGGGACGATGGCCCGCGTCCGCGACCTGATCCCGTACTGCGAGCGCCACGACCTCAAGCTCGTGACCGTCGCCGACCTGATCGAGTACCGGCGCCGCACCGAGAAGCTCGTGGAGCGGATGACCTCCGTCCGCCTGCCGACGGGCTACGGCGAGTTCACCGCTGTCGCCTTCCGCGAGAGCCTGACCGGCAAGCATCACGTCGCGCTCGTCCGCGGCGACGTCGAGGGGGCGGACGACGTGCTCGTGCGCGTCCACTCGGAGTGTCTGACCGGCGACGTCTTCCACTCGCTCCGCTGCGACTGCGGCGAGCAGCTCGCCCGGGCGCTCCAGCGGATCGCCGGCGAGGATCGCGGCGTCCTGCTCTACATGGCCCAGGAGGGCCGCGGGATCGGCCTCCTGAACAAGCTCAAGGCCTACGAGCTCCAGGAGAACGGCCTCGATACCGTGGAAGCGAACCTCGAGCTCGGGCTGCCGATCGACGCGCGCGAGTACGGGATCGGGTCGCAGATCCTCGCCGACCTGGGACTCTCGACGATCCGGATCCTGACGAACAACCCGAAGAAGCTGAGCGGGATCGAGGGCTTCGGGCTCACCGTCGTCGAGCAGGTGCCGATCGAGGTGCCGCCGAACGAAGAGAACCAGCGCTACCTCCAGGCCAAGCGCGACAAGCTCGGACACCGTCTCCACCACCAGGACGTCAAGTTCGACTCGGAGGGCGAGTGAGTCCGACCGGTCGGGTCGTTAGAACTTTCGCGAGGTGTCGGTGAGCGATCGGTTCGAGGAGCTGCGGCGGACGTTCGACGAGGACGCGCCGAGCGAGGTCTACGATCACGATGTGCACGAGGAGGCGAGCGAGGACGTTCTCAGCGCGCTCGCCGAGGCCGACGAGGTGGAGGTCGAGGAATCAAAGGCCGAAGCCGAGCCGGAGCCCGAGCCCGCGGCGGCGGCGGTGCCGGAGCCGGAGCCGGAGCCGGAGCCCGAGCCGGTCGGCGAGCACGCCCCGCCGGGGTTCCGCGTGCCCGATGGCTACGCGGCGCTCGAGGGCTCTCCAAGCGGCGACGACCGCTCGGTCGGCATCGTTGTCAGCCGTTTCAACGGCGACATCACCAACCGCCTGCTCGCCCAGGCGCTGACAGCGCTCGAGGAGCATGGGGTCCCGCGTGATGCGGTCACCGTCGTTCCCGTTCCGGGCGCGTTCGAGCTCCCGCTCGCGGCGATGGCCCTCGCGAAGACGCGGCGCTACGCCTGCATCGTCGCGCTCGGCTGCGTGATCCGCGGCGAGACCGCGCACTTCGAGTTCGTGGCCGGTGAGGCTGCGAGCGGCCTCCAGCTCGCCGCCATCGAGACGGGCGTGCCCGTCGCCTTCGGCGTGCTCACGTGCGAGAACCTCGAGCAGGCCGAGGCGCGGATCGAGCGAGCCGCCGACGCGGCCCGCGGCGCGCTCGAGATGGCCGACCTGTTCGGCCAGATGCGCGCTCAGACGCGCTGAAGTGTTCCGCTACACTGGCGCGTCCCATGGCCAAGGTGTGCGCAGTTTGCGGGAAGAAGCCGTCCTTCGGGAACAGCCGGAGCCACTCGATGGTGGCCACGAAGCGGCGCTTCGACCCGAATCTCCAGCGCGTCCGCGTGCTGCTCGGCGGCAAGCCGACCCGCGCCTACGTCTGCACGCGCTGCCTCAAGGCCGGCAAGGTCCAGAAGGCTGTTTAGCGCGCATAGCGTAAGAATCCGCGTGTGAGCGACTACGACGTCGCGCTCGCGCTCTCGCGCGCGGCCCTGAACTCGCTGGAGCGCAACCGGCGCCGGATCGACGACCTGAACGTCTATCCCGTTCCAGACGGCGACACCGGGACGAACATGACGCTGACCGTCCGCGCGGTCGTCGAGGCCCTCGAGCGCGAAGGCGACCCCGCCGCCGACCGAGCGGCGGTCGCGAGGTTCGTCGCCCGTGCCGCCCTGCTCGGCGGCCGCGGCAACTCGGGCGTGATCCTCTCGGTGATCGTTCGCGGCGTCACGGACGTGCTCGGTGAGGCAGGCGCGATCGACGCGAAAGCGATCGCGGCGGCACTTCGCTCCGCGAGCGACCTGGCGTACTCCAAGGTGAGCAACCCCGTCGAGGGGACGATGCTGACCGCGATTCGTGTCCTCGCCGAGACGGCGGAGGGCGCCGGCGACGTCAAGCTGCCCGACCTGCTGCGCCTGCTCGTCGAGCGAGGCGACGCGGCGGTCCTGCGCACGCAGGAGCAGCTGGACGTTCTCCGCGACGCCGGGGTCGTGGACGCCGGTGCGGCCGGCCTGCTCGAGGTCGTCCGCGGGATCGCGTCGTACGTGACCGGCGAGCCGCTTCCCGCGGCCCCCGAGGAGGAGTTCGCCGGAATCCAGTCGGCCCACCAGGAGCTGTCGGAGTTCCGCTACTGCACGGGCTTCGTCGTCGAGGGCGAGGGCCTCGACGCGGCGGCGCTCGAGCGAGAACTGGCCGCGCTCGGCGACTCGCTGCTCGTCGTCGGCGACGAGACGGCTCTCAAGGTCCACGTCCATACCGACGACCCCGGGCGGGCGCTCCAGCTCGCCACTGCGCTTGGAGTGGTCGAGGCGGTCGAGGTCGCGAACATGCACCGCCAGACGGCGGAGCGCGAGGGGCGGCTGCTCGATTCCGCCGAGACGACGGCGACGACGCTCGTGGCCGTCTCGGCCGGACAGGGCAACCGGCGGCTGTTCGAGTCGTCGGGAGTGACGGTCGTGGACGGGGGCGAGACGATGAACCCGTCCACCGAGGCGCTCCTGCGGGCGATCGAGGCGGCTTCCGGCGCCGAGGTGGTCGTGCTGCCCAACAACCCGAACGTCTTCATGGCCGCCGAAGAGGCCGCCTCGCTCGCGGCCAAGCCCGTCCACGTCGTCCGCTCGGGCTCGATCCAGGCGGGTCTCGCCGCCGCGATCGTGCACGACGCCTCCCGTCCCGGCGAGGAAGATGCGGCCGAGCTGGCCGAGGCGGTCGAGGCGGTCGCGGTCGGCGCCGTCACGGTCGCGTCGCGCCCGGTCGAGGGCGTCGCCGAGGAGGGCGACTTCCTGGGCCTGGTCGGGCGCGAGCCCGTCGTCGGCGGCAAGGAGCTGGCGGGCGTCGCCGAACAGGTCGTCGAAGCCCTGCTCGACGAGCCGCACGACCTGCTGACCGTGCTCACGGGCGCCGGCGCCTCCGAGCTCGACGGGCTCCTCCAGCGGATCGAGAGCCGGTGGCCGGACCTGGAGGTGCACGTCCACGACGGGGGCCAACCCCACTACCGGCTGCTGCTCTCCGCCGAGTAGGAACCCGCGCGCGGGGGGCGTAAGGTTCGGCCGTGGTAGGGGTCGCGCGAATCCGCGTCGCGCTCGTCGAGGACAACGATGTCTTCCGCGAGGCGCTCGAGCTGCTCCTCGGGCTGCGTCCCGAGATCGAGATCGTCGCCGCGCTCGCGGACGGCTACGACGTCGTCGACGTCTGCCGGCGCCTCGAGCCGGACGTGGTCGTCATGGACTACCGGCTGCCCGGTCTCGACGGCGTGCAGGCCACGGCGGCGATCGTGGCCGCGTGCCCGGGCACGGCTATCGTCGCGCTGACGGCGTCCGCCAACGCGCGCGAGCGCGGCGCCCTGATCGAGGCGGGCGCGGTCGCCTGCCTGACCAAAGACGAGCCGCTCGACGAGATCGTCGACGCGATCCACCGTGCCGGAGGTCGCCTGGCGCCTGCCGAGTAGAGTCGCGCGGTGGACCTGACGGCGGAGAACACGGCGATCGTCCTGGACTCGACCGCCGACTTCCCCGA
>Ga0126304_10000563_pt1 | contig 15519 bp, 13 predicted proteins | sample Plot25_FD_92538 | JGI IMG/M metagenome (GOLD analysis project Ga0126304, IMG submission 92538) | Serpentine soil microbial communities from UC McLaughlin Reserve, CA, USA - Plot25 | ecosystem: Environmental > Terrestrial > Soil > Grasslands | place: USA: UC McLaughlin Reserve, Lake County... | reverse complement strand
TCGCATCGGCGTAGCGGATGCGCGGGAAGACCGGCGTCACCTCGCGGCCCTCGGCGAACTCGTAGAAGACGCCGCGGATGACGGGCTCGAGCGCCGCCCAGACGTCCTCCTGGGTGACGAAGCTCATCTCGACGTCGAGCTGGTAGAACTCGCCGGGCAGCCGGTCGGCGCGCGGGTCCTCGTCGCGGAAGCACGGCGCGATCTGGAAGTAGCGGTCGAAGCCGGAGATCATGATCAGCTGCTTGTACTGCTGCGGCGCCTGCGGCAGGGCGTAGAAGCGGGCGGGATGGAGGCGCGAGGGAACGAGAAAATCCCTTGCGCCTTCGGGACTTGAGGCGGTGAGGATCGGCGTCTGGAACTCGAAGAAGCCGCCGTCCTTCATGCGCCGGCGGATCGAGTCGATCACCGCCGAGCGGGTCATGATGTTGCGGTGCAGCTTGTCGCGGCGCAGATCGAGGAAGCGGTAGGTGAGGCGCGTCTCCTCCGGGTACTCCTGCTCGCCGAAGACCGGCAGCGGCAGCTCGGCGGCGGGCCCGAGCACCTCCAGCGCGGTCGCGTAGACCTCGATCGAACCCGTTGGCAGATCAGGGTTTTCGGTTCCGGGCGGGCGCCGCCGCACGGTCCCGTCGAGGCGCACGACCCATTCCGAGCGCACCGTCTCGGCCGGCCCGAAGGCGGGCGAATCCGGGTCGATCACGACCTGGGTCAGGCCGTAATGGTCGCGCAGATCGATGAACTTGACGCCGCCATGGTCGCGGATGCGGTGGCACCAGCCCGAGAGGCGGACGCCCGAGCCGACGTCGCTGTCGCGGAGCGCGCCGCAGGTGTGGGTGCGGTAACGGTGCATGGCCTGTCCGGTGGATCGCGCCGCACCATTCACGCGCTCAGCCCCAAGTCAAGGCGCGCCCCCGCGTTCGCCGGATCGGTCCGAAACCGCCATTTCCGTTCGTCAAAGCGGACGCCGCCGCCGAATCTGGCCCGACGATGACGCGCGTTTTCCCCGACGATGACGCGCATCATCCCCGACGATGATGCGCGTCGTCGCCGACGATGATGCGCATCGTTCGGACGTGATGCGCGCCTCCCGCCTCTCCCCTTGCGGGAAAGGCCGAGCCGCCGCCGTCAGGCGGCGCCGGGTGAGGGGGAATGTCCGGGCCGCGCCCCACCTCTGATGCGCCAGTCCAGTCCGGGATCAAGCCCGCCGAAAGCGGCGGGCCTGCGCCCCGTCCTTGACTGGGCCGTCCCGCCGAAACACGAGGCTTGGATAGAATCGGAGGCGAGGCGTGCCCGGCCTTGGAATCAGCCGAACGGTCATGCATGGTTGAGCGCAAGGCGCGATTGAGAAGAGCGCCGCAGGGCGAAATCAGTCGTGAGCCAAATCTTTATCTCGGAATTTCGGAACCAACTGCACGACCTGCGGAAGTATTCCGGCACTACCAGAGAATCGGTGATCAGAGAGGCGTTCAAGGACCTGCTGAAGGCCCGTGCGCGTCAGCAAAACCTCGTCTTCATCCCCGAATACGAATTCGAAACGCCCGCCAAGCGGACTCGTTACATCGACGGAGCGCTGCTCTATTCCTTGCGCGTGCCCCTTGGCTACTGGGAGGGCAAGGACGAGGAGGATGATCTCGACGAGGAGATCGAGAAAAAGAAGCGGGCCGGCTATCCGCAGGATAACATCATCTTTGAGGATTCGATCACCGCGGTTCTGATCCAGAACCGTGAGGAGGCAATGCGCTGTCCGATCGAGGACACGGACGCGCTCGCCCACCTCCTCAAGCTCTTCTTCGAATACGAGCGTGAGGAGATTGCCGACTTCCAAAAAGCGGTGCGGCAGTTCCAGACCGACCTGCCCGCCGTCCTCAAGGCGCTGCGCGACATGATCGAGGAGGCGCACCGGGACAACGCCGCGTTCCGCGCAGCCTCGGAGAAATTCCTCGCCCACGCCAAGGAGACCATCAACCCGACGATCGGCGAGGCGGACGTGCGGGAGATGCTGATCCAGCACATCCTCACGGAAGAGATCTTCACCAAGGTCTTCGACAGCGAATTCCACCGCGACAACAACGTGGCGAAGGAGCTCTATGCGCTGGAGGGCACGTTCTTCACCGGCGCGCTCAAGCGCAATCTCCTGAAGCAGCTCGAGCCCTATTACGCCGCGATCCGCTCGGCGGCCGCGCTCGTCACGAGCCACCACGAGAAGCAGACCTTCCTCAAGGAGATCTACGAGGGCTTCTACAAGGTCTACAACAGGAAGGCGGCCGACCGGCTCGGCGTCGTCTACACGCCGAACGAGATCGTGCGCTTCATGGTCGAGGGCGCCGACTGGCTCTGCGAGAAGCATTTTGGCAAGCGCCTTATCGACAAGGGGGTCGAGATTCTCGACCCGGCGACTGGCACCGGCACCTTTATCTGCGAGCTGATCGAGAATTTCCGCGGCGAGCCGCCGGCAAAGCTCGGTCACAAGTACCGGGAGGAGCTGCACGCCAACGAGGTGGCGATCCTGCCCTACTACGTCGCCAACCTGAACATCGAAGCGACCTACGCCGCGATCTCCGGGCAATACGCCGAATACCCGAACCTGTGCTTCGTCGATACGCTCGACAACGTGGCGGCCCTCGGCAAGTTCGCGGGCCACCAGGAGGAGATGTTCGGCGCCGTCTCGGAGGAGAACGTCGAGCGCATCAAGCGCCAGAACGCGAGGAAGATCAGCGTCATCATCGGTAACCCGCCCTACAATGCCAACCAGCAGAACGAGAACGAGAACAACAAGAACCGCGACTACCCAAAGATCGATCAGCGGATCAAAGCGACGTACGTCCGCGAGTCCACGGCGCAGAAGACCAAGGCGTACGACATGTACGTGCGTTTCTTCCGATGGGCCTCAGACCGGTTGAAGGGCGAAGGCGTATTGGCGTTCGTGACCAACCGCAGCTTCATCGATAGCCGGAACCTGGACGGGTTCAGGAAAGTTATGACGCGCGAGTTTTCTGAAATTTGGGTTCTTGATTTAGGGGGCGATGTGCGGGCCAACCCGAAAATCTCGGGCACCAAGCACAACGTGTTTGGCATTCAGACTGGCGTGGCTATCAGTTTTCTCGTCCGGAGAACGTCGACAGCCGGGCGCTGCCGGATTTTTTATGCCAGACGTCCTGAGCTTGAAACGGCCGAGGAAAAGCTGGCCTTCTTGCAGTCCGCACGCCTGGACAGTCTGGCCGTTCAGGAACTCTCTCCTGATCTAAACGGCCTTTGGATCAACCAGACGGCAAACGATTTCGACAAGTTCCTTCCTGTTGCCGCAAAAAATACAAAGCTCGCTCGGTCAGCGACTCAGGAGCGGGCAATCTTCAAGACATTCTCCATGGGTGTCGTCACCAATCGAGACGAGTGGGTCTACGCAGAAGCACAGTCGTCCGTAGCGCAACGCGTGGCTCATCTCATTTCGAAATACGAGGCCAATCGTGCGACAGGTTATGCAGGCGCGAGCGAGCAAGCGGGATTTCACAGAGTTCGATACGTCAGTGAAATGGACGCGCTCGGTTAAGAAGTCCCTCTTGGCGGGCAAGCGTATCTCCTTTCATCCAGAGCACATCATCCGAGCACTGTATCGGCCTTTCGTGATCAGGCAGCTGTACTTTGACACTCACCTGAACGAAATGCAAAACTTAATGCGTGACTATTTCGGCGACAAAGGCATCGCCGAAAAACCCGCGATCCTCTTCACCGATCCAACCGGCCAGAAGCCATTCATGGTCATCGCCTCCTCATTGCTGCCTGATGCTCACACGGTCGGTGCCGCCGCCGGCGCTATCGTGCTTCCCTCTCGCGTCGGCCCAACAGCAGGCAGCGCAGAAAACATCACCGACTGGGCGCTCGCCCAATTCCAGAGCCAGTACGACGCGGCCGGCGCCGGCTCGAACGGGCCCCTCACCAAGGACGCCATATTCCACTACGTCTACGCCGTCCTGCACGATCCCGCTTACCGCGAGACCTACGCCCAGAACCTCAAGCGCGAGTTCCCGCGCATCCCGTTCTATGACGACTTCTCGCGCTGGGCTGATTGGGGCGAGGCACTGATGAAGCTCCACATCGGCTACGAGACGGTCGAGCCCTGGCCGCTCGAACGCTTCGACGCGCCGGACGAGAAGGCGAAGGCCGCCGGCCTGCCGCCCAAGACGGTGCTCAAGGCGGACAAGGATGCGGGCGTCATCGTGATCGACTCCGAGACGCAGCTCACGGGCGTGCCGTCCGAGGCCTGGACGTACCGCCTGGGCAACCGCTCCGCGCTCGAATGGATTCTCGACCAGTACAAGGAGAAGACGCCGAAGGATCCGACCATCCGCGAGAAGTTTAACACCTACCGCTTCGCCAACCACAAGGAGAACGTGATCGATCTTCTCAAACGCGTGACTCGCGTGAGCATCGACACGATGAAGATCGTGGAGGACATGAAAGTCACGAGGCGATGAGCTCTTTTGCTCCAGACCAGGAGGCGCTCGTCCAGGCCGCGGACGATGACCCCGCCGAGGAGGAAGCGCTCGCGGCCGAGATGCGGCGCCTGCGGGCTCGATGACCACGCCGCGGCGAATTGAGGCTGCTGCTGTTCGACCAGACCCTCTCAGCTTCAAGCCCCGGCCACACACAAAAAAAGCCGGGCCCGCGGGGGGCCCGGCCAAGGCTGCGGACTCGACCTGGAGGAGGTCGCGCCCAGAGGGGAACGGCCGAAAACGGCTTCCACCGGGAGGGAGTGAAGCCGTCGCCTTCAGCCGCCGCCCATCATGGCGGCGGGCGGCTTTTTCGCAATGCAGCATGGCTCATGCTTGGTATGCGGCAGGCGCATGCGCGGCGCCGCCAAGCCGGTTCGGCATGCCGGCGCCGCCGGGCAGTCGGCTCACGCCGGGCGAGCCTCAGAAGGTCCAGCGCTGCGCCTTGGCGACGAGGAAATCCCGGAACGCCTGGACGCGGGCGACGCTGCGCATCTCCTCGGCATAGACGAGGTAGCTGTCGAGCGAGGGCATTTCCATGTCGCGCAGCACCTGGGTGAGCTTGGCGTCGCCGTCGACGGCGTAGTCGGGCAGCACGCCGATGCCGGCGCCGGTCTCGACGGCGATCTTCAGCGCCGTGATGTTGTTGACGATGCAGTGGTAGGGGCGAGGGTCGGCGGCGTCGCGCCCGGCGGTCGAGAGCCAGTGCACGGCCAAGAGATAGGAGGGCTGGTGGCCGCCGAAGCTGACGAGGCGGTGGTTGTCGAGGTCCTCAGGCGATTTCGGCTCGCCGAAGCGCTTGAGGTAGTCCTTCGAGGCGAAGGCGTGGAAATGGACCGTGAACAGCCGGCGCTGGATGAGGTCGGGCTGCGCCGGGCGGCGCAGGCGGATCGCGACGTCGGCCTCGCGCATCGCGAGGTCGAGCTCCTCGTTGGTCAGGATCAGCTCGACGCGCACGTCCGGGTAGAGGTCGAGGAACTCGCCGATGCGCTGCGCGAGCCAGATCGAGCCGAGCCCGACGGTCGCCGTCACCTTGAGGTCGCCGGACGGCCGCTCGCTCGTCTCGACGAGGCGCGCCCGGGTGGTCTCGAGGCGCATGCGCATGTCGCGGGCGGCGCGGAACAGGAGATCACCCTGCTCGGTCAGGATCAGCCCGCGGGCGTGGCGGTGGAACAGCGGCGCCTTCAGCTCGCGCTCGAGCGCGCTGATCTGCCGGCTCACCGCCGACTGGCTGAGGTCGAGATCGTCGCCGGCGCGGGTGAAGCTGCCGGCTTCCGCGACGGTGTAGAAGATCCGAATCTTGTCCCAGTCCACGGCGGCCCTCGCGCCACGCCGTCGCGGTGCTATTCGGCCGCCTGACGCGTCATGTCCTCAGCGGCAAGGTACCGCTCAGCTTCCAACGCTGCCATACAGCCCAATCCGGCGGCTGTCACGGCCTGGCGGTAGACGTCGTCGGCGACGTCGCCGGCCGCGAACACGCCGGGGATGTTGGTCTCGGTCGAGCCCGGCTGGGTCATGAGGTAGCCGCCGGGCTTCATGTCGAGCTGGCCGGCAAAGAGCTCGGTCGCCGGCTTGTGGCCGATGGCGACGAAGACGCCGTCGGTGCGGATCTCGGAGAGGCCGCCGCTCTTGAGGTTGCGCAGGCGGACATGGGTGACCGACGGCGGCGCGTCGCCGCCGAGCACCTCCTCGACGGCGCTGTCCCAGACGACCGCGATCTTCGGGTGCCGGAACAGGCGGTCCTGGAGGATGCGCTCGGCCCGGAAGGCGTCGCGGCGGTGCACGACCGTCACCTTCGCGGCGAGGTTTGCGAGATAGAGCGCCTCCTCGACGGCGGTGTTGCCGCCGCCGACGACGACGACCTCCTTGCCGCGGAAGAAGAAGCCGTCGCAGGTCGCGCAGGCCGAGACGCCGAAGCCCTGGAACTTCGCTTCCGAGGGCAGGCCGAGCCACTTCGCCTGCGCGCCGGTGGCGATCACCAGCGCGTCGCAGCCATAAGTGTCGCCGCTGTCGCCGGTGAGGCGGAACGGGCGCTTTGCGAGCTCGACCTTGACGACGTGGTCGGAGACCATGCGGGTGCCGACATGCTCGGCCTGCAGGCGCATCTGCTCCATCAGCCAGGGGCCCTGGATGACGTCGGCAAAGCCCGGATAGTTCTCGACGTCGGTCGTGATCATCAGCTGGCCGCCGGGCTGGAAGCCGGAGATCAGCATCGGCTCGAGCATCGCCCGGGCGGCGTAGATCGCGGCCGTGTAGCCGGCAGGTCCGGAGCCGACGATGATGAGCTTGGCGTGGTGGTGGGCCATTTGTGAGGGCTCTCCGGGCCGATCAGCCGGGTTCGGGCAGGTTAAGGGCGCGGCGATGGCGGGCAAGGCCGGTCCGCACGGCCTCGGCGATGGTCGGGGTGGAATCTAGGGGCGGGTAGGGCCCGCCTTCAAGGCGTCCGGCGAATCGGTGCACAGCTCCATGGCGCTCAAGACCGGCAAGGAAGGCCGCGAGCTTGGGATGGCCGCCGGACGGCTCGAAGACCAGGATCGGGGCGCCGGTCGCCGCCGCCTCGCCGACCATGTTGTAGGAATCGGCCGTCACCACGATGGCATCGGCGAGCGCGAGGAGCGCGAGATAGGGGTTGTCGCCGCGCCCGTCCCACATGAAGCCGCCGCGGCCCTCGATCATGCGCGAAAGCCCCTCCCGCAGCGGCAAAGGGGTGCGCCGCGAGGCGGTCGCCATCAGCCCGACCCCGGTCGCGGCGAGCCGGGTCAGGAGGGCGAGGAACTGCGCCGCGTCCTCGGCATCGAAGCGGTAATGCTTGCTCGGCCCGCCGGCCAAAACGGCGACCCGGGGGCGGGGCAGCCCGGCGAGGCGCGGGTCCGGCGCCGCGCGCGCCGCCGCGAGGCGCGCTGCGGTGAAGCGGTGCGGCGGGGTCAGCGTCGCGATGACGTTCGGCCCGCGCAAGGCATCGTGCTCGGGCACCCAGACGAGATCGGCGGCGCGCGCGCCGATGACCGGGTCTTTCAGGAACACCGTGAACGTGCGCCGCCGCGACGCCCGCCTGACGTGGCGCACATAGGGCACGGCGCGGCGCCCCGAGCCGATGACGACGTCGGGGAAGGGCGGCGCGATCGGGCTGCCCTCCCGGCCGGGGGCCTCGAAAGGGTCGATCGGACCGTAGGGCATCAGCCACACGAACGGCGCCCACGGCTTCACCCGGCGCAGCTCGACCGTGGCGCCGAGCGCCTCGGCGACGCCGAGGCATTGCTGCTCGTCGCCAGCCTTGCCGTCGGTCAGAACCCAAAGCCGCACCGCCACACCCTCGTTCGCGCCTCCCCCTCTAGCGGAGTTTCGGTTGCGGCGCCTGCCACGCTTCTTGCTTCGCCTACCCGGCGCGCCTACCTAGCCGGCTTCGCTCCGGGAGAAATTTTCGTGCGCGGACGCCTCGATTCGATCGACCTCGCCATCCTCCGCGAGCTCCAGAACGACGCCAGCATCACCAATGTGGAGCTCGCGCGGCGCGTCGGTCTCTCGGCGCCGCCGTGCCTGCGCCGCGTGCGGGCGCTCGAGGAGGCGGGCTACATCAGGGGCTACCGGACGCTGCTCGATCCGCAGATGCTCGGCTACGAGGTGGTGTTCTTCGCCATGGTCCAGCTCGCGACGCAAGGGAAGGCGGAGCTTTCGGGCTTCCAGGCGCGCGTCAAGGGCTGGCCGGCGGTGCGCGAGTGCTGGACGCTCTCCGGAGACGTCGATTTCATCCTCAAATGCGTGGCGCCGAATCTCGCCGGCTTCCAGGCGCTGGTCGGCGAGCTCACCGCGCTGCCGAACGTGCGCAACGTCCGCACCGCGCTCACGCTCGACGTGGTCAAGGACGAGGCGCTGGTGCCGTTCGAGGCGCCGCCGACGGGTTGAGCCGGAGCCTATAGCTTCTTTCCGATTCCGGCATCCTTGAGGTTGCCGTTCGCGGTGTGGCGCGAGTCGATCTGATGCTCGACGGTCACGGCTCGCTTCGTGATCGGGCTGAACCAGATGTCGTGATCGCCTTTTCCGTGCCGGACGAAATAGCAGCCAGCCCACCCTCTCACGCCGCGATGGTGACCGTGGTCCGGGCGTGCGCGATGACCTCGATCGGGACCTCGCCATGGAAATCGAGCTGGTTGAGCTCGACCAGATCTTCGATGAGGCCGGGGAGCTTGGCGCGCAGGGCCTCGATGGTCGGGGCCTCGGTGCGCAGGCCAGGCACGTTGCTTTCCTCGACGTACCAGACGTTGGCGTCGTCGTCGTATTTGGCCGTCAGGACGATGAGGCGCATCCTGATCTCCGCGGCCCGCGGGCCGAGCCACCTGCGGCGGTCCCGCAGACCCGTCCGGACAAGCCTACCATCCGGCGCCCGGGCGACAAGGGTCGCCTACCTTATCGGAACCGCACGCCGACGATCTCGTAGGACTTGCCGCCGCCGGGGGTGTGGACCTCGACGGTGTCGCCGACGCCCTTGCCGATGAGGGCGCGGGCGATCGGCGAAGTGATCGACACCCGCCCCGAGCGCACGTCGGCCTCCGGCTCGCCGACGATCTGATAGGTCTTCTCCTCGTCGGTGTCCTCGTCGACGAGCTTCACGGTGGCGCCGAACTTCACCCGGTTGCCGGACAGCTTCGAGACGTCGATGACCTCCGCCCGCGAGATGAGGCTCTCGAGCTCGAGGACGCGGCCCTCGTTCATGGACTGCGCCTCCTTGGCGGCGTGGTACTCGGCGTTCTCCGACAGGTCGCCGAGCGAGCGCGCGTCGGAGATCGCCTGGATGATCCTGGGCCGCTCGATCTGCTGGCGGTGGCGCAGCTCCTCCTCGAGCGTCGCCAGGCCCTTCACCGTCATCGGTACTTTTTCCATCACGTCGTCTCTTCATGACAAAAAGGGACCTCGCGGGCGGCTGTCGACAGCGCCCCCGCAAAGTCGAAACTGCGGCTAAGCTCGGCCGAGCCTTCAGGCGAAGTAGTCCTGAAGCGCCCGCACCTCGAGGTCGCCCCCGAGATAGGCCTCGATCCCCTCGGCGGCGGCCATGGCCCCGGCTAGAGTGGTGTAATAGGGCACCTTATGCAAGAGGGCGGCGCGCCGCAGCGAGCGCGAGTCGGAGAGCGCACCCGCCCCCTCGGTTGTGTTGAAGACGATCTGGATGTCGCCGTTCTTGATCGAATCCACGATGTGAGGACGTCCTTCCAACACCTTGTTGATCCTTGCGGAAGCGACCCCGCTATCCTCGAGGAAACGCTGCGTGCCGCCGGTCGCCAGGATCTTGAAGCCGAGCTCCGACAAAGTCTTCACCGCCGGCAGGATGCGCGCCTTGTCCGAATCGCGCACCGAGACGAATGCCGTGCCGGTGCGCGGCACCTGCGTGCCCGAGCCGAGCTGGCTCTTGGCGAAAGCGACGCCGAAGCTGCGGTCGAGGCCGATGACCTCGCCGGTGGAACGCATCTCGGGGCCGAGCAGCACGTCGACGCCGGGAAAACGGGCGAAGGGGAAGACCGCCTCCTTGACGGCGATATGAGGCAGCGCCTTCGCGACGAGCGCGAAGGAGGCGAGGCTCTCGCCGGCCATGACCCGCGCCGCGATCTTGGCGATCGGCTCGCCGATGACCTTGGCGACGAAGGGTACGGTCCGCGAAGCGCGCGGGTTCACCTCGAGCACGTGGATGACGCCGTCCTTGATCGCGTATTGCACGTTCATCAGGCCGCCGACCTCGAGCGCCAGCGCGAGCGCCGTCGTCTGCTTCTCGAGCGTGGCGATGGTTTCGGGCGAGAGCGAGCGCGGCGGCAGCGAGCAGGCCGAGTCGCCGGAATGGATGCCGGCCTCCTCGATATGCTCCATGATCCCGGCGATGAACACGTCGCGGCCGTCGCAGAGCGCGTCGACGTCGATCTCGATCGCGTCCGAGAGGTAGCGGTCGAAGAGCAGCGGGTTCTTGCCGAGCACGGTGTTGATCTGCCCGGTCTTGTCGTTCGGATAGCGGGCCTTGACGTCGGACGGGATCAGGCTCGGCAGGGTGCCGAGGAGGTAGTCCTCGAACTGCGCCTCGTCGCGGATGATCGCCATGGCGCGGCCGCCGAGCACGTAGGAGGGGCGCACGACGAAGGGCAGGCCGAGGTCGGCGGCGATGAGCCGGCTCTGCTCGACCGAATAGGCGATGCCGTTCTTCGGCTGCTTCAGGCCGAGCTTGTCGAGGAGGCGCTTGAAGCGGTCGCGGTCCTCGGCGAGGTCGATCATGTCGGGCGAGGTGCCGAGGATCGGCACCTCGGCCTCCTCCAAGGCGCGGGCGAGCTTCAGCGGCGTCTGGCCGCCGAACTGCACGATGACGCCAAGGAGCGTGCCGCGCGCGCGCTCGGTGTCGACGATCTCGAGCACGTCCTCGGCGGTGAGCGGCTCGAAATAGAGCCGGTCGGAGGTGTCGTAGTCGGTCGATACCGTCTCCGGGTTGCAGTTGATCATGATCGTCTCAAAGCCCGCGTCCTTGAGCGCGAAGCAGGCATGGCAGCAGCAATAGTCGAACTCGATGCCCTGGCCGATGCGGTTCGGCCCGCCGCCGAGGATCACGATCTTCCTCGCCTCGGAGGGATCCGCCTCGTCCGCCAGCCGCCCGGCGAAGGGCGCCGTGTAGGTCGAGTACATGTAGGCCGTGGGCGAGGCGAACTCGGCCGCGCAGGTGTCGATCCGCTTGAAGACCGGGCGCACGCCGAGCCCGCGCCGCTGCGCCTTGACCTCCGCCTCGCTCCGGCCGGCCAACACCGCAAGCCGCGCGTCGGAGAAGCCCATGCTCTTCAGGTGCCGGAAGGCGCCGGGCGTCTCGGGCAGCCCGTCGGCGCGGATCTTCCCTTCGAGGTCGACGACCGCCTGGAGCTGCTCCAGGAACCAGCGGTCGATCCGGCAGCTCTCGTAGACGTCCTCCTTGGAGAAGCCGAGGCGCAGCGCCTGGGCGACCTTGAGCAGGCGCTCGGGCGTCGGCGTCCCGAGCGCCGCCTTGACGGCGTTCTTGTCGTCGCCCTTGCCGAGGCCCTCGATCTCGATCTCGTCGAGCCCGGTGAGGCCGGTCTCGAGCGAGCGCAGCGCCTTCTGCAGCGATTCCGCGAAGGTGCGCCCGATCGCCATTGCCTCGCCGACCGACTTCATCGAGGTCGTGAGCGTCGGCTCGGCGCCGGGGAACTTCTCGAAGGCAAAGCGCGGGATCTTGGTGACGACGTAGTCGATCGTCGGCTCGAACGAGGCCGGCGTCGCGCCGCCGGTGATGTCGTTCTCGATCTCGTCGAGGGTGTAGCCGACGGCGAGCCGTGCCGCGACCTTGGCGATCGGGAAGCCGGTCGCCTTCGAGGCGAGCGCCGAGGAGCGCGACACGCGCGGGTTCATCTCGATGACGACCATGCGGCCGCTGTCCGGGTCGATCGCGAACTGCACGTTCGAGCCGCCGGTCTCGACGCCGATCTCGCGCAAGACCGCGATCGAGGCGTCGCGCATGATCTGGTATTCCTTGTCGGTCAGCGTCAGCGCCGGCGCGACGGTGATCGAGTCGCCGGTGTGGACGCCCATCGGGTCGACGTTCTCGATCGAGCAGATGATGATGCAGTTGTCCGCCTTGTCGCGGACGACCTCCATCTCGAACTCCTTCCAGCCGAGCACCGACTCCTCGATCAGGACCTCGTTCGTCGGCGAGGCGTCGAGGCCGCGCTCGACGATGTCGAGGAACTCCTCGCGGTTGTAGGCGATGCCGCCGCCGGTGCCGCCGAGCGTGAAGGAGGGGCGGATGATCGCCGGCAGCCCGACCTCCGAGAGCGCCATCAGCGCCTCGCCGATGGCGTGCTCCTGGTAGCGCTTGCGGCGGTCCTTCTCGCCGGCCGCCCATTTGAGCTCGAAGGCGGCAAGCCGCCGCTTGCGGTCGCCGGGATGGAGGTCCTCGGCGCCGATCTTGGTGATCTCGTCGAGGTATTTTTGCCGGTCCGCCTTCTTGAGGGCGGAGGCGTTGGCGAGGCGCGACTTCGGCGTGTCGAGGCCGATCTTCGCCATCGCCTCGCGGAAGAGCTGGCGGTCCTCGGCCTTGTCGATCGCCTCGGCGGTCGCGCCGATCATCTCGACGCCGAACTTGTCGAGCACGCCCATCTTCTTGAGCGACAGCGCCGTGTTGAGCGCCGTCTGCCCGCCCATCGTCGGGAGGAGGGCGTCCGGACGCTCCTTCTCGATGATCTTGGCGACGATCTCGGGCGTGATCGGCTCGACATAGGTGGCGTCGGCAAGATCCGGATCGGTCATGATCGTCGCCGGGTTCGAGTTGACGAGCACGATGCGATAGCCTTCGGCGCGCAGCGCCTTGCAGGCCTGGGTGCCGGAATAGTCGAACTCGCACGCCTGGCCGATGACGATCGGACCGGCGCCGATGATGAGGATCGAGGAGATGTCGGTGCGTTTGGGCATGGCAAGCCGTGTCCGGCCGTCCGGGCGCGCGGTTGCGCGCCTCCGGGCCGGCCGATCGTATCCTGGGATTGAACGCTGAAGCGCCCTCTTACACAGGTCGGGGTGCTATTGAAAGCCGTAAACGGCCGCGAGGCGAGGAGGGGGCGATGGCGGAGGATCGGCGCTGGAGCGTGGTCACGGGCGCCTCGAGCGGCATCGGGGCGGAGCTTGCCCGGGTCCTCGCCGCGCGCGGCCATTCGCTCGTCCTCACCGCGCGGCGCGAGGAGCGGCTTCTCGCGCTCGCCGCGGAGATTCGCGAGAAGCACGGCGTCGCGGCGGAGGCGCTCGGCTTCGATCTCGAGGATCCGGCCGCGCCGCAGGCGCTCTTCGCGGCCCTCGAAGGGCGCGGCGTTGCGATCCATACCCTCGTCAACAACGCCGGCTTCGCCCTGCGCGGGCGCTTCGCGACGCTGCCCGCCGACGAACAGGCGGCGATGGTCGAGGTCAACGTCGCGGCGGTGACGAAGCTCGCGCGGCTGTTCCTGCCGGGCATGATCGAGCGCCGGCGCGGCGGCATCCTCAACGTCGCCTCGACCGCGGCGTTCCAGGCCGGGCCCTCCATGGCGGTCTACTACGCGACCAAGGCCTATGTCCTGTCGCTCTCCGAAGCCCTGCACGAGGAGGCAAAGCCGCACGGCGTCACCGTGACGGCGCTTTGCCCCGGCCCGGTGCCGACCGAGTTCTCGGCCCGCGCCAGCCTGCAGATGACCCGCCTCGTCAAGATGCGCGCCATGACGCTTAGTGCGGCGGAGGTCGCCCGCGCCGGCATCGAAGGCTATGAGGCCGGAAAAGCCATCGTTATCCCGGGCTTCGCGAACCGGATCGGCGCTCTGGGCGCGCAGCTCGGGCCGCGGGCGCTCGCGCGGACGATCGCCGGGCGGCTGCAGGGCTGAGTCGCGGGAGGTGACGGCGGCGGCGGCGCGGGATAACAGGCCGTCGGTGTCCTCCGTCTCCGACTCGCTCTCCCTTCTCGCCCGCCAGTTCACCACCTTTTTCGGGGTCGGGCTCGTCTCGGCTTGCGCCCATTTCGGCGTGCTGATCGGGCTCGTCGAGCTGTTCGATTTCAAGCCCGTCCCGGCGACGCTTGCCGGCTACACGGCCGGCGGCGTCCTGTCCTACGTCCTCAACCGTCGCATCACCTACGCGAGCGACCGGCCGCATGCCGAGGCGACCTGGCGCTTCGCGGTCGTCGCCGCGATCGGGCTTTTCCTGACCTGGGCCTTCATGGCCCTGTTCATCCACCTTCTCGGGCCGGCCTTTTACGTCCCGGCGCAGCTCGTCACGACCGGGATCGTGCTGGTGTGGCACTTCGTGGCGCACAAGCTGTGGACGTTCGCGCACCCGGCGCCGGCCGCCAAGGGCGAGGGCTGATCAGGCCGGCCGTGCCTCGAAGGTCATGCGGGCCTGGTTGTGGCCGATGTTCTTCGCCCGGCGCTCGGCCGTGAAGCCTTGGCGGCGCAGGAGCGCGATCATCTCCGGCTCCGTGTAGGTCGCGAGTCCGAGCGCGTTGCGGATGCGGCGGTAGTCCGACAGTGCCGTGCGGACGAGGCCGAGGAGGGCGCGGGCGAGAAAGCCCCCCTGCCAGGCGAAGCCGAGAAGCGCCTTCGCATCGGCGGCTGGGCTCAAGCCGGGGGGGATCACATCGGCAAGGACGAGCCGGCCGCCGGCCTTGAGCTTCGTGCGCCACAGCCGCAGCAGGCTCTGCAGCTCGTCGGCCGACAAGTACTGCAGCAGCGAGTTCGCGACGACGAGGTCGAGCGAGGCATCGGGCAGCCGCTCGACCTCTTCCGGCGCCAGCACCTCGATCTTGTCGCTGGCGCGGAAGCGCTCGGCAAGCCGCGCGCGCACCAGCGGCGCCGCGTCGGCGAGGTAGAGCCGCTCGCATTTCGCCGCGACCCGCCCGGCCGACAGCGCCTCGCCGCAGCCATGATCGAGCACATGCGCCGCCGGCGACGGCACGAGCGCCGCGATGTCGGCGGCGATGCGCTGATAGTGCAGCGCCTTGTGCCGGTCGCCGACATAGATCGGCGTGTCCTGGTTCCAGTAGTCGCGCCAGTTCTTCACCTGTACCCCCGGGCAGAGCTCAATTCGTCGATAAGCTCAATGGGCCGCCATCGCCGGGCTGGCGCGTTGCAGTCTCCCACCCGTCATACTGACAGGCAGCTTCGATCGTCAGTTCCTCTACGGTCGCTATTTCGGCGTCGAAGATCGCTTCGTCAAATTGAAACCAGCGCACGGCGAGCACGCCGCCCGTCAGAGGGAAGACCTCATAGCCCTTGTGCGCGAGCTGTTCGCGCACCCGCACAAGATTTGCATCATCGCCGTAGATAAAATGGCGCAGCTCATGCGGGAGCGATGGATCGTCCTCGACAATCTCCAGGAGCTCGAAAACTCTTTCGTTGATCTCGGAGCTGGTCACGCGTCGCCGAAGCGGCTGACACTCGCGTCCCAGCCCTGCAAGTGCCTAGAAGTCGATTGGTGCGGTCGAGAGGACTCGAACCTCCACGTCCTTTCGGAAACTAGCACCTCAAGCTAGCGCGTCTACCAATTCCGC
>Ga0126304_10000560_pt1 | contig 15539 bp, 14 predicted proteins | sample Plot25_FD_92538 | JGI IMG/M metagenome (GOLD analysis project Ga0126304, IMG submission 92538) | Serpentine soil microbial communities from UC McLaughlin Reserve, CA, USA - Plot25 | ecosystem: Environmental > Terrestrial > Soil > Grasslands | place: USA: UC McLaughlin Reserve, Lake County... | reverse complement strand
GAGCAGATGCCGGTAGGCACGGCCCACGACCGGTCCGGGCCGGACTCCCAGGATCGACATGATGGCGTTGCCGTCGAGGTCCGGCCGAATGGCGGCCAGTTCCTCCTGCTCGGCCAGCGTGGCGATCCGCTCCTCCAGGCTGTCGTAGGCACGCCGCAATGCCAGCGCCTTGCGCTCGTTTCGCGTCGTGCAGTCGGCCCGGGTCAGCACGTGGAGGCGATCGAGCAGCGGGCCGGCGTCGCGGACGTATCGCCGTACCGCGGAGTCGGTCCATTCGCCGCCGCCGTACCCATGGAACCGCAGGTGCAGTTCGACCAGCCTCGCGACGTCGTCGGCCACAGCCGTCGGGAACCTCAGCGCCGTCAGTCGCCTGTGCGCAAGCTTCGCGCCCACGACGTCGTGGTGATAGAAGCTCACGCCGCCACCCGGTTCGAAACGGCGGGTCTTGGGCTTGCCGATGTCGTGCAGCAGCGCCGCCAACCGGATCACCAGGTCCGGTCCACCGTCGGTCAGCCGGCCCTCCAGCGCGATGGCCTGCTCCAGCACGGTCAGCGAGTGCTCGTAGACGTCCTTGTGGCGGTGGTGCTCGTCGATCTCGAGCCGAAGCGCCGGCAGTTCAGGAAGCACGAGCGCCGCCAAGCCGGTGTCGACGAGCACGGTCAGGCCGGTCCGCGGCCGGTCGGACAGGACGAGCTTCGACAGCTCGTCGCGTACGCGTTCCGCCGAGACGATCGAGATCCGCTCGGCCATGTCCCGGATCGCCGCGATCACCGTCGGATCGATCTCGAAATGCAGTTGCGACGCGAGACGGGCGGCTCGGAACATCCGCAGCGGGTCGTCGGAAAACGACGACTCCGGTGTCCCGGGCGTACGAATCACCCTCCGGGCAAGGTCACGCAACCCCCCGTACGGGTCGATGAACTCTCGCGAGGGCAGCCGGATCGCCATCGCGTTGACGGTGAAGTCGCGGCGGATCAAGTCGTCGGCAATCGACTCACCGTAGGAAACGGTCGGTTTGCGACTGGACGGGTCGTACGCGTCGGCCCGGTACGTGGTGACCTCGATGTGAAAGCCGTCCTTACGGGCGCCGATCGTGCCGAACGCCCGGCCGACGTCCCACACCGAGTCTGCCCAGCCGGACAACAGTCTCTTGGTCTGCTTCGGCCGTGCGGAGGTCGTGAGGTCGATGTCCGAACCCAGCCGGTCCAGAAGTGCGTCGCGCACGGAGCCGCCGACCAACGCGATCTCGTGGCCGGCCGAGGCGAACCGGGCGCCGAGCTCGTCGACCACCGGAGCGATCCGCAGCAACTGCCGGACCGCTCGGCGCTGTACCGCGGTCAGCGCTGCCGGGGTCGGCTCGTTGCCCTTCGTCGAGGGCGTCACGACGCACCAGAGTACGGGGATCCGGCAGGCCGAAATCGGTCCTCCAAGAGGGCCACGTGTCGCACGTCACACGCTCGTGCAAGGTCTACGCTTGTGCTGCCCTGATCGACGACCTTGGAGGAAGGTCAATTAGCCTCGACGTCCTCGGCGACCTCAACTGGCTCGCTGTGATCGTCGCCGCAATCGCGTACTTCGTCCTCGGCGCGATCTGGTACGCGCCGCCCGTCCTGGGCAATGCCTGGATGCGGGCTGGTGGTGTCGAGATGCCCGAGGGCGAGCGGCCGGGGTCGGGGTATACCTGGTGCCGTTGGTCGGAACCCTGCTGAGCTCGATCGCGCTGGGCATGCTGGCCGAGGCCTCGGGGACGGACACGGCCGGCGAAGGACTCGTGCTCGGGGTCGTGGCGGCCCTCAGGTTCGCGCTCGCCGTCGTTTTGAGCATCGCCAACTTCGAGACCGGCAAGCCAAGGCCGATGACGTGGGGCGCGATCCAGGCCGGCTACTACGGTCTCGGCATCATCATCGCCGCGGTGATCATCGGCGCCTGGCAGTAGGGGCGCTCGCCGCCGCGTCTGTAAATGCTGGCTGCGCAGCGCAGATACCCTGGGGAGATGCCCGGGCCGCCGTTCTCGTCGTCGGACGGCACCGGCAACCGGCGCACACGCCGCACGGGCCGCCGTCGCCGCACGAACACGCAAGGCAACCGGCGCCTGCACTCGGTCCGTGAGACCTCCGCGGGTGGATTGGTCGTCGACCGGCTCGGCGAAGCAACGCAGGGGGCATTGATCGGACGGATCGACCGGCGCGGCCGGCTGGAGTGGGTGCTGCCGAAGGGCCACGTCGAACCCGGCGAGACTCCGGAGCAGACTGCGGTCCGCGAGGTGCGTGAGGAGACCGGTCTGGAGGCACGGGTGGTTTCATTGCTCGGGCCGATCGAGTACTGGTTCGTCAACGACGACCGCCGCGTGCACAAGACCGTGCACCATTACCTCCTGGAGGCCACCGGCGGGGCGCTGGGAACCGAGGATGTGGAAGTGAGCGAGGTGGCCTGGGTGCCGCTGGACGAGCTCGTCGCCCGAATGCGTTACGCGTCGGAACGACGACTGCTCGAGCGGCTGCCCCAGCTGCTGCGAGACGCGAGCCCGACATGAGCCGCCGTTCCGCCCTGGGCGTGGCAGCACTCGCTGTCACCACAGGGATTCTCACGATGCCGGGAGCAGCCGCCCAGGAGAGCCCGAACCCAACCGACGAGCCCGCCGTCCGGGTGTCTCTGACCACCGTCGACCCGGCCACGCCGGAGCCGGGCGGCACGCTCACACTCGGCGGCACCGTCGAGAACGTCGGCGACGAGCCGCTCGGCAATGTCCAGGCGGTTCTTCGCTTCGACGAGGACCCACTCGAAGACCGCACTGACGTGCGGCGTGTCGCCACCGACCCGGAGGTTGCCTGGGGCCTGCGCGACCCGGTGTTCTTCGACGCCGAGCTCGGTGGCGAGGAGTTGTCGCCCGGTGAGACAGACGACTTCACCGTCTCGGTCCTGCTCGACGAGATCGATCTTGTTGAGTTCGGCATCTACGTCATCGGCGTGGACATCCGGGCCACCCCGATCGAGGACGGCGACCTGCTCACCGACGAACGTTTCACGGCTGACACCGCCCGCACCGTGATCCCGTGGCTGCCCGGCGATGACCCGTTGCCGCAGGTCCCGGTGACGTTGCTGTGGCCACTCGCCGCGCAACCGTCGGTCCTGCCCGACGGCACCCTGTTCGGCGACGGCCTCGCCGGACAGCTGGGCCCCGGTGGCTCGCTGTACGGACTGATCGCGGCCCCGGGCGACGCGCCCGTCACCTGGGGAGTCGACCCGGATCTACTCGCGACGGTCGGTGCGATGACGCAGGGATACACGGTCAGTTCGACCGACGGGACGACCACCGATGGCACCGGTGCCGACGACGCGGCCGCGTGGCTGGAGGCCTATACCGCCGCCACCGAGGGAACGCAGCCGCTCCTCCTGCCGTTCGCGAACCCCGACGTCGAGGCCCTCGCGGCCGCCGACTCCGCCATGGCCGCCCAGACCGCACGTGACGCGTTCGCTGCCACCCGGACGTTCGTCGGCGATGAAGCCGGGTCCGCACCGAACGAGGTCGCCTGGCCGGCCGGCGGCGCCGTCGGTGAGGACGCTCTAGCGGCATACGCTTCGGCGAATGCGGCGACGGTCCTCCTCTCCGGCAAGGCTGTGACACCGGAGACCGACGAGGTGCACGCCCGTGTTCGCGCCGCGGAATCCGAGATGGACGCCGTGATCACCGACGGCGGGCTCGACACCGCCATCGCCGACGCGGCCGGCACCGACGATCCGGAGGCCGGAGCCGTCGCACTACGCCAGAGCTGGCTGGCCGAGACCGCGATGGTGGCGCTCGATGCGGCAGAGCCCGCCGGACGCGATGACGGCACGGCCGCTGATGCCGCGCCGCTGGCAGCAACGGCACCGTACGGGTGGCAGCCCGACCCGGCTGTTGCGCAGGCCTTGATCGGCGTCTGGACCGAGACCGCCTGGATCGTACCGACGCCGCTCGCGGCCCTCGCGGTTCCCGAGAGCCCGACTGTCGTCGCACCCCGATCCGTGGACGACACGGTACCGGCGCCGCTCCCGGCGGACTACGTGGCGGCGGTGACGGACTTGCGTGAACGGGGCGCGCAGTTCGCGGCCCTGCTGGCCGAGCCCGACGGCGTCACGAGCCGCCTGGACACCGCCGTGCTGCGCAGCGCGTCGTCCAGCTGGCGCACCGACCTGGCGGTTGGTACTGCATACACCGCCGCCGCAACGGCCACGGCCACGTCCGGGCTCGATCAGGTATCGGTGCAGGTTCCGTCCTCGGTGACACTTTCGAGCAGCAGGGGGACGTTCCCGCTCACGGTCAGCAACGACCTGGACCAGCCGGTACTGGTCGGCCTGCAGCTCCTGCCCGACAATCCGGATCGCATGTCCGTAGCCGAGGTGACGGACATCCGGGTGGAAGCCGGTGAGAAGGCCACGGTCGAGGTCACCGCGGAGGCAGCCGTCAACGGCAAGGTCCCGATGACCGTTCAGCTCACGGACGTCGACGGGTCTCCGCTCGGTGCCTCCCAGCGCACGATCGTCAACGCGACCGACTACGGCACGATCGGCTGGGTCGTGGTGGGCGGGGCTGCGGTGATGTTGCTGGCCGCGACTGCATTCCGGCCGCGCCGTCGTCGAACCGAGCACGACGACGAGCCCGCCACCGTCGAGGTCGCGGCTGAACCACAGCCGCAGCGGGAGACCGCCCGGTGAGCGTGACCACCCAGCGGGGCCTGCTCGGTCCCAGTGTGATCATGGCGGCGGGGACCGTGGTCTCGCGCATCACGGGCTTCGCCCGAGCCGCCATGGTGGCTGCCGCACTCGGGCTCGCAACGGTGACCGCGGACACGTTCATCGTGCCGACGGTCATCCCGACGACGCTCTACATCCTGGTCGGCGGCGGAGTGCTCAACTCGGTTCTGGTGCCGGCCATGGTCCGGGCCATCAAGGAGGATGCAGACGGTGGTCAGGCGTACAGCCAGCGGCTGTTCAGCCTGGTCGTGACCGTTCTCGGCCTCGCGACCGCCACAGCGGTCGCGGCCGCCCCGTGGATCGTCCGCGCGTTCGTCGACGGGAAGTACCTCACCGCCGAACTGCGGCCCTACTTCGATGACATGGTGCTCTTCGCCCGATTCTGCCTGCCACAGATCTTCTTCTACGGGGTGTACGTGCTCGTCGGGCAGATGCTCAACGCGCGTGGCCGCTTCGGGCCGATGATGTGGGCGCCGATCCTCAACAACCTGGTGGGGATCTCGGTGCTCACCGCCTACCTGATCGCCTTCGGCAAGAATGACTCCCGGCCGTTCACCGCAAGTGAGGTGCTCCTTCTCGGGCTCGGGTCGACGCTCGGTGTCGCGGTCCAGGCGCTGTCTCTGGTGCCGGTGCTGCGGCGGACCGGGTTCCGGATGCGCTGGCGCACGGACTGGCGGGGAAGCGGTCTGGGCCATGCGATCCGACTAGGCGGGTGGACGGTCGCCTTTGTTCTTGTCAACCAGTTGGCGTACTTGCTCGTCGTCAAGACAGCAACGGGAGGCTCAGCCGCCGCCGCGTTGGGTGATACCGACGCGTCCGGCGCCGGGGCGTCCGTCTACACCAATGCAATGCTGACCATGATGGTGCCTCATTCGGTGATCACGGTGTCGCTCGCGACCGCGCTTCTTCCCCGCCTGTCCGACCTTGCCGTCGAGGGCAGCCTTGCGCTCGTTCGGGACAGGCTCGTGTCCGCCGTGCGCAGCTGCCTGGCGTTGATCGTCCCGATCACGGCGCTGTTGGCGGCGTTGGCCGGTCCGCTCGCGGCAGTGCTCTTCGGATACGGCGCCGCCGCGGACGACACCAGCGAGCTCGCGTTCACCCTGATCGCGCTGCTGCCGGGGCTCATCGCGTTCACGACCCACTACATGGTGCTGCGCGGCTTCTATGCGCTCCAGGACACGCGCACGCCGTTCTTCGTGCAGCTCTGGGTCTCGGGCACGATGGCGGTTGCGGCGTTGCTCATCGGCCGAGCCGAACATGCCCACACGACGGTGCTGCTCGCATTGGGCTACAGCCTGGCGTACGTGGTCGGTGCCCTGGTGAGCGTCGGCAGCCTGGGCCGCCGTCTCGGCGGCATCCGACGGTGGCCGCTGGTGCGGCACATCCTGTGGTTGTTCGTGCCGGCCGGGATAGGTGCCCTCGCTGCGTACGGCCTGGTGTGGCTCGGTGACGATGTGCTGGACGGGCTTCCGTGGCGCTTCGGCGAGCTCGTGTCCCTGGCGGCCGGGAGCCTGCTCGGGATTGCGCTGTTCGTCGGGTTCGCCTATCTGATGAGGATCGACGAAGTACATGAGGCGGTCGGGATCGTCCGCAGCCGCCTGGGCCGCAGGCGGCCTAGCATGGACTCCCACGGGAGTCCCGGCCGCGGCACGGATGCCGCGGCTGACCCGACCCCCCGCTCGACACCGGGAGAGCAGTGACCGAGCCGGCCGTCGGGCCCGGTCGCGTGCTGGCCGGGCGCTACCGCGTCGAGGATCTCCTCGACGAGGCGGCTGACGTGCGGTCCTGGCGCGCAGTCGACGCCGTCCTCAGTCGCCCGGTACTTGTCCAGACGCTGCCGGCCGACGACCCCCGAGCCGAGGCGATCACCTCGGCCGCCCGGGCAGCCGCGATGGTCCGGGACTCGCGCTTCCTGCAGGTGCTGGATGTCGACGTGGAGGACCACATTGCCTACGTCGTCCGGGAATGGATGTCCGGCCGGGATCTCACAGCGCTGCTGGCCGGCGGACCGCTGAGCTCAGACCAAGCGGGTGCCTTGGCTCGGGAGGTGGCCGAGGCGCTCGCGACGGCACACCACGACGGGTTGACCCACCAGCTGCTGCACCCGGGATCGGTGCTGATCACGCCCGATGGTGGCGTCAAGGTCGCCGGGCTCGCCACCGAGGCCGCCATCCACGGTGCCGGCCCCGGCGATGCCGGTGAGATCGACGCCGCAGGAATCGGACGCGTGCTGTACGCGGCGCTCACCGCACGCTGGCCGGGTGATGGTGGCCATGGGCTGCCGGAGGCACCGCGCATCGACGGCCGGGTCGCATCGCCCCGTCAGGTCCGTTCCGGTGTGCCGCGACTTCTCGACGAGGTGGCCGACCGCGCGCTGGGCAACGCCGCCCGCCACCACGCCACGCCCTTACGGAGTCCGGCCGAGGTGGCCGAGGCGCTCACGTCGCGGGTGGTCACGACCCGCTCGAACGGAATCCTCGCCGGGTTCTCGCAGACAACCGAGGTACCCGGACCGCCGCCAGCCGTGCTCGACGCGCCCGCGCTGTCGCTGACGTCCACCCGCGCCGTACCTGTCGTGCGTGACCCTGAGCCGCCGACGCGTGGCTCAGGCGGGGCGGCGCGAGTCGTCGGAGTTCTCGCCGCCGCGCTGCTCCTGGCCGGTGCCACGTTCGTCGGCCTCCAACTGCTGCTCAGCGCTGTCGACGCGGGCGGTGACGACGATCCCAGCGCCGCCGCCCCGGGTAGCTCCGCGTCGAGCCCGTCCTCGGCGGAGGCCACCCCGGTGCCGCTGGCGATCTCGTCGGCGACGGACTACGACCCGCCTCCTGACGGCAGCGGCGACGAGAACCCGGAGGACACCCCGCTTGCCATCGACGGTGACCCGTCGACCGCATGGAGGACGCAGAACTACTTCGACCCGATGGAGGCGCAGAAACCCGGCGTCGGCCTCTATGTCGACCTGGGGGCCGCCGTGCAGGTCGTCGGGCTCGACCTGGGCTTGGTCGGTGCCGACACCGGCCTGGAGATACGGATCGCCCCCGAGGACGCCACTTCGCCGCCGGAAAGCCCTGACGACTGGACTGCCGTCGCGTCGTCCGCATCCGCCGGTGAGTCGGCCTCATTGGCCCTTGACGAGCCCGTCACGACACGGTACGTCCTGATCTGGTTCACCCGGCTGCCCGCGGAAGGTGGAGACTTCCGTGGCGGCGTCGCGGAGGTGCAGGTGCTGGGATGACCCGCGTGGCCAGGATCTCCCGATGAGTGACCCCGACGACGACGTCACGCTCCTGCGGCGGCATGTCGACGGCGATCACGAGGCGTTCGGTGAGTTGGTGCGCCGTCACCGGGATTGGCTGTGGGCAGTGGCCTTGCGAACGCTCGGTGATCCCGAGGATGCTGCCGACGCCCTCCAGGACGCGCTGATCAACGCGTTCCGGCGGGCCGGCTCGTTCCGCGCCGAGTCGGCAGTGACGACGTGGCTGCATCGCATCGTCGTCAACGCTTGCCTCGATCGGGTTCGTCACGCCGCGGCCCGCCCGGTCACGGCCCTCTCCGAGGAGGTCCCGTCGTCCTCGGCCGTGCCGGACCCCGAGGTCCGGACGGTCCTGCGTCTCGATCTCGAGGCCGCGCTCGCGACCCTGCCGGACGAGCAGCGCGTTCCACTCGTCCTGGTCGACGTCGTGGGTTACGCCGTCGCCGAGGTGGCCGAACTGCTCGCGATCCCGGTCGGCACGGTCAAGAGCAGATGCGCCCGGGCCCGGGCTCGGCTCCTCCCCCTGCTGTCGGACGTGGCCGCCCCTGGCGCCGCGTCGATCCGTGCTCCAGAACCACTGGCCGGGAACCCAGTCGGCGTCGCGGACGTCTCATCCACGCCAGCGAATCGATCCGGAGGTGAGCCCCTGTGACCAGCGGCCACCTCGGGCTTGTTGTCCTGGCCGAGTACGACGAAGGGCTGCTTCCCGACCGTCAGGCCAGGCAGGTCCGCGCCCACCTAGCCGAGTGCGACGCCTGCTCGGTCCTGCACGCGCAGATCGAAGCCCTTCCGGAGCGGCTGCGAACTGCGCCGAAAGGGCTCCCGGTTCCGGGCCATGTCGTCCGGCAGATCGACGAGGCGCTGGCGGCCGAGCGGGACCGCATCGCCGAGCCTGCACAGGCACGCCCGGCGAAAGTCGTTCACCTCGGCCGACGTCGTCCGCTTCTGCGCCGAGCCCCTGCGCTCTTGGGTGCGGCTGCGCTGGTCGGCGCCATCGCGTTCGTGGGATCCGCCGTCCTCGTCGGATCCGACGACGGATCCGGGGACGGCGTGCTCGGTTCCGCCGACGCACCGGAGTCCACGTCCAGGGACTTTGCCGCCGGCGCGGAGGCTCCGGCCTCGGAGGACCTGTCCCAGTCCGACAGCGCTCGCCTCGACGATCAGATCCGGGCCATCGCCGCTGGCCGCATTGTTTTTGACAACCTGATGCCCAGCTCCGGGGTACCCGAATCGGACCAGGACGACGCCAGGGCCCGGCTCGGCAGCGACTGCGGGGCGGGACTGGCCCGCGAGGTCGGCCGTGACCGGATCGGCGCCGCTCCCACCGACGTCGGCGGCGGCAACGTCCTGGTCGTCGTCGCGGGCGCCGGCCCGGGAAGCGCACAGGGATGGGTGGTACCGGGCTGCGACGCGTCCACCGACGACGCAATAGCCGAGCGCACCGTCGGGCTGGAGTAGGGCCGCTTCACGCGCACAGAACTCGGGCAATTGCACCGCTCGCGCTGGCGTTCGGGGCGGGAATGCCGTGCACCCTAGGATCCGTTGAGCCACCAGGACGCGCTGTACCGGCGTGTCAGCACCAAAGCGCGAAAGGACGAGCGTGACGGACGTCCGCAACCTGATCATCATCGGCTCCGGCCCGGCGGGCTACACCGCCGCGCTCTATGCCGCCCGAGCTCGGCTGCACCCCCTGTTGCTCGAAGGATCGGTCACCTGGGGCGGCGCCCTGATGAACACGACCGAGGTCGAGAACTACCCGGGCTTCCGCGACGGTCTGATGGGGCCGGCGTTGATGGACGAGATGCGTGCACAAGCCGAGCGGTTCGGCGCCGAGATCGTCACCGACGACGCCGAGGAGGTTGATCTCACCGGCGAGATCAAGGTCGTCCGCGACGGCTCCGGGCGCGAGTACCGCTCTCGCGCGGTCATTCTCGCGATGGGGTCCCGCTATCGCGAGCTCGGACTCGCGAACGAGAAGCGGCTCTCCGGTCACGGTGTCTCGTGGTGCGCGACGTGCGACGGGTTCTTCTTCCGTGACCAGGACATCGCGGTCATCGGCGGAGGGGACTCCGCCATGGAGGAATCTACTTTCTTGACCCGTTTTGCCCGAAAGGTCTATGTGATCCATCGGCGGGATGAGTTGCGTGCGTCCAAGGTCATGCAGGAGCGGGCCTTCGCCAACGACAAGATCGAGTTCATCTGGAACACCGAGGTCGTCGATGTGCTGGGCGACGACAAGGTCACCGGAGTGCACCTTCGCGACAACGTGACCGGCGCAGAACGCATCTTGGTCGTCACCGGGATGTTCGTCGCGATCGGGCACGACCCCCGATCCGACCTCGTGGCCGACCAGGTGCGCCGCGACGAGGCCGGTTACGTCATCGTCGACCACCCGTCCACGCGGACGAACCTGCCGGGCGTCTTCGCAGCGGGCGATCTCGTCGACCACACGTACCGGCAGGCAGTCACCGCTGCCGGCACGGGCTGCCAGGCCGCGCTGGACGCCGAGCGCTTCCTCGCCGCCTTCGACGAAGCGACGACCGTTGCCGAATCCGCCGCGGAGCTCGCGGCGGCCGAACACTGAGATACGACTCGTGGAGGAACCCACTGTGGGCACTATCAAGCACGTCACCGACACCGACTTCTCCGAGAACGTGCTGCAGAACGACAAGCCGGTCCTGGTCGACTTCTGGGCCGAGTGGTGCGGCCCGTGCCGCATGATCGCCCCGGTGCTCGAGGAGATCGCGTCCACACAGAACAATCTCGACATCGTCAAGCTCAACGTCGACGAGAACCCGCAGACGGCGGCGACGTACCGCATAACGTCGATCCCGGCGCTCAACGTGTTCTCGGGTGGCAAGGTGGTCAAGCAGATCATCGGCGCCAAGCCGAAGGCAGCGCTGCTCCGCGACCTCCAGGAGTACACCACCGTCTGAGGCCCGGACGGGCTGGGTGGTGGTAGTACCGGCGGGTACGATGCGGGCCAACATCCCGCGAAGGGACGGCGCCGACCCATGACCCCGCTGCGCTATCGGCTCGGCGATGCCGGGCCTGCGGTAGTCGAGATCCGGGCCAAGCTCACCCAACTCGGTCTGCTCGACGATGGCGCCTCCTCCGACACGTACGACGACGACGTCGATCGTGCAGTCCGGCAGTTCCAGCAGGAGCGCGGCCTCTCCGCCGACGGCATCGTCGGTCCGACGACATACCGGGTGCTGGACGAGGCCCGATGGCGGCTGGGCGATCGACTGCTCTCCTACGTGGTCGCGAACCCGCAGGCCGGCGACGACGTCCTCGGTCTGCAGCGCCGCCTGTCCGAACTCGGATTCCTCGTCGGCCGGGTCGACGGAGTGTTCGGGCCCCGGACCGGCGAGGCGCTTCGTGAATTCCAACGCAACGTCGGGCTGCCTGCGGACGGCACCTGCGGGCCCGGCACGTTCAAGGCCCTCGCGCGGCTTGCGCCCATCGTCACCGGTGGGAGACCAGACAACCTACGAGCCTCCGAGGCCCTACGCAGAGCCGGGAAGCGGTTGCCAGGCAAGATCGTGGTCATCGATCCCGGGCACGGCGGGCCAGACCGCGGCAACGTCGGGCACGGACTCGAGGAAGCGGCGATCGTCGAGGACCTCGCCGCCCGAGTCGAAGGCCGACTAGCGGCAACCGGTGTCCAGGCGTACCTGACCCGGGGACGGGCCATGGACGAAGAGCTGGAGGAGATCACCCGGGCCCATTTCGCCAACGAGGCGGAAGCCAACCTCGTCATCTCCCTGCACGTCGATGCGCACCCGAACCCTCAGTGCTCGGGTGTTGCCACCTACTTCTACGGCAGCGACCGGCCGGGCCTCAACAGCGCCATCGGTGAGACGTTTGCCGGCCTGATCCAGCGCGAGATCGTCGCGCGCACCGACCTGGTCGATTGTCGCAGTCACGCGAAGACGTGGGATCTGCTCCGGCACACGCGCATGGCCGCGGTTCGCGTCGAGTTGGGCTACATCACCAACGAACGCGACGCGGCCCGACTGGCCGATCCTGACTTCCGTGACGTCGTTGCCGAAGCGATCGTCGTCGCGGTCCAGCGCGTGTATCTGCCCTCACACGAGGATGCGCAGACAGGTGCGTTGAGGCTGCAGGATCTCGCCGACGCCTGACGTCTTGCCCAGCATGGAACCAGCACACGATGACCCGCCTGCTGCGGTGCCCGACAACGGCTGCCGGTCGTCACCCTCAGCCGACGTCAGGAACGATCGTTTCGACGATCCGTTCGAGATCGTCGATGCTCGCGAACTCGATCGTGACCTTGCCCTTGCTTCGGCCCAGGTCGACCTTCACCCGTGTCTCGAGCCGATCGGACAACGTCGCGGCTATGTCCGCGAGGCGCGGTGCGACCGGCTTCGACGGGTGGGGACCGCGGGGTCGTGCAAGCTTTCCTTCCCCCACCGCGACTATCTCCTCCACCGACCGCACGCTCAGCCCTTCGGCCACGATCCGCTGAGCCAGACGCTCCTGACCGGCGGCGTCGAGCAATCCGAGCAGTGCTCGAGCGTGGCCGGCCGACAACACGCCGGCAGCCAGCCGCCGCTGGACGAGGAGTGGCAGCTTCAGGAGCCGCAGGGTGTTGGAGATCTGCGGACGTGAGCGCCTGATCCGCAAGGCGAGCTCTTCGTGCGTGCAGCCGAAATCGTCGAGCAGCTGTTGGTAGGCGGCCGCCTCCTCGAGTGGGTTCAAGTCGCTGCGGTGGAGGTTCTCGAGCAGCGCGTCCCGCAGCATCGCGTCGTCGCGGGTGTCTCGAACGATCGCCGGAATCGTCGTGAGGCCGGCCTGCAGCGCGGCGCGCCAGCGCCGTTCTCCCATGACCAGCTCGTAGCGTCCGGCTTCGAGGGAGCGCAGAACGACCGGCTGCAGCAGACCGACCTCACGGATCGACTCGACGAGCTCCCCCATTGCTTCCTCGTCGAATACCTCCCGAGGCTGCTTCGCATTGGGACTGATGGCATCGACCGGGACCTCCGCGAAATGCGCCCCCGCGACGGGCAGGAGATCGGGTTCCGGCTGAGGCGGCACACCATTGGTCGGCGGGGTTTCACGTGAAACCGAGCCCGGCGCACCGTCATCCGATCGATCCGGGATGTAGACGTCGACTGGAGTAGGCCTTGCTGCTTCGCTCACTCTCCCGTCTCGGCTCGGTCCGGTCGGAATCAGGGCACCGAGCCCCCTGCCGAGGCCACGCCGACGCTCGCTCACCGCATCTCCTCCGAGGTCTGCTGCTCAGCACTTCCGGTGGGCGCCATGCTGCGCTCGGCCATCTCTCTGGCCGCTTCCAGATAGGACAGGGCGCCGCTCGAGCTGGGATCGTAGGTCATTACCGTCTGGCCGTAGCTGGGCGCTTCACTGATGCGCACAGAGCGCGGGATCGTGGTGCGAAGCACGGTCTCCCCGAAATGCCGGCGAACCTCCTCGGCCACCTGAGCGGAAAGACGGGTGCGCGCGTCGAACATCGTGAGCAGGATCGTGGACACGGCCAGCGATGGATTGAGGTGGGCCCGGACCAGGTCGATGTTCTTCAGCAGCTGGCTCAGGCCCTCCAGCGCGTAGTACTCGCACTGGATCGGGATGAGAACCTCATCGCCGCCGACCAGGGCGTTGACGGTCAGCAGGCCGAGCGACGGCGGGCAGTCGATGAAGATGTAGTCGTAGCTTTCTCCGTCACCAAGTGTCGACAGGTGAGCCGTCAACGCTCGTCGCAGCCTGGACTCCCGTGCCACCAGGGAGACGAGCTCGATCTCTGCGCCGGCCAGGTCGATCGTTGCTGGCACGCAGGTCAGGAGATCGAAGCCGTCGACCTTCGCGACGACGTCGCCGATCGGAGCTTCCTCGATCAGCACGTCATAGACACTGGGGATGTCTGCATGGTGGTCGATTCCCAGCGCCGTCGACGCGTTGCCTTGTGGGTCGAGGTCGATGACAAGGACCCGCAGTCCGCTGCCGGCCAACGCGGCGGCGATGTTCACCGTCGTCGTCGTCTTGCCGACCCCACCTTTCTGGTTGGCGACCACCATCACCCGGGTGGAAGCGGGCGCTGGCAACGGCTGACGCCGGCGACTCACCGCGATCAGCGCCACCGCGGCCTGCTGTGCGATCGGAGGGTCGATGTCGGCGAGCACACCCGTCACGTCGCCCGGGTCCGCAGCGATGTCGGCCGCGGTGAGGAACTGCTCGGACGGCCTCGTGTGGCCGTCCGGCGCAGCGTCGATCACACGCTCGTCATCGGACTCGGGGGCGGTCAGCGTGGGACTCCCGTCGTCATGTGAGGCGGCTTCGTCGGCGGCCGCCGCGTACGCCTGTGCGTCCGGGCCGGTGTCAGAGCTTGCCATGTTCGCGACTTCCAGGCTGCCCGAGTCGTCGCCCGCATCGGCTGCGTCGCTCCGGCCGGCATCCTCGTCCGGCCAGCCGAGGTGTGCGCCCGCAACCGCCTCGTACCCCGGGCCCGTCTGAGCTACGGAAGCCGGTCGGTCGGTGTCGGCCTCGGGCCAGCCCAAACCGGAAACCGCATCGGACACGGTCATCTGGCACCCTTCCTTCGTCGCGGCCGAGCAACAGCCTCCCTCACCCGGGGCCCGACTTCGACCACCACGACGCGTGTCGGCGGCTGGACGACTCCGTGGCCGAACTCTCGGATCGTGCAGGAGACGGCGCCCATTCTGGCCAATGTGTCCGCCGCCTCGGCAACCTCTTCCACGGCGGAGTCACCTTTCAGGGCCAGCAACCGGCCACCTGTGGACAAAAGTGGCAGCGTCCAGCACGTCAGCTGTTCGAGTCGAGCCACCGCCCGAGCCGTCACGACATCCACGGCGACTCTGTCGGCGAGCTCCTCCGCCCTCGCACGCACAACGTCGACGTTCGTCAGGCCCAGGTCCACGACCACCTCGTCGAGGAAGCTCGATCGACGCTGTAGTGGCTCCACCAGCGTCATGCGCACGTCGGGCCGAACGATTGCGAGCACGAGACCCGGAAGGCCCGCACCGGACCCGATGTCGGCGACGGTGGCCCCCACCGGCAGCGCCTCCCTCACGACCGCGCAGTTGAGCACGTGCCGCTCCCACAGCCTTGGGAGTTCCCGTGGCCCGATCAGGCCCCGTTCCAGTCCTGGTCCCGCCAGCCAGCCCACGTAGCGTTCCATCAGCGCCAAGCGTTCTGCGAAGAAGGGGACCGCCTCGGCCGGCGTCGCAGCGGCCTTCACGGCCGCCGGCCCGAAGGATGCCGACGCGTCCCGACCACCACGTTGGAGTCCGCACCTCGCATATACGTCGCAGAGCGCGGCACCGCGCTGTCAGCCGTCATGGGACTCCGCCCCGGCCATGTGTCGATCAACCTGCCGAACCGTCGGCTGCAGGCGCATGTTTCACGTGAAACGGCGCACCCATCCCCATGGCGCGCCGCTCGCGTGATCAAGTACCGCAGTCCTCAAATAGGAAGCACGACCACATGTCGGGACGGCTCCTCACCCTCGGACTCGCTGCGCACCCCGGCCACCGACGCGATGACGTCGTGGACG
>Ga0126304_10000558_pt1 | contig 15559 bp, 9 predicted proteins | sample Plot25_FD_92538 | JGI IMG/M metagenome (GOLD analysis project Ga0126304, IMG submission 92538) | Serpentine soil microbial communities from UC McLaughlin Reserve, CA, USA - Plot25 | ecosystem: Environmental > Terrestrial > Soil > Grasslands | place: USA: UC McLaughlin Reserve, Lake County... | reverse complement strand
CGGATGACAGCTGACACCAACTCTAATTCAAAAACAGATACCGCCAGGGCGATTGCCAAAAACTCAACTCCAGATCGTGACAAAGGTTCAACAGGAGAGACGCGAATTCCACTTTCAGAGCAGGCTTCTGAACATTTAACAGCGGAGGTTGACGCGCATTACGAGGGTGGGAGAGTAGCATGGCAGAACTATATCAATAGATCATTAAGGTATCCAAAAGAGGCTCGTGATGAAAGGATCCAGGGCACCGTAACGGTTCGTTTCATGATCGATACCGCAGGAAATGTTAGTGATGTAACCGCTGTTGGTGGACCAATGGGTGGTGGATTAAGAAGAGAGGCGATCCGGGTTGTGCAGGGTAGCGGCAAATGGGTGCCAGCTTTGCGTAACGGTCGAAAAGTACGGATTTACAAGAAGCTGGCTATTCCATTTAAGTTGTAACGTAGTTTATTATGCGACATAACATACCGAGATCCTCCAGTAGCCCTTGCGTTTTCAATCGGGGTTTCTTGAACGCGAGGGTGAATCCATATGATTGATGATGAATATGCAATCGGGTTCTCAAGTAAGGATTGTTAAGTGCAACGGTCGACAGTCGACCGACGAGGGCCTGAAGGTTAGGGACTTAAATATTGCGTTCCGACGGCTTCTGCAATTGTTGAGAAAAATGGGCAATTATATTGTAAGCTTACTCTTGTAATGACTTAGTGTAAGCTTTTTGTAAGGCACAGTTATTTAAGTAGCCATCTTGATTGAGATCAAGAGTTTGCTGGTCACTTCAAATAACTAATGATGAACCACCGACCTGTATTTATAGTAGACGATGATGTAGAGGAACGCGAGATTATTAAAGAGATATTACAAGAACTGAACGTGCAGAACCCGGTACTATTCTTTGCAACGGGCTATGCGGTACTTGACCATCTTAAGGAGGACCCAACCAATCCTTTCCTGATTATCTGTGATGTCTATCTTCCACAAATGGACGGGTTCACCCTCCGGCAGCGGTTTGCCGATGAAAACACTCTCCATTACAAAAGCATCCCATTCATATTTTGGTCAACGACTGCCTCGAACGACCAAATAAAGAAGGCCTACGATTATGGTGCCCACGGCTTCTTTTTCAAAGGCCATAATTATGCGGAGATCAAAGAATCATTGAGCACGATCATTACCTATTGGATGAGTTCAAAGGCGCCCGTAGTTTGACGGAATTTCCTAATAAATTTTGGTGGCAATTTTTGTTCACCTGAATGGCAGTCAATAAACATTTTACTCATTCCCTATAAAAAAGAGGCTGTCTGAACAGACTTTTTGCCACGAAGGCACAAAGACACAAAGTGGATGTTTTTTTGTTTATACCTTTCTTTGTGTCCTTGTGCCTTCGTGGCAAAAAGCGTTCTGAAACAGCCTCTTTGGTCTCATGTAATTCTATTTTGAAACCTATGTTCTATGTGCACATGTGGTAAATTTTTGCTCACCACACAGGCACATAGAAAAGATAGGTTTCCTATAGAGATCCAGATCACTTCGTATTCTTCAACACCGAAGTTGCCTGCTTTGAAATTTTCTGTAATACAGGTGCTTTCAATTTTTTTTGTTTGAAAGTATCTTCCATCTCTTTTAAAGTTGCTTTTGCACTTTTTTCGTCTGCCTCCAATAAAAATGCCTTTGCAAGATGACGGTAAGTCCAGTTCAAAGTAATGTTATCAACTCCTTCGCCTGCTTTTGAAGCAGCGAATACCTTGTTCAGCCTTGATTTAGCGGCCGTTAAATTCCGTTTCCGAGTGATTACCTTTTGCTCTTTGGAATCAGCAACTTTGAATTTCATCGCTTCGTTCACACCCAAAACAAGATCAGCATACACTGCAAGCTCGTTGTTCTTATACTTGTCGCTCACTTCCTGCAGATCGTTCATTCCTTTTTGAAGAACCTCAGAATCGGAACCCAGGAGATAGAATAAAGCGCCTGCGTCGCTTGTGAAATATTTATCAGCAATCTCATCTTCGGCCTTGGTAACTGGAGACTTAACGCGGAAGGATACCTCATCAGATTGAATGATGCTGCCGTCTTTGTTCAAATATGCTCCTTTGATTTTATAAAAACCAGGCTGGTCAAAATAGAAACCTTCCCGTCCATACCCGATATATGAACTTGCGTATGCCGTGTTGTTCTCGGTGGTTAGCTCGGTTTCTTCAGGCATTGAGCAATTGTGTGCGAGTGGTTCATACAGACATACCTTGCCGTTAGGCTTGAGTATGCCAATTCTGACATGGTCATGTTTTGGATGGAGATTTGTATTAACCAACTTGCCATTCATATCCATGCATCGCAATTTGAGTTCGATAACCACCGGCTCGCCCAGGGCATATGTTTTCTTTACAGGCATCAATTCAAGTTTCAATCCGCTGTTATTTTCAATCATCTCTCTTGAAAAAATGTCAGATCCATCGCCGTGTTCCAGGCCAGCGCCTACTGCCCAGTCGCTTCCTCCCATAATAACATTTTGACGGTAACCGTGTCTCAGATGAAGCAATTCACCATTGTCGAAAATGAAATTGAAATTATTCCAGAAGCTACCGGCACCGTTACGCTGATCATACCGCCAGTCATAGTTCATCCAGCTTAGGCTATCATGCCGATTCTTATCCCACGAGTGCAGGAGATTGAAGGCATGTCCGAGTTCATGAACATATGTGTAAAGCAAATGACGGTTGTAGTCCGCTGTAGAGGGGTGATAGGTGGCAACAGTGTCCTGGAATATCGCGCAACCCTGGCGATGCTGACGTAAACCCGGAAGGTAATCAAACATAATTCCCAGCAACGTACTGCTGACAGCTTTCCGCGCTGCAAATAACCATACAGCCCATTGGGGTATATTGCCATAGCGACTAAAGTGCCTCACCATTGACGCATGCATTTCAGTCTCAGTCCAACGTGCATCCGTACCTGCTTCGGTGCTTACAACGACATTGTTGTTACCTGTCATTATCATCTGCACACCTGCTTCCTCGTATGCTTTTACTGTTGTCAGTATGCGGTGAGGAGCAGGGCAGGGGAGATCGGCTGTATTATAGGATGAAAAAAGCGTTGCGCCCACTTCGAAATCGGTTTCTAATTGTACAGTCCTGAAGAATGTATTACTAAAAAGGCAGGTGTAAACAGACCCCTGTTGTGTGTTCTGCAAGAAAGTTACAGTCGCAGGAGCGGCAGGTTGGAAAATTAAATTTCGATTAATTACAATACGCACGCGGTTTGCCCATACGGTAGTAGTGCCTGTGAAATTTCCTTCAATGGTAACTTTTGTAGACGTGTAGCTAATCGAGGGAGCAACCATTCGAAATGAACCAAAATGATTAACCACTGATCCGAGCGTAAAGAAATCAAAGCTGGCAGTGTTCTGCGATCGAGGTCTGTCAACGTCAACACGTAATTCAAGCCTGAAATTACCTGCGGATCCAATATATGATCCGCTAGCCGTGCGACGAATTAAAACCGGTATCGGGGCTGCAGCCGCAGCTTCCGGCGGAGCAACGTCTAATCGCTCCTGCGGATACATAATGCCTTCGGGAGGAGCTGTAAGTGTTGGCTCTAGCGATTTCGCGAGATTACCGCCAGCGTCTACATGAATTTTTTGATGCGAATTATCCCCGTTCCCATCACCAGTTCTTTGCAGGGGTAGATTTGGAATGAGTGTCGGAGGTTCAAGTTGAGCGGCTGCTCCCGGCTCAAGCAAAGAGGGATCATTGACTGACATAAAGAGGGATTTTGTGGTTAACAATAAAATGTCTGTGCTTCCTAGGAAAAAAGCATGCATACTAATTACCAAACCAAATAGACAGCACGGATAAGGGCTAGTAAATGACCTTAAAAAATTGCAGTAAGTAGAACGATTGAAGTGATTCCATTCCAGTGATTCTCTCAATAAATAATAACGTAGTGTTATAGTCTTATAAAGCTACTTGGATTTTCCGGATTAGAGACGATTTATTGCATCAACGAAATTTTTAGGACCTGGAAAAAATCAAAGCACTAATTCCTCATGACTTTTCGATTCTATCTCGCACAACTTTTCCATATCCAGATTTATATCTACAGCTAAGCAGCGCGACATATTCAGCGCTGGTCTCGCTGTCGTTTGTGGGAGGGACGAAGGGTGAGAGCAACAGCAGTTAGTCCAGCCCGAACTGTTTGGTATCGATCCATTCGGCTTTAGTCATACTCCACCAGTCATCTGCTATATCATTCAAAACATACTCATAGGGCAACCAACCGTAGCCTTTTTCACCCCATTCTGTTCCCCACGAATTCTTGATAAGGAAGGCGCCGGTGGTAACGATTTTCTTGTTGCCGGGATTTTGAATCTTGATAGCGTCGTCAAAACCCACAGCCATCACCGCATGGCCACCGTCTACATTCTCATCCCGATCAGGGAAGGGTATTCTTCCATCTTCGGCAAGGTCAAGCGATGAGTAACAGGTAAATCCAAAGATCAACGGCAGCGTATTGCGAAGATGTTCCTTGATATTTAGCACCAGTTGTTGCTTTGTAACACCTCTTCCATCGAGGCGATAGTACAGCAGTGCCTGATAATTCTGTGCATATGAATACAGGAACGCGCTCGGCTCTTCATTGAATTTGTGTTCGAGGTATGGCCAGTATTTTTCGGGCACCACACCAAAAAGCGCCATAGCAGCCATAGTTGTACGCAGATAAGCTCCGTCATCACCTTCCCAGCCAAGTAAATTTCTTGACGCTTTATAAAGGAATAACCGGGACCCATCGATATATTTTCCAAAAGCTCTTTTCTCAAAATATTCATATAGGCCAACACCCGCGTGAGCCGTACAGGAACCGAGGGCACCCTGGTCTTCTACGGGCGAACACCAATTTCGCAGGTCCATTTTTGTACTGAGTTTCTTTTCTTTCGCGCCGCGCCTGGATTTTGGATTCACGCGGCTAAGGATATCATTCACGGATTCCTTGACACCCTTGGCTACCTGTTTTTTGGTTACCTGGTCTGTGTTTGGAGTATAGTCCCGAAAGTCCGGCAGATCTTTAAGCCAGCCTTTCCCTTTCGTAGATGCGATAGTAGGCATGATGATAGAATTGAGGTTTATACAGTATAAGGGTTACAATATTTTCGCGATTTCGAAGTGCATTCCATCTTTTCTTGTGAAATGCCCTCCCCAATAAAAGCCATTGATATTTGCTATTTGAATCAGCTCACGAACACATCCTTTTTGTGCGGTAAGTGCGGGTATGATCCCCAAACCATTCCACGCAACATTGATATCGAATGCGGAACCAAATGAGTGGTTGCTAAGGGTGGTCAGACTCCCACGAACGAATCGCGGTACAAATGAACCATCCCAGGTGAGCACACGTGATAATAAACCTTCTTTTTCCCAATCGCTCCATAACTTAATGAATTGCTTTGACACGAGCTTGTGAAACCGTACGCGATCATTTCCTTTGATAGCTGTTAGTTGGGGTACGGAAAAAATTTCAATGTTATTTTTCTCCCAGTCATCAGTGATCTGAATATTTTCCGGGTTACCGGGTACAGGCTTCGACTTAAAAGCGAATTTGCCGAATATGCTTTGTCGTTCAGTATTCCCAATTAACGGAGCAAAGGCCGGTGGAAACGGAAAATCAGCACCTGAATTATCTGTTCGATCGTCGGTAGTTCCTTCGAAGCCTAACTGCATTGCAACACCGAAACTTTTGTTGCCAACCACTCCATCCGGTTGCAGATTGTGCTTCCGCTGAAATTCAATGCTCGCCGCTTTGGTATTAGCATCAAAATTGCCATCGGCAACTCCGGCAAAAAGACCTTGTCCTATCAAAAAGAATTGCCAGCTTTCAACAAGCGGACCAGTGCTGTTAATCTTGATCACTTTTAGGGGTTCCATAAGAATTGCTTTTATAGTTAAGAAATCGGGTGTCAATGGTGAGTCACTTTTTCCTCGAAGCCTTCGTCCAGAAATTGGTAAGCGGAATATCAATCGCCAAAAACCAATTGCCTCTCCAGCGAGATTTGTCAGATATACCAAGCGTGCCATCCTGTTGTTTGAAATATAACTTCGACCCATACTGCCAGCCGTAGCCGATGGAAAGAGGAACATATTCGAGGAAGGGAAGGCCTAATCCATAAACGAGATAAGCACCCGGGCTGAAGATGTCGTCAATCGTGATCTTCTGTTCAAGGGCCGTGCTGTCATTATTTAAACGATAGCCGGCAATTCCCCCGACGTCAATAACGGTAATATATGCACTAAGCGCACCTATTGAGGAACCATTCCTGAAATGACCGAGGCCTTTGCTGAATGCGATTCCAACAGGTGCGGTCACCCCGACTTTAGAATTACTGCCATCGATTTTATCTATATCATTTGTATAGTCGCTATAATATCCGCCTATATATGCGTTGAGCGAGATATTCCAGGCTGAGTTTTTCTTGATGGATGAACTGCCTGCGGGCAATGCCGCTGCTTCAATAGCACTTTCGGCTTCTTCAGGTGTTTTGGATTTGATAATTCCGGCCATGACGTTACCGTATTTTAGAATTCTTTCGACGGCTTTTGACCTCTCGGTTTCGTCCTTGTAAAAATTAGTATTAGTCAGTGCAGAATCCAAAGTTCGTATCTGGTCTCTTTGCGATGCGGAGCCTGACACATCCAGGAATCTTTTTTTCTCTTCAACGGCTGCTTTTGATTTTGCCAAAATTTCCTTCAAAATCAAATAGCCATTCATCACCGCTGCATTATAATTTTTGGAATAAATATGCTTATAGAGGTTGTTTGCATTCCTGGCCAGGACAATATACCTGTCGGCGCTAATACCCGGTTTGATCGTATTGGCTACCTTGAAACCATATTCTACAATATTGATCGCTTTGTCAATGTACGTATAATAATCTTCGTCAGTCAATGCCTGCCGGTCCCTTGCTTTAATGTCTTTCACTGATTGTTCAACATCGTTTGCAAGCACGAGAAAATTCTCTACCAGGTCGGCAACGGCAAAAATGTCGTTCACATGTGCTTTCATAAAATCCTGTACCCTAATCGTCGTGTCGTTCAATCTGAAGGAAATGTTTCCCAATTTTTCATAGATCAATCCAAGATAGATCCTTAACGCAAGCGGTTTGCTGATAAGATCATCATGGAAATTGATATACCGGATCCAGGCTACTTCATTCGTATATACTGTATCGAACCGGGTTATAGGAACATACGCGCTATCAATAATAAGCGTGCCTTTTGGAAACCTGGTTTTATTGACCTTATAAAATTTCCCCGAGATCAAAACCGTATCGGATAAAGTGGAGTCTTCCTTTATTTCCCTGGTGCTTAATTTCAGTATCCCATTCTTTATTTCAACGGTATCAATGTCGAAGGGTTGTTTTCTAACGCTTTCCGAAATGATATCAAGCAGCTTCCAGGAATTTTCGAGATTCATATCCATTTCGTGCCATTCATTAAGATATGCCAAGTGATGGATAAGATTTGCCGGATGCAGGGAAGAACCCGGTTGAGAAAGCTCACTTACTATTTTTGCCGATCTGATGGCCACCCTGATTTCCGGTAATGCAGCAAGCAACTGCTGATATTTAGGTAAATCAATCAGTAGGTCCAGATTCACCAGGAGGTTTTTCAGATCGCGGTGAAAAGCTTCCCTTAACGACTGCAGTAATTCCGCGTAACGGTATGATGCGATGTTTCCTAAAAATACAGAGGTGGCAGGAAAAAGTGTTTTTGCTTCAATGTTCTCTTCCAAAAACTTTTTCATGCGTTGGAAGAATGCCACGTTGAGTTCTTCCTTTCCCCGCTTGATAAGAAATTGCGCAAGGCCGTCGGCCACTGCTGTCACATCAAGTCCACCAACAGCCGAAACCCCTTTGGATACGATATTTGTTAAGAATGGACTGGCGCCACCGATCAAACGCGCGACCTGCCTTCCAAAAAAAGGATTGCGGGTATATAGTCCAAAAACCTGGTCTGTTGTCAGGCTTCTTATTTTAATACTGTCCGGCAAATAATTCTTCAATTGTTCAGCGAGCCTCCTAACCGATGCAGTATCGGCTTTGAAGCTGAACGTCGTGTCACTGATCACGACATAATTCTGGAAAATACTCCGGGCACTGTAATAAGCAATCTGCGCGTGAGCAATACGGTGAGTAGCGATGGTCAGTAAGAGGAAGCAGCACAGTTTCTTCATATTATGATACTATTTTTATTTTAGAGACGGCATTCCGAAAATTCATACGGCCATTACCGCTACTCAGATCAATCCCAACTGTTGGTCCGATATCATCACAGGTACTGAGCAGGTGCTGGACACAATCTTTTGTTTTTCCAGGATTATGAAGCTTTGTATATGAAATCATAAGAGCAAGACAACCTGCTGTAAATGCAGTTGCGATACTGGTACCTGCGCCATTCACCACCTGGTTGCCAATACCTGTGGTTAAAACCGACAGGTCGCCAGGTGCAAGAAAATGTAAATGCCTGTTCCAGTTTGAAAAACTACAAAGCAGTCCCGCACTGTCAAAGGCCCCAATTGACAATACGCCCCTGATATCACTCACCCCATTATTATAACAGGCAGGGAATCTGTCATCATCACCTGAATCAAAAATATGCCCGTTACCGATAGCCGCGACGACGATTTTATTTGCATCCAGGCAATTTTGGACGGCCTCCTTTAGAATAGTGTTATCCTCCACAAAAGAGTAACTGATGGAAACAATATCAACATCAGGCACAGACGCGGCAAAGTTGATGGCATTCGCAAACACATGAACATCAACTCCCGATACCTGGGGCGTGGCTTTGATGATCAACAGGCTACATTCAGGCGCTACGCCGAACACCTTACTTTTCCCTGAAGCTCCGATAATACCGGCCATCGTGGTCCCATGTCCGTCTGTATCGGTGACGACTTGACCAGCGAAACTTCGCGATTCTGGGTGAAGGTTAGTAACCAGGTCCTCGTGAACTTCGTCAACACCTGTGTCGATCACAGCAACGGTTGCTCCTTTACCTTTTGTTGCAAGATCATTCCAGATGAAAGGAATTTCACAGAACCTATGGCCCCAACTCATTTTTGAAAAATCAACCGATGGCGGCACTTCTTCCGTATCTGGAGGCACTTCCACCGTAACAGGTTGAAATGTGCGTAGCCCCATTGCTTCTTCTAAACCCCCTCCCCAATAAAAATGACCATCCCGATCCTTAAACCACCTGCCCAACGACTTATTGGGAATTTGTGCTTCCCCTACTTCAAAGCCCTCGAAAGTAAAACCCTTTAAAACTTCACCTATGATGCCGTTTGGGTCAGGGAAGTGTAACGGGATCTGCTTTCGCTTATTAAGCCTTTTTGCGGTTACTGTTAAACGGGGCATATTGAAGCTTCACGGTTATACTATTTTGACGCCATGTGCATCGATCGACTTCGATAAATCCCAATTGCCTTTTTGTATTTCCTGCCGGAAACATTCTGTCCGGTAAACAGTTTTCCGAAGAATAGGGTCGCTGTGACCCGAAAGCCAATTGTGCCTGGCATTTACATAGTTCGCGATCCATTCTTTTTCATTTCCGCCACTCGCCGGAACGTTCGTTGAAAATTTTTTTCTCAAAAAGCCGAGTATGCCTCCTGAATGAATTTTACTGTCGTAAATAACAAGCAGGCTAAGCGGCAATGTGAATTTATTTGCTGTAAACCACGAATGCGCCGGCTGGTAATATTTGGCATCGAAAAGTTCGTCCTGGCACACTTTCATAATGGGATCGTTTCTGCCCGCCTCTTTCAAAGTGTCACAAAATAGCGTGTCAGTGGCAAGGCTGGGCTTGTTGCCAATTCTTTGCAGGTAAGGCTGCAATTGTGCGGCGAATTTACCATCGCGCATAACATAATCCTGTATCAGTGATTTCAGGTGACCGAATTCTGTTGTCTGGGATCGGCCGAAAGTTACCTGTACAATCCGGGTGTGTGTTGCGGGGTCTTCGTAATCTTTCAGCTTCACAAGTGTTCCATAATTACCCTCCGCCGAGCCAGTCTCAAATGCATTGATCACCTGTTCAATCTTCTTTTTAATTAAGGGAGTTATGGAAATAGTCTCCAGTGCTGCATTGTCGGGCGCTGTTAATTCCGGAGCCTGTTCGTCGACAGGCGCCTCCAGGATATCCAGTGCTCCTCCCCAATAGAAATGATTATCGCGGTCTTTATACCATTTGCCGAGAGCGGGATTCGGCACGATAGTTACTTCTTCTCCTTCGAAAATGAAATTTTGTTTCACTATTCCACTAAGTCCCTTTGGCTCCGGCAAAAAAGCAGGAATAAAACTTCGTTTGTTTAGGAGCTTTGCTTTTACAATCAATCGTGGCATATGTCAACCAACGGCCTCCTCACCGGTTTGAGATTGTACATTGACTGGCATTGAAGCAACTCCTGCAGCTGTGCCAGTTGGAGAAGCCACCGCTGAAGATGTTGAAAGAGCACTATCTTTGTTTCCACTTCTGACCTTCATAATTTTATCCAGCATATCGAACCAAAATGGAGCACCGAGCGATATCGCGAGCGCGGTAATTAGCCATCCAATCAACGACCAACCATCCCAATCTTCACTGAATTTTCTTCTTCCATTTTTTACAAGGGCGGATAAACGATCAATCTCTCCCTGCTTTTTTTTGACGCTGTCGGCAGCGGAACTTTCCTTAAGTATCTCCAACTCACTCTGCATGATCTTCAGGCTCTCTGCCAGGCGTTGATACGCTTTGCAACTATCGCTCGTACACCAGCCGATTCCCAAAATAGATTCAGCACTTGAAATGTCCTTTTGAAGAACCTTATAGGTTGAATCGAATACACTGTTGCCTGTAGTCATTCGCCTTTCATTTGTACTCTCAGGAATTTCGGGTTGAGTTCTATCGCTGGTGTCCCTGGCTCCTTGTTTAAGCGTATCGACAGCTGCAGCATACTTTTCCTGCGACTGAATGGCCATATTCACCATTTGCTCGCGAACCTTCTTGTCTTTCGCCAATATTTTATACAGCTTGATCGAATCCACATTAGCCACCACAGCCATGATAAGGCCGGTCACAAGCAATATCACCTGGGTTTGGCGTTTGTACCATCCGCTGGCCCTGTCCATCGTTTCGTTAAACCAGTTTTCGAGAAGCAGTTTGAAACGATCGACATCATACTGGGCATCATTAAAAATGTTTTGAAAGTGCCGGAGTGTATCGGAGCTGATCTTCTTCGGGAGCCGGGCCACTGTGGCCGCAAGGGCCTGCATGTGTTCTTTAACTTCCTCCAACGATTTGTTACCGATCTCCTCGAGCAGCATATCTATCAGAACTTTCCGGGCTTTGTACCTGACTGGATTGTCCCGAAACTTTTTCAGCTTCATCTTCACCTGTTCAAGATCGCAGCCTTCGGTATTCAACTCCCTGTTTAGCCAATCCCAATTGAGCACCCAGTGTTCAAACCTCCGGTACTCGGCTACACTTGCAGGCGCTTCGTGAAAGAGGTAGTTTGAAATTGCGGCCATTTGGCTGTCAGACGCCTGGTAATTTTCACCTCTCAATATCTGCACTACAGTTTGCGAAAAATTCTGAGCCTTCATATAAGAGGGCTTGCTCGCGGCTTTGCTTTCACCAAGGTATTTTATCGTGGGATGCTGATAAAACCTTTCCAGCAGGGGAAGGTTTTTAAACGGATAAAAGAATCTTTTGATCGACTCTTTTATATCGCTGATAAAATCAAGAAGCGTCCACCGGGTCTTAGCCCCAAAAATGGCCTTTGGATTGTCTTCAAGCATTCGTCTCAGCGCTTTGACTAAAAGTCGCGGTCGAAGGTGCATGGCATGTGCAACAAATTCCATAATTATTGAAGCCAGCAAGCTGTAGAGAAGAAAAATGAAGATCAGACCGATGAAGACGTCTAAAGCGACATTATTGAACATAAGATGGGTTTGCAGGTTTGGCTTTAAACGGGTAGGACAGTTTCTTAGAGAAGGATTAGGCGAAGCAAGCAAAATGAAAACTAAATATAGACTATGCTATTTAGTCTGCCAATACCCTTTTTAGGGTATAAACCTTTTATTTGCACTTTTGCGCAGTTCAACGAGGCCGTTTTCCATGACGATTTCTTAACGAAACCGTCGCCATTCAGACCATCGATTTTGAATTGCCTGCCAATTTTTCACTTCATCCCTTCACGGCATAATGATTGATAACCATTACTGAACTATTAAATTCATAGAATTATGGGAAAAATAATCGGGATAGACCTTGGAACAACCAATAGCTGCGTGGCTGTCATGGAAGGCAATGAGCCAGTGGTTATTGCTAATGATGAAGGCCGCCGTACGACGCCGTCTGTAGTGGCTTTTTTAAAGAATGGGGAACGTAAAGTTGGTGATCCTGCCAAGCGCCAGGCAATTACCAATCCTCATAATACTATCACTTCAGTTAAGCGTTTCATGGGGCGGAGACACGATGAGGTTACCGAAGAAATCAGCCATTGGAGTTATAAAGTAGTAAAGGGTGACAATAATACCGTCCGTATTGACATAGACAGTCGTTTATATACGCCCCAGGAGATTTCGGCAATGATCCTTCAGAAAATGAAAAAAATTGCTGAAGATTACCTGGGACAGGAAGTGAGCGAAGCCGTAATTACTGTGCCTGCTTATTTCAACGACGCCCAGCGTCAGGCAACAAAGGAAGCAGGGGAGATTGCCGGCTTAAATGTTCGCCGGATAGTGAACGAGCCTACGGCAGCTGCACTTGCATATGGGCTCGACAAAAAATCTAAAGATCAAAAGATCGCCGTATTCGACCTTGGTGGTGGAACCTTCGATATTTCGATCCTCGAGTTGGGTGATGGCGTATTTGAAGTCAAGAGCACTAATGGTGATACTCACCTGGGTGGTGATGACTTCGACAAAGTGGTAATGGACTGGCTTGCTGAAGAATTTAAGAAGGAAGAAAATATCGATCTCAGAAAAGACCCAATGGCTTTGCAAAGGTTGAAGGAAGCTTCTGAAAAAGCAAAAGTTGAACTGTCTTCGTCTAGTGAAACAGAAATCAATCTTCCTTACATCACCGCTGTTGACGGTGTACCTAAACACCTGGTCAAAAAACTGTCAAGAGCCAAATTCGAACAGCTTTCCGACAAATTATTTGAAAGATGTTTGAAGCCTTGTGAGCAGGCGTTGAAAGATGCCGGCCTGAATACTTCCCAGATTAATGAAGTAATTCTGGTGGGCGGTAGTACGCGTATTCCAAAAGTTCAGGAAATCGTTGAGAAATTCTTTGGCCGCAAGCCGAATAAAGGTGTGAATCCTGATGAAGTTGTTGCGATTGGTGCGGCAATTCAGGGCGCTGTTTTGACAGGAGAAGTAAAAGACGTGTTGTTGCTTGACGTAACACCGTTAAGCCTTGGTATCGAAACAATGGGTAGTGTAATGACACGACTAATCGATTCAAACACTACAATTCCTACAAAGAAATCAGAAACATTCTCGACGGCTTCCGATAACCAACCTGGTGTTCAGATCCATGTTCTACAAGGTGAACGCCCAATGGCAAATCAGAATAAGAGTCTTGGCATGTTTAACCTGGATGGTATCCCACCCGCTCCGCGGGGAGTGCCCCAGATCGAAGTAATATTCGATATCGATGCAAATGGAATTTTGCATGTAACGGCTAAGGATAAGGGAACTGGTAAAGAACAAAAGATCCGTATCGAAGCAGGTAGTGGATTGAGCAAGGAGGAAGTTGAAAAGATGAAGGCAGAAGCGAAAGCGAACGAGGCTACTGATAAAGAAGCTCGTGAAAGAGTTGAAAAGATCAACCAGGCCGACAGCCTTATTTTCCAAACTGAAAAACAGCTCAAAGAATATGGCGATAAGATTCCTGCTGATAAAAAAGCTCCGATAGAAGCTGCTTTGACCAAATTAAAAGAAGCACATAAGAGCCAGGATCTTGCTTCCATCGATACAGCAGTTGCAGAAATGAACACTGCGTGGACTGCAGCGTCAGAAGAAATCTATAAAGCAACGCAAGCGGACGGTGGTGCTCAACCCGGACCTGATGGAGGACCACAGGATCAGGGACAGCAAAAACAGTCCGCCGGAAGTTCGGATGTAACTGATGCAGAATATGAAGAAGTCAAATAGATCATAACTTATCTATAACCAAAAGCCCCGGTAGAGACATCGGGGCTTTTTCGTTATCAAAATTAAATTTCTGCTTCGCTGTCGTTAGCCAACATAGATAGTCAAAAAAAGTTAGTGCTATAAAAAAATATTCTCGGTCGACCTCTTCACCAGCAACGGGGGAGCGGATTTTTTGAATTAGCTTGGTGCTCTTGTGCGATACTCTTTTTGCCCTGACTTCTTTCTCTACAAAGACCTCTGTGCCCTCTGTGAAAATCTCTGTGGTCAAGGGAAGCCGCACCTAAGGTTTCACCCTACCAAAAACTCCCTCAAAATTTCATATACGACCCGTCACTGGCTTTCCAACTCCATGATCTTTTCAAAGGTGATCTCATACTCCTTATTCAACCGGAGTAATTCATCTGCCGCCTTTTTGTAATTGGCTTCGGCCTGGGTGAATTTTTGTTTATCCGAATATATTTCGGGTGAAGTAAGTGCTGCTTCCAATTCAGTTTTCTTCTTTTGGAAAGAAGCAATCTGTTCTTCCAGTTGTTGAAACAAACGTTGTTGTTTTTGTAATTCCTTTTTGGCCTCCTTGTTTACAGGAACAGAAGGCTGTTGTTTTTTTGCCCGTTGGCCGGAGGGCACGTTAGTGGTTTGTTGTTTGTGGTTTGTGGTCTGTGATTCCTTCTCTTGATTCCCGACTCCCGGCTCCTGACTCCGAACTCCAGACTCAAGGTTTCTGGCTGCTTTAGCCATTCGTTCTTTCCACTCCACGTATTCCTCGTACCCGCCATCAAAGCTTTTGATTTGGTGATCGACGATCTCCCAAATCTTATTAGCCGTTTTCGAAATAAAATATCTGTCGTGGCTTACAAGTATCAGGCTGCCCTGGTATTTATTCAAAGAATCAATCAGCAACTCACAGGAGTGCATGTCGAGGTGATTGGTTGGTTCATCGAGCATCAGAAAATTTGCCTTACTTACAATCGTCTTTGCCAGTGCTACTCTCGCTTTTTCACCACCACTTAGTACCCTGATCTTTTTCTCAACGTCATCGCCACTAAACAAAAAACAACCAAGCAGGTTACGAAGTTCCTGTTCCGTTTGCTGGCTGCCACAATTCTTCATTTCGTCCAAAACAGTATTATTGATATCCAGGGCTTCGAGCTGATGCTGCGCATAAAAGCTCTCTTCAACATTGTGACCCCATCCCCGCTCGCCATTGAATGTTTCTGCACCGGCAATGATTCTTAAAAGGGTAGACTTCCCCTTCCCGTTTGCACCTATCAAAGCGATTTTGTCTCCCCGGTTAATTTCTGCCGATGCATGGTCTACAATCTTATTCGTTCCGAAACTTTTACTGACGTTTTTCAGGGTCACGAGTGTCCT
>Ga0126304_10000557_pt1 | contig 15559 bp, 13 predicted proteins | sample Plot25_FD_92538 | JGI IMG/M metagenome (GOLD analysis project Ga0126304, IMG submission 92538) | Serpentine soil microbial communities from UC McLaughlin Reserve, CA, USA - Plot25 | ecosystem: Environmental > Terrestrial > Soil > Grasslands | place: USA: UC McLaughlin Reserve, Lake County... | reverse complement strand
GCGGCGAGGAGCAGGTCGCGCTGCTCGGAGTCGAGGAGCGCCGCCTCGGGCGACGGGACCGCGTCGTCCGGGCGGCGCTCCTCGGCCACGCGCTGCGCGAGGCGGGCATGCCGGCCGGCTCCTCGCACGCGGTTGCGCGCCTCGTTGGCGACGATCGCCAGCAGCCAGGGCCGGAACGGTGCGCCCTCGCGGAAGCGCGGCAGCGCGGCGTGCGCCTTTACGAACCCGTCCTGAGCGGCCTCCTCCGCGTCGGCCGCCGAGCGGGTGATCACCCACGCGGTGCGAAACGCGATCGTCTGATGCAGTCTCACGATCTCCTCATAGGCGTCCAGCTCGCCGCGCCTTGCGCGCTCGACGAGCTCCGCTTCGTTTGGTGGCCGGTCCTCCACCGTGCCCCTACTACAACGCGGCGCTGGGGGCGGTTCCCTTGCGCCAGTAGTGGCCGGTGTGATCGATCCGCCGCAGCGGCGCGGAATCCCCGGCGCGCAGGCGGTACTCATCGGTGGCCCGCTGAGCACCCGGGAAGGTCCCGTAGTCATCGATGACGACGAACCCGCCCGGGCTCACGAGCGGGTACATCACCTCCAGCGTGAGCAGCACCGAGTCGTACCAGTCGCCGTCGCAGTGCAGGACCGCGACCGGACCGACCTCGTCGGCAGCGACTTCCAGCGTCTCTTCGAACCAGCCGGCTCGCACATGCAGGCGCGCCGGGTCTGCGAACCGCTCGAAGCCCGCGCGCAGCTTCTGCTCGGACGCGATGAGCTCGCCGCCGAGGCCCTCGCTCTGGCGTCCGTCGAGCTCACCTGGAGTTGGCAGACCTTGGAACGAGTCGAATGCCCAGACCTCGCGCTTCGGCGCGCCAGCTGACAGCAGAATGGTCGACCCGCCGTTCCAGGCGCCGCAGTCCACGAGCACGCCCGGCACGCCGGCGCGGTCAACCTCTTGCGCGAGCCGGTGCAGCGTGCGCCCGCGACGCGGTCCGAGCATGGTCCAGCCGCCTTCGTAGAGCTCGCGGTGCAGCCGGCAGCGACGCCGGTAGGCGCCGAGGTCGCGCAGCTCCTCCGGGCGCGGGAGCTTGTCCCGGTGCCAGGCCAGGCGGCTGAGCGACAACGTCTCCCTCACGGATGGCCGGACGCTAGCGCGGGTGAGCAGACTCGATCGTGGCGATCGACCGCAACTTGAGCCAAACTGAGACTCAAGGCGCTCGCCAGGCGTCCCGCGGCAACTTCACCGCACACGGCAGTTTTTCGGTAACGCATGCACCGGTCCGCGACTCGCATCCACGAGAGCCACACCACCTCCCAGCCTGTCGCTGTCGAGAATGGGAACGGGCACGCGCCGCTGGTCTCGGTCGTGATCCCCTGCCTCAACGAGGCCGCATGCATCGAGCGCTGCGTGACGCTCGCACGCGAGACGCTCGAGGCTCACAGCCTCGACGGCGAGGTCGTCGTCTGCGACAACGGATCCACAGACGGGAGCGGGGTGCTCGCGGCCACGGCCGGTGCGCGCGTCACGCGCGAGCGCCGCCCTGGGTACGGGAGCGCCTACATCGCGGGCTTCAAGGCGGCCCGCGGGCGCTACATCGTGATGGTGGACGCCGACCTCACGTACGACTTCGCGGACATTCCGCGGTTCGTGGAAGAACTGGAGGGGGGCGCTCAAATGGTGATCGGCGACCGCATGGACAACATCCAGCCGGGCGCGATGCCGTGGCTCCACCGCTACGTCGGCAACCCCTTCCTCACGGGGGTTCTCAACCTCTTCTTCCGCACCGGCGTGAAGGATGCCCACTGTGGGATGCGCGCCCTGAGACGCGACGTGCTGTCGCAGCTCGACGTTCGCGCGACGGGTATGGAGTTCGCCTCGGAAATGGTCATCAGGGCTGCTAAGGAAGAGCTCGAAATCCGCCAGGTCCCGATCGAATACCACCCGAGGACGGGTGAGTCGAAGCTGTCGAGCTTCCGGGACGGGTGGCGCCACCTACGTTTCCTACTCGTTCACAGCCCCACCCACCTGTTCCTCATCCCCGGAGCGGCGATGGCGCTCCTCGGCACACTGATCGCGCTGGCGGTACTCACCCAGTTGGACGTACTGGGACGAGAGTGGGACACCCACGCGATCATCGGCGGCGGCCTCTTGATGGTCGTCGGAACTCAGGTGCTGGCGCTCGGGCTGTGCGCTCACGCCTACGGGACCTATTTCCTGGGCGCGCGCGACCCCTGGTTCGATCGCATGCGGGCGCGCTTCCGGCTGGAGCACGGACTGCTTCTGGGCGCCGGCATCCTTGTCATCGGCGTGGTGTTAGGCGGCGTCGTCATGGCCACGTGGATCAATCGGGGCTTCGGGAGCCTGGCGGAGGAACGGCTTGCCGTCATCGGCGCCACGCTCACGATCGTCGGCATCCAGATTTTCTTCTCCGCCTTCCTCCTTTCCATCCTCGGGCTGCGCCGGCGCGGGTAACGCCTCCCTGCCTGCGTAGCTCGCGCTGACGCCATCGAGCGAGCGCTCGAGCGAGAGCTGATCCGCGTTGCGACGAAACCACGCGGCCGTGCGCTCACGCAGCGCCTGACCTTCGTCACGAACGCGCAAGATCGCCTCCGCGAGCGCCTCCGGCTCGACCGACTCGGCGACGAAGCCATTCTCGCCGTCCTCGATGAGCTCGCTCGCGGCGCTGTCGGGGGCACGAGCCACGATGCTCGGGGTCCCGGCTGCGGCCGCCTCGACTACGACCAGTCCGTACCCCTCACGTCGAGACGGCAGTACTAGGCAGAGCGCCCGCCGCATCGTTCGCTCGAGCACATCGGGTTCGACGAACCCCGGTGCTGAGACAGCACCTTCGAGCCCGTGTTTGGCGATCGCTCGCAGCACCGCACTCCGATCCGGACCGTCCCCGATAAAAGCTCCGCGGAGCTCGGGCGCCTCCTCTCGCGCCAAGGCCAACGCCGGCACGAGGACGGGGACGCGCTTTTCCGGGATGTGGCGGCCGGCAAATAGTACGACCGGCTCGGCGACGGCGGTTTCGCGGGCGCGCCGTGGGCCCGCGTAAAGACCAGCTAGGCGTTCGGGCTCGCTCCTCAGGCCCTGGTGCCGCAGCCGCTCCACATTCAGCTGAGAGAAGCAGAACGCGTGGTGACCGACGCGGATGCAGAGACGCTGCACAGCCCACCCGACCCACCCCCCTAGCCGACCCAGGTATTCGCGCCAGTACTCCCGCGTCCAGACCTCGTGCCAGTCCACCAACACGCGGAAGCGATGCAGAGGGCGAGCAATGGCTACCGCGAGCACTGAGAAGTAAGGAAAGGAAGCGGTGTGTACGGCGTCATAGCGCCGCCCCCGAAGGAAGAGATGCCCGAGCACGCCGAGCCCGAAGACGAGCGGCGGCAGGATTCGGCGGCTGCCGTTCGCCCCGTAGAGCGCCATGCGCGGGGCCACGGCGACCACGCGGACGCCTGGCACGACCGGGTCTGTGCCGGGCTCCCACTGCCCCAGCGTCAGATAGGTCACCTCGTGGTCATCGCGCGCCAGCCGCTCGGCGAGGCTCCGGTACCAGCGCTCCGCGCCACCGATGGTGTACGGGTACAAACAGTCGTAGACAATGCAAACTCGCATGGTCGCCCGGCAGCTTGGCACGCTCGCCGCTCACAACGGCGCGACTGGACCGACGAGCTCAAGGAGTTCTATATCCGCGACGCGGGCGACGAGGCGCAGGCGGCGCAGCCCGTCGGGTGACGAGCTCGAGGCGCTCGTGAGCGCGCGCTTCAAGATCGTCCGGCGGCCCAACACACTGGCGACGCTTCTGGTGTGGAGGGGCTGAGCGGTTCCGGCTAGATGCCCGAGCCCGCGGCCGGGGTGCGAAGCCACTCCTCGAACGGCTCAGCATCCAGGTCGGGTGCGACCCGCCGCGGGAGCATGAACCGATCGGCTCCAGCGATTACTCCCGGCGTGGTCGTCACGGCGAGCGAGTAGCCCGCGGCCCGAACGCGCGCCGCCACGGTGCCATCGAGGTCTGCGCCGGGGACTCCGAAGGGATACGAGAAGCAGGTCGGCTCGGCACCTAGCCACGCGGTGAGATCGTGGCGGCTTCCGACGATCTCCGCGTCCTGTCCCGCCGCCGCGGCGTAGCGGAGGCTGCGATGCGATCGGGAATGCGCGCCTGCCGCGAGCCCCGGCATCCCGACGAAGGCGCGCAGGCCGTCGGGCGTCATCGGGCGGTCCGCCTTAGGAGTCGAGGCCTTTGAGGACATTCCCGCCCATGCACGGATGGCCGCGAGGGCCGAGTCGATCACCTCCGGCGCCATCGGCTGCAGCCACCGGTGGAGATGCTCGCGGGCGATGCGCCGCTCCTGAGATCGGCCCACGCGGAACGTGCGCCGCTGCCCGGCGAGCTCGAGCGTCAGAACGGGCTTGACTCCCTCGGCGGCCGTGCGCAGGAGGCGCTCGACCTCGTCCCACCAGAAGCCGCGGCCTTCGGCGACATGCCCGGTCGCGACGAACAGCGTGGCGGGAACGCCTGCGGCCGCGAGCGCCGGAGCCGCGTTGTCGAGGTTGTCCTCGTAGCCGTCGTCGAAGGTAACGGCCACCGCGTGGTGTGGCGCGTCACCGGCAAGGACTCCGGTGAGCGGGCGGACCTCGCGCTCCGCCTTCAGCACCTCGAGCTGGCGAACGAAGTTTGCCGGCGAGACACATACGCCGAGCGGATCGGAGTCCCGCTCGACGACACGGTGGTAGAGCAGTATCACCGGGCCGTCGCGCGGGCGGCGGCGGCGGCGGGGCTGAGGAGGCGGAAGACCGGCGCGGATCGGGGTGTCCCGCGTGACCGGTTGCAGATCGCGGTGTGCGAGCGGGCCGGCGATCAGCGCGCCGGCACTCTCCGCGACACGGACCGCCCGCTCCATGGCAAGCCCCCCGCGGCGACTGGCGAGCGCCACGGGGACGCCGACGGCGCTCGTCGTGAGCTGCCGGACGGTGGCGCGCGTCGTGTGGTGGTCGCCGATGAGGGCGCGCCGGGCCCCGTATCGCAGCCTCCGACGCAGCACCACCCACCGCCGCGCATCACTGGTCACAGTCCGCGCGGCCCGCGCGCCCGGCACGTATGCCGCGCTCCAGCCGGCGCGCGCCAGGTCGCGCTGAGCCTCGTGCTCCTCGCTGAACCAGTCGCGTCCGTCGCGGTGTCCGCGCGCGGGCCAGAAGCCACCGACCGCGCGGAGGGCGTCGGCTCGGAACGAGACGTTGCCAGCGTGGAAGGTCCGCCCCCGGGCGTCGACGAGCGCCGGCTCGACCCCAAGGTCCAGCGTCGCGAAGGCATCGAGGAGTTCGCCGGTGAGCCATCCCGGACGGCCGCCCGGGAACGCGGCCCGCAGTGGGCCCGCCGCGGTGGCCAGCGCCGCGTCTGCATCCGTCCAGAACGCGACCAGCGCCTCGGCCCAGCCGGGTTCCACCGCCACGTCGTCCTCGACGAGCCCGAGAACGTCGGCATTGCAGGCGGCCAGTGCGCGGTTTCGCGCCATCGCCGCCCCATCGGGACCGATCCGCACGACCGCCGGGTCGCTCACGCCGGCCCGTTCGAGCGCAGTCAGACAGCCGTCGAGCGCAGCCGCGGGACGCGCGATTACGGCAACGGCCAGCGTCCTCACGGCGACCCATCTCGCTTCACCGCTCGTATCGTCATCAGCATCTCGAAGTCGTGATCCCTGTAGGCGAGCTCCGCCTCGCTCAGCTCCTCCGCTGCAAAGCCGTATAGGAAGCAGGCGGCTGACAGGACGTTGCCGTGGGCCTCCACCTCCACGTTCTCGGCCCCGTAAGCGTCGCCGAAGAGCCGCCGCATAGAGTCCGAGGTGAAGCGCCACCAGTCGCCCCAGTCGCGCCGGTCCTCGCGGCTGATCTGGCTGATACCGGGCACCGTCGCCAGCAGGACGCCATTCGTGGCGAGCACGTCGCGCGTGCCCCGCACAGCCCCCGACACGTCGTAGATGACCTGCAACGTCTGGGTCATGACGAAGCAGTCGTAGGCTCCGCGTGGCAGCCGCTGGCCCGTGGCAAGGTCGCCCACCACGGTGGCCTCGGGGTCGCCCGGCGCCGCGAAGAGGACGTCAGACTGCGTGACGTCGTCGCCTCCATACCGCTGCGTGTACGTGGGCTCGGCGACCTCGAGCACGCGCCCGTGCACGTCGTCGGCATGCTCGGCCAGGAAACGCTCGATATACCAGCGGTCCACCGGCTTGCCACGATCGAATCCGAACGTCCGGCTGACCGGATCGAGCCTGGTGAGTCCGAGCGCCTCGCGCTCCGTGGCCTCCCGACGACGCCACCAGCGCATCACGAAAGCGAGCGCTCGGTGCCGAACACGTCGAGGTCCAGGAGCAGGTCGTGGACGAGCCTCGGGTACACCCGGGAGGCCCGAAATGCCTCCGCCTTCCGCCGGCCACGGATGCAGACTCGGCGGTACACGTCGGGATACGAGTGGATCTGGCTCACAGTCCGGACCAGGTCCTTCGGATGTCGGACCTCGATGTAGTCGATACCCGGCTCGAGACCGTGTGTCGGACTGAGCGGCTCGCTCACAACGAGGTTGCCCGCCGCGAGGTGGAGCGAGACGCGATTCTCGAAGGACGGATATGGCTCGTTGTGGAGGTTGATCCCGACGTCGGTCTCGCGCATGAGATCGAGCAGGCGATCGCCAAAGACACCGTGCGCCATGTGGACCAGGTCGAAGAGATGCTTGACCTCCACGAGGTAGTTCTCGCGGTGCTCGGTCGAGCGGCCGACGAACACCACCCTCGGCGGGACGGACGAGCGTCGCGCGGGCGCGAAGAAGCGATCGTCCACCGGCAACGGCACCGAGCGCCACACCGGAGCCAGCGGATCGGCGACCTCGACGAACAGCGGGTCGAACGAGACGATGCGGTCGAAGTTCAACCGGTCGATCAGCTCGGTTTCGGCAAGGCGCACCTCGAGGTCCGGATGGGGTTTCCCGTCGCCGCGGGGCAGGGGCTCCGTGAGGAAACCGAGCGTCGGGACACGTAGGCCGGCGAAGAGGCCGCCAGGGATGATTTCGGGCCGAAAGACGATGACCACGTCCGGCGCGAAGGCCTCGATCGCCTCGAGCATCGGCTGCGGCTCCGCCCCCGCCCGGAAGTCGATGAAGCGTGGAAGCACCTCCGGCGTCGGGGAGGTGAGCGCCGTGGCCTCGAAGTAGGTGTCCTGGCCAATGAAGGCGATCCGTGCCGGCGCACCCCGTGGAGGGGCCGCGTACGGGCCCCGGGGCACGCTCAGCCCCGACTGGGAGCTTTCGGTTTCGACGGCTGGGTGCAAGGCGCCAGTACGATAGCCCGCTCCCTTGAAGGTCGCCTTCCTCTTGCAAGACCTCCAGCTCTCCGGCGGCGTGGGCGTCGTCGTCGAGCACGCGAGCCAGCTCGCGGGCCGCCACGGCTTCGACGTAACGCTTGCAATGACGCGCACGCAGGACTACCCGGACTGGAGCTTCCGCGGGCTCGAGCGACTCCACGTCCTTCCGATCGAACGCGCGCGGGAGGACCGCTACGACGTGGCCGTCGCGACCTGGTGGGAGACCACGTCCCATCTGTTCGACTTGGACGCCCACCGCCACGCCTACTTCGTCCAGAGCCTGGAGGATCGGTTCTACGGGAGCTGGGATCCGATGCGCGTCGGCGCCGGTCTCACCCACGCGCTGCCAGTCCATTTCATCACTGAGGCCCGCTGGATCGCGGAGACACTCGAGGAGCTGCAGCCGGGGGCGCGTGTGTTCTACGTGCGTAACGGCGTGGGCAAGGACGTCTTCGTGCCGGCGCCAACGGTGCAGCCGCGTCTCGAAGGCCCGCTACGTGTGCTCGTCGAGGGCAACCGGGGGGTCCCGTTCAAGGAGGTAGACCAGGCGGCCGCGACGGTCGCTTCCATGAACCTGCCGCGGCACCTCACCGCCGTAATCCCGGATCGCGCAGTCGCCGGCGACGTGGATGCCGACACGGTGCTTGGCGCCGTCAGCCAGGACGAGCTCGCGCGCCTCTATGCGAACACGGACGTCGTCCTCAAGCTCTCGCGCATCGAAGGAATGTCCGGACCGCCGCTTGAGGGCTTTCACTGCGGGGCAACGTGCGTCGTCACGCCAGTCACGGGCCACGACGAGTACGTTGTCCACGGCTGGAACGGGCTGGTCACGGAGTGGGACGACGTGCGGGGCACGGCTCGCCTCCTCGACCTACTCGCGCGAGACAGGCGCTACTTGCACTTCCTCCGGACGAACGCGCTCGAGACCGCAAGAGCATGGCCGTCGTGGGAGCAGTCTTCGACATTCATGGCGGCCGCCCTCAGCGCGATCAGACGACTACCTCCGCCCGCTCCGCGGCCGGCCGGCACGCTCCTCGCCACGGAGGCGCAGGCGGCCGCCGGCTCGATGCATGCGGAGGTTGAGGCGCTTCAGCGCGAGCTGATGGAGTTTCGCTGGCTGAAGCGCAGGGCCGCGTACCGCGCTCTGCTCCGCGTCGCGGCCATACGTCACAAGCGACCGTTCCGCTTTCTACTCGCACCGCTGCGGCTGTTCCGGAAGGGGCGCGGCTGAGGTAGTCGCGCGCAGGGCCGCCGCTACCGTACCGCGGGCATGAATGAAGCAGACGCGTCGGCGATCCTGGTCCAGGGCGTCAGCAAGCGCTTCCGGATCCCCGGGGAGCGCGTGATGACGCTGAAGGAGCGCGCCCTGCATCCGCTGCGCCGCCTCCCTTGGCAGGACTTGACCGCCGTGGATGACGTGTCGTTCTCCGTGCCCGCGGGCGAGTTCTTCGCGGTCGTCGGGCGGAACGGGTCGGGAAAGAGCACGCTGCTGAAGTGCCTAGCCGGCATCTATGCGGTGGACTCTGGGCAGATGTTCGTCCGCGGCCGCATGTCGACCTTCATCGAGCTCGGCGTCGGCTTCAACATGGAGCTGCCGGCACGCGAGAACGTGATCATCAACGGCACCATGCTGGGCCTCTCGCCACGGGAGGCCAGGCGCCGCCTCGATCAGGTGCTCGAGTTTGCCGAGCTCGAGCAGTTCGCAGACCTGCGGCTCAAGAACTACTCGTCGGGCATGCTCGTGCGCCTCGCCTTTGCCGTGATGATCCAGGTGGATGCCGACGTGCTCCTGATCGACGAGGTCCTCGCGGTCGGGGACGCGGCTTTCCAGCAGAAGTGCTACGACGAGTTCGCCCGGCTGCGCCGGGAGGGCCGCACCATGGTCCTTGTGACGCACGACATGGGCGCCGTGGAGCGCTTCTGCGACCGGGCACTGCTACTCGAGCAGGGTTCCACCGTGGCCGTCGGTGACCCGCATGCAGTTGGGCTGCGATATATGGAGCTGAACTTCGCCCGGGAGGACGGGCGTCCCCAGACCGGCGCGGAGGAGGCCGACCGCTTGGGCGATGGCAGAGCCGAGATCCTCGAGGCTTGGTTCGAGGACGACGAGGGGCAGCCGGCAACGGCGCTTCCAAGTGGCCGGCGCTGCTCGTTCGCAGCGCGGGTGCGCTTTCGCGAGGACGTCGAGGATCCGATCCTGGGCTTCGCCGTGCAGAACGGTGAACAGCAGACCGCGCTAGCGGCGTCCACGCTCGCAGCCATGCCAAGTCTCGGCTGGTTCCGGGCGGGCGAGGAGGTCACGTTCCGCATCGCCTTCGAAAACGTCTTCCGTCCCGATCGCTACTACGCGACCCCGGCTGTCGCCCACGCCGGTACGGGGTTCGCCTGGATCGACCGGCGGGAGCGCCTCGTGGAGGTGGTTGTGACTGGCGCATCGAGGACGGACGCGATCGTCGACCTGCCTTACCGCATGACGCTCGAGCGGGCCGGCACCGGGCATGCCCAGACCGAGGTCGCCGGATGACAACAACCGACGCCGCGCCCGATGAGCCGCTCGGCCGCCTGATCCGCGGTCCCTCCGCGGTCGGCGGTGACTGGCGACGGCTGGTGCATCTGACGCGGCTCCTTGCAGTCACCGACTTCCGGCTCCGCTTCTTCGGCTCAGTCCTCGGCTATCTGTGGCAGGTCGTTCACCCGCTGCTGCTCTTCGGCGTGCTCTACGTCGTTTTCACGCAGGTGGTGCGTATCGGAAGCGACGTGCCGTTCTACGGAGTGGCACTCCTCTCCGGGATCGTTCTGTTCGTGTTCCTCTCTGAAGCGACGAGCCAGGCTGTTCAGAGCCTCGTGGACCGGGAGCCGATCGTGCGGAAGATCCAGTTCCCTCGGCTTGCGGTGCCCCTTTCGGTTGTGCTGACGGCGCTGTTTCGGCTCTCACTGAACCTGCTGGTCGTGTTCGCTTTCCTGCTCGCCGCCGGCGGCGACGCGCGCGTCTCGTGGCTCGAGCTGCCGGTCCTGATCGCTCTCCTGACCACGCTGGCCGGAGGACTCGCGGCGCTCCTCTCCGCCCTCTACGTGCATTTCCGCGATGTCAAGCCGATCTGGGACGTGGTACTCCAGGTCATCTTCTACGGGTCGCCGATCTTCTATCCAATCGACGTGATCACCAACGACACAGCTCGGGAGCTCCTCATGCTCAATCCGTTCGCCGCGATCCTCCAGCAGTTCCGGCACGCGGTCATAGACCCGAGCAACCCGAGCGCAGCCGAGGCGATCGGTGGCGATGCCCGGCTCCTCGTGCCGCTGGGGCTCATCGCCGCTGCGGCGGTGGTCGGCTTCCGGTACTTCGCTCGCAAGGCCCCGCGCATCGCGGAGGAGCTGTGATGGCCCCAGGCCCGGACTGGGAGGAGCGGATCAGCCGGGACACCAATCCCGCGATCCGCATCGAGCACGAGGCCCGTTACCGGATGGCCGCACCGGTCGTCCGCGACGCGCAGGTGTGGTGCGACCTCGCCTGCGGCAACGGGATCGCAGCCGCCGCCGCCCTCGGCGAGCCCTTCGACGGCCTCGCGGTGCTGGTCGACGTGGCAGAGGAGGCGTTGCGACAGGCGGAACGCGAGATCCGCGCGGAGCACACCGTCACCCTGGTGGCGGACCTGGCGGCAGAGGAGGACCTGCGGCGGGTCCGGGACGCGCTCCTCGAAGGCGGCACCAGCGGCGGGTGCATCACGTGCTTCGAGGTCGTCGAGCACCTGACCAGCTTCGTCCCGTTGATCGAGATGCTGGTCGAGCTTGTGGAGCGCCATCGCTTCACGGTGGCGCTGAGCGTCCCCAACGACGCCTTCTGGTCGATCAAGAACCCGTTCCACCACACCATGTGGGGCGAGGGGGCCTTCGAGGAGCTCCGGCGGCTGCTGCCGGAGGATCACCTCGTGTCGCACCAGTTCGCGTTGCAGGGCTCGCTCACGCGAGTCGACGGCGAGCATGAGAGCCCCGAGATGGTCGAGCACGAGGTGCCGGCGACCGCCACGCCTACGCACCTGCTGGTCGGCATGGGCCCCGCTGCCTCGCGGCTGACGGGCGCCGCGGCGGTGGGAGCGGCCAACCTTGTCGAGGAACGGCGCTGGCAGCGCCAGCGCGAGAGCGACCTCGCTTTCCTTAAAGCGCTCGAGGGGCAGCTCAGCGAGTGGCGGAAGTACATCCACGAGCTCGAAGGCCGCCTTGGGCTCCCGCTGTCGGGCACCGGCGACGACTCCGCGTGATTCGGAGCCTGGCAAGGCGCGTCGCGCATCCGCTTGGGCTGATGCGGGGCAGGGACCGGTTCGAGGTTGTCGCGACCCTCAGCCGCGAGGGACCGACCCCCCTGAGACCGGACGCGGAGCTCGCTCGGAAGGAACGCCTCCGGATTGCGATGCTCGTCCCGCCATTCCAGCGAGGCAGCGGCGGGCTTACGACGATCCTCGCCCTGGTCGACGCGCTCGCCGAGCGGGGCCATGCCTGCTCGCTATGGCTCGAGGATCCGCACCGGCGTGCGCCCGAGCCGCGGCGCCGGGTCGACGAGCGGCTGCGCGACTACTTCGGGCCCGTCCCAGCTGAGGTCCACAGCGGGTTCTCCGCCTGGGCGGGCGCCGACGTCGTCGTCGCCACGGGCTGGGAGACGGTCGCCCGGGCGCTGTTACTGCCGGGCTGCGGCGCGCGTGCCTATCTCGTGCAGGACTACGAGCCGGACTTCTTCCCTGCCTCGGCGGAGAGGCGTTGGGCGGAGGAGAGCTACCGCCAGGGCCTTCCCCACGTGACCGCGGGTCCTTGGCTTGCGCAACTGCTCCGCGAGCGCTTCGGCGCCGTAGCGACCCATTTCGACCTCGGCGTCGACCACGACACATATCGACCGCGGCCGGTTGCCCGCCGGGAGGACACGGTGGTCTTCTACGGCCGCCGCAGCACGCCCCGTCGCGCCGTTCCGTTGGGCCTGCTTGCCCTGGCCCAGTTGCACCGCCGCCGCAGCGATGTGCGCCTGGTCCTGTTTGGAGAAGAACATCCGATCCGGACCTCCTTCCCCTACCGGCATGCCGGCATTCTCTCCGAGCCCGAACTCGCAGAGCTGTACTCGGAAGCGACGGTAGGCGTGTCGCTTTCGCTCACGAACTACTCGCGCGTAAGCCAGGAGATGATGGCATGCGGCCTGCCGTGCGTGGAGCTCGACACTCCGAGTGTCCGGGCCGCCTTGGGCGAGGAGGACCTAGTGACGCTCGCTCCATTTGACCCGCTTAAGCTCGCTGACGTGATCGATCAATTGCTTGAGGATCGCGCCCTCCGCGAGCGCCGGAGCGAAGCCGCACGGCGGATGGTCGCGGGCCGGAATTGGGAGCGCGCAGCTGGACAGTTCGAGCAGCACCTCCGCGAGGCCGTCCGGGAAGACTCGGAAGCACCACGGGCGAGCAATCGGAAATGAGCGTGCCAAATGGAAGCGTTCCACCCATCGTTTCCCTTACAGTCACGCCGGTGTTTTCCCGAGCTCCGGCTGGCAGGCCACTGTTTGGGGCGGCGCCTCAAGACCGCTCCAAGCGTGGCTGACTCCTTGCTTCTTTCCGTGGCATGATCGCCGAGGCACTGTCGCGCATGGCTCCCAGCGCGATTCGGGCGCGTGCTCAAGCGCGTTCTCCTCGCGCGGCGTTGGTTCAGTGGGTCGGGAAGGCACGTGCGATCCCCCGTCCACTTGCCGCGTTGCTCGCAATGGCGACGATCCAGGTTGTGGCGTGGATAGTCGTCCTTCCTCCTTTCCAGGGTCCGGACGAGGACGCCCACTTTGCGTACGTCCAGCATCTCGCTGAGACCGGCGAGCGGCCTGATCTCGCAGACGGAAGTGGCTTCAGCTACTCAACGGAGCAGGGGGAGGCGATGAAGTGGGCGGATCTGTTCGCGCTGCGCGGGGTTATCGGCGCCCGACCTGGGTGGACGCAGGCCGCGGAGCAGCGTTGGCACGAACTCGAGATGTCGCTTCCCGACAAGGCGAGTTCGGATAGCGGCCAGAATGCCGCTGGACCGAACCCGCCGCTGTATTACTCGCTAGAGGCGATTCCATACCACCTCTCCCCCGGCGGCTCGTTCTTCGCCCGCTTCTACACGACACGCTTTGCGAGCGCCGCCTTCTATGTGGCTGCGGTCGCATTTATGTGGCTGATCGCATCCGAGCTTTTCCGTCCAGTTTGGGCGCGAACGCTTGCGACGGCAATCTTCGGTCTGCATCCCAAGTTCGCCATGGTCGGAGCACTCGTCAACCCAGACACCCTGCTCGTGCTCATCTGGACGGTGTTCATTTACGTTGGCCTGCGGATCGTCCGCCACGGCCCGAGCCTGAAACGGCTCGTCGGTACCGGAGCAGCGGTCGCAGCCTCCGTCCTCACGCACGGTCGCGGGTTGGCGATCCTTCCAGCGCTCCTGGCTTTACTCGGCATCGCGTATCTCCGATGGCGGCCACCATTACGGCAGACCCTTGTATTCGCGGCTCTCGGGATGGCGATTGCGGTCGTGGGATTGGCCGTCGCTGGAGTCTTTACATCAGGGCTTTCAGGGGCGGGCTCCGCGTATGGCGGGACCATCGGGTGGGTCGGTGATACGAGCTTCAACCTCCGTCAATTCCTGTCCTATGTCTGGCAGTTCTACCTGCCCAAGCTGGAGTTCATGCAGCCCGCGGTCGGCGTACCGTGGTACGGGTTCCGTGAGGTCTACATCCAATCGTTCTACAGCGACTTCGGGTGGCTCGAGATCGGGTATCCGCGGTTCACGATCGATCTGCTTCAGGCGGCGACCATACTGCTGCTGATCGGCCTCTATACCGTCGCTGTGACCCGTCTGGACGCGGTCAGGCGAAGCTGGCCGACCGTCGCCTTCCTAGTGCTTACGGGGCTGTCCATGGTCGCGGTGCTTCACGTCACGTCGTACACCGCCCTGCTCAAGAACCCCGGCGATCCGGTGCTCACGGGCCGCTACCTGTTCCCGCTTCTATCCCTACTGGCCGTCGGCGTAACCGTCGTCGTGGCCGCCCTGCCGCGCCGGATCGGTGCCTTCGCAAGCGGGGCGCTCGTGGCCGCCGGCATCGTGCTGCAGCTTTCGGGACTAGGGATGGCGCTCGTGCGGTTCTATGCGTAGCGCGGTCCAATCCCCCCGCACGTGGGCCGGCCTCGGCGTCGGACTTGGCTTGGTGATCGCCTGCATGGCGTGGTTCGTGCCCTATCTAACGCGGGAGCGCGAGGATGTGGCCGGTGTTCCGGTGCCCCCACCCTTCATTGCCCAAGTGCCCGTGGAGATGGGTCCGGGCTCCGAAGCCTGCCTGTCCGACGTAGCGTTCGACACGGATGCCGAACTCATCGAACTAGTGGCGCTCAAGGTACCGCGGCAGCGACCACCAATAGAAATCGTCGTTCAGGCGCCGGGTTACCGCGAGACTGCATTTGCAACGGGCGGCAATGAACCGCTGGCTGGACTTTACGCCCGAATCGATCCTCCCGAGCGATCGGTCATCGGCACGCTTTGCATCAGAAACCGGGGCAAGCGGCGCATCGAACTGCTGGGAACAACCGACGCGCGCACGGCTGTGGGCCGCCCGATCACCCGAATCGACGGAGTGGAGGTGGCGCCCGACATCACCGTGCGCCTACTGTCCACCCACCCGGGGAGCGTGCTCGAACGACTCGGCCAGCTGGCGAACAGGGCCGCCGCCTTCAAGCCGGGGTTGTTTGGGGCGCCAGTCTTCCTGTGGATGGTGTTGCTGCTTGCGGCCGTCGGAGTGCCGACGGCCGCGGTCTATGGGATCTTGTCCAGCTTCCGACATTCCGACTGAGCTGAGCCGGGAGGCCTGGACGTCGTTCGCGCAGTTGCTCCGGGAGCGCGGGTCCTCGAGCAGCACCCCAGCATTGGTTTCGTCACGGGGGCAACACGCGAGCCGCTGGTCTCCAGCGGCCGCGATCGGGTGCGGAGGCTGCCGAATGGCTACTGGTCCGCGGTGCGCGCGCGCTCGAGGCGCAATTCACTCGCGGGAGATGAGGCGGGTCAACCCGACGTTGGAGGCGGGTCAACACGACGTTGCCGCCACGCCGACCCGCGTCGGAGAGGAGGCGTCCAGTGACTCCTGGAGCGCCTCGAGCACGCGGACGACCCGCAGACCGGCCAACCCGTCCGATCGCGGCCGCCCGCCATTCAGGACCTGCTCGACGAAGTG